>Ga0068863_100000003_pt1 | contig 379518 bp, 551 predicted proteins | sample KBSSwiS62_FD_66596 | JGI IMG/M metagenome (GOLD analysis project Ga0068863, IMG submission 66596) | Switchgrass rhizosphere microbial communities from Kellogg Biological Station, Michigan, USA - KBS Switchgrass S6-2 | ecosystem: Host-associated > Plants > Roots > Rhizosphere > Soil ... | reverse complement strand
TTGTTGACCAGCATCAACTAAATTTATTGCAGTAACTTGAGCTTGAGTTGCAAAAGATCCAGTAACAGAAGTAATTTGAGATAAAGTACCTTGTTGAGCAACATCAACAGCTTGAATTGCTGTAATTTGTGTTTGGAGACTACCAGTAATTGGTGCTAAGTAAGCAGCATTAAGGAAAGATCCAGTGACAGAAGTCAATTGTGACAAAGCAGTTTGTTGACCAGCATCTACAGTTTGAATTGCTGTGATTTGAGTTTGCAAACTAGCAGTTAATGGAGCCAAATAAGAAGTAGTAACAAAATTTCCAGAAATTGCTACACCAGAAATTGCAGTCAATACAGAAAGAGTTGCTTGTTGAGAAGCATCAACTGCCTGAATTGCAGTAACTTGAGTTTGAAGTGATCCAGTCAATGAAACAACTGCGGCATTTGTTGCAAATGAACCAGTAACAGAAGTAATTTGAGATAAAGTACCTTGTTGACCAGCAATGACGTTACCATTTGCAGTGATTTGTGTTTGTAATGAACCAGTTAATGATGCGACTGCTGATGTTGTAACAAAGGAACCAGTCACAGAAGTCAATTGTGATAATGTTGTTTGTTGCGCAGAAACAATTGCACTTGATGCAAATGTACCTGTTACGGAAGTCAATTGTGACAATGTAATTTGCTGACCAGCATCAACAGCTTGAATTGCAGTTACTTGATTTTGTAATGAACCAGTTAATGCTGCCAAAGTTGATGAATTTGTATAATTTCCACTAATACCAGTTAATTGAGAAAGTGTTGCTTGTTGTGCTGCATCAACTACACCGATTGCAGTTATTTGGTTTTGTAATGAACCTGTTAAAGATGCAACAATAATGTTAGTTGCGAATGAACCAGTGACAGAAGTTAATTGTGATAATGCAGTTTGCTGACCAGCATCAACAGTTTGAATTGCTGTGATTTGAGTTTGCAATGACCCAGTCAAAGATGCAACTGCTGCTGATGAAATGCCTGATCCTGATGTTGCCGCAGCGGAAATTGCAGTCAATAAAGAAAGAGTATTTTGATGATCAGTAATTTGTGTTTGTAAAGAACCTGTTAATGATGCAACAGCGGCAGATGAAATACCAGAACCCGAAGTTGCTGCACCAGAAATTGCAGTCAATTGTGACAAAGTTGATTGTTGACTTGTGATTTGACCTTGTAAATTGCCTGTCAATGATGCAACGGTAGAGAAATCAACAAATGTTCCTGAAATTGCTAAAGTATGTGCGGCACCAGTTGCGGTTTTGATAACAACATTGCCATCAACATCCGAATACATCAATACTTCATTTCCCGTTGGATTAGGCGGAGTTGTACCATTTTTCTCAAAAACGATTGACTTATCTCTTAGACCTGGCATATGGTTCCTTTAGATTATTATCCAACTTAATTTATATCCTGAAACATCTGGAATTCCACTAAGTTCAATTTTAAAACTTCCTGATGTTATATCTGCTACAGATGCAGCGAACAATGTTTGATTCAATGATGGTGCGATAATTGTTACGTTTGGTGTATCTGTTATTTCAATACGTGAATTTGTTACTGTATAGATAGTGTTTATTGTATCACAAAGGACAACACCTTTAATAAATTTATTGTAATCAAGTCCAGTTTCTGAATTATTAACTTTGATTAAATCATTAGCATGACCAACATAACTTGAAGGAGCATCGGTCAATGAAGTAAATGATGTTGCACCAGCACCGCCACTTACAAAAGATGACATTGCAGACAAATGCCAAAGAATATTATATCCTGATTCAGAAGGAATATCTGAAAGGACAACAGTAAAATTTGTTGGTTGTCTATTTGTTATTGCTTGAACAAATATGGTTGAAGAAATTCCAGGAGTTTCCAAAGAAACAACAGGAATAAAATCTGATGTATTAATTGTAGGATGACTTACAACGTAAACAGTATTGATAGTATCACATGGTGTGATACCACTATATGAAGCACTTCCTGAAAGTGATTGGCTTCCGCCAGTAATACTTGCTGATAAAGGTGTCCAATTAATATTTGCAACGCCACCAATCAACACATAGAGAGTTGATGTTGCTGCAACATAACAAGTCATGCCTTCTAAACGACGATCTGACGGAATATTATCACGTTCAGTCATCGTTGCATATTGATGATGACCACCTAATCCATCATTTGCATAAAATGCTGGATATGTATCAGCCGAATCCTGCGGACGGATTGGCGAAATAATGAGCGTGCCGCTGTTATTGGACATTATGACACCACGATACTAATGCCACTACCGTTTTGAATAGTGTTGGTACGATATACATTATAATTCTCTGTAAATCCGCTCGCATTTGTGTGAGAAACGACAAACAATGTCCAAGCAGTATTCAACAAACCATTAACTGTAAATGTTGCAGCACCAAATGAACTTGGATAAGAATAATAAATGTATTGGCCGCCACCATTAATAGTGAATGATTTATTTCTACTTGTGGCAAATTCATTATTTGCCAAACCAAGAATTTGTGGTGATGTCAATGATGTAAGAGGACTAGTTCCCCACCAACGACGCTGATAGAAGTTGACTGTTGTACCTCCAGAAGCTGATTGAACACCCTTGATACCAGAAATTGTATATGTGGTGTTGGTTGTAATCGCAACTGGTGTATGGTTATATGATGTAATATTTGGAGCAAGGGCACCAATACCATTATTTAGACTTTGCGAGTCTACGGTTTTACTCCAAGCCCATGAGAGTAAAACAGATGTGACTGTAGAACCTTTCTCATTACTTGATTTGTTATTGGAAATTGAAACAGTAAGAGGTTCTAAGATGTTGAGGATGTAATCCACGACTCCACTTACTGATTGCACTTGGGATTCCAGGGCTAATCTACCCAACATTCCATTAGCCCCAGCCAAAGGTGCTTGACTCCCATCAAGATCAGAAACAGACGCGACAGTAATATTAGGGTTCTTCATCCGTACTGATCCTCTGAAAACTATTTATCACAGCATGAAATGATAAAATCTCCTATCTATTTATAAGTTTTTTAACTGTCTGTTGATATACCTTATATAATAGTTATGATATGAAAGAATCTGGTAAATTATGGCACACAAAGTCATCAAATTGAACGCAAATTGGGAACCTATGGAGATTATCTCCTGGTTTGACGCATTTTTGCTTTGCTACTTGGAGCCTTACAAAGCTACCGTGCTTTGGACCTATCCTGGTGAAGCGAAAATTCGTTCTCAGGCAGAAACTTGGGATTATCCTGCGATCATCGCTTTGAAAGGCCACAAGAAGCGCCGTCCAAAGAGAATCCACCGCCCATCGCTAAAAGCTATTTTGGCGAGAGACATGTATACCTGTCAATATTGTGGGGCAATGCTCACAACGCAAACCGGTACCCGTGACCACGTAATCCCTCAAGCAAAAGGTGGAACATGGGATTGGAACAACTTGGTAGCTTGCTGCCGAGTATGCCAAGACAAAAAGCAAGACTCTCTGCCTGCTGAATGCGGCATGTATCCAGTTGAACATCCTACGGAACCACAATTTCACACACGCTTTCGCACCGCCATTATTCAAGCGTCTCAACCTGAAAGATCAGTCTGGAAGGTTGGGTTTAAGAGTTTAGGCATGGAGAACCTCCTATGAAACCTCTTTATGTAACCGTAGTTGGTTCACACCTTTATGGTATGAATACTCCTACTTCGGATCGTGACATCAAAGGCATTTGCTTTGAAGATACCGATGCAATCATTGGTTTAAAAACCTTTGAACAGCAAGAAACCAAAAACAATGCAGAAGATGGCCCGGACAAAGTAGAAGGACAAATCTATTCTGTCATGAAATATGTGGGAATGTGCATGAAAGGCAATCCTACAGCCATTGAGGTTGTTTTTGCACCTGATAAATTTCACATTTTCAATACTGAAATTGGTAAAGAAATTTGTCAGTTTCTTAGGGATAATATGCTGACTCAGCGTCTTTTCCCTGCATATTCTGCATATCACAGAGCACAGTTGCACAAAATGCAATCAATGACACGAATTGGAAAAAGAGCAAATGAAGTAACTGAATTCGGTTACGACAGAAAGTTTGCAGGTCATGCCTATCGCCTTGCTGTACAATGCATTCAGGTTTTGACAACTGGAACTCTCATTCCAACCATGTCGGGAAAAGACCTTGAAATCGCAATGAATATGCGAATGGGTGTTTTTTCAAAAGAGGAAACCCTTGAGCATCTTCTGAGAGTTGATAAGGAAATGTATGATGCTCACAAGATCACTACAATTCCTTCAGAGCCCGACTTTAACAAAGTCAATGATTGGATGGTAAATCTTTATATGAATTACCTAAATGGGAAGTATGATAGTCAACTCGCGACTCCATTTGATGTAAAGCAGTTTGATAATTAATCCAGCAAATTCAATTCGATCCTGCTGCTTTCTTACCCCTGGGTTCCAAAAGGACTCAGGGGTAACTTTTTATTTGATAATCTTTTTTACTTGTTATACTTCGCCAAACTCTACTTAATAACAGGAGATAGTATAATGAATAAGATATTTAATCATCGCGACATTGAAAAGCGATTTGAGAAATGGCTTGATGGTAAGGATCATAAGCTGAAAAGTGGTCAATTTATCAAAATTAAAGGTGAAAATGATTCAATTGGTGTAGTTCAATTTGCATTAAAAGAATATGAAACGTATCATGTTAAATGGAAAATTGGTAAGAATGCTTGGGAAATTCAATACGGTACTGTACATTCAACAAGAGTTGATGTAATTAAGGTTGATGTCAATCCTTTTACATACAAATTATCACAACGTTATCCAGGTCCATCACAAACACAAATTGAAGCTCTTAATGAGAAATTCAATAAGATTGATGAACAACGCTACAGAAACCGCACAAGCCGTGAAATTGATGTATTGGTTGAAGCTTTTGAGGAAGACCTTTCTCGTAATTCTGCCAAAGCAGCAGCCGTTGCATCAGATGAAGATGACGAAACAGTTGATAGTATTGTTGATACGTCGTTAGAAGAAGACACTTCAATTATCCGTGAAAATGGAACTGAAAAGAAAATTCTTGAAATCATAAGTGAGGAATAATGCTAACAGTGTTTTTAAGCGTCTTGATTGTATATGGTTTGACATTAATTGTGGTGCAAAGCAGTATATTCTATGGGTTTAGAAACTGGTTTACTGTTAGGAAGCTAAAAGCTGAGGCCATATCATCAATTAACGTTGATGATATGGCCGAACTTTTTTCTAATCGTAGTCCTTTTATTAGACCAGAGTTACATCAGCAATATGATGAATTAATTGAAAAAATAAAAGCAAATGATGCAGATACACCGGTATTTACTCAAAGTGTAGAAGATTTAAAAAATGTAATGGCTGTTGGTAAAGCTGATTTATTACTCTTAAAAGGTGTTTCATCAGCAATATATCCAATTGCCAAAAAGTTTGATAAACTCTTTAACTGTATGATGTGTATGGGTTTCCAAAACGGAATCCTATTAACTATCATTACTTGGTTGCTAAATATTTCATTATTTAATGTATCGTTGGTTATTTTGCCAGCAAATATAGGTTTTGTATCATTTTTAATCAGTGTTGTTCTATTAGGTGCTTTATTTTCAGGAACAACCTGGGGTATAAATGCTATAATAGAATGGTTTGAACGTAAAGATAACTAAGGGAATTCAATGGGCCTTGATTTTGGTAAGATTTTTTCTCCGAATAAAACTATTTGTTTCAGCGTTCCTGAGACAAATAGTAATACTACAACTGCTTCAAATACTGTAAAAAATAATCAGGATTTTGAAGGTATCAAACAAGACCTATTGAACTTTGGTAAAAACTTAGAATCACAAATCCAAAGTTTTGCCAATCAAATCAATAAATTTGGAATAAAATTTGGTGGTGGACAACTTAATTTTGGTATTGCAGATGTTTCAAATCTTGCAAATGCAATTAAAGAAATTAAGTTTCCACAAACCATTTGTATTACTCTTGGAGGTGGAAATGGAATTGATTCAATATTTGATCAATTGAAAAATGCATTGAATCAAATTCAAAAGCCATCTATTCCAATTACTATTCCAAGTCTTGATGGTATTCCTTTCTTCCCATTATCAAATATTCTCCCATCATTAAACGTTCAATTACCCGATTTGTGTCCAAAAGATTTGACAGATATTCTTAGAGAACTGAAAGAACGATGCGAAGCGTTGTTATTGCAAGAATTAAATGATTTAGATCCACTTGAAAGAATTCGCCAATTAATTCAACGTCTACAAGAATTGTGTGGATTGTTGCAATTTACTCAAATGCGTAGGTTATTGGATGAAATTGATAGAGCAAAGAGAGAAGCAATACAAAAGTTAATTGATGGTATTACTGATCCCTTAGAAAAGCTTGTAAAATTACATGACATTGCTTGTGATGCTATTAAAACTGGTGCTCAAGATGTTTTAAATTCAGTAAGAGATTTAATTGAAGCGATTAAGTTTGAATCTATTATTGATAAAATCCTTGAATTAAATCCAAGAGATGCTATTAGATTACTTTCAGATGAAATAAAGAAACAAGTTCAATTGAAAAATTTCAATGTTGTTAAAACTTTGTTGAATGCAGTTAACTTTTTGAAAGCATCATTGGAATCTGCAAATAATATTGCACAATCAGTTTTAGATATTCCAGAAAATTTCTTAGATATTTTACAAGATAAAATAAACGAATTAGTTGATTTGGAAAATTGGGGAGGAATTAGTGATCTTCTCAATACATACGATTCATTGCAAGATGCTATAATCCGCCAATTGGAAGAGTTGAATCCTGCGCTCCTGCTAGTCAAGGGAACTCAGCTATTAAATGATGCGTTACAAAAATTGGATTTAGGGCTTTACAATCGTATTCTGGATGCTATGGCTAGTAAGATTTGCGCTGAAGGCACTGATCTCCTGCCAAACTTACCTAACGTTCCAGAAATCAATCCTGAAATTATACCAAGCTTTTTGAGGTAAGTATGCGTATTGTCTTCAATTATGTTAAGGACTCTGATAGTAAGTGGTTTGACCTTATAAAGACAATTACGAAAATAATGAAGACTGCCGCGAAAAAATTCTTTGCCGCGTGCGAGGAACATGAAAAAATATACGAATCCTACTTTAATACAATTCCCTTAGAAATTCGTTTCAGTGCTCGCATGGGTAAAGCAACTATTGCTCAGGCATCTTACTATACTTTATCTGGTACTTTAGGTACAAAAACTAAACAAATTATAGGTCTTGAACTCTCATTCACTCATGTATTAAAAAGATATAGTAAGGCTAGGCTGAAAGAGCTTGTCATTCATGAAATGGCACATATTATTGATTATTTAATTAGACTGAATTCCAATCACGATGAACCTTGGAAGAGAATTAATCGTCTTATGGGTGGGGATCCAACAACCACCGTTTGACATTTAAGGTTATGTCGTATATTGTTAATTATTATGAAGTTCCTTCTCGTAGGTGATATTCACGGCAACTGGAATAGTTTGTTTGCCTTCATTGAACATGCTCGGACACGCTTTGAATTTGATGCTATTATTCAAGTTGGCGATTTTGGTGCATACAATGGGATTATGAAACCATTTCTTAAAACTTGGAGAGATAAGTATGACATTCCGTTGTACTTCATTGATGGGAATCACGAAGATCATCCTTACATTGCCAAAGCGTATATGAATTGGAAAGACAGTAATGTACATTACTGTCCACGGGGAACCATATTGAAATTCGGTGATGCGAAAATTGGCTTTCTTGGTGGAGCACTGAATGTAGATCGTCCACAAGAAATGTTCGCAAATGGAATTCAAAATTTTCCATCGGCTGAAAATGTCATGGAATTCTTGAATTCATTGCATGATATGAATGAACCATTGGATTTAATGGTTACTCATTCATGTCCACATTCAATTGGTGTTGGTCAACAGGGAAAATTATTCTTTGTTGATTCAATAGAACGGTATATCACCAATGCTGTTGGATTATATACTGGACCAATAAATGATTGTGGCGAACCATATCTAAAAGATTTGTGGACGAGGATGATTTTCAAACCTAAAAATTGGATCTATGGGCATTTCCATAGTTTTCATCAATCAAGGGTGCAGGATACTGACTTTATTTGCCTGGGAACTCCTGACAACGATCCAGGCAATCCAAAGCAGGCAACCTTTTTCCTTGGTTATTTTGATACTGAACATAAGATCATTGTAAGGTGATACCATGAGCTTGATTTCCTATCTGACGGACTACTTCCAGGGCGACAATGGAACGTACGAAAACCAAGCAATTTCCTTGGTGCAACACTTCAAAGACAAATTTGGAGTGAATGTCAAAGTTGAGGGCAACCTCTTCAACTTCAAATATGACATGCTTGATGCCAAGTGGTCGTATCCCTTGACGAGGGAATGCCGTGGTGCTATTTTCCTGTGGGATGGCGCTGTATGGATTCGCAAGAGTCGCCCATGGGATAAGTTCTTCAATCAGCATGAAGGATACTGCCCTCTGTTCGAGAAATCAGTTTTCGAGCAACGTTTGCCGAACCTCAGTGCTTGGGAAAAAATGGATGGAACAGCCATTCAGATTTTCGATAACAAGAATAAGTGGCATGCAACCACCCTTGGAACGATTACTGCTGGCAATGTTGGCGATCATCTCCCTGGCGTGAATTTTGATGCCCTGTTTTGGAATACTTTCGGTATTCCGCAAGATCAATTCCCTGGAATCGATAACCACACTCACATGTTTGAGTTGTGTACCAACGAAAACCGTATCGTCACAAAGTATCCGAAGAATATCACTGCACTTCTGAGCGTTCGTAACAACGAAACTGGCGAATACTTGGACATCTATGCGCTGGATGAATTCCTGGCCAAGTTGCATGCTCTTGGTGCAAATGTTCGTCTTCCTTCTCGCACATTCTTCGCATATGAAAATGTTAAGACTTTTGCTGAAATCGAGGCATGGATCGAATCAAACACTGCTGATGATGACATCGAATTCAAAGAAGGATTTGTTATCTATGATGGCGCACATCCTATCTGTAAGATGAAGTGTGCTCGCTATCTGCAACTGCATCATGCGGTTGGTGGCGGTGATCCTGCACACACCCGAAAGGTTGTGATCGAATCATTCTTTACTGGAACCATCGATGATGTGGAAAAGGTTTTGAATGATCCTATGCTTGCATTCTTGGAAACCGTGCGTTTCAGGTATGCAAATGTCGTTCAGGGCCTGACCGAAACCGGAAACCTTTTGAAGCAATCAGACTACCCTACCAAAAAGGATTGGGCGCTTGCCGTGCAGAAGCATGCAGATAAGCGATTCACATCTTTCTTCTATTCCAATTTCGAGAACATCATTGCCCCGAAGTCTGATGTTGATCAATTGGCTCGCGACTGGCTTAAGGAATCTTGGTTCAAGCTCTTGGACTTCTGGAAGGGTACCGTTTGATTATCGATGAACTTTCGTTAGGAGACCTCCAAGTGTTGTCTAAAAGACAATATCACTTGGAGCGTTTTTACTTCTTCTGTTTCTTATCAAAGAAAAAAGAAACAGAAGGAGATAAAAACATGGCCGAAATGTATAGATCAATGGCCTTAAGAGAAGAGTTGGAATCTCAAAAATATAAAATATAATTTATTTGTGCATACAGTATCTATTCATCGTGTTTTCTTTAGAGAAGAAGCTGGTCAACTTAGAGAACCACAACGTAATAAATTGAAAGCGGAACTTATCAAAGTATTTCCGTCATCTTCTTATGATTTAAATAATCCATGGCGAATAGAATACACTACAGAAGATCCATTTTCAGTTCATCATAAACTTATTAATTGTTTAGAAACAGCTAAAAAAGCACCGGATGATTGGTTTGAGCAAGAAGTTGAAGCCGAAAGAGCTAAACGTCGTGCTCAAGAAGAAGAAAATGATAATTGGTAAATAAAATAATATTGTATAATTGTTGCATGCTTATAGAAATAATTAAGAAAATAATTTTAGGAATAATACTTCAAACTTGGGAAAAGGCAACATCTTTAGCAATTGAAGTTGCTATCTTGTCTTTAGGTTTGTTTTTAGCTGCAACATTCATTCCACATGGTATTCCAGTATTAACCGCAATTACCTATTGGGGATGGGTAATAATAGTTATTATATTTAAATTATTGAATACAAGAATATATAAACCAGAAGAAACAACACCAATTTCTGTTGATGAGCCTCCATTGGTTAATCAAGATGTTGACGATGAAGAATCATATCCAATTGATATTCCAAATGAAAAAATAAAGAATATTTTATCAGAAAAAGAAATTAAAGAGATTAAAAATGACAATACCAGCACTAGAGAATAATCAATGGTTTTTGCATGAGCATAATCTCCGAACTCAACTATTCTTTGATTTCGGAAAAGATCCCGCTGTTCCGACTGACATAAAATGGTTTCAAATGGATATGAAAAGTCAGGGAGATTCTCCTGTAGAAAAGATTGAACAACAGCAAGCGCAAATGGAACAAGTTAAGTTAGGAATTTTAAAAGTTGAAAAAGCGCCCGCGCCAGTTGTTCCACAAGTACCAACAGTAAAACCAGCACAACCAATTACATTAAATGTTCCAAAAAAAGTTGGACCAAATGAACCATGTCCCTGTGGCAGTGGCATCAAACATAAGAAGTGTCATGGTAGAGGTATGGGCCGAGTTTAACTTGACATGTATTGCTTAGTCGTATATTAAGGTCATGAATAAGAAGATCCTTGTTGGAATGTCGGGTGGAGTGGATTCTTCCCTTGCCGCAGCCATTCTTAAAGAACAAGGTTGGGAAGTGGTAGGATTTACCATGATCCTATGGCCACAATCAAAGATCAATGATACTCCCCGCGAAGACTCATGCACTGCCGATGGCGCAATTACTGATGCCAAGCGTGTTGCTGATACTCTTGGAATTGAACATCATGTAATTGATTGTACGAATCTATTTGAATCGCGAGTTATTGATCCTATGATTGATGAATACAAGGCTGGGTTTACTCCGAATCCCTGTATTTCATGTAATAGTTCCATGAAGTTCCAAGACCTTCTGGAAGGTGCGAAGGGTCTTGGAATAGAAGACATTTGCACAGGGCATTATGCTGGTGTAACTGAATTCGGAGGGGATTTTTTATTATTGCGCAGTGATGATCGTAAGCGCGATCAATCATATTTCTTATATGCGTTAACTCAGGATCAATTAGCACATGTTCATTTTCCACTTGCAGGAATGAGCAAGGATAAGACAAGAGAAATGGCAACGAAGTTCAACCTACCAACTGCAAATCGTCCTGATTCTATGGACCTATGCATGCTTGGAACTGGTGGAATCAAAACATTTTTGGAAAACCGTGGTTTAGTATTCAAGCCAGGTCCAGTATTGCATATTGAAACAGAAGAACCTGTCGGATATCATGATGGTGTTTATGGTGTAACTCTTGGACAACGGAAAGGCCTTGGAATATTTGGTAGTGCTGAACCGCTTTATGCCATTAAAATAAATCATTCAACTAACACAGTTTACGTTGGACCTGAAAGCCTGCTAAAAACTAGTTTGTTTGTTCTCAAGGATCCTGTAGTCCGTTCACCGCATCTTTCATTTAATTGCAAGATTCAAACACGTTATCATTCCAAGGTTGTTTCTTGTCATGTCACAAGAAAGTACATTGGCGATTATTTGACCATCTATACGGATGAACCAATCCAAATTACTCCAGGCCAAGCTGGTGTATTGTATTCTACCAATGACTTTGCGTGCATTGGTGGTGGTACAATCAATTCGTTATCGTAATTCGTTAATTAAATTAACTGTTCTAGTTGTACTTATTTGTGGTATTCTAGGAAAGAATATTGTTTTATCAACACCTTCAGTTTCACCAGAATGATCATCACCCTTGACATAAATATCTGGTTTTAATTCATTGATGATATTTGTTGGAGTATTTTCATCAAAAATTATTACATAATCAACAAATTCCAAGCTTGAAATAATGATAGAACGTTCATTTTGAGGTATAATTGGTCTGGTTTTACCTTTTAATTGTTTGATTGATGAATCACTATTCAAACCAATTACCAAAATATCACCCTGTTCTTTGGCAAACTTCAACATTGCAATATGCCCTGCATGTAAAAGATCAAAGCATCCATTTGTGAATACTACTTTTTTGTTTACTTTATTGATATGTTTTACATCAGATAAACTTATTAATTTATTCTTTTCTTGAAAGAATACACTTAAATCTTCTTTGGTTGGTGAATATGTACCATGATGTTGAACTTTAATATTGCCTGCTGCATTTGCTATCTTAGCACATTCAAAATCATTTAGTCCCATTGTTTTGCCATAAATAAAGCCAACTAAAGTTGCATCACCAGCACCAGTCACATCAAATACATCTTCAACTTTATTCTTAATGAATTCATATTGACCTTTATTGTAAATTAAAAGTCCATTCTCAGACATCGTAAGAATTACAGTTTCGCATTTTAACGTGTGTGAAATTGCGTCTGCCAATACAATCGGATCAGTCTTCTTGCCAACTATTTGTTGAGCTTGTTTCAAATTACATTTAATACCAGTGATGCCATGATATTTTTCAATGTCAGATGAAAGATCACCATTATGAGGATCAACAAAAATTTCACAATTCTTTTTATGAGCACAGAAAATTAAATCACGTATAAAACTTCTTTCACAACATCCTTTACCATAATCACTAATGACCAGAATTTTATTCTCATCCATTATTTGACAGAAATAGTTTATTAAAAAAGTCTTTTCTTCATCTGTTATTGGTAATGTTGTTTCTTCATCTAATCTGAGAAGCTGTTGTCCTCTGGAAACGAATCTTGTTTTTGTACTAGTCTTTTTATCTTTTTGAAAGACTGCCATAATACCTGAACCAAGCATTTCAATTAATTTGAAACCGCTATCATCTGAACCAAATACAGATGCACCATAAGTTTCAACATTTAAAGTTTTAAAAGAATTAAATACATTTGCAGCACCACCAACTTTATATTCTGTTGAATGATGTTGTAAAATTGGAATTGGAGCTTCAGGGCTTATTCTATTTGCATCACCGTTTATATAACGATCTAGGATAAAATCGCCATATACTAAAACTTTTTTAGTTATTTGAGATTGAAGAAATTGACTCTTGGTTTCTGAAATAGTTGTCATCAATGATACCGCAAATAATGTGTATGATCATTATACTCATTTCTTGAATAATTGATGTTTCTGAGGTATCTATGAAAATTGGAATATCAGAATACAACTTTAAACTATTGTTTGGATTTTTTCCAGTAATTGAAATGATTGTTGCACGTTTTTGTTTGGCAACCTCCGCTGCATTCAATATTGATTTACTTTCTCCACTTGTTGAAAGCAAAAGAACTACATCACCAATATCAACAATACCTTCTAATTGACGACTAAATACAACATCATAACTATAATCATTGGCGATAGCTGTAATTGTTGAGGTATTGTCATTTAAACAAATAGCAGCTAAAGGCGATCTATCTTGTTTAAATCGTCCCATCAATTCAGCAACAAAATGTTGAGCATCACTTGCTGAACCACCATTGCCAGCAGCAATTACTTTCTTTCCACATTGATATTCAAACCAAATCTTTTCACCAGCCTTAGTAACTAAATTCCAATCAATGTTTCCAATCGCTAGGGTGTGTTGAGTCAAATAATAAGGTATATTCATGAATGTATTCTTCTATTTCTGTTTTTAAATCTGTAGTATGAAATCCTACATTATATAACAATGTCGTATCAGCTTTAGTAAAGTATTGATAATCTCTACGTTTTGCAAATTTTGTTTCTTCCCATTGTATTTTTGGTGGAGTTTTATATTTAACTTTAAAGAATATTTCTGCAAATTGCTTAAAAGATACAGCATGACCTGTACCACAATTTATTGTTTTATATGGGAATTCATCTGCTTCAATTATTGTAATTAAAAGTTTTGCAACGTCTTTCACATATACAAAATCTCTTTCAGGAAGTTTTCCCTCATGATCAAGTAAACATGGCAACTGTATAAGATTTTCATATTTTGATTTATTATTCATCAATTGAGATGCCCAGGACTGCATACCAATTTTATGAGAATCACCTAAACCCCAAACATTAAAGAATCTAACAACAAATATTTTAGATGAATCTTTATAGTTTTTGGCAATTCTCTTTTCAATTATTAATTTTGAGAATGCATATGGTGTTAATGGTTTTAAATCTTCTAATTGTATTGTTTCAGAAAACCCATGCTCGCCAGCACCATATACACCAGCACTGCTTGCAAATATAAATTTGTAACCAGCTTCGTTTGAAGATTTTAAAAGACGTTCAGTTAATTCAACATTAGCGTGCCAAATTTTATCAACATCTTTTTCTTGGGTTGATGAAATTGCACCTAAATGTACTATTGTATGAATATTGTAATCTGTTGAAAACTTCTTAAGGAAATAATCTACATTCTTATAAAATTCTTCAATACTGACAATACCAACTGATTTCAAAAACAATCTATTCCAATTGTTCCATTTATCACCCGAACCAAAATCATCAACAACAATAATAGTACTTTCAGGATCTTGTTCTTGGATCTGCCGAACAAGATTTGCACCAATAAAACCTAATCCACCAGTTATAAGAACATTTGCCATAGGTTAGTACCAAAATTTATAGTTTATGTCTTTCTTTGAATTATTAATCCAACGAATTGAATTAAATTCAAACGGATCACTTAAAATATTTTTCTTGTTATATATTTTTGTAGCTAAAGCTTTTATATGTGCTTCTAGTTTTTGGTTTATAAGATCCAACCTCAATTCACCTTCGTTATTAGTTACTGATGATAATCTTAAAGACAAATAATCCATATCTCCAAAATTAATGTACATGAAAGATTTGTCATCATAATCTACTGGTGTCCATGTTGTATCAAATCGTTTATCTATTAAAATAGGGACTTCAACTTGATATGCAACCCATCCTTTATTAACCGCAAAAATCTTTAATAGATCAACAAAAGTTTTAACTATTGATTTATAAAAACGATATGCAGGGAATTGTAAATTGCATCCAGCCAATTCATTTTTAATATGCTCAACAGCTTGATGGCAAAGTTTATATTGAGTTAAATTAATTTTTTCAAGATCACTCATAGTATCTGAATATATTTTTTCATATTTGTTCATGGTATTAGCCAGTCTTTAAAAGATTGTTCTTTAATTCTCTCTGCGTTTGCTCTAAATTCTTGTGGCAAAAATTCTTCAATTATCTTATTAATTTCTGAACCAATATCTTCCAATGAAGATGCGATAATATCAGGTTTATTTTGAGCCAACCCTTCTTTTGCATCTTTTACGTGATGCTTGAGTAGGATTAAGTAATTTTGCAAATTGTCTAATTTAGAATTGTCCATTTTAAATAGTATAACAAAAAAGCCCAAAGTAGCAAAAACTACCTTGGGCTTAAAATTGTTTTTCTTAATTGATTACTCTGCTACGATTTCGCCATTATAGCGTTGTGCAACCTTGCGTGCTGCATCATAACCAAGAATTGCACGATTTGACTTCTTATTGCTCCAGGCATACTTACGACCTGTGCGTGCAGTCCATGATTGACTTGCTTCTGTAATGTATGCGCCTTGCTTTGTACCACCACGGACGTAGTAACTTGTCTTTTTGTTTTTCATATATTTTTCCTTTAATGTGAAAAAGTTTATGAATATATTATAGAAGAACTATTTTAAGAAGTCAAATAGTTTCTTCTCTTTTATGTTTAGCCTGTAATTCTGGTTTTCTTGGATATTTAATTTCAGGATGATTTTCTTTAAACATACGCCACAATTCGGAACAAATATGTATAGGTGTAACTAAATCAACAGCTTCCCATTCTTCCTTAGTCAATTCTTTTTTCTTATCGGATAATTTAATGATAATATCCCTAAAAGCCTGAGTTCTTATATTCTCAGTCACCATTTCAAATAGCCATTCTAAATTGAATGAAAAAGAAATTGGTTTTCCAAATCCAGTAACTTCAATAATTGCAACATCTTCAACAGTTGGATGGAATTTAGCAGATACTTCAATATTCTTGATAGGTGTCAGGGTCATCTTTTTCTTCCTCTTTAGCTGATTTTTCTCTTGATTTTTTCAACTGTAATAATTTCTCAAGATCAGCTTTAATGCTATCCATTTCTTTATTAACTTTCAAGCACAAATCAGCATACAGGTTCCACTCAACACGTTTTGTATCATATTTTATATGCAGAGAATCAATGCATGCATCACTAAAGTCTTTATATGCTTTATGATTAACACCATTTTTTAATACAACAATTTTCGTTTTTGGATCGTAATCTTCAAACTCATTAGACAATTCTTCAATTCTTGTCACTTCGCCATCAAAAGTAACAAACCAATGCTTTTTTAAACGGTCTGGAATTCCCATGTGTATACCTTAGATAGCTTTCATATTACATATTTATCTTAATAAGTGAAACACTTTTTTAAGGTTAATCTTCATATAACAATTTGTACTAAAAATAAGATAAATAAGAGACTAGGTGCAGGAATAAATTTTCTGCACTTATTTCAAACAGGAATTGATCTTGATAGCCAAAACAATACAAGATATGCGTAATATAAATTCATACCTTTATTGTACATCTTCTTGAATTTTTTCGTTTGGTAATGGCAAATTCAACACATACAGCATATATCCTATTGCGCCACATACAAAAGGAATAATTGACATAAGTATGACAAATAACCCGTAATGTTGAATTAAAATGTCACCAATAATACCAGTAAAAGCAAAAATCATTGAAAATAATATAAAAAATTCTTTAAATTTTGTTCTTGAAATATCGCGAATATATGCGAATCCCCAAAAGCCAAAACAAAAGCAACAAGCCCAATAGTCTAACAAGGAACCAAATCCTTGCCAAATGGAAATTTCTGGAGCAGGAATCATTTGATGCCTTTCTGAGCTTGCCACTCATACCAATACCGCTTTTGATCAGCGGTCAGGGTTGTCCAAATTGCTTCAAAGCGTTCATTTGCATCACGCCATTCTTTGATGACTCGTAGGATATGATCATCACCCATTCCAGCGAAAAATCCATATGATGCGCCAGAATAGGTATTTGATTTGATTTTGATTTCATTGTGAATTACATCAAGATCAACCATCCATTGATGGATTTCAGTAATTTCAGTTTTATTCATGTTTTTTATAATAGTTGGTTGAATCTTCGCCCTTTTTGCGACGGAGAATATTTGTTTCGTACTGAGGAATTTCCAAAGTTGCTTTGGTTATATTCTTTTCTCGTTCGCGGGCTTCCATTCGCTTCTGACGAATTAATCTGGTATCTTCCTCATCTTTCTTTTCGGCAATTATTTCTTTAACCATTTTTCCTAAACGGGATTCAACTTCTTTAAAAATTGTTTCCATACGCTTAGGCATGACATTACTTTTTAATGTATTCGGTAACTTTCAAATTACGCGCAGCATGCATGAACTGAATTTCCTCATTAACACAATAAATCGTATTATTGCCATACGATTGCTTGGTTTTAATCCAAGTACCTTCCTGATATTTCTTTGGATCAATGATAGTGAATGCAGCACCAACAGGAAGATAATCTAGCAATATGGTTTTATAATCCTTGGTAATCAAATATTCAAATTCAGGAGTTAGCCTTGGATTCAAAGCTTCCATTGAACGCAGTCCATGACGAACCTGTTCATGAACGTTATCAAGGATATTACGACGAAAGCTCGCAATCGCCAGGATTTGCCATAGAAGAACTGGTGGAAGCCCAGGATTCGTCGCACTTTTCATTACATCAAGAGCATTGATAAGTGCGATTTCTCCGGGGCTATATTCAAATGGCAAATCCATGGTAGTCCTCAGACTAAGGTTACGACGACTCTACGGTCTTTTTCAACATTGACAAGGGTTTCTTCTGATGGAGTAGTATCCGAGAATCCTTGAATAATTGAAATACGATTTGGATTTACACCAGCATTTTTGAGGGCATCAAAAACTGCTTGAGCACGGGCATTACTGAGACGTTGATTATCGCCAAACTTTGCCTTTGTTTCTTCTTGGAAAACTACCAATTTGCAGGTATGTCCAGCAAGAACGATATTCTTTGAAACATTTTCTGGCTTGTTCACTTCTTCAACAATTGCAAGAAATTCTGGTGCTAGCGGAAATACGGTAGCTTGACCAATTTGAAAATAGACTGATGACATGGTTATCCTTTAATTTTGTGGATAAGTATTTTGCCAAGAATATCAATGAATACAAGTTATAAAATAGTCGCTATTCCTAAAGGCTCTTGTAATGGAGGCAGAATATAAATGCATGATTCAATAATTGCGAAACCATCTTTAAATTCTTTTTCTTTCCAAGGAACCATCCAACCACCTAAAGCGCGATCAACATTTAAGATAAATTCATCTTTATCTAAACATGGAAGTTTAATGGTTGTCCAAACAGTTACATTCCTAACAATATGAATATCTAAAATTTCTATATCAGTGACCTTGAAATGGCCACGTTTCCCCAAACGCAATTTAGTCCCCGTTAAAGAGGATGATATATCATTCCAGTATTTGTAAGGTATTTTGATGCTGTCCATAAAGCTACATTCTATTTCATGCCACTTACTAAACAAGGATATTAAATCTCTACTCATCACATAAGGGTTGACTTGCATATATCACTTCATAGATTGCCCATATGAAAAAGACCTGTGACATGGGTTTCATGAACCTTGATGGCAGCATTACTCAGTTCATAATGCATGAATTGGGTGAATTTGGTCAGGTCGTGATGACATACGATAAGATGAATCGTCCATATTCCTATGATTCGTTTATCATGTGGGGCAAGCCCAGCAAAGAAGCCCATACCGTGTATTCGGATAGGTTGTATCAGTGGGATTTCAAGAAATATAATAAAATTTGCAAAAAAGTTTTTGGCAATGTAGGACAATATTTCAATCATCGCGACCCCAAACTGATTGAAAAATTCCTAAGTCTATATTTTGACAAAAAGCTGAAACTGCACATGATTGAGGAACATTGCAATAAAAGCAATGGCTACCCTCTCTGGCGGTTTGATTACGAGGAAATCAAGTGAAGAATATCGTCTATCTTCAAGGCCAGGAATTCATTGATTTCATCAGGAATTCTTTCACCTTTCCTGATTTTAAAAACGACACTGACGCATATATTTCATCGTTACTTAGTGCTGTATCCAAATATCCAGTTGCAGTATATGATCCTGAACCATTAGAAAGAACACAATTTTCTTCGTGGTGGCGGCATCTACAGCGCAGAGAATATCATAACCCTTACATTACTGATTTGTACTTGATCCATGAATTGGAACATATGGTACAATTGCAGGATAAATATGATCCTCTGCTAAATGATGATGCTTGGTTTCGGCAAATAACCGAAAATGAGTTGCGTGCTAGCCTTATGAGTGAGGCTGTAATTTATATATTATATCCAGAATTGCGCAAAAAAACCTTTGATCATAAAATTTGGTTTGATCGGTTCAATGGTGCGAGTGTGCATGATATTGAAATCATTGGAGTTCATAGATTAATGGCAATGATTGCTCCGGATGATGATATTGAAAAGGGTATCGCCAAATATACTACTCAAAATGCGGCATGGGCAGCCATTTGGAAAGATGCCAGAACAACGATTGATTTCACAATGAAACAACTTATCAATAGCAATGATATTGATGGGTGGAAAACCACCATCGCCAAACATACGACGAATAATGTTGTATTCGAGGGACAAACGAAGAAGTTTAACAAGTTGATGAAGAAAACTATCATCACCCTGCATAAGGTCTAATCATGGACAGCATTCATGAACGGATTCCTGTCCGTAAATTAAAACAATATCAAGAAATTGTTGGTGCCTGTCATGGTAAATTCAAATGCAATCCGCGTGTGTTTGAAATGCATGTGACCGTTGACGTTGAATTTACCAATATTGGTGACTTCAATGAATTTAAGATTCGTTGGAGGAATGCTTCCACAGATTGCGTAATAAAAGAGAAGGCTAAAAAGCAATCCTTCTGGAATTCATTGATTAGTCGTTGCAAAGCGTTTTTCGCTTAATATAATTCGCGCCTGGAGAAATTGATATTATGTTAGCCAAAATTAATGAATTGGTAAAAAAGAATAAAAATAAAGATAGGGAGTTTTGCCAAAAAGCAATTGCGCAGGCCATCAAAGAATCAAATGCTGAATTTAATGCGCTATCTCCGGCTAAAAAAAGAATTGCGATTGCAAAAGATGTTATTGCAAATGTTAAATCGCACTTAATTAATGTTGTTAGGGGAAGAACTAATGATGTGACACAACATAATGATGACATTATTGCAACAACTCCTGGATTAGTTTGCGGTTTAATTAATAAAGATGTTTCATGTGCATGTTGTGCTGTTGGTAGCATGCTAACATCTACAATCATAAGTAGTAAATTGGCATCGGAACAACTTATTGAAAAACGTAGTGATATGACAAATGCTATTAATGCATTAAGTAAATATTGGCCAGCATTTAATTTAATGTTAATTGAAATTGCATTTGAGAAAGGTATGGGCGCATTCGTAGCACCAGTATTAGCTACTGGATATTATTCAAGAGAAGACGCTAGAACATCAGGTACGTATCATAATATTGTTAATATTACTTATGATAATCACGATGATACTTGGTATGGATATAAAATTACAAGAGATAGCCAATTTGAAATTTTTAAAAATTTTAGAGGACTATCCGCAAAAGAAAAAATTAAAAGAATGTATGCAGCAGAAAGATTTAATAGTGGAGATTTGTATACCGAAAGAGAGCGACTTATAAAAATCATGGAAAACGTGATTAAGAACAACGGTCTGTTTGTCCCCAAATAAAAAGAAAGAAAACCCATGCTATCTCAAGTAAATAAAATAATCAGTAAGAACAAAGCAAACGCCGATTCAGAAGTTTGCGCAAAAGTTGTCAGAGAAACAATTAAGCAGGTAAATGCAGAATTCAATGCATTAAGTCCTGCAAAAAAGCGTGTAGCAATTGCAAAAGATGTAATTGCTAACATCAACGCAAATTTGATTGATGCTAGACGAGGAGTTACATGCGAAACATATGATGTCTCTGATTCAGGTGAGAGTCTTGATAACGTTAATAACCTAGTTTGTGGATTAATAACTGATAACGTAAGTTGTGAATGTTGTGCTGTTGGTAGTATGCTAGCATCTACGGCAATAAACAATAAAAAGATTTCAAAAGAAGTTCTTCATTCCAATAATGATATGAGCACGGCAGTTGAAGCCCTGAAAGTGTATTGGCCAAGATGGAATCTCATGGCAATTGAAATTGCATTTGAACGTGGATCTGGTGCATTTCAGCCGCCATACGAAGTTGAAGCATGGTCACGACAAGATTTATACGGTGAACATTGTGATTTGATCAATGTTCATTTCAATAAATCCAAAAATAAATGGATCGGATATGAATGTGGTGATGAACATGATGTTAAACTGATTAAAGGTGATAATACATATACCTTAAATCAAAAAATTAAAATTTTCCAAAAAGCCGTAAATTTTAGAACACGCACGCCAAAGCGTAAAGCACAAAATGATTCAGAAATATTGATTGCAATCATGGAAAACGTGATTAAAAACGACGGCATATTCCTCCCATAAGTCAAAGAAACAATACCATGCGCCAAGCCTTCACTCTTATTGAACTAATGATCGTAATTGCGATCATCGCCATTGTTGCCGCAATCGCTATTCCAAATCTACTTGAATCAAAGAAACATCAAGATTCTAGTAATCAAAGAGTTGTCACTACATTGGCACCAGAAGGTCCAGCACTAAATGTTGGATCAAAGGTAAAGATCAAACAGAGTAGCCAAAAAGGAACCATCATTGAAGTGAAAAATCGTGTTCTTTTCACTGTTCGGATTGAAAACTTAGCAATTCATGATGGACAGAAATACGAAGTTGTTCCATTCACTGCGGATGAACTTGAACTGTTACCAGAATGAAAAATAAAGGGTTTACCATCATTGAATTCGTAATAGTAATTTTAATTATTGCTATTTTAGTGGGTATGCTTATACCTGCAATCAATATGGTCCGAGAAGGTGCAAAGAAGGCCAAGAGTGTTGAAAAAATTATTGGCACAGAAGTAAAAATAAAAAATAAAGATTTTAAAGGTACCATTATGTCTGTGGTTCAAACCAGACCTAGAACTATATATCGTGTTAGAATCTACAAGGGCGAAAACGAAATAAAGATGTACGAAGAAGTACAATTTTTTGATACTGAATTAGAAGGATTACCTGAATAATCATGCCTACTTTCTTTTACTTCATAGCTGCTTTTGTATTTCTTGTTATTTCTTTTGCCGTTTATATGGCATTTATTCCTAAAGAAGTTGACAAAAAATATGGAAAATATATTTGCAGTTCTATATTGATAGCTTCTCTATTACTTTTTGCATATGGTTTGCCATCACCGTTTAAGTCATTTGACGAAACGCATGTTGGTAAACATGAAATTGTTGCAAAATATAAAATTTACTATGATGAAAATTATTTCTATCATTTCATAAACAGGGATGGTTATATCGTTAATCTGGAAGAATTTTTTGGATCAAAAATTCCAGAATCAGCTACTTTTGTCAATGGCATCAAATATAATTGGTGGAACAGAAACAAGTCTGTTTATTACGGTTCGTATACGTATTTAGCAATACCAGATTTTGTTCCTGCAAATAACAGACTTCCACCAACCACAGTTGAAAGATAAAAATATGTCAGTTTCAGCCAAGCAGGTCATGGACCTTCGCAATAAGACTAACCTCCCTATGATGACCTGTAAAAAGGCATTGGAATCATCAGATGGTGATGAAAATGGAGCGTTGGAATATATCAGAAAAACTGGTATTCAAACACGCATTAATCGTGAACAGAATGAAATGCCACATGGTCAGGTTTCATTTAATATTGAACCTATTTCACCGTCAGCAAGTTTTGGTGTTGCTATATTATTAGGTTGTCAAACTGATTTTGTTGCTAATTTGCAAATGTTTAAAGACACTGCACAACTTCTTGCTCAAGTTGCAAGAGAACAAATAGATCAATCGGGCCATATAATTACTTTAGAGGATTTTAAGAAATTGCCTTCAGTTGAAATTATGTTGACTGATCTAGTTTCTGTTACCAAGGAAAATATCCAAGTCCTTTCACTAAAAACAATCAGTGGAAATAATATTGTTGGATACAACCACGGTGGCAAAATAGCTACATTGGTTTCTGGCACTGATAGAAGCAATAAACTCAAGCAAATTGCATTGCATGTGACATCAGCCAATCCAATACCACAATTCGTCAATCGCGAAAACGTGGATCAAACTCTTCTTGAAAACGAAATTCGCATCATTAATGACCTTGATGATGTTAAGTCAAAACCTGAAAAGATTCGTCCAAAAATTGTTGAAGGTCGCCTTGGTAAATTCTACAAAGAAGTTTGTTTGCTTGACCAAGAAATGCTTTTAGACAATGAAAAGGGCGAAACTGTTCAGGGATATTGCACAAGAAACAATATTCAAGTTGATAATTTCATTAGACTTAGTGTATGAAAAATCCTATATTACGTAGAATTCTTGTTTGGGTTGTCCTTGTTTGGTCATTTGTCGTGATTGGTATTGGATTCTTTTTATTATCCAAGGTTGAAAATGGTATATTTCCAATTCTCCTGATAACGTATGGTTTGTTTGAGTTCGTTCAGACCGTGAGAGAATTAAAAAGAAAAAGTTGACATCTACACACAAGCATTACCATAAGACTATGCAAAGCCCACAAAGCTAAGCGGGGGTAACCTCTGATCCCGGCCACCCAATCACAGAGGAATAGTTGCTAAAAAATTAATAGGACGAGACCTTACGCAACTTACAGAAGGATCGTCTGAAAAATATATCTGTAACAAAGATGTATTTTCGTGGACCACGGCAGCAATGTCGTGGTTTATTTTTATTGACATATTGTTTGGATTCAGTAGTATACGAGTATTCATAATCTGCGAAGGTTATGTGGGGATGTCCTTAGATCCCAGCAACATAAGTCTTTAAAGGCAACATGCACCATGAGTGCGATGGAGTAAGGTAGAGTCGCTAGGCACGCTAATTCTAAACATCACCTAATGCGACTTGATGGTGAAGTTTTTCCAAACCACATCAGTAATGGTGTGGTTTTTTTGAGGACATATGGAACATCCAACATACGAACAAGCATTAGCTGATAGGATCACTCATGCAAAATATTTTACATGGGGCGATTCCAAAGCAGATTATGTGTGTTATAAAATATTATCGGATTTGGATGAGAAAAATTCTACAAAATATATAAGCAAATTTGGTCAGATGCTTGCAGAATTGCGGACCAATATGAATATATTGGATTTGGACATTATTGAATCAATGCGTAGAACTGACAAATTTAAAATAAAAGTCAAAAAATTATTATTGGAAGAAAGTAAAAAAGCAATATTAAATAGATTCCCTGAAATTAAAGAACACCATACTTGGTTGTTTAATTGTATATCAAAAGCTAGTAAGCTTACAATTTAGGTTTATCGTAAGCATCCTCGCCAGCATATTTTGCTTCACATAGATGAGAGAATTTGCAGAATCCACAATTAAATCTAGATGGCTTGGTTGGCCAGTCCCCTCTGATTTCACACTTCTTAATTTTGGTCCATATAGCATCTATTTCCATTTTTAATGCTTCAACGTCTGATTCATCAAGTTTGTAATCCTTCTTGATGTTATCCCATCCTTCATTTAATACTGCATTACCCTTCTTATCTATTGGATCCATTGCTAGGTAAATAACCATCATATCCATGTTTTTGTACTCAATACCATATTTTAGATTGAGCAACAACATATACATGGATAGCTGATTGCGATGGTTTGCGTATGCATTGGATTTATTTGTTTTGTAATCAATGATAACGTTTCTATCGGCATTGGTTAATGCTCTATAATCAATTTTACCTACCAATGTAATTTCATCGGTATACAGTATTTCAATATCATCCTCATAATAGGATTCTTTAACTTTACCGTCAACTCCATCTTTCCAAAAAGTATGAATATTTTTCAAAGCAATAGCAATTTTTGGTTTATATACATCAGAAACTTTATATTTAGGCAAAAATTGATGATAAAGTGCCAATAGTTCTTCTTTACCACCACCTTTATAAAATTCTGCAATTTCGTGAATTAATCCACCAAATTGACTTGCTTCATTTTGTTCGTCAACCTCAACTTTATCAACGTATTTGTACTTGTACTTTCGGAAGCATTGGCGAGCAACATCAAGCTTTGAGTGTGAGAATTTAATTTTTGTCATAGGTAAAACATTATTATAAAGCATTTCATCTACGAGTCAAATATCTATAAATATGATTTGAGGTAGACATGCCCCCAATCTATGATCATAAAAATAATAGATCAGACATCATGGAAGAGACTAAAAAGTATGCCGAAGAAATACTTATTAAACAACCTCACCTTGCTGCAAAAGCAATCCACGAAAGAAATTACGTCATAAAAGCTTTGAAAGCTGAAATTGAGCACAGAAAAATTGCATTTCAAGAAATTGAATACCGTTATGAACAAGCTTGCGCTTCAATGGATGAAAATAAAAAGCTTATTGAAGCAAATACAACTCTTTCTAAAGAATTAATAGAATATAAAAATTCATCAGATGCTGCGTGGCATCGTCGTATTACCGCATTTAGTGAAAAACTTCCAAGATTTGCGGGAGCAGTGGTTCGTTTTTGTTTTACTCCTCCAGTATCAACTTACCTTTGGCTTATTTTATTTGCACTATTCTTTATTGCATCTATTACAGGATGGGGTTTTGTTACTGCTGCTATTAAACCTATATTTCTTCTTTTCGGAATAGGCGCATAATTTATGACAAACCCAATTCGTATTCTTATAGCGGATGATAAGAAAGAGATATGCGAATCTCTAGAACAAAATATCCGAATTTCATCTGAAAAGTTTGGTTTAACTAAATATGATCTTCATATTGCAAAAGTTTTTACCGAACATGCTTATGATCATGGATGCAAAGTAATAGCTGATGGATTTAAACCAGATATTTGTTTGTTTGATTTAGTATTCAATGGTTACACTGGAATTGATTTGTACAAATATCTTTTAAATAATATGGATGGTAAGAAAGTTTTCTTGTGCATCTATACTGGCGTTGAACGTGGTTATCAAAAAAGAAAAGACGCAGAAGTGTTAGCATCACAATTTGGTGCATCAAATATTGTTAAAATAGTTCCAAAGCCAAACGTTTCGGAATTGTTACATTGGTATGAGGATCTACTTATTAATGATTGGAATAAAGAAAAAATTATCCAAACAGAGTTAAACGATCCATTTGATCTATTGTAATGAGTGACTTATATAAAAAACACGTTTTATTTTATTTAACATTTGCTTTAATTTTGTTATTAGCAAATGTTGCAGCAGTGTTTATAGGACTTTCTGTTGTTAAAATTGCTTTACTCAACTCATCATTATTTGGGACTGCTTTAGTTTTTATTTCTTTATCAGCACTACATGCAATAAAAACAGTTGAAAAAGAAGGTGAACTAAGTAAAGATCGTTTAGAAAAAGAATATGAGCAAAGTATCATCAATATCTATGATGAACATATTTTTGCTATCACTCATGAATTACGATCACCATTGGCTGTAGTTGCATCATCATGTTTAAATATTAATAATAATTTAAAAAACACATATAACGAACATCCAAATAAAGATGAAATGATGATTGTTCAACGTTTCAGAAACATGAAACGCAGCATTCAAAATGTTCAATCACAAATTGAAATAATTGAAGACTTTATCAGTCTTATTTCTGAACATGCGTCATATGTCAATGATGATAAAAAGACAGAAAAAATAATTAATATACATTCTTATTTGATTTCAATTTTATTGAACGCTCCATCATATAGCATGAACATGCGTATTTTTGCAAATAATATAAAGTTTAGTGATGATGTTGGTGCTGATTTTGAAGGTATACAGACTGTTGTGAATCCTCATGATTTAAGTCGTATCATCATGAATATTTGCACAAATTCTGCTGATGCGGTATTATCTGCTTATAAAACTAAAAAAGAAAATAATAAGAGTTACGAACCAAAATTAATGTTCAAATGTTACAAATCAGAAAATCCAAATGTAAAGGTTTTCTTGCCAAGAAAATATAGACCAATTGGTGAAATGAAGCCAGGTGGCTATTCCTTCTATTTAATTATAAGTGATAATGGCCCTGGAATATCAGAAGATAATATTGAAAAAATATTCAAGAAAGGTTTTTCAACTAAGAAGAAAAACACAAACGCACACCACGGATTGGGCTTACACATCACCTTACAATTGGCTAAACGAAATAATTTGTGCATCTTCTTAAACACTGATGCTTCTGGAACAGAGTTTGCCATCGGATTTCCAGAAGTCATTTATGACGAAGAATATTGGAAGTCACCTGGAACAAGTACAGCGTTATTTAATCGTTTGATTTTCCAAGGAAACTTCAAAGAGAAAGACCTGGAACCCCAAAAGGAGCACCAGGTCTTTCCAGACGACGATTCGGATTCTAGAATTACACTAATCAGGAAGCCGAATTAACTCTTGCAATCTTACCAGTGCGGATGTTGATCTGGTATACTTCTTCCCACTTTTCAATTCTTGGATTGTTGTCATCCAAAATCTTTTTCTCTTTTTCAAGAGTGATATACGCAACCTCTTGATCATCTTCTTTGAAGACACGATCCACAACCGTAATGAAACAGTTGTGATTCAGATGCCGATGGAGAAGCTGAATTGCATAATCCGCACCATTGACTGGATATGGAATTGCAAGAATTGCGAGAACATCAATTGCTTCACGCTTTTCTTTGATGTAACCGTCACCCTTTTTCTGGATGACATCTTTTGCTGACACTTTTTTGACGAAAACTGACGACGACATAACTACCGCCTTATTTTAATATAAGGTTTTGAATTAGCAGAAATAAAATCAAGATTCAAACAGTGGCTAATTCAATCACTTTGAACTTGAGACGAACGATTGTATAGTTGATTTCAACGTCAAACTTTTCCAATTGTTCTTCATGCTGAACACCTTCTTCTTTGACTGCAATTGCACGTAACTTCTTACCGAAAGCATACGCATCATTTGAATTATCAAAGTTGAAAGTATCTTTGCGCGATGGACATGATTCTAAGTATTTGTGGAGAGTGTCAATACTTTTACTGACTGGTTCTTCCGCAATCAACTTTTTTGGAATCGATGGGGACACGGTTTTCTTTGTTCTGGACATTTTTATTCACCCTCCAAGTATATTTAGAAACGTTTCTTCGTTTATTATCTCAGTTCCCAGCTTTTTTGCTTTATCAACTTTTCCGCTGGTCCAGCCGTCTGGTGAAACAAGATAATCTAGATTCTTACTAACTCCAGCAATAAGTCCACCATGTTTTTTAACAAGCTTCTCAAGCTCATCCCGATCCATTGAATGTGAACCAGTAAAACAGAATGTCTTTCCTGCAACTTTAGAACCTGCTGCAACTTTAGCGGGCTCCCAATCATCACACTTAACCCTTGACAACATTGCAGTTATGATTTTATCATTTTCATTAATGCCCTGCGCCAAAGTACGTGCAGTATTATCTCCGAACTTCGGAATTGATGCAATTGTTGCAACATCAAGACAGACTTCCTTGAATTCTTTAGCAGTAATTTTTCTATTCAGATGATTGAGGATGGATTCAAACCGACGTGACCCAAATCCCTGAATATCTAATCCACCAAAGAATCTGATAATATCTGTATGGCTGGTCAGAAGAGTCGCTTTTTGCAATACTTTGTACTTGCCAGCACCAAAGCCATCAACATTCATCAGGTTGTCATGGCCATTAATTCCCACGTCATAGAACGAAGGAAGATCATCTGCGCACTTTGCTTCAAGAATAGCCTCAATCGTTTCACCAGCGAGTCCTTTGGTGTCATGTTCACGATACCAAGCGAGGATTTTCCTGATCTTCTTGGATTTGCTATTTGGATTTGTGCTGATCAGGTATACGAGTTGTTCACCATCAACGTTCGTTTCAAAGACGATTGGGAACCCGTCAGCATCTTTTGTTGGAGCTTTAATTTCAATTCCATCGTCAGCAGCAATTGATACGCCTTCAACGGCAGGAATAACGTCATTACGTCTACTGACAATAACGAGGTCATTAATTTTCACACCCTTCTCTTTAATGAAATCAACATTATTGAGGGTGGCATGCGTGACAGTAACACCACCAATATTGACAGGTTCAAGAATTGCCCTTGGTGCAATTCTGCCGCCAGTATCACGCCATTCAACTGCGAGTAGTTTTGTTACAGCTTCCTCAGATGCAAATTTATAAGCAATTGCCCTGGTTGGATAATCCCACGCATCATCTGCCAGGGCATTAACCACAATCACTAATCCGTCAATATCCCAATCAAGATTTTTACGGGTATTGGTTTCCCATTCAATTTTGACCTTTTCAACTTCTTCAATTGTTTTAAACGGACCTTGAAATGATACAGTCGTGAATCCCCAATCTTTTAGGGTCTTTACCATTTCAGCATGGGTTTTTATTCCAAGCTCTTTCCAATTCATGATATTGTATGCAACCACATTTAAATGATTGCATCCTACACCATCATGACGCTTGGCAGTTCCTACCGAAGTATTTCGGGTATTCTTTCCGCCTACCTTATCCAGTTTGGATTTATAGAGGAGAGTTTCCGAACGAACGATGACCCTGCGTTTTTCGCTGATCGTTTTAGGGACACCTTGCATTTTGAGGACATTTCTTGTAATGTCTTCACCAATTTTATTTTTGCCACGCGTTATACCTTTTGTAAATTTTCCATTTTCGTAAATCATCTTGAGCGATGAACCATCCAATTTATGTTCTATCGCATATTCACTTCCAGGAAACTTTTGTGACCACGCCTTCAAATCAGGAAAATTGACGACTTTGCTCTGAGAACCCAAAGGATATTCAGCATGAATGTATTTTTCCCATTTGGAATCATCTGGTACATCAGCACCAACTGATTTGAGACGTTTATTCTTCGGATCTAAAACACGAAGTCTATCAATAAGACTGTCATATTCTGCGTCACTTATTCCGCTGTCACCAAAATTCGTATAGAGTGCCAACGCATCATCAAGTTTACCTTCAATTTTCTTGATTTCTATTGCTGGTATCATCTGTAGGTCTCCACTTAAACGAAAAGAATATCACATCTTGTGCAAAGTCAATAATTTTAAAGGGTCCAAAGATCAATGCTATACTCAGGAAAACAACCTCTGCTGAGGCCATAGAGGTTTTCTTATCGTATAACTGTTCAATGGTTGAAATTTCAAGCAACTTCATTAAGGTTATTGCAATTTTTTCTCGTCCTTCATTTTTACTTACCATGTATAGGTGAATGTTATTTCGCATTCCCCTAAAATACAAATAATGATGAATAAAAAATACAAACGTTCCTGAGAGTACCCAATAGAATACTCCCAGGAACAAGAACCATAGGAAACTCATATGAGCTTCAAATGTCCGAAGATTTTCTTGCCGAGTTCACGATCAATCGGCTCAAAAGCCGTTGCTGTGATAATATTTCCAAGATCGGGCTCAAGGAAATCAGCATACTTTAATCCATGCCGATGATAAAGCACTTTTGCATTTGCAAAATCTTCATCAGTACCTGCCAAGAAAATCAGGGTCTTGTGATGCTTGACCCAATCATCTACAGCAGGAATTTCATCTTTGATTGACACCAGTTCGGCCAATGCGTGTGCACCTTGCACACCACATTGAACCGCTGATAGGATATCCTTACGGATAATAACAAAACATTTAAGCATGTTCGTATTATCTTCGTTAGGTGGGGCAACTGGTGTTGGCTGACTCAGAATTATCTTCCAGTACCGGGAAGAGTTTTTCCAATCCGTCCACAAGTTTTTGATAAGCCGAGGTAGCAATGATAATTTGATCATCGTGTGTATGTGCCTTTTTATTTCTTAACTGATTATAAAGCACATGCGCAATTGTCAAACCAGAATGAGGATGTGAACAGTCCCAATAACTAAAGAACGTGTAAACCTCGCACGTCTTGTCAAATTTTATAAACTTTTCTTCCGCAGATTTATATGCAGAGAAAGGTTCTTTCTTGGCCTTTTCAGGATCTGCCTTTATGCAGGCTGAAAGGATACGTTGATTCTTTTGAATGGTCTTGTTTGCTTCACGAACGATGTCGGCATCGTTTTTAAGAAGCTTCTTGAGGAAGCGAATAGCTTCCTTGTAATTGATGTTGTAATCCATGGGATTTTCCTTGTATGTTGGGTGAATGAAACTGTGAAGTGTCATTCATACAAGGTGGTGCTCGGGCTTGCACCTACCCATATTCATATTGATGGATCTACTTCATACCGTGATTATAGCTTATGTTGAATGTTTTTCAAGATATTTTTCTTATGCTGCGCCCATAGCTTATCGCCAAGAGCAATAAGGATATTAATATCAGGAAAGTCTACCGCTTTTGCGGAATTTGGATTAACTGAATAGAAATTATCACCAAGGAATTCTTGGCATTGATAATCAACTAACGGATCAGAAGTGTTGACCCAAATAGTTGCAATGCGCAATCCCCATTGCCATAGACCTTTTATCTTTGAAGCATCTTGATAACCTGGACTTGATGTACATGCTAAATTTAAAATATATGTGTTATCAAAAGTTTGTCCCATTTTAACGGCTTCTGCCAAAGCGCATGTTGATGGGTTATTTGCACAAACTGCACCATCAACATAATAGTCTCCATCAATACAAGCAGGCTCAAAATATGTTGGTGCTGCGGCAGATGCTCTCACTACTCGCCATGTACGGATATTATCATCTTGCCAACTTTTCCAAAACTTTGTAGCAATCTTTTCACCATTTATTTGCACAGCATGTGCCATAAATTTTGTTCTTGTTTGATTTAGTGGATAATCCAAATATTGCATCAAAATATCTTCAAATACTTCGGCATTATATTTTGGCTTCCAAATTTGCCAAGCATAAGCTGGTTTGACAAATATTTTTGGAATCATTTCTTTATACATGTCAACAACATCTTTGCCTGACATTCCATGCGAAATACAACCGCCAATAATTGATCCAGTTGATATACCCGCAATCAAGTCAAATAGTTCCGAAGATTTTTTACCAGTTTCTTCTTCAAGATGTGATAAAATAACAGCGGTGATGAGACCTGATGTCCCACCACCGTTCAATGAAAGAATGTTGTAGACCATATAAGCATATTTATGCAAATATGGTGCCCTCGGTGGGAGTCGAACCCACGATGCCGGGTTTAGAATCCGGAGCTTTAGACCGCTAAGCTACGAGGGCATTCCTTAGTAGATGTAGACTTTTCCGTACCGATCCTTGTTGAAGATCAGACCGAAACCACCACCAAGCCAGACGTTGACCTGGTAGAGAGTGAGAGGAGAATCGATGCCATCCTTGGTGATAGCGATGACCGTACCCTTGAGAGTTGGCAGGAAGTCGTCGGTACCTTCGACGTAGATGGTTTCACCCTTCACGAAACGTTGACGGATATCGTCCGTCGTGATCATTTGGGAAGGATTTTCCTTGAAGAATTCAGCGATGCTTGCAGCAGTCGCACCGCCGAACTTGGCATTGAGAGTCGTAGGAAGACGGACATCTTCCAATTCAGCCTTGCCGGCGATCACGGTCTTCTTGGCTTGCTTCTTCTTGGTTTGACGACGCATGTCATCCATAACGCGGGCAGTGTCAGCACCGTGGTTGCTGCTCATAATAAGGTCTCCATCATTGGGTGATGGTGGCGATTATGTTACACATTTTTTCATAGCAAGTGTTTTCTTTATCCAGCATAGGGTTATATTCTACTAAATCTATAGCTTTAACCTTACCTGTTTTCTGGAAAAGACTTATGAGTTGCTTGAATTCGCTCACTGTTAGACCTCCAGGAGTAATGCAACCAGTTGCAGGAAATTCGTCCCATGACATGGAATCAACATCACATGAAATATGGTATGTTCCCGTGTTCCAGGGATCTACCGCTTCAAGGGCCATTTGCGCAATTTTTTCTATTCCTAATGATTTTATTTCAAACATTCCAAAATATGCAATGCCAAAAGTTTTAAGCATTTCTAATTCTTCAGGATCAACGTCTCTTAATCCAATTATGCATATTTCAGGGCTACTATATAAACCGTATCCTAGCCAATCAAAATCTTTTTCTTCTGCAAATGTTGCTGAACCAAAACGCAAAGCATTCAATGGCATTCCATGCATACTTTTAGTTAATGACGATTTAAAATTGTTGAAGTCGCCATGAGCATCAATCCAAATCAATGATGTCTTCGGGTAAATGCGCTTGGTTGCTGACGCAGTTGCACAACCAATAGTGTGATCGCCGCCAATGTTTAATACAAAATCATTCAGATTATCTTTTATCAAGTTATGCAAGGATAATAAAAAAGATCCTGATGTTTGATCAGGATCTTTCTCAAGTAAATGCAAATTGGAAGTTCTAGTTAACAAATAAGATCGTAGCTTATTGAAAGCCTCACCAACGCCTTTTATCTTTTGTCCACATTCGTAGTCAGCGCCGATTATTTTCATTGGTGTATATATTTATCTTATTACAAAACCAATTTAAATCAAACTTTTATCCAACCTCTATTTGCTAAGTCTTTGATAGCATTAATCATATTACCATCAATTCGTGCCTTGCTATATTTCTTATAAGTTGCATCCACCAGAGTTCCTATTTCATCTGCTGATTTTCCGGCCTTTTCAGCAGTCCAAACGACATGCATAGCATCATGTTCTGGTAATTGAGGAATAATTTTTCCAGTTTCACGATCAATTGTGAAACCATATGAATCTAGACCAGCGTAAGTATGCCATTGAAAGTTGTTTAATAGTACAGCTTCAACAATTTGTTTAGTTGCACTATAGAAATCACGAATTTCAATATATCCTCCATGTGCTTGCCAAACTCGGATATATTCGTACGGAGTTACCTCAAAAGAATATTGTCTATAATTGCTAGCAAAAAGTTTTTGAAACTTCCAACCTGCAGGAATCAACTCTGTAAATTTTCCATGGAATTTACAAAGATCGTTATGATAATTCATGTCATTTTTTGTGAATATATGCGACGAAAAGCCCAGCATAAAGTTTCATATCCAGCAAAAACTTATCACTCGGAAATCTTCTTCCCAAGTCGTTCATTGGATAGAATGGGCTTTCTTCAATATTCAATAGTTCAGTGGTGATGTTTTCACCTTCTTCTTCCAAACCGCCACCTTCGCCAACTTTTACGCAATCAGTGATGATAGCGAAGGGAATTGTCTCTGTGCAAATGCCAGGAGTTGTACTAATTTCGCGGGTGATGATTGGATTATTACCTTTGTATCCACACTCCTCAAGCAATTCTCTTGCCGCAGTATCTTCATATGTCTCACCATCATCAACCAAGCCAGCAGGAATTTCAACCACTGGAAGTTTATGGGGAACCCGCTTCTGAACAGTCAGGATCAGATGGTTGTCAGTCGTAATTGCAACGATCATCACTGCCTTTGGCTTGCGATGACGATGCATGAATTCATAATGACCAATTTTGCCAAGTAGCAACCATTTGCCATGATAGAGGATTTCAGCATTATCAGGGAGTTCAGACATGGTTGTTTCCTGGACAGGTATTTCTTTGTGATCAAATGAGCCAAGCTTAAAATAAAACTTGCCTCGAAAACTTCTGCTTTGCTTTGGTGTCACGTTTACAAGAACATGATCATCCGCAACATAGATTGGATGAGAAACTTGAGTCCCTTCACCACAGGCTTTTTCAGCAGCTTTACGGATCGTAATTGCGTCAATATCGTACATTATAAACCTTTGGTGAATGCATCTGCACAAACTTTAAGAATGTACGGAGTACATACTATAATGATGATGTCAATGATTACAATGGTGGTAATCATTTGATTATTTCACAATCGGAACGCGACGACCCGAACCAAACGATACCTTGCTCAATTTGATTCCTGGCGCTGCTTGCTGACGTTTGAATTCATTACGGTTGATCAAATCAATGATCCGCTTGTATTCAGCTTTCCAACTATCAGTTTTCATCCAAGCAATTGCTGCTTGATAATTCGCATCAATGCTATGTTCATCATCAAGAACAACCGTGCGCTTAAATCCTTCAGGAGTAGTCACATAATATTCAATAAAATATTTTACGATTCTGTCAAGAATCGGATATGGCAACAAACTCTCTTCATCGGTTTGATCCGGAGCCAATTCAGCACTCGGTGCCTTATTGATAATATTTTCGGGAATAGTCGGACCAAACTTTTTATTAATCCATTTGGCCATTTCAAAGATTTGCATCTTATACAAATCTTTCAATGGTGCATATCCACCACACGAATCTCCATACAGCGTGAAATACCCTGTGGCCAATTCTGTTTTGTTACCAGTAGTCAGTGCTAATGCACCAAATCCATTACTGAAATACATTACATTCAGAGCACGCATGCGCGCTTGAAGATTTTCATCAGCACTTGGATGATGCTTCGTATATTCTTTAGTTCCAAAAATGTCAGCTTTGGTGAGGATGCCATTATCATAACCTTGTTTGAATTTAACATAAAAATCAGCAGGATCAATACGCATTTCATATTCATTACATCCAATATTCCGATGCAATTCTTTCGCATCATTTACGCTTCCATCACTGCTATATTTTGAAGGCATCATTATACAGTGAACATTTTCACCACCAATTGCATGTTTTGCCAAAGCAGCAACCAATGCGCTATCTATTCCACCTGAGCTACCCAAAACGATGCTTTTAAATCCGCTTTTGTGAATATAGTCCCTCAATGAATTAACGATGACGTTAAATAAATATTCCATTTCATCTTTAATGCGAATGTTTGATATGAAGTGTCCCCAATTGTTTTTATCAGTAGTATGAAATTCAACCTCAATATCATTTGCGGTTGGATCCATAATCAAATGAGTCATACCATTCATGACAATGGTGCTACGGCCATCAAAATACAAATCATCCTGACCACCCTGTTGATTGCAATAAATGATGGTCAGTTTTTTGTCTTTGCTGATTTCTTCAATCATATGCTGACGAAAGTTTGGTTTCTCTTGAACGAAAGGACTGCTGCTGATATTGACGATAGTATCACAACCAACATTGCGATAATATTCAATTGGGTTGTCAGCATATGCATAATTATCAACCAATTTGTCATTCCACAAATCTTCGCATATAGTGAAGCCGACTTTATGACCATCAATATTGATCACCAAATGATCTTTACCTGGTTCACAATACCGTGCTTCATCAAACACATCATAAAACGGAAGAAGATGTTTGGTGTAAGTTGCTTCAATGATTCCACGATGAATGACAGCAAGACGATTGGTAAAAGGTTTGCCAATACCTTCAGGATTGATGTCAAAATATCCAACTACAATTCTTGAATCGTACAAATCTCTAAAATTGTTATCAATTTCTTCAATAATCAGATTGAGATATTTTTTGTTATTTCTGATGTAATCTTCGGTATACACTAAATCTTTGCTCAAGTACCCAGGAATGGTCAGTTCAGGGAACACAACCAAATCAACAGGAATATCATTTGAGTGTTCGTTGGCAATTTTCAAACACTGCACAATCAATTCAAAATTCTGCTTGAACCGATTTGGCGTAGTATTGATCTGGCAGAGAGCGACGTTGAGCATGATAGTCCTTACTTGATACCGAAAGTTTTGAAAGCAATATCTAGCGCACTTTGATCGCCAGTTGCTTTACTTGGATTGTCCGAAATCTTCACTACTTCAACTCCGTTCACTTGACGGAGTTTGATGACCATGTTCAAAGCACGATTGCCAGGAACATCGTTGGTGAAATTGGTTCCGATGCCAAATGAACATGCGATGCGATCACCGACATGTTTTCTGATTTTTACGCATTCATCGGGATTTAATCCATCACTGAATACGATGATCTTTCGCTTCGGATCAATGCCCAATTTTTCATAATGAGCAACGACCTTATCAGCGAATTCATATGGGCTACCTGAATCATGACGCAAACCATCATACAGTTTTGCATGATAGAGGGTGAAGTCTTTGAAAAAAGCATCAGTGCCAAACGTATCAGTCAGTGCGATACTGTTTGTACCGGGGTAGACCTTTTGCCAGTACTCCAAATCAAAACGATTTGCATACATCAACCCACATAGGGCCGAAATCCCCATGGTAAATTCGTGTGCTTTCGTTCCGATCGGTTTCAGACCATACATCCGAGCAAAGTGCATATTACTGGTACCGACAAAAGTATTTTCATATTCATCAGTTTTTGCCGAAAGAGCTTGAATAACGATTTCATGCGCTTCCGACGAAAAACGACGACGACTACCGAATTCACTGAAATAGCATTTATTGATGCTGAGAATTTGTTTCTTCCTCAGAGTATTTTTGTAATACTCCATCCCATCAAACTTGACACCTTTGAGTTTGAAATAAATTTCCGAAATGGTTTCCATGAGAATGATTTCCCAAAAAATCGTTCTCTCCCACAACCCCTTGATGATTATTTTGAGTTGTCCTTCTTCAATGTATATGTAAACTTCGCCACTCGGATTGAAACGATAATTTTTCAACCATTCATAAAACATCGGATTATAGTGAAGATCCTTACGTTCAACCAACCACTTATATTCTTCATTGTTGAGAGTGATAGTTTTGATGCGAGCCAATTCATCTTGGAGTATCGCCAAGAAACGGTCATCAAACGTATCATCAGCGCGCCGATTAATGAAACTTGATACAACTTCCGTTCCTGGAAAAAGCATGAGAATGGCAAAAGCCATATCCAGCTTGTATTTGTCTTGATCCAGGAAGCTAGTGAACATGGTACGCCCTCGTTGTTGAGACGATACCATCTACATATCCCTTGTCAATCCTTGGCTTTACCTTCTTTATCTTTTTCTATCTCTTCACGTAAGATACGAATACACAACTCATTAAGTGTAATTCCCTGCGCATGTGCAGCAAGAGTTAACGTAATAAGAAGATGCCCATCAATAATAATAGGTACATCAACCTGTTCTTCGGCAGGTATACATTCTGGTTCAATGTAAGGATCTTGACTCATTCTGGTTTCAGAATTTTCTTATCCAAGATTGTAACCTTGGTTGATTTGATTGCACCACGATAAATAAATGATCCAGTTTTAAAATCTGATGTTAATGTTTGACCAATTACACATTGATCGTAATATTCTTTTGTTGTTTGAATATCAAACTTAACAGCGTTCATTTTGTTTTTTATATGTTCTGAAATGCTCAATGACCAAGATGAATCTTTCACCTGGAGAGTCAGCATATAAATTTCATCTGCGCCATGAAGAAAAGCACAGAAGAGAAGACTAATTAGGACACGAATCATCATGCATTTCCCATGGAAAACATCCCCATGTTTTGATGAGGATTACTTTGTCGGATTTTTCTTGGCTGTACACTTTGCGCTGAGCTATTTCTCTGTTAGGTGCAAAGGTTAAAAGAGTTCTACTGAAACGTTTGTTAAACCTAATAACAACATAATCAACAATAAACATTTGGTCTGAACCAGGATTATAATCACAGTTGCTATACATAGTGAAATAATTCTATGCATAATCACAATGACCACAATGGAATTTCAAGAAGTAATGGATTAGGATTGATTACAACCCTAAAACCCAAAGAAACTTCTGAATTACCTAATGTACTTTCTGTGAAAACCCGATGTTCACCTAAAGACTTGATGTAATTGAAATGATCTTTATGAAGAGATTTTTTCAAAATCTTGACAAAAGATGTTTTCTCCCATTCCTGCATAACAGGATCATCTTTCCAATTTAGGTAAGTACCCAAAGAGGCATGACTTGCTGCAACTACAGCAGCTTCAGGGGAAATGTCACCCCTGAGCACTATGAACATTTTGAGGCGTTGCTGTCGCATCTGGTATTGGGTGATAGCGTTTTCTGAGATAGTCTTTACCATCCTTGAAAATGGGACATTGCATGTCAACATCCCATTGCTGATCGCCTACTCCTGTGAAGTTTCTGTTTATCACGATTCCGCGCTTTGTCCAGGTATCAGCATTGTTCCAGTTGAAACCCTTGGTCATCATCATATCCTGCATCTCGGATATGTTCATGCCAGTCAGTTCTTTTTGTGAAAAGAAACTTCTAGCATACTGACTTACACTGTTACGAGTTGCATCAGATTGACGCCAAATCAAATTGTTGATCATTTCTTCTTCGTGTGGAACTTGGAAGAATCTGGCATCAAATAATCCCATTTTTCCATCAGCGCGATTATATTTTTTATTGAATGCTGCGGTGAAAATAGCTGATGAAACAGAAACAACTTTTTGAATATTGTTGCTGAACCAAGGTGAAAACTCCCTTGAAATGCTATCATTCAAAACAATAGAGCATTCATCGGATTGAATATATGCAAGCCTGGCACTTCCGCCAATTTCTTTCATAACTTCAATTGCACCGGCAATCATTGCTTCCATTGGTTTTATGTCGTATGGCTTTTGACAATTTTTCAAAAAGGTATGGAATGCCTTACCATCCAATCTAATTATTTTTGGTGTACCTTGCATTAAGTGTGTAGAAGAAGCATATTCATATGCCTTCATACGATCACCTAGCGTTGTTTTGTCTTGTCCCATGTGTTATTATTCCAGCCAAAAGTTATATCGTCACGTTCTTGATCTGTCAATTGGTTATCCCAAATCATATCCAATTCATCACTCATCCATTCATCGTCATCGGTCTGCGCACAATCAGCCCATTTTATAGCCAATTCAATATATCGGTTTTTAGAGTTTTCGCTCATACTTCTGTATTATCCAAATATTTGTGGAAAGTCATCCAAATATTTTTTAAGCGCCAATTCCTTCTTTTTGCATTCCAAATGAATATGAATATTAGTCATATCTTTGAGAAATGCAGGAATTGGCTTTGTATAATAATCTGAATGCGCAGGAATATTTTTATTTGGGTCAGCAGACTGTGAATAGTGAATCTGCATATTTCTGCCATTCCAAGTTGATCTGGCAATACGAAATTCATCTTCTAATGATAAATCAGGTTCTTTACTAAAAGAAGAATGATGAATATCTAACGTAATAGGCACGCCAGTCAAGTTATGAACATAATCATATAGCTTTTTTATTGACCAACATGCCGCTTTGTCATCATTTTCTATGACAACACGTTTCTTGGCTGTAGCAGAAAGTAAATTATATGAACCAGAAAAACGATTGGCAGTTTTATGCCATTCTTTTCCATAAGATCCACCAACATGAAAATTGATTGGTATATCTAAAGGTGCTTCTGCACAAATTGCATCAGCAATTTCGTTTTCACATTCAATCGTATTCAATGAAATTTGTTGAACTAATGGATCAGGCGACCCCAAGCAAACGAATGCACCAGGATGAAAAGAAAGAAGTAATGAATTTTCATAAGCATATTTTCCAACAATTTTCAATGCTTCTAAAATTTCTTTTTCTAAATGCAGGTCTTTTATTTTATATCCAACTTGTGGATCATTTTGTCTTGGAAGAATTTCACTACCAATGCGAAATACTTTAATACCATTTTCAACATTCCATTTCAAAATGGTCAGCAAATCTTTGCAATTTTTTAAACCAAGTTCTGCCGCAATTTTTCTGTCAAATGTCCGACGAATCATATGTCGGCCAGTATATACATCCGAAACTCTGAGAATTTCGTTTATGCAACAATATCCAAGATAATGCATATCAGGTCCACATATATTTACGGATGTCAATCAACATATGCAGCATTTGCGTATCTTCAGATTCATATCCTTCTTCAACTTTGTCAGCAATCTTTCTAGCAGCTTTGCGTTCATCAGTATCGTTATTTTTCCACAAGTACGAGGCTGGATCACCATCTTCATCAGTACCATTGACCTCAAACATGGTATCCAAATCAAAATCTTCTTTATTTTCAGTCTCTTTCATCTCCTTGATGTCATAAGAATCAACGCGATTAGGACGAATAACTGTCCACCAGTGATACAGATTTTTGAGAGTCTGCGCCTTGTTCGCATCGTCCTGATTTTCATCCCAAACAGTAACCTCAAAGGGTTTTTCTTTTTCAATGAAATCAACAAGGATTTGGAAATTGGCATGCAGTATGACTTCATCCCTGTCATGCCAGGAATGGGTCAAAGTTTTGATCTTAACCACATTGTATGACTTGATCGTATATTTAATCCACCAGTAAAACTGATTAGCATGTCTGAATCCAGGAAGGTTATCAATTTCCTTCCAAATGGCTCCAAAAATACCATACCATTTGATTTGGCTGAAAAAACTCTTGCGCCAGCGTCTGAATTGAGTTCTCAAGGACAGTTTTTCTTTAGGCATGTCGCCAGTATAGTGTTGAATATAGAAAATCAAGGGGTAAATTAATAATAATGAAATAAATTGTAAAATGAGGACATGGATCTTTATCAGCAAATTACAAATGAAAATGCATTTGAATGTTTAGCGAATGCTCAATCTTTTTATTCTACTATTGAATATCCAGAAAATAAGTTCAATGGAAGAGGTATTGTTATACCTGCTGGAAGGGGGTATTTCATTGGTGGTTATTGTTTAATTCGTCTGTTGCGTGACTTGGGATGCAATTTACCAATAGAATTATGGCATCTTGATGGTGAAATATATGATTGGCATAAACCATTTATAGAAGAGTTGAATATAACATTAAAAAACGCTGATGGGATAAACAAAACAATAAATTCTAAAAAGGTTGCTGGTTATTGTATTAAACCATTTAGCATATTACATTCAGACTTTGAAGAAGTTTTATACATGGATGCTGATATAGTTCCTGCAATAAATCCAGAAACACTATTTGAAACGACTGATTATAAAGAGACTGGTACTATATTTTTTAGTGATCATACTTGGGCGCATTATGCATCAAAAGATTTATCAAATATATTAAAAATAGAAAAATTCAATGAACAGAGAGAATTTGATTCAGGTATAATATATATTAATAAAAAGAAAAATTGGGCCGAAATAAATTTAACAATGTGGTTAAATGAGACTTCTGAATTTTGGTACAAAAAAGTTCATGGCGATAAAGATACATTTCATATTGCATGGGAATTCAACAAAAAGAAATATTATCAAAATTTAAGCGGTAGAGGGTGGCCTCATGGAATTGGACATTTTGACGAAAATGCATTAATTTTTCAACATAGAGTTCATGATAAGTTTAGGTTATTTGTAAATAATAAAACAAATGGTTATATCAATGAAGATAAATGTTTTGAATATAAAAATAAGTTGGAAAAAGTATTTATGTCAGAGCCATCAAACGTTAAAGATCATGTGACAAAGAATAGATGGATATATGAACGGGTGGGTTATGATCAACGGGAAATGACATTTGGCGAAAATGGGTTTATAACAGAAGGGCAAGCAGGAAGAGAACGTCAATGGTATCTTGAAGGTAGTGATATTGTTGTTACTAATGAATATGGCGAAATTACTTGTAAATGTGTTTTCAACCAAGAAATAAATGAGTACCATGGAAAATGGCTAGTTCATGAAAAAATGCCAATAAAAATATTCCAATATTCAGATAATCCAAACTTTTATAACATACGTAATGGCTATTCTGGTTTATTTAGTTTGTTTAAAATAATTTTGGTGTGTGCTGAAAAAAGTATAGTTAAAGGACAAAAGTTTTACATTAACGTGCCCGAATCTGCATATTTGGATAAAGATGTTGGCCCAAACGTATTTAATTATTATTTTGAACAACAAGAATATCCAAAATACAGTACAAATACAACTACAAGCGGAGAAAGTGTATTTCCACCAAGTGATTTTAGAAACACATTTAGAAAAAGATTTAATCCAATAATTAAAGAAACGTTCAAACTTAAAAAAGAAGTAAACGATAAGATTGAAGATTTTTATACAAATAATATGGCGGGAAAGAGGTGTCTTGGCCTACATTATAGATCATTAGATAAAGTTAAAGAAACTCACATCTATGATATTTTAGATTATGATGCATATCTTGAAAAGCTTGTTAAAGATTTAAATATAGAATGTTTATTTGTCTGCACTGATACCATTGAAGCTCTGGAATTCTTCTCAAATAAATATAAAGACATCATCAAATTCACAGATTGCTTGCGAAAGCCAAAAGATCATAAAATTGGCCTCCAATACCATACTGATTACAGTAAGTATAAATTAGGTGAAGAAGCCATTTTAGATTGCTGGCTCCTTTCCAAGTGCTATTATTTATTATCAGGCGTATCTAACTTTCCAGATTTTGCAGTAATGCTCAATCCAGATTTGATACACATTCTTTATAGATAATTATTTCGTATCAACAACATCAAAGCTGTTCATATACAGTTCAAATAATTCACTAATTAATTTACGCATGCCTTTTTCAGCTTCATCACCAAAATCAATTTGAATTGATCTTGATCTTTCTTTGAAATAGTAGAACAGAGGTGCTACTTCAAATCCATATTGTCCTGCATAATTTGGGCGACCGTCTCTTGCCCAATCCTTTGCATTTACAAAACGATCAACCAATTTCAGTAGTAATGCACCATTTGATTTATCTTTAAACTTGGTGAAATATCCAAGTTTATCAGATTTATCCTTCTTCAAAATAGTCATTTCTTTTACATAATCAGCAACGTCAACACCAAATTTTTGTTTTAATTCAGTATATGTAATACCGCAATCTTCAACTGTATCGTGAAGTAGTGCAGCTTGAAGAAGAGATATTGATCTAATACCCCTATTATATAATTCTTTATAAACTTCAAATACATGTGATGCATATGGAATAGGAACAGATTTACGGACTTGACCACGATGAGCTTTCATCACGAAGTCCATTGTTTGATCAAGCAGGAATGTGTCTTTTTGGTCCATGAGTTTACTTTATAGTCAATGTTTTAATTAAATTATCAATCTTCGTAAGAACAAGTCGGTGTTCTCTATCAGATTTTGTCTTTACATCTAAATTATAAACATTTTCTCTGATTGTTGTCAATTCTTTGAAAATTCCCTGACGTTCAGAAGCATCTAATCTTTTTTGTTGTTTTAAAACAAGAAATTTTCTTATTTCTTCTTCAACTTCATTATAATCCGAATTTCTTGCAGCTACACATTGCGCATATGAATCGCTGAAATATCTATCTTTCTCATATTTCTTACCCTTTGATGTTAAGAAATAATCGCCATCAATCTTAGCAAAATGAATAGCTGAATGTGTTGAATTTTCCCAATAGTGAGTTCCATCTTTTGGAATTGCATCACCTTCTTCTAATACTTTAATTCCAAATTTTTTGCATATTTCTTCTGCCCAAGAAACTAATCTACTACTATATTCAGCATGTACGCTGTTAATAGGAACTTCACCAACAGTTCTAGAAAGTTTTATTTCTGGATATTCAGAATATAATAAATTTTGAATTATAAATGACCTATCAATTAAAATTATCTTTGTTTTATTAATAGGTTGCCATTTTCTACCAAACAATCTCACTGCAAATTCACATTCAAGGCTTGGATATATTGTTCTACCCTCGCCATCATTTGAATACGTTACCCCTTCTAAAAGTTTTAATCTTTCCTTATCATATTGTTCCAAAGACATTATTTCAGATTCATTTTCAACATTGAAATAGCCCGAAACAAATTTAATTTCTTCTACTTCTTGAATCTTTTTAGGTTCATTCGCTAATGTAAATCTATCATTAGAATAGCCTTTTGATACGATATATTCATCATCAATCTTAAACTTTTTTACAGTATACCTAGTATCACATTCAAAAATGAATGTATTTTCTTTGGTTTTACTGATGATGATTTCTGATTCTTTTTGTGTTTCTGGCGTTTCCATATTATAGTCCAGTCTTATCTAGGTATTCTGCATCACGATGTTTGAGAACCAAACGACCATTCAACTTAGGATGATATTCTTCAACCATTGGCTTGAAGACAAGTCCTTCACGAAGATGGTCAACAACTGCACTCTTACCATTGATAGCAACCAATGGATCACGGCCAGCAAGCCACTCATCAAGAACTACATCCATTGCAATCAATGGAACTGTTTTTATGCCAGATGATGCACAAATTGAAATGAACTTATCTGGTGTCAGATATTGCCCATCAACCAAAATATCAAACATATAAATGTCTTGTTCGGTTACTTTGTAAATATTTTGCTGAATAGTTGGCCCGATGAGTTCCCCACGGAAAGTCACATTAGACGTTTCAGTGAAATATGTTTTCTTGATAAATTTCAACTTATCGGGAAGATTAAGTTTCTTTGATGTTGCTTTGTGACCGAAATCTGAATCAATGAGTTCAGGTGAAACCCACGGCTTACCTTTGCGGAACGGGTTCTTATACTTGAACCAATCAACAACCTTCTCCCATTTTGTACGATCATCCCAATCCTTGATAGCGAAGTTCTTCTGGCCATGGATAATTTTTCCTGTAGCATCTGATGTGAGGTACCAGTTTGTACCTTCTATCTTTTCAAAAATAGCAACACGCTTTGAACGCATGTAATCAAAGACGCCTTTGTGACGATTATATCCTTCCAAATCATAAGTTTTCACACCAACAGGATGTGAAGTCAAATGCTTTGGACCTTTATGACTTGCTTTTGAATTGGTTTTCTTTTGTGCTTCCTCGTAATCGTATTTTTCAACTCCAAGTACCGCAGTTAGGTCCAATCCAACAGGAACCATAACATTTTTTATTCCGGCTTTCTGTAGATAAGGGAAGAAAACTGGACTTGATAGAAGTTCAACATATCCTTGAGAAATTTCTTTTCTCAACTTGATTGTTTTTACTCGGTTTTTTCCATTGCCAGAAAATTTACCTTCCATACCCAATTCTTTAATAAGATTGTCAGGTAGAATTGCATCTACTGGAAAATAAACGACAGCATCGCCAGGTTTGAAAGAATCCTTACGAACAACGAATTGCCCCAAGATACCTTCAACCGAAGCGAGGTCCAATTTATCTGCGTTTGGGTGCGCCCAAACCTTATCTATGACTTCTACAGAAACGAGAAATGTTGACATGATGTTCCTATGTAATTGTTCTGAATAATACAGACAAACGCGACAAATCCTACAGTTATTTGTAATAGCGATTTAATGCGTTAGGATCTGAAATTTTATAAAATTGAATTTTCTTAGTAGGACCACCAAATATTAGGTGATCTGAACCTTGTGTTGGACATGAACGAGAGGTCCAATGATCAGGTGATTGATTACTAGGATCACCACCAAATATATACCAGTTATGAGGTATAGTTGCTTTCCATTGGATTGATTGCGGCAATACGTCCCATTCTCTTCTAATTTCATGAGAATATGAAGCAGACGGATCATCCCAACTAATTAATTCCCATTTCCAATCATTTTCTCTAACATCAGTAGACCAATGACTAATCAAATAAACTTCTTCTTCGCCAGACCATTCATTTATTACAGAAAAATCTTCCGTTATTTCTGGTTCTTTTTCTTTTGGTTTGTCATTTAAGAAATCATTATCCGCTATATCTTCCCATGATAATCTGCCATATGGATCAGGTTCTTTTTCTTCTGGAACATCAGATTTTGGCGCAGAAGTTCCAAGCCAATTTATACCTTTTGACTTTTTTCGGCACCATAATGAATCTCTGGCTTGATCATACATTTGTTCCATCCTGTAAATTGGTTCCCAATCTGACCCAAAATACTTAGGACGTTCCCATTGATGATAATAAAACCATGCAGGATGGCCCATTGACCATTGCGATCCACCTTGGTCATGATACTTTTTCACCAAATAGATGAAATCTTTAAACCATTTATTGCTTAATTCTTTATTGTCACCTTGAATTTTGATATATATTGAAGATTTTTCATGAAGATATTCAATGTCCCAAGAGAACATTTCTTCAATGGTATATGGTTTAAGACGGTCATCATCATTGAAACTAGCAAAATGTAACAATGAATTTAAATCATGAAACTTTGCCAAATGCATCAACCCAGCGTAGGAAATCCAATATGAAGACGTATCAAAACGACTCCCATAACCAAAACCTACCCAGGCGCATTGGTCTAAGGTATTGAACATCCAACAAGCAGTTTGACTCATATTATTCGTATATACCTTTAACTATTTCTAACTTATCCATTTCGGCAGTAACTTCATCCAATGATAACGGGAAATAATTCCAACAATCAACACCAATATCAAACGATTTGCCATGTGGAGGCATACCACCATGAGAATGACCGAACAAATGCCATGATCCATGATGTTGTTTATTCCATGTTCGCATTGCAAAATGGAATAATGCAATCATTTGTTTTTGCCCATTAACTTGCAACTTTAATTCATAATAATCGCGAATCCAAACCCATGAATTCGTTTGTTCCATGACTTTTCTATCATCATGATTACCTAGTACTAAATATTTCTTACCATTTAATAATGGAAGATATTTGCTTGGCGCTTGGAAAGAAAAATCACCAATGACATAAATTTCATCATTTGGTTTTACTTTTGAATTCCAATTTTTTATAAGTGTATCATCCATTTCATCAACAGATGAAAATGGTCTATTACAATATTTTATGATATTTTCATGTCCAAAATGTATATCAGATGTAAAGTATATCATTAGTTTTCTTCATCCAAATCAGTATTGAATCCACCTAAATCTTGCATAAAAATTCTCTTGTAAGATTTAGGTAACTCTTTAATTATTCTTTCCTCATATTCTTTTATTTTCCATTTAGCCGAAACTTTATTAGTGACAAAATTCCTAGATAAGTTGCAGAAATCTCTAAATTCATATTTATTATATTTTTTATATTGTTTAGCAGCTTGATCAAAACACATTGAAATCATATTATCAATTACATTTTCATCATACCGTATACTTTTTACATTAACAAATCCAAATTCACTTAACGAAAAATATTCAACAAACATATCACCAAATTCAATTTGAAATATCAGCATATTATCAACATTGCCAGGTTCTAAATTTTGTAAATCTCGTTCAGTTGCAATCAATGATAGCTTAATTCTTTCTTGAATTTCAATTGCAATCCATTTTTTAAAAGGATTCAATGCTGATCTTGGAACTTTACAAAATCTAATAGAAGGGAATGTACCTTCACAAGGATTTATTTTCTTCTCAATAATTTCTTTTACCTCAGCAATAATTTTACGCAATTCTGTATTATCGTTGTCAGGGCTACCTATCATATTTGCATACATGAGGTTTAAATCAAGTGTCATGGCTTTAATCCTAAAGCTTTTCTATCAGCATCAGTCAATTTTGCAAGTGCTTCGTTCTTTTTACGTATTTCTTCTTCTTTTAATCGTTGAGCCTTTTCAGCTTTTTCACGCATTTCTTTTGCTTTTTCTTGGAAAATTTCAAGTGCAGGTTTGACAGTTATGACTTCTTCTTTTATTTCTATCTCTTCAATAATCCAATTATGTACATCAGCAGGAAAGAAAACTTGACCTGTCTTATAATCAGTTGTCGCATATTGATTCATATGCGATTTAAGTGGACCAGATCCTACCCAAACTTTCCCTTGTTTACCCCAAGAATTGAATTGGCCTGCCTTCTTATAAAGTCCAGTTACAGCATGTCTAATTCTATAAATTCTTTTATTTAATAGAGGATTTTTACTCATAGGTTTTCTGTTCATATTGAATGTAATTCACCAGTTTTAAATAAATGTGTTGCTGTTTTAGGTTCTGGCACAGTTGGATTTTTTAGTCTTCCAAGAGTCATGTGATATTTTAGCTTCCCACCATTCGTATACAATCCATAATAATCCCTAATCTCTGCTAATCTTGGACTATATAAATCCATCCAACAATGCCTACCATTAGAAAAATTTATGTAATTACTGTAATGAAAAGGTATTATTTCACCCTCAAATTTTGCCCAATATTCATTATTTTTAGTTGGTTCTTCACTTTTAATAACTGATGAATGAAATCCCCAAAGCGTATTTGGTTTTAGAATTGGCTCACCATCTGTATTCATGAACCAAGAATAGTATTTGTATATTTCTTCATCCAACATCATGATGCACCAAAATGGCTCATAATGCTTAGTTCCAAAGCCTGGATTAAATCTTAAAATTCCTGTAGATTCAAACTTAAAATCAATATCCCCAACTTTCATTTTATTACCAATTCCCTCAACTTCTTCCAACCTTTAATATCTTTCTTTGGTGGAATTCGTAACGTATAATTTAATTTTTGCATCGGAGTTTTACAGAATCTACATGGAGGATGTGAATCATAACTAGTCGTGCAAGCTACGCGGACAGATTCTCTGCATGCAAAGCAGACCATTGTATGATTTGCAACTCTATCTGACATTACTTTCTTCTTTTCTTTTTCTTTGCTGTATTGATCTTTTTTAATGCCCCAAGAAATGCATTCAATTCAATATATCCAACCACATCACCATTACTTAAAGCAACGTGCGCTGCTTCGCTGATACTTGGTAAAACTTGATCATCTGGAACATTTGCTGGATCTAAAAACTCATTTACCAATTCATCAAAGTTTTTAGCCTCCATCAACATATCATTTAAAGAATGTAAATCACTTTCTAAAACTTTTTTATATTCTGCATATGTAATATTCCATTTTGCCATAACTTCTCCGATATAGTAATTTCTACCACATTCTTGAGAAATTACAATTAGAAGACTCTATATTTAGCGTTGTGCTTTTGGATTGCCTTAAAACCTTCTGAGGTTTTAGCGAGCAACGGTGGAATATAAAACTCAATTTCACCAAGATCCAAAGTGAAAGATGATGGAATGGAATCTCCAAACTTTTTCTTTAGAAATTCTTCCCAATGCAATTTCCAATCGTTCATGAAATATTAACCGAGTTGATCATGTACTGATCAAATATTGCAGGGACTTTGAATGGGGTCTTTGACTGACGAATGCATGCCAACTTACTGACGACAACAGGATAGTTTGCGTATTCCTTCATTTCTCTTGCAGGATACTTTTTATCATCTGCCAAATTTTCTACATACGCTACAAGATCAATCACGGACATCTGATCAACCTTTTCAACCATAGTATGTGATTTCTTGAATTGTATATTGTATGAAATTGATGAAAAATGTTTTCCAGTACTTTCAAATATTTCATCAACATTTTTGCCATAATATGATGGCACTTCTAAAAATGCCATCATATCATTCAATTCTTTATAATGAATTTCATATTGTGCTGCTGGAACAGACCGAGCATAGTTAGTATTGTTATTTACACGTACATTTGACATTTCAACCGTACTGAAAGTACCCAAATACACATATTTCTTTGGTGACTTTCCACGATACACACCACCAATTTCCAATGCTTTCAACTTTGGCTGCGTTGCAATTTGCGTATTGGCAACTAATGCATCATGCAGTATTGAACCAACACGGACCAATTTCATTTGTGATCCAACACGGCCCCAAACATATGAACCGTTGATTAGGCCATTCTTCTGGATGCCTTCTTCAATCATCAATTCCAGGAGAACATCCTCGCGAAGATCAACCAGGATATCCTTGTGGATAACAACCTTATATGCTCTGCCACCTTCGGAACGCTTTTCCAACCCAACCAAACGAATGGCCGAGATTGGATCATTTGGAAGTGTGAGGGAAGTAGGAATTTTGTTATTATTGCGATAACCACTTGCCCAGGTCATACCAGTTTTCACGGTATTGGGATTGCTTGCATCTGCTGGGAAAGAAGGCTTGTACGTCCCTTTGGTGATGATGTCTGCATCGCTTTCTGCATTGTCCCATTTAGTTATCAGGGATTCAGGATCGCGAGAGACATAGATAATTTCCTTGGGGATGGTGCCAGCAACCTTCATGGTGATTTCTTTCTCTTTGATTTCGCAATATAAGGTGGCAATTTAAGCCTGTCAATGATAATTTGAATCTCACCTTGAGTCAGGGCTTCATCCATATTGAAGCTATGTGGGATGCAGCCCGATCTTTTAAATTTATCACTTTTAGCAAGTTCCATCCATGACCAAGAGAAACACCAACCTAGTCCTTGTTGATGCCCGCCCCGTTTATACAATGCAATCGTATCTTCAATTATTTTTTCTTTTGACGAGTTCTCAACGGCCATATCAAAATATTTCAATCCGCAAAGACGTTGAGAAATTACTTCCTCTTTGGTAACTAATTTCTTGGTCATTCCCAATACTCCTGCCATCCATCTGCATAGACAGCTTTAAGTTTTTCAAGATATTGATTTGTTTTGATTTTTGTCATCCAACGATCATGCTTGGTCCCACCTTTGCAGATGACTCCTTCATTCAAAATTACTCCAGGGATGGTGTTGGTACGTACCATTTGAATAAATTCTTCTGAAATATTACCTTCATACACTAATTTGGCTGTAATATCCAAATGCCCAAACAATTTGATGAAATCTCGGGGACCTATGAATCCACGTTTATGAACATTTACATCAAACAACACCAGACGTTTTGTTTTATCATCTGATTTGTGTTGTCCGGAGAATGATTCATCACCAAAAAATTCACAATATGCAGTAAATTCTTGTGCTTCTCGGTAATTTTTTATCAGAATTGGTTCAATTTTTGGTTGAACTGTTGCATGAAAAATGTCAATTGCTTCTGAGAAAACAGGATCGGTTTTATCAAAAAGACGGTGACGAGTACCAAACTTATTCCAACCAACCTTTTTATTCCATTCAAATCTGAGGTTTGAACCATCATATTTGTAGAAGGCAAGCGAATAATCTTTAGGTGATTTTGCAACACCAGGGATAGTTGGATATTCTTTCATGTTATTCGTTCTCAAAATAAAACCATTCGCCTTCAGGTTTTATTTTTGTTGTTCCAGCATTATCAAATCGCAAAGATCCGCCACCTTGTTGAATAAGATTCATAATATCCTCACCTTGTTCAAATGAAGTTATCAAAATGGAACATGATGATGTGGTTTTATCATTTTCATGAATGCAAGTAATAACTTGAGTATTAGGATATTTTTCAGAAGCAAATTTGAAACATGTTTCTGATGAATCGTCTGAACTACAAAACGATCGGTATTGAGCAACATGCAAATCTTTGAGTGTGCATTTAACAATACATGAGGGACCATAATCATCAACATTTTCCAAATCATTGATGCAGTCATCAATACAATTTGACCACGGTGCATCCATATCGTTTATTTCATCGTCGGTCAATGCAACCATGCCTTTAGGAATAAATAATAGTTGATTATTCATAGTTGCGTCCTTTTTAGCCCAATCTGATGCGCGTTTGGCGATTTCAGTTGGATCAGGTTCCATGGAATAAGGTGCTGAAGGTGTGCGTGTTGGATTCAATCCTGCTAAAGATGACCAGTCGCATTTATTGCAACCCCAGGCCATATTATCATCCCAGGTATTATCCGAACCGCAGTTTGGACAAGGCATTATATCCTCATCACTCTTTTGAATTCTTCAATCTTGTCTCTTTTCCCTACAGCAATACCAATTTCAATAAGTGCTTTCATATAGTCATTGACATTTTTTATATTTTTAGTCAATCTCAACTCAAGGTGTTCTATCCTTGGACCTTCAGTTGGATGAAAAGAGATTTCAATATGCTCTAACGCATGATTGTTGAACCGTTGATAAGCGTAGGTCTCGGATTCATCAAAAAACATACGATGAAAACCTAGTTCTTTTATAAGTTCTAGGGTAATTGGATCAGATGCTTGCATGGAATCGCGAGTTTATGCCGAGATTACCAATAAACAATAGTTAATTTACAGACCTAGTTTATCTTTAATTTCTGCAGCCTTGCGTATTTTTCCAATAGCAATACCGATGTCGTATATACCACCTAATAATTCTGGTATTGATTCTATAGTAATTTTATTTTTTAATACAGTATCATGATGCAAATGCCACCAACTTTTATTCAATCCTACAGTATGTGTCAGTTTAATGGATTTATTCTTTTTAAAGAAGAAAATATCATTGTATTTTTTTATTTCTTCTTCAGTTTTATTTTTTAGTTTTTCTGCAAACCCAATTTTTTTCAAAAAATCTACTGTAAATAAACTATCGGATATAACAGAGTTATTCTTTTCATAGCATGCGATATGAACATCACCAATTCTTCCAGCAGGAATAGAATTAGTATTGTTTGGGTTTCCACAATAATAACAATTATCTACATCATCAATCATCATAGTTTTTCAGTATATTCCATTTTTGTGAAAAAGATAGCATGATGCGGATTTCTTCTAATATCATAACAATTAGGATCACCTAAACGTTGATAATAAATACCCTCAACTAATATTCTTGACCCTAACTGCTTTGTTGTATTTGTAGGTACATAATGAACCAATACAGGTTCATGAGCCTTGAGTACTTTACCAGGAACCATTTTTGTATTTGCGTTGACGGTCATCCAGTAATAGCCGGAATCTTTGGGTAATCCAGGAAGACTTTCGTTCAATTCAAACATACTATTCTCTTATTTAGGTTTTAAATATGGAGTGTACCGGTTATGTTAATCATCACATACCGCATGTCAATCCCCTTTAAAAATTTATGGAATTCAGGTGGTGCCATAAATCTGAATGCACCTTCATTTTCCCAAACAGCAACAACTTTACCTATTGTTCCATTTTTATTTGCAGCATCTTGCAAAATTCTAATTGTGTTATTTTGCTCTTGTGGACTGTGATATTGAAAGTTGTTATCAAAAGGAACAATAATTAAACTGCTTCCAGGACTTTGTATATGAGCTACTTTATATGTTGATGGCATTATTATTTCCAGTAATGTAATTTTATATTTCCTTGGCCATCGTCAAGGATATAAGAGACATATTCAGTACCACATCCGGTATTCATAATTCTGAAACCATATTTTACTTCATCTTTAGCCATATGAGTATGCCCATATATTACACCTTGGCAATAGGAATCTTGAGTTAAACGAATGAGATAATCATCAACTTTATTAACAAATGATAATGCCGATTTGACTTTTGACTTTAAATACAAAGATAATGACCAATATTCCAATCCAAATATAGAACGTAAACGATTCAGATTTCTATTTAAGAACACTGAAATCTCATAAGCACCATCGCCAAGCCAATACAACCAAGGATGCTTTAAAATAAAACCGTCAGCTTGATGACCATGTAGAACCAAAAATGTATCACCTGATGATGCTTGATATTGATCACGTTCCAATATATGAATATCGCCAAACGTTTTATCATCTAAGAATTCAAGATGATAATCATGATTTCCAATGATATAGAATATTTTTACACCTTTACGACTCATTCTAAGAAATTTTTGTACCAATGTTGTATGTTGTTTATTCCATCCAATTCGTTTTCTCATAGCAACGAAATCAATGATGTCGCCAACCAAATATAGTGCATCTAAGGAATAACCAGTATCGGTTCCAAAAGTTTTGAGAAGATCAAGAATCTTCTCTGTTTGGCAATTATCAGTACCAATGTGTAAATCAGAGAGGAATAGGGTCTTCATAACTACAATTTATCTAAATATTGTTAAGACTTGATTAAATTATGATTAATAATTTTGTATCATTTTGCAAATGCTGCTACGCATTCCTTCATAGTGTTGTCATGTATTTCTAAAACTTTAGGAATTGATCCATCTTTTTCAATTTGATAACCACCAGCAAGATTCCATGCAATAGGAACTTTTTTGTCAGTTAAAGTTTGAAATACCATACGATCACGGCGCTGCAATTGTTCAGTAGTTAATAAACCACCATGAGGATCATTAATATGCGGATCTGCGCCAGCTTGATAAAGCACTAAATCGCAACTAGACATTTCATCTAATACATTTGGCAAATGATTAAAAAGCATAGGAGCTTGTGAAGCATGGGTAAAATATCGCCCACCCGTAAAATGAGTAACCCAATTAGAACAATCAAATTTTCTGATAATATCATTGGTCCCATTACCATAATGCATATCTAGATCAAGAATACCAATCGTGTTGATCAATCCCAATTCTTTTAACTTAAAAGCAGTAACCATTAAACCATTGAATGTACAGAATCCTTCTGCTTTTTCATATTCTGCATGATGGAAGCCAGAAGTAGGAGAAACTGCAATTTTCTTTGATACTAAAGCATGTAACGCTGCACAAAACATTGAGCCTGTCGTATATGGTAAAGCAGCAGCAACTTCTTTAGATTTGTTTCCAAAACCATTATTTTCTTTACAAGATAGGATTCCTTCTACGAAATCTCTATCATGGGCTTTGCAGTAATCATCAACAGTTACAGGTGTTGGTTCTATAATTTGAATAGGAAATTGATTTTTCCATGATTCAACCACTTTAGCTGGCTTTGCTGAACTAGGTGAAAATGATCCTGAATCAGAAACCATTTTAGATGTATAAAAAACTGGAATTACTTTGAGCATTTAGACCGCCATGGTTGCTTTAATAGTTGCATGCGACTGATAACCAACCAATTCTAAATCTTGAAGTGTTAATGCTTCAATATCTTGTAAAGATTTAATATCTTTCTTGATATTAAGTTGTGGGAAAGGGTATGGTTCACGTTTAATTTGTTCTTTTGCTTGATCAATATGATTCAAATACAAATGAGTATCACCACTTGTATACGTTAATGTTCCTGGTTTCAAATTAGTAATTTTGGAAATCAAATATGTCAATAGTGCATAACTACTAATATTAAATGGACTTCCCAAAAAAACATCCGAGGATCTTTGATACCATTGGCAATTAAGATACCCATCAGTTACATCAAATTGAAAAAGCAAATGGCATGGAGGTAATGCCATTTTTTCAATTTCTTTTACATTCCAAGCAGAAACAATTAAACGTCTATCAGTTGGATTTGAAATGATCTTATTGACTACTTGTTGAAGCTGATCAATTCCATTACCAAATTGCAACTTTAATGTACGCCAAGAATAATTTTCTGGATTGTCTTTTGGTGATGATTTGGATCCTTCATAATCAGCCCCCCAATGGCGCCATTGAAATCCGTATCCTGGTCCTATTTCACCTTGAGGATAATTTAGATTCTTTTTGTCTAAAAATTCTCTTGAAGTATTACCTTCCCAAATCTTTACACCTTTTTGAGCAAGAAGATTTGAATCAGTTTCGCCACGAATAAACCATAACAATTCTTCAACAACACCTTTCCAAAAGACTTTCTTTGTGGTAAGAATTGGGAATGACTTTGAAAGATCAAACTTGAGTTGAGTGCCATATATAGACTTGGTGCCAGTTCCTGTACGATCACCTTTTTCAACACCTTCATTTAGAATTTTTTCAAGAAGATTAAGATATTTGTATTCCTCATGTTGCTTTTCTTTACGATATTGTGAAATTATCTTTTGTTCTGCTTCTGATAGGAAGGTTGTTGTGCCTGGAATCATAATATTTTTCTTTCGGTATCATTAGTAAATTTCATTTTGTATTTCTTCTTCAGTCAATTTATTCAAAAGTTCGTCCATTACATCTAACAAATCATACTCAGCAGGGATGCACCATATCAGGATAAGTTAAATGAAATATCATTAATTTATTCTGACACTTCATGTATTCATATAAATTAACTGACATATTAACCTCTCACACATTTCGTCCTGACTAATATCTGCTACCAAAGTTTTTATTTCTTCATAAACGCTCATTTTAAATCAACCTTGAAATAAGTTATGCCTCTACAAATATTTTTATTAACCCATACAGTGCCTGGGAAAAAATTTGAAGTAAGCCATAATGTAGATTTTTTATGTTTTTTTATAGAACTTACAAAAAATGAATGATGGTTCTTTTCTAAAGGTGAATAGATAGTAGTTAGTTCTCGTTTAACTAAATATGATGGATTAATCATGTTCTTAGCATTAAAATAATCCAGATAAGTATATGTTGTTGTTACTATCAACGGTATACGTAAATCTTCAATAGTAATTTTTATTTCATTGCAATATGTGTTTAATTTCAATCCCAAATAATCAGCAATGAGAAAAAGTTGTTGAGTGGTATATTCACCATTATTTCCCAGTGGTGGGAATTTATCAGCAATATATTTTTCTATATTATTTCTATTTAGTAAGTCAAATTTTTTATAATAAATTAATGCATTAAACAAGGATATAACTGCGCAATTAGTCGCACTCGGCCGTTGCACTAAATAACCTGTGTTGTCTATTTCAAGTTCTTCTTCAGAAATCATTGATGGGTAGCCGAGAATCATTTTATTAATTTTGTATGTTCATTTATTAAATTGGTTGTCATTAACTTTTGAGGTATGATGCTTTTTATATTTAATGGTTTATTTAGACCATTAAAATCAACAGAATATTTAGTATCTAAAGGATTTATTGAATTCGCAGTTATGTTTAATTTTTTCATTATAATGGAATCAGCATGTTTAACTTTTTGTTTACAAATATCTTTCATTTGTGCAAACATCATATCTTCAATAGTTGGATATGATTTTCCTTTATATTTAAATTGTTTATTCATTGCAATTTCCTTCTAATATTATCCAATCTTTTAAAATATTGTCCAGGAGTTTAATCTGAACGCATGGGGAAGTTCTTTGCTAAATTCCAAAGATATATTGGCACCTCTCCATTACACTTTCCCATACAAACGTTCATACTCCTTATCTTTTTCTTTTTGAAAAATTTTAATATATTTATTAGCTAATTTTTTATCTGTCCAACCATGATACATATGATTAAATCCAAATGAATCGCTTGCCTCAATCCTATGTGTAAATATTTTATCATTTATTTTTACAATTCTAAATTTAGGTAACTCATACTGTGCGAGACTATATACCATACCTCCATCAAAAATGGTATAAAAATTTATAAGTTTTTTATCCATTAAACACCAATATCTTTAATAGCCGAACGCCAGTCAGGATTTGGATTCTTATCAGCATTCCATGGTCTAGGGAATAGAATTGATTTTCCGCCCCATTTAATGAATGCTTCGCAATTATCTGGATGATCATCAACTAATGTTCTTCCTGGACCAGCCAATAAGAATTTTGGTTTACCTACCATGACTCTTCCCTGAGTCCATTTTCCCAAATGTCTTCTACACCATTCAATTTTATCACCAACTCCACGATGACGACTAGGTGCAGTAGAAATATAAACTTCACCAACTTCTTGAGCTAAAGCTACTAATTCTTGAGTCCATGGATAAGGATTAATATTTATCCAAAAATCAATATCAGCTACTTGAGGTTCATAAAATTCTTTTTTGGTAATACCCAAACATTCAGCCATATCCATAGTAGTAACTGGAGTATTCAAGTCTAATTTCAAAGCGAGTAATGCAGCACTTACATAGTCAGCAACAACGCCATCCATATCTAAAAAAATAATAGGTTTCATTGGTACGTAAACTTTGGATCTGTTGGGTTCATAATATCAAAATTCCAATCAACAAAAATAATTCGTCGTGTTCCATCTTGTTTTAAATATGCCATATAATTTTTAAGAGATATATTATCCCTAGATAATATAAATTGTCCAATAGTGCCAATTATTGGATAAAAATAATTTGGATCATCTTCATTGATTGGATATGGATTATCTGAAATTTTAAATGATTCTAACGTTTGAAATGCAGCAATAATTGCAGGACTAGATGTAACTAGGATCTCTGACTGCATATTAAAGCTATCAGCTAAAATTGATTTTTCAAGTTCTTCTAACAATACTGAGAAAAATGATGTATTCATAATTACCATACTTCAGGGAACTGTCCGCTTGATTCAAATCCAAACTTTTCCAACACTTTAATTTCTTCATCTGTAATAGGATGAATAGAAAATGCCCTTTCAAAATCTGAAAATGTATCATATTCAATTTCTTCATTTGTACCTATACCAAAACTATATCCTTCATCTTCTATTTGCTTTTTAAATTCATCAAAGTATTTATCCAATTCAGTTTTTGATTCAAAAATCCTAGAACCTTCAACATCCATTTCATCTGCCCAATTATCGGCATATATCACTAAATATTTAGTTTCGTCTGACATTAGTATTCCTCCAACTTATCAAGTAGGTTTTCATTATCATCATACCACTCATCCCTTGGTTCAGGAAAGAACCCCGTTGGGATGTTTAATTTATATAAAACTTTATACTGTTCATCTGTAATTTCTTTGATAGTAAACTTTGATTTAAAATCTTCAAAAGAATCATATTCAATTTCTTCATTAGTTCCTATACAATATATAAAACTACCAGCAATTTTGAAACCGTGTTTAAAATCACTGAGATATTCATCAATATTAAGTTTGGAATCCGATTCACATATTCCAAATCCCTCTATATCCATTTCATCTGCCCAATTATCAGAATACGTGATTAGATATTTTCTTGTGGGTTTAGCTGTTTTAGTGACTTTTGTCATTTTTAATTCTTATAACAGTGGTTAATGATAATATTTTATTATTAAAAACTATCACTACAACTAATTTTCGTTTTATCCCTCAGAATTTAAAAAATGCAAAAAGTCTTGAGTTTCTTTATCAGATAATAATTCATATTTGTCGTCTTCAACATATATTTCTGCTTCTAAAATGTCATCCCATGTCCTATGAGTTTCATATACAATTGATCCTGAAAAACTAAAATAAATTTCTTTATCTTTATTTTTTATAACATCTTGCAATATATAATCACCAAACGGTCCATGCTCTGATAAAAATTCAGAAATTTCATCACCTAATGCAAAATTTCTGGAAGATGCCATGTTTCCAATAATTAAAAATTCAGAATTCATAATTTCTATGAATTCTTTTTCTTTACCTTCAGTTGGGCAATAGCGAATAATTGAATTAAAATATCCTATTTTCATATATTCTCACTATAAAAATTTATTATTTCTTGACGAATTTTAGCAATTTGTTCATCTGTTGCTGGTAAATTGAACTCCAGTTTATAATCAGAGACAATCAAATCAAGCAAATCGTCAACAAATCCTAAAACATTACCATTTGTTTCAGCAACATATCTTAAATTATCAGTGTGCCATTTGCAACGTAAAGTTTTAAAATTTATTGAAACTGAATTCTTTTTTCCTTCTTGTTTAAATTGAATTATCATTTACCACCAAAAATGAACAGCAACTTCTAATGCATCATCTTTCTGATCTTCTTCACTTATTGGAAATGCATCAGCGTGATCAGGATATTCTTCTTTTAAAAGATTTGCAATTTGGGCATTTGAATCATCAAAATATAGTCTATGAAAACTACCATTAGATGATTCTTCGCATTGCTCGCTTATCAATTCTTTAAGCTCTGTGTTTTTAATATAGGGCCATTCAATTATTAACATCTTTTTTATCATGTGTATTCTTATTTAAATGATTTTTCTAATCTGTTAAACGCATCTTTGAAAAAACTCAATTCGTTATATGTTTCTGATATTTTTTGTTCCAATTCTACTATTCGTGACCTTAAAAGTTGTCTTCTGCGATATTTAAACTCAGTTGTTTGACCAAAAACTTTTATTACTCGCCAACGTATTCCTTGAATTTCAACTGAATTCTCTCCGACATAATAAAACCAATCAGCATAACTGCCAATCAAATGTGTACCATCATTACCAGAAAATCTTACTAAAAATTTATCATCATTGTTAGTAAATGTTTCAAAAGTCGCATCAAGCGTTTTACCGTGATGTTGAACTCTTATAAATTTAAATGGATGTACAGGTTCAATTCTAGTATTTTTACAATGAATACAAACAACACTGTTATCATAAGGAAAGAATGTATCATCAATGCATTTTGTACATTTATTCTGAGTATCCACACTATAAATTTTATAATCTTTTCTCATTTAATTATCTTCAAAATCGTGTTTTGATAAATTAATTTTATCAATAAATTTTTGCATGCAATCTCTTGTATCACAGAAAATAAATTGTCTGAATAAATGCCCGTCTTTATCAAAATTATTTCCAATAATACCACCACCAAGCCCAACAGTAATATTTCCATGTATTGTTACGAATTTATTACTTTCAGCTTCATGCAACTGCCCACAAATATCGCATTTAACTGCTAATATAGGTTCATTTTTTAATTTAGAGTAATCAATATTATTCATAATAAAGGTAAATGTCCAGTTAATGTATCAACAACAGCATCATCCCAAGGTCCAATTACTAAGACTGTTTTGGTATGAACCCCATGAAATTCAGTCAAACCGTGATCAATAACTTGATAATGTTCCATACCAAGATCAGCAGCCTTTTGACGAATTGCATCCATTTCAGCTTCTGAATCTACTGAAACTGTGATCTTTTTCTTGGTATTATCTTTAGACCATTCAACACGTTGAGGACTTAATGGTATCTTCTGAATGTAAAATGAATTACCATTTTCATCAGTTGTTATAGTCATTGAACTAGTCAAAACATTTTCTGCGGCATGTGAACATTGCGCAGCAATTTTTCCCTTGCGCATATTCAAATCTTTACGAACTATGTAGACTTGTTTCATTCTGAACGACCTTTGAATCTAGTACCATCACGGTTTAAGAAATATCCAGTATATTCAGGATATGGGCCATGAGAACGATCCATAAGAATAACAAATTTCTTTTTATTCAATAAAGTCTTTCTAAACTTATTGTAATCATTTCTGATTAAAGTTTTATCAATCAGCCTAACAATTGGATTAGGTATGCGAAGTTTAATCAACTTGCCATCAATTTTTACATCAGCGTAGGTTGTTGCTTTTCTAAAAAGCATTTTACCTTCATCACGTTCAATATAGTTTTGCGACCGAATTAATTCTTTAGCTTTATCACACAAATAGCACTTTGTATTAACACATTCATATGCATGCAATCTAGTTGCATCTTTTACATAATGGAAAAATTTTGGTGTAAGTGTTTCTGTTGTAAATTGAATAATTGTTGTTGGTTTTTCTATTCTACCAAGTTGTATTTGGGAATTTTCTTTTGTTTCTATCATGGTGTTGTTCATTTTTTCTTTCCTTTTCTTGTAAGGCGCTTCCATTTAATCCAGTATCTTGCAGTAGTTCTTGCTGATTTTTCACTAGAAAACCAAGCACCCCATTCCGTAGGATGCATTTCTCTGCATATTTCTTTTGTTGCTAAATTATTACCATCAAAAAATGATACCATTTTTGCAAAATCAATGACACTTACATACACCCAAAAGCCAAAGAAATTTCTTCTAAAGATTATATAATAACCTAAAATATTAACGACTTCTATTTGTCTTAAACCTATATTATTTAATGGTATTTTTATGGAAAACTTCATGTTGCGCCAGATTCTATCGCAACGTTAGCTCATTTCAAGAGTCCATAAAATATGTTTCGTGACAATCAATCCATGATTGACTAAGAAACTTAGGCTTTGCTGCTTCTAAAAACAGCTTACGCCACATAACAATAAATTGTTTGCGATCAGGCTGAACTGCTAAAATATCCTGGTAAGGGAAGTCATCATCATACCAACTTGACTTTTCATTCTTTGTTTCAAGAATATCTTTGAAGGATTCAATTTTCCCACCAGTCAAAGCATGTAATTCCTCAAGCATCGCTGCTTTTTTGTACATAGGAATTTGCGAAGAGTATTTCTGATACCCAGCAATCAGGCTTGAAATCCGATCTTTTCTACGATCTTCATCGGATTTCTTTTTACGATCCCACTTGATACTCTTTGCCAAAATCTTTTTCTGATCAGTGTATGTATGCTCCACCTTTTCATGGCAATTGATACAAACCATCAAGACATCATATGAATCATGTGATGCTAGGTCCAGCATATGTGAACGGAAGGCTTTAGGAACTACGTGATGGCGAGTCAGGTCTTCCTTAGCCCCGCACACTACACATTGATTTTCTCTAAATTCCTGGAAGTATGGGCATGCCTCAACTTTTCCACTTCCCTTAGGAGTAAAATTCAATTGAATAATATTGCCACCCATATCGGCTGCTAAATTCCGACTAAGATACCATTTTGCTTTTTTGGCATCACATTTGAACATAAATACGCCATCAGGACCATGAACAGTCCAGTTGCCGTAAAAACGCTTAGTGATTGGGTGTAGTGGAAGCTCCATCTTATAACTCTAAATTAAATAAAACACAAGTCAAGGTTATCTATATGGAATAATTGGACGATGACCAATTCGGCTCCATTCATGATCAAGAATCAATGGAATCAACCATTTCAAATTGAGAAGAACTTTATCCGATTGCGCCAACGCATCAACTGAAAATATAAAAGGAATTTCAGCTTCAACATGCTTAAAGTTGTAAATATTATCGCTGAACATTGAAAATACATCAACATTAAAGCCAGATTCAACGCCACGCATAGTTAATTCGTGACTCCAATCATCTTCAGTTGTTGTTAATGCAACTTCTTCGTTGAATTCACGAACCATCGCAAATTTGGAAGTTTCACCTTCTTCAACTTTGCCACCAATTCCATTCAGTTTACCATTTTGCCACTTTGGTTTGATTTTCTGAATTAATAATACATCATTTTCATTACTTGAAAATGCAAAGCCTAAAACATAACTTATCATATTTATTCTCCTGCGTGTAAACCATCATTAAAGCCATTTTGATAACCTGAGGAATATGATGATTTAAATCCCGGGCCATATATCTTTGAAATATCTTGTGGAGAAACTGATTTAATAAACTTTTCAATTTTTTTATTATCACAAGTAAATTCTTTGGCAAATTTCAGCCATTCATCTACCCCAATCTGTCTAACAAAATAATCAATCTCTCTTATTTTTGCATCTGCGTCACTCATACTGCACCATATTCTTTCATCAATATAGTTCTAACTTCAGTCAATGCTTTACCAAGAAGATTTGATCCACGCCAATTATTTTCATCATCAGCTAATGGATCTCCTTCACCCAATCCAATACCCCAAACACGATCTACAGGTGAAGCTTCAACAAGAATCAGTGGAGCGGTAGAAAAAAGAACTTTTCTACCTTCTTCATCTGCTCTAAAACGATGTAAATTACCTTGTTTAACAATTTCAAATTTGTAAGCATCCCATTTATCTTGCTTGTAACCTTTAACAGTTCTACCAAGTTGTTGCTGTTGATATGAATGTTTTTCTAAAAGTATTTTGTCAGCAGAAGCTTGATCATTAAAAAGAATTGCTTTTTGGTACATCATCCATTGTTCAGGGCAATTGAATGTTATACCTTCAACAGTAAAATCAAACTTGTGCCATTGGCCTAAAATATGTTTATAAAAGAAATAATATTTATCAGTTTTTCTCATAATTTCTCTTTATTCTTCAAATTCTTTATTTCTTTGAATTTTATCAAGCATTATTTTAATTGCCAGCATATTCATTCTTATTTCATAATCCATAGATTCTGAAGAAGGAAATTGTTCACCTAATACAGAAGTTGCAAACCAAAATTTTCCAATTCCTCCTAAGGCATCATGCATTTGCTGAATTTTTATAAATTCAATCAATTCATTTGGCATTTGATCAATAGTTTTAATATTTTTATATACATCTAAAACGAATTTTCCAAAAATCTCAAAAATTTCCATCTTCAAAAATGTATAATATCGTTGTTGTTCTTCAAACATCCAATAAAAAAGTCTTGTTTCTGTATCATCATCTAACGACATTAAGTAATTATCTTTTATCATCCCAGGAAACTCTTCATGGTGTTTACCTGGTGTATAGTTTTTTACAAATTTATCAATTGATTTTGTGAAATTTTTTAAAACTTCATCAACACCTTTCATTTTTTCATCCCATACATCTTTATGGATAAATGCCCAAGTAATATCACAATGATTTTCTAATAGTTTAGCGTGTTCCTCAGAATTATATTCAGGTTCATCAATGAGTTTTATTGTAGAATAATCAATATTAACTAACCATTTACGTCTAAACTCTAATTCGTCAGTATCAAACAATTTTTTATTAAAAACTTCATTTGATTTTGTTATATTGCTCATATCAGAGTCAATAGACCCATAATCATTATATTTTCCATATAATGGTAATCCAGCAGGGCGCCAATAATCACCGACACGGGTTATCATGTCAGAAAAAGTATCTCTGGAAAATTTGTCAGCACATATCGGGATCGCTACACAGTGATCATAATGATCTATTTGCACATTTGTAAATAAGCATCTAACGGAAAATGAACCCATATAATATACCTTATGGCGAAAATTCTTTTATAATATCGTGATCAGTACTCATCATTTCACAACTCAATTCTTTAATTAACACATCTTTGGTTTCTTGAACGGATTCTTCTGATTTAAAATCTTTTGTTATAGGAATATCTCTATCAGTAGAACAAACGATATATTTGGCGCGTTCTTCCGCCAGCTTAGCTTCATCCAATTCAATTAAATGCAATGATGCTCTGTGTAATTTACAAGGTGCACAGTTTCCGCATGGAGTTTCAGTACTAGCATAAACAGTTTCACAATGCCATGTAAAATCATAAATTCTCTCATATCGCAATCTTCTTAGAATATCTTCCTTAGATGCATTTTGAAGGGGATATGTTATTTCTACATCAAATTTTCCATAAAGATTTAGTAAACCAGTTGTAGCTTTTAACCAATCTCTATGAACTCCATACGATAGAAAACAATCACCTTGATGATACCCAGCATAAATCAACGATTTATCTCTAATCAATGGAAGAATATTTGAAATCCATAATGCAGGTTGACCACATCTTTGTGCATAGATAACTTCTTTAGGAAGCTCAATTTCATGGACAATCACATTGTTAATGTATCCGTTTGCTTTCATATGCTTTAAAAAACTGTCACGGGCTTTACGCTCCATAACAACTTTATGACCTAATTGGCCATGCGTAAAACAATATGCATCAATATCTCTACCATCATTTTTAGATTTTAGACTTACTAAAATATCAAACAATACCAATGTGCTATCACATCCTCCTGAATATAAAACGTTTATGTTATAATCAGGTTTATCGTATATTAAATTTTTTGATAGATTTTCTTCAATTTTATTGAAAAGTGACTCTTCGGTAAATAGCATGCGTCATATTTTATAGACGAAAACTTTTAGTCCAGCATTTCTTGCTTGCATAATCATGTTAGCTGTACCCTTACTATTACCATCCCAAAGGGCAATTAATGCTTCCGCATAATCTGCCATTTGTTTATTACGAATAGGTCCAGCAGCTTTACCATTCTTACCCCAATCGGCAGGAAAACGTTTGATAGGGACGTTATTATCTTTGGCCCATTTTTCACCCAAAGCATCAACACCAGATGCAGCACCAGAAACTTCTTCAGTTATTACAAATCCACTCGCCTTAACTGCTTCTTGGACAGCTTCATATTTATAATAATCTCTTTTTCCTGCAATGATAACTTTCATGGATAAAACCTCAAAAATCCTGGTTCTTTTTTAATTTTTTCTCTTTTAATTATTTCATCATTTTTATTGTGTACAGAAATAGATTTTATTGATCGTTCCATTATTTTTTCAAAAAAATCTGGTTGATTATTGAATCTTGAATATTTTTTATGCAATTCCTCTTTATCTGAGTTACATATGCGACTTAAAAATCCAACAAGTACATCTTTATAAATTCTTTCAAATAATGATTTAGATTCTTCTTCTACTATGTAGTAGAACATGTAAGGCTTATTAGGTAAGGTTGTCATCTATTTTAATATCCACTGCAACCCTAACAAAACAATCTTTTGCTTCAAGCAATTTACGAAGTCCAGCAGACTTTTCTGGACCATCAGGTAAGCTTGCATCTAATGCTTTTGCTACATCACATAATTGTTTACTAACAACTTGTAGTTTAGCAGATAAATGACTATATTCAAAATATTTTATAATTGGCGATGGCATGCCAATTATTTTAAACTATTTCACAGTGAAGACAATACTTAATCGCCCCCACCACCTCCACCAGAATCGCCTGATGATGAAGAACTTGAATCCCCACTACCTGAACTTGACGAGGAATCACTACTTGAGGATTCAGATGAACTCTCAGATGCACTTTCTGATTCGGAACTTTCTGTTGCAGGATTATCTGCTGCATCATCTGGATTTTCTACTCCAGCAATTTCTGTTTCATCAACAATTTCAGGTTCCTGTTCAGCCTCAGTTTCAAGCTCACCTTTATCAACACCTTTTTCAACTGCTTCTTTGACTTCTACAGGAACACTTCTCGTAGCAACACCATTTACAGATGTATTTGGACTTGATGAGAACTGTACACCTGAAAAATTTGCCGTTGGTCTAGGACTTGAATAGTAATAAGTGGAATTATTACCATAAATTAAATACCAATACAGAAATGAATTGTCTGGTTGTTGGACAATATATTCGTGTATCTTGTCCACATTTTTATGTGCGACTTCTTTTTCAACTGCTTTCTTGTGATGGTGGGAGACCTTCTTATCATGCCCACATCCAACGATGAGCAACATGGAAACAATTGCGAGGAATATGAGAGTCTTATTCATGGGAATCATCTTTCTTTTTGTCATTATGGTGAATATCATGTTCAATCTTTTCACCTTTGATATGGAGATATTCTAACGCACCAAGCACACATGCACCAACTAAAAATGCACCAAACATCATTAATTGCTGATAGACAACAATCATTTCAACGTGATGTTCACTTGCTGCTATAAAGGTTTTCAATATATTGATCATTGCGAGAACAATAATTGATGTACTGATTTTGGTTTTCAGGACACCACTTGAAACTTCCTCATTTTTGCGCTGATGTTCCTTAGAAACAAAGCTGTGATATGATCCTGCGATAATCATTTTAGTCAGATTTGCAACCATGACTACATCTATGAAATCCAGGATAATAATCTTCATACCTTCCATCGTATGATTTGTACCACGGATTATACCAATTATATCAAGGATAAAGGTATAAGCATACACGCCAAATACCACAATTAGTCCGATATAAAACAACATCAATCCCCATTTGACATTGAAGATGATGTTTTCACAGGTCTTTACAACCACATTGCGATGAATTTTATCGGACATGTGTCATTCCTTGCGTGGAATACTAGCGACACCAATTAATTTGTAAAGATTAATTTAATCCTTAGAAATACGCATTTTTTCAACTACTTCTTTAGCTTTCTCGGCAGGTACCTTGTATTTTCCAACCAAACCACCTATAAAGCGGCCACTGGCTCCATCTTTCCCGCCAACATAATCATCCCAAACCTTTTGATTTTGTGCAATAATTTCTTTTAAGAAACCAACAACATCATCGTCTGATTTGTTTTCAATGATCAAATCACGATAATAAAAATAACGGAAAACCCAGTCAGCTTGATGAACTTCTCTATCAACATCTGTTATAACTTTGAAAAGTTCAACAGTTTTGTGTTCTTCTTTAGTATAAGCTTTGAAAAATTCTTTTATTTCTTCTTTATCAGTTTTTTCTAAATAAACTTTTATTTCTTCGTATTGTGACATTATGAAATCTTAATCTTTTCTTCTATTTTATCAAGGGTGCTTTTGACAATTGCACGATTGGTATCAGCATATTGTTCAATCATATTCTTCAATAACTTCAATTCTTGTTTACTGAAATCTTGTATTTGAGGCTGTGTTTGAGACAAAATTGTACCTTTCTACAATCTTTTAGTAATATTATTTATATGTATTGTTAAGTTTTTATTAACAACCGTAAACACCAAATTTAAAAAATCCATCTGCAAAGGTAATAACAATTTTATAAACATATTTCATGTTGTTGTTTAAAACTGTATTAAGTACACCACTTACAAATTGTTTATTAAATACATTAAAGTTTTCAGGAGAAATTTTTATAAAGTCATCCCCGGATACTTCACTATTTTTAGCAACTGCGAATTTTGTTTGATGTTCTTCACCATACTGATCTACAAATCTTGGAGTATTAACAACCTTAACATTTTTTGTATGGTCATTTGATTCCAATAAATTCATAATTAATGTGTTATTAATTGCAAGATTATTTGTAATATCTTCTGCTATTTTCTTGAAAAAATTCTCATTTTTATTGGTTCGTTCCAAGAAAAGAAAATAATCTGACACTTGTTTCGCAGCATCCTTTTCAACAATACCAAATTTCTCTTTCAAGATATTTTCAACAGCATATTCTACAAAAAACGAACGATCACAAAAATTTAAATAATTTTCAATCAAAGCATTATTAATTACAACAGTTTTATCATCCATTTTAACTGTTAAACTAATAGGATCTATAAATGAATCTGGTTCAGCTTGTGTTTGCTTTACATCTAACATGATTTTCCCCTAATTATGAATAGAATTATTCTAGCAAAACGATTCATATGTAAAGGGTTTTATGGCAACTAAGCGCGCTTTGATAACGGGCATAACAGGACAAGATGGTTCCTATCTTCTTGAACTTCTTTTGAGTAAAGGATATGAAGTCCATGGAATTATACGTAGAGCCTCAACAATTAATACTGACCGAATTGATCATATCATAAATGATTCTGAGATTTTTGGCAAGACGTTCTTCCTGCATTATGGGGATATGGTTGACTCAAATATTATAGGAAAACTCATTTACGATCTAAAGCCTAACGAAATTTATAACTTAGCTGCACAGTCACATGTTAAGGTAAGCTTTGATATTCCAAACTTTACAGCACAGGTTGATGGTTTAGGGTCACTTTATATCTTAGAAGCAGTAAAAAACTTCTCACCAACCACTAAAGTTTATCAAGCCAGTACCAGTGAAATGTTTGGAGGTATGGCTTATAATATGCCAGAAGGCGGATATGTGGAAACATCGCCATTTCATCCACGTTCACCTTATGGTTGTGCAAAAATCTATGCATATTGGATTACACGCAATTATCGTGAAGCGTATGACATTTTTGGATGTAATGGGCTCCTTTTTAATCATGAAGGCCCAAGACGTGGTGAAACCTTTGTTACAAGAAAAATAACATTATGGCTTGCTAAATGGGTCAAAGATCCAAAAAATACAAAGGCTTTACAAATAGGCAATATGGATGCTTACCGTGATTGGGGGCATGCAAAAGACTATGTAAGAGCACAATGGCTTATCCTTCAACAAAATAAACCAGATGATTATGTGATTGCTACTGGTGAAACACATACTGTTAAAGAATTCATAGAGAAATCGTTTAAGCATATTGGAAAAACAATTGCATGGGAAGGTCATAAAGACTCTGAAAAAGGTATTGTAGATGGCGAAGTTGTCGTACAAGTCAATCCTAAATATTATAGACCATCTGAAGTTGATTATTTACTTGGAAATCCAACAAAGGCCAAAACTGTTCTTGGCTGGCAACCTGAATTTTCATTTGATGATTTAGTTGCTGATATGGTAAATTCTGATTTAGCGAAAGCAGGTATCTAATGCATAAAACATCTAATATCCTAGTTCTTGGTGGTAATGGAATGGTTGGCAAAACCCTTATTTCAAAACTAAAAAGTCAAGGTTATGAAAATGTTTATTCTCCAAGAAGTTCTCATTTGAATTTGTTGGAACAGAAAGAAGTTAGAGAAGTATTCGCAACCATAGAACCATCTCACATTTTCTTTTTAGCTGCAAAAGTTGGTGGTATTATGGCCAACATCAGTTCTCCAGCAGTGTTTGGCTATGAAAATCTAATGATGCAGAATAACGTAATTCAATCGGCACATGAAATGAAAGTTAAAAAGCTTTTATTTATGGGAAGCTCTTGTATTTATCCTAGAGAATGCCCTCAGCCAATGAAAGAAGAATATTTATTGACAGGACCAGTTGAACCAACTAATGAAATGTATGCGCTTGCTAAAATTGCTGGTTTGAAGCTATGTGCAGCATATAAAAAGCAATATAATGACAATTTTATTTCATGTATGCCATGCAATTTATATGGTCAAAATGATAATTTTGACCTAAAAACATCACATGTTATGAGCGGATTGATCAGAAAATTTCATGAAGCAAAAATTGAAAAAAAAGAATTTGTACAATGTTTAGGAACTGGCTCTGCCCGTAGAGAATTCCTACACGTTGAAGATGTTGCTGATGCTTGCATATTTTTAATGCACAATTATGACAATTCAGAACATATTAATGTAGGTTCTGGTACAGATTGTACAATCAAAGAGTTATCAGAAACAATAAAACGTATTGTTGGATACACTGGCGAAATTCATTGGGATTCTAGCAGACCAGACGGCATGCCAAGAAAAATAATGGATGTAACAAAGCTCGCAAATCTTGGCTGGAAATCAAAAATTTCTCTAGAAGATGGTATTATTAAGACTTACAATTGGTTCAAGGAAAACATCAAGTGACCGACTATAAACAAAAAGCACAAGAGTTGCTGAAAGAAATTAACTTACAATCAATTCAATATTGGCAAGAGAAGCAAGTTCAACTTCTTAATTTAATTATCAATGGAGATATTAGAAATTTTAGGTCATGGGTTCCTTTGACTGATACAATGGAAATTACAGTTAATAATTACATTGGCTTAGAATATGGTGCTTTACCACCAAAATTTATTGCAAACTTGAAAGAACAATCAAATACTGGAATTCATCAGGCATATCATTTGAGCCAATTATCAGATTATTCTGATGTAAAAAGTGTTTTTGAATTTGGTGGTGGGTATGGATGTTTGAGAAAAGTCTTTGATCAAGTTATTGGACCAGCCGATTACACTATTTTTGACTTCCCAACCTTAAATCTTATTCAAGAATATTACTTGGAAGGTATTGATAATACAACACTATTAAATACTAGCATCCCTGAAAAAGAAGTTGATTTGTTTATAGCAATGTGGTCTATTTCTGAATGTCCTGCAACATTTAGAAATGAAGTATTTAGTAAAGTTAAAGCTAAAAAGTATTTGATTGCATTCCAAGAAGAAATTGAAGGTATTGATAATACAACATATTTCAAAGATTTACAAATTCCTGGCGTCAAATTTACCATAAAGAAAATTGATCATTTATATGGTGGCCAATTTTATATGATCGGTGAGAGGATCTAATAATGATTAATGTAATAATTTTTTCCAAAGATAGAGCAGCACAACTTGATTTGACATTGTCAACTTTGAAAAAATATTTCATGGGTTGGAAAGATCAACAATATACAATCATCTACAAATATAGTAATGATTTTTTCAGAATTGGTTATGAACGTTGCAAAGCCTTACATCCAGAATTTAAATGGATTTTTGAAACAAATTTCAGGCAAGATACCATTGCAGCTTATAATAGTCATGGTGGCAGACCATTAACAACATTTATTGTTGATGATGACGTTTTTATTAATCATTTCACATTAGATTCACCTGAAGTAAGAGCTTTTTTAGTAAATCCTGATATTTATTGTGTAAGCCCACGTTTAGCACCTTATGTAAACTTTTGTTTCACAGAAAATAGATCACAACCACAACCACAATTCAATGCTGATAGAAGTTGGAATTGGAAAGGTTTATCTGGTGATTGGGGCTATCCTCCATCAATCGCATCATTCCAAATCTTTAGAACTGCTTCTTTGGCATATCTCAATAACATGAATTTTAGAGGACCAAACAGTTTAGAAGGTGGGATGTGTGGAAATATGCCAAGTGAAAACTTGATGATTTGCTTTGAAAATCAAAAATGTATTTGTTCAACAAACAACAAAGTACAAACAGAAAATGGAAATCATCACTCAAATACTGATCCGTTGGATTATTTGAATGCTGAATTCCTAAAGAATAGAAGATTATCAACAGAAGTAAATCATGGCATAGTCTATAATATGTGTCACGGTCCGCTCAAATACGTATGGGCATAAATGGAGTAAGGTATGTCTGAGACAGAATTAATTTTTAAAGATAAAAACAAAGGTGTCCCTGTTTATCCATTGGCGAGTTCATCATGGGATGAACGTGAAATAAATGCAGCTATTGACGTTATTAAGTCTGGTAGATGCACCATGGGACCAATCGTAAAACAGTTTGAAGAGAAATTTGCTAAGAAATTTGGTTCAAAATATGCAGTCATGTCCAATAGTGGATCATCTGCTAATCTTCTTGCTATTGGCGCATTGATGTTCAAAAAAGAAGGTGGATTAAAAGAAGGGGATGAAGTTATCGTCCCTGCAGTTTCTTGGAGTACTACATATTATCCTTTACAACAATATAATTTGAAGCTCAAATTTGTTGATATTGATCCAAAAACTTTGAATATGGATGCTGGTTTAGTTGAAGCTGCAATTACATCAAAAACAAAAGCTATTCTTGCTGTTCACTTGCTTGGTAATCCATGCAATTTAAAAAGCTTAAAGAAGCTTTGTGATGCTCATAATCTTATTCTTATTGAGGACAATTGTGAATCAATGGGCGCAACTTATGAAAATGCATATTGTGGAGCACATGGTTTGTTAGGAACATTTTCTTCATTCTTCTCACATCACATTTGCACAGTTGAAGGTGGTATAACTCTCACTAACAACGAAGAATTGTATCAAATAATGTTATCACTTCGTGCTCACGGATGGACAAGAGAATTGCCAGTCAATAACCATGTTTGGGTTAAAGATGGCGTACCGTTTAATGATTTGTTCAGATTCGTATTGCCAGGATATAATCTTCGTCCAAATGAAATCTATGCAGCTATTGGCTTGCATCAATTAGACAAATTAGATGGTTTGATTGAACAGCGCCAAAACAATGCTTTATCATTTATGAGTGAAACCCATGATATTAAAGATATTAGAATTCAATTAAGTCATAATGAATCAACACATAGTTATTTTGGATTCTCAATAATTTTGACTGGCAAATCATCATCAAAACGTGATGAGGTCGTTTCAAAGTTAGTTGCCGCTGGAATTGAATGTAGACCTATTGTTGCTGGTAATTTTACAAAAAATCCTGTTATTAAGTACATGGACCATGAAATATTTGGTTCAATGTCTGTTGCAGATGAAATTGATCGTTGTGGATTCTTCATTGGAAATAGTCACTTGGTACTCCACGAAGAAATAAAATACTTTGCCAAGACATTGAAAGCTATTTTGGCATGAGAATTCTAATTACTGGTGGTGCTGGCTTTCTTGGCAGCAATTTAACAAGATTACTCATTAGCAAAGGACATACTGTGCTTTGTTTAGATAATCTTTATTCCAGTAGTTATGAAAATATCAAAGAATTAGAAGGAAATAAACAATTTATATTCATCAATGGTGATGTAAACGATACAATAGATTTTGGTTCAATTGATCAAGTTTATCATTTAGCGTGCCCTGCAAGTCCAATTTGGTATCAGAAAGATCCACTTTACACATTTGATACATGTGTAAAAGGTACAAGAAATATATTAGAAATTGCCAAAACCAATAGAGCTAAATTTTTATATACATCAACAAGCGAAGTATATGGTGATCCATCAATTCATCCTCAACCCGAAACATATTGGGGTAATGTAAATACTCAAGGGCCGCGTAGTTGTTATGACGAAGGTAAACGTGCTGCTGAAACAATGATAATGGAATTTGGTAAGAAGCACAAACTTGAATGGAAAATCGTTAGATTATTCAATACATATGGCCCAAGAATGGCAGCAAATGATGGAAGAGTTGTTTCAAATTTCATCATGCAAGCATTAAACAATAAGCCAATTACCATCTATGGTCAAGGTCAACAAACAAGATCATTTGGTTACGTTGATGATACTATTGCAGGTATATTTCAAATGATGCAATCGGCTAAAAAAGTAAATGGGCCAATCAATATTGGGAATCCAGGTGAATTTACAATGCTTGAATTGGCTGAAAAAATAATTCAAAAAACTGGATCACAATCAAAAATTGTATTTGAACCACTCCCCAAGGATGATCCAAAACAAAGAAAGCCGGACATCACATTAGCGAATGCCCAGCTTAAATGGAACCCAACAATAAATTTGGATTCTGGTTTAGATAAAACTATTGCTTACTTTCGCGAAACCCACGGCCAAGTTGCAATATAAGAACGCAATTGTGCGCTATCCATTTGTTTAATCTTCTCAAACTCTTTATTGTTTTGAGTGATAAATCTATGACCATCGCCACTATTTTGTAAACGATCATGCTGCAAATGGAATAATATACCTTGTGCTCTGGTATAACGCATACCCAATTTTAATGCGCGGTGAACACGTTCCTGATCTTCTGGACCCCAAGAAACAAAGTTTTCATTTTCCATACCAGCTTCAATGAACTTTGCTTTATTCCAGAAAACACAACCACCCATTGCAACTGCTGTACTATTTACGCATACGCATTGATTTGGATGTAACCAAAATACACTACGTTCTTGAATAATGCGAGAATGAAATTGTTTTGGAACATCAAATGTAAAAGATGTAAATGCAGTACAAATATCACTTGTGTTATTTCTTAATTGATTAACTGCATCAACATATTGTTGAGGATATAAAATACAATCACAATCATAATTAGCAATATATGGAGTATCAGCCATTCTTGCCATATCATTTAAAATCCGTGTGCGAAAGAAAATATCATTTTCAGCTTGTTTGAAAACATACTTTACATTTGGGTATGATTGAAGAAATGTGTGAAATTTAGGTGCATTATCTTCTTCCCAAACAATGATATTTGTGTCAAACCAATGCGTCAAATAGTTTAAAAGGGCTATCAGATTTCTGATTCTATCATCTGTATCATATCTAACAGGAATAGTAAAAGTTAAATCTTTTAGATTTATTTTTGCTTGAGTCATTCTTTTGTCCATTTCCAAGTTGCTACATATGCCTTCAAATCTTCTTTATCTAATCTCATGATAAGTTGAAATTCTTCATGATTCTTTTCAGCATTTGGGTGGGATTCTCCACTATTTAGACCGCGAGCATGTGTTAGATGATACAATGGACCACTCACACGATGCAATTTATAATCTAATGCTCTAAATCTCCAAAATACTTCTGCATCTTCTGGACCATATGAAATCATGTTTTCATTCATCATTCCACCTTCAATAAAACTTTCTTTATTGAAAAATACACAGCCACCAACTGAACCTTTATTGGTGTTTAGTTCAGGCATACCAAATCCTGGCTTACAGTGATGTTGATTGATAAAACTAGTATCAAGTTCACGACGAATCTTTCCAATCGTGAAAATAGGTACATTTAAAAAATTGCCATCATATGGATACACAATGTCCATGCGAGCATTACGGAGAGCGTTTATTGTGTGCTCATATTGCTCTGGCGGCATGATAACATCAGCATCATAGATAGCAAAAAATGGTGTTTCAATTTGCTTAACAGCATCATTTATGCACTTTGTTTTATAAAATAATGCATCGGTTGTTGGAATAAACAAATGTTTAACGTTAGGAATTTCTAAGTATTCTGGTTTTATTTTCGTTTCATCATCATGTTCACAGATAAGAAAATTTGTATCACAAAATTTTGATACGTAATTCAATACAATATCAACATTTCTGAAGCGATCAGGGCCATCAAATCTTACTGGAATTATGAGTGTACAGTCTTTTAGATCAATCATTTTATGTTCCAAAGTTTCTTGCTGACAGCAAAAAATACGTCATGTGTTCTGGTTTCGTAATCGTCTTCTATTATATTCAATGGTCTGCCACCTTCAAATGTAAGGTGTTCAAATAAAGCATAACCTTTGTTATCAAGTAAAGCTTTCATATCTTTGATAGATGCTCCACTATCTTTCCAACATAAACCATATTTGAATTGAATTGCTCTTGCATGAATATTGCCATCAAGTATTGCACCAAAACTTTGCAATACTCTGAGTTCGTTACCCTCGGTATCAATATTAATTAGATCAATAATTCCTGCGGTAGCATTTGGAAATCTTTCAGACCACCAAGTATCCATACGTTTCTTTTTTACTGTTATTTCTTGACGTGGAAAGTTAGCAAATGCTGGTCTATTGTGCAAACTACTCATTGCATCTTCTGGTGTTCTATTTCCTATAAGATGAAATGTACCTTCACCATCTTCAAGATCAATTGCGAATGGATTTACCACAACTTTATTACTAGCGAAACGTTTTACTAAATCATGAATGTTATAATCAATTGGTTCAAATACTTCATAATGGCCAATTGTACCATGAACACCTAATCCACCATGACGACAGTGACTTACAAAATCTCCACGTCCAGTTCCAATATCAATAATAAAAGGTTCTTTACTTATATTGAATTTCAATACTGATAGGAAATTGAGAATTTTTGGATTAGTTAAGTCGCTCATGTATTATTCCAATCCAAACCACATATTGCGACTCAAGTTTAAAAATGGACCATATTTTACTTGATCAATTGGTATGCCCAAGTCTTCGTTGTAAAATATTTTACAATATAGTGCATAACGTTCAACTGCATAATTGACATAACCAATAGGTACATTGACTATTTTGTCTGCGTGGTGATAAAAGTTCATACCAGAACCTACAGCACTAAAATGTGCTAATTTATCTCCAAAATCAATCCAACGATTTATTTCACCATATTTATTGGTAATACGTTTACCGAAATAATCGCATCCACCGTAGTCATTATGTTCCAAATGCTTAATAGTTCCACCATTATAAATGATGTCAAACATGACTGGATCAAAGAAATCAATCATTGGATGGTTGTATGGATTATTTGTACCTTGACACATTCTGGCAAATGTTTCATATTCATATTTCTTGATTTTTTCTTTATCAAAAACGAAAAATACTGTTTGTGATAGATCAGGTAAATGTCTGCAATCATCCCGATTATTTGGATTGTGTTTGTAATTTCTAATTGGACCAGCTACACTATGTCCTTCTTCTACAGCCTTATACAAATCAGAAAGTGATTCATTTCTGAAAACAACATCAGAATCAAAATGTATGAACCATCTTTCAGGACGACTTTGAATAAGTGCAGCCCATAATGATGCAGTACCCCAATGTCCAGTTCTAAAACGTTCTTTAATAAATTCTGGAATATCGTAAAAAGTTATTTTGTCTTTAAATTCAGCGATCCACTTAAAATCTTCTTGTGATCCATATACATGAATACGTGTATCAGGATGCCAATGGAAAAAACTTTCCAAAGCAATTTTTGCAATCTTACCGCAATTATAAATTTCAGTCCAAATGAATGTATTTTCCATGTAAGTATTCTATATGATTAATGGTTAAAATGCTGCCAAATAAATTCAGGCATATTATGTGTTTTTTTGATGATACTTTGACTAAAAATTGCTGATTTATCATCTTTAATTGAGTCAAAATTATTATAAATCCAAGCAATTTGGTCAAATGCTGTGTCTTTTCTCAAGATATAGTGACTATGTCCACTAAAGATTTCATCAATTTTTTCAGCACCCAAATATAGTGGAATACATCCACAAAGAATAGGGTCCCAATATTTTTCACTAACCCAATATGGTAGGAAATCATTCTCTATTGAAATAGTAAACTGATAATCATCGTATGCTTTTGACTTTTCGTCATATCCTAATGTACCTTTAATTCTTGGATCATGGTACAATGTTTCCAATCCACGGCCATAAATGTCAATATCCATATTGGTTTTTAAAATATGATGAATTAATATGTGCCGAAATCTATGACCAGGAAAATATGTCTTGTTAGATGCTAGGAAAGACATCTTTTTTGTTTTTGGTGGCAATGATGCATCAATTGGTGGCTTTATTGGACCCAAATATGACATTCCAAACTTGAAATGAATTGGATCCAGCTCATCCAATTTATAACTATAAAATGTTTTTATATTTTCTATAACGAATGATTGATATTTTTTTATTCGTTCAAAATAGTTTGGCTCTGTTACAAATCCAACAACATTTTCTTTGGGAATATTCGTTTGCATGTACACATCATTGAATAATGCCAAGTGTGTGTATGAATCATCATTTACTATTTTTATATTTTTATAAGTATCTTTGCCAGCATTCCATGAAATAAATTGGGTTGACCAATCACCATTATCAGATTCAATTAATCTTAATCGTATTTCGTTCATGACATCCATTTCCAAGATTTTATATAATTTTTCAACTCTTCAGGATGCATATTCTTAACTTTTTGATATTCAGCTTCATTATTTTGAAATGCAGAGTGCTGCATATTTGCACTATTTAAACTCTTTTGATGATTCAAATGGTAAAGTACACCAGGTATACGTTGAATCTTATATCCCATTTTTGTAAATCTGATATAACGTTCCAAATCTTCAGGTCCCCAAGAAATAAAGTTTTCGTTTTCCATTCCACCTTGTATGAATTTATCTTTATTCCAAAAAACACATCCACCATAACTATTTTCTGCCAAGCAGCGCCCACTTGATTCCGTGATGCCCATGAGAGATTTATTTTTTATAACTAGCTCTTGAAGCTGACCTTCTATATTGATAAATTTTCCAGCATAAGGATAAACACCATCAGCTATTCCATTGCGAATTAAATCCACCGACTTAACATATTGATCAATTGGCAATAAAACATCAGTATCATAATTAACAATGATTGGTGTCTTTGCTTCCTTTGCCATGAAATTTAAATACATGGTTCTATGCATCAAATCATTATTAGTCTTTTTTACAAATATGTGAGTATATTTTTTATTATACTCCGACAATACATCTTGAACGGCATGATGAGGGCCATCTTCAAGAATTATTATATTTGTATTGAAATTTTTAAGAAGATACCCTACTATAGTTGCTAGATTCCTTTTTCTATCATTGGAATCAAACTTAACTGGTATGGTAAATGTTACATCAGTTAAAGAAATCATTCATCAAATCTCCAGGGCCATGAATTAATATATGCCCGTAATTGTTCGGGTGGCATGTTTGCCACTTTTATATACTCTTGCTGATTATCAAAATAAGGTTTATGTGATGTATTAGCACTGTTTGTTGATGATGGATGATTCAAGTGGAAAAGTGGACCACGAATGCGAATTATAGATCCACCAAGCTTTTGAATTCGTGTTATTCTCTCATTATCTTCCCAGCCCCAGCTAACAAAATTTTCATTCTCTAAACCAAATCTAAAATATGATTCACGCTTGAAAGCGATTGCTCCACCAACACTATTAGGATGATTTACTGATGTATCCGTTTCATTATTAAGTCCCGCAACTGACAAGGTTTGTATTACATAATTAATAATATCAGGATTATGAATATTTAAAAAACGGCCATCATATGGAAAAACCATATCAGCCCCTCTAGAAACAATTATTTCTTGTGCAGCAACATATTGTGCAGGATCAAGTAAAACATCAGTATCATAAACAAAAACAACAGGGGTGACTGTTTTCTTTGTTAATTTATTAAGAATTGCAGTACGATGAAATAATTCACCAGTTGACTGCACGTATGTATAATCTACGCCAGAATGTGGTTTGTACGTTGAATTTGGACCTTCTTCCCAAACCATGATATTTGTTTGTAAATGCTTTTGTAAATAGGTCACTACAGCATTAATATTCCTAAGTCTTTCAGGAGTATCATACTTATATGGAATTATGAAAGTACTTTGGCGTAAATCAAAGCTCATGAACTAAACCCTTTTCTATATATTCATCAAACAAAATTGATTCCGCTACTTGTGGATGTTCATTTTCAGCAAAACCATCTTCACTGTTGTCCCAATAATATTTGTATGGATGTTTGCGATGAGGATCAAATCCAAAAACAAATATTTGTGAATTAGGAAATCTATATAAAGCTGTTTCTATATTAGTCATCCCTGAATCAGGATAATACCATTCTCGTCTAACACCTTTACCCTCAGATAATGATTGCATCTTATTATAAAGTCTGTCATAAACTATGCCATCAACAAATAAAAAATCATCTAATGATTTACGATAATGATCCGCTGCCCTATTTCTTTGATGCTGATGCTCTGCACGATATTTGTCAGGAATCCAAATATGTTTGGCGTCTGGTACATATTTTAATAAAGGATCATGTCCAAGAATTCCAGATGTTGTTCCTTCACCAGTTATCATTAGTGATACTGCACTTGTTTTAGATCCAACGTATTTTTCAAATCCTTCTAAATTAAATCTATTCATGCGAATGACATAATCACATGAATCAATGAATGTACCATTTTCTTTCAAACGACATTTCCATCCATTGCATACGATTGCTATTTTCATTTCTTTGCATCCCAAAATGCATCTGCTTCTTGAATGATATTATCAATATTTTGTTTAAATCCTGACATCATATCACGACCACAGACTTTGTGCTTCCAAGCTGAATATTCTGCATCATTTTCATTTGGATGGATAATTGAAATTGTATCAGCCATTTGATATGACCAACCACGTTTTCCACATTCTAAAAGTAAATATGCATCATCACCAGAATATACGCCAAATACTTTATATCCACCAACTGTATCCCAAAAAGCGCGACTTAAAAAGAGACAGCCGCCAGCAATTCCACTTGGTGTATTTGGCCAAACCATTTTTTCTTCAAATTTTTCAGTCGCATTAACTGACATTGTATATGTAATCTGATTTTGATAGCACACTGGCCAATGACAATTACCAGAAAGTTGATTTAATGAAATCATTCCAAATGGAATCTTTTTAACTTCTGTTAAATGATTAGCTGCTGCCACTAAACGCAAAAACATATGTTTTTGTTCAGGTTGAAAAAGAATATCTGAATCACATGTAAACAAGAAATCAGGATTTACACCATTTTTGCGAGCAACTTCATAAAGCTTATTAACAACTATTGCTTTACCATAATTCTTATCAAATCGGATTGGTTCGTATGTTGCACCAAATACTTCTTTACATTTTGCTACCATTTTTTGCCACAATGCATCGGTTCTAGCCCATCCACCAATGATCACCTGAACATTGCAACCATCTAGGCCATTCACATCAATATAATTTTTAATAGATTGAAGAGAATTTACATTTCTCTCCGATATGCCCTCATCTGGTGCAAAAATTGGTTGAATAAAGACAATATTGGTCATGAACGACTCCAATCTTGTCTTATTCTAACGTTTATCTCAATTCTTTTAATTCCTTAACATATTCAACTTTTCGCAATTCTTCATCCTTGCAAAGAGTTACTAAATATTCAATTAGGGTCTTCAACTTCTGTAACTCTTCTTCTAGACGATCAACTTCGTCCTTACCAAATCTATAAATTGGGGTTTGGATTATTCTAGCAATGTTCTTTTCTTTAATTTCATTCTCTATCAACAAATCAGCAATTTCATTTTTCTTTAAGTCTGGAAACTTCTTAAATAAACCCTTCTTTATTACCTTAAGAAGATCACGTTTAAATTCAAATTCATCCCTATTATCCATGAATTCTTTTTTGAATCGTTCAAAATATATTTTGAAACGAACATCAGTGAATTCTTTGATGATTTCTGTAACAGTCATTTTTCTGACTTTACCATTAAAATCTATTAAAGTAATATTTTCTGATAAGGATCCAATTAACTTGAATTTTTCGTAAATTTCTTCATCAGTTTTTAATTCTGCTTTGATGTTTACGCTAAACAAAAAGTCTGATGTACAGTCATCAGTGTATGATGAAATGATTTCTTTTTCTTCTAATGCATCAAGAACACGTATGTATGACTCTCTAGTGTAACCAATTGGCAATTCAGTAATAGTCAACTTACGACCAGTGCGAGTGAACACGCCCCTGGTTTCCCAAGAATTATCGCCAGTCTTTGTTACTGTACCTTTGAATCCTTCATAATGTACATCTGGTTCTCTGAATCCCTTTCCAGACAAATGTGCCAATTGACAATGAATAACATCTTCCAATTTTCTTGGAAGGATAGTACATGCAAAACCAACAGCGATACCTTGCAATGGGTTCAATAAAACAGTTGGAACAATTGGTAAGAAACTTACAGGTTCAACTTCTGAATCATCATATCCAGGTTTTGTTTTAACCAAATCAAAATCACGTCCCATGATCTTGTGAAAGTTTTCTGATAACTTGACAGAAACATAACGTGCCGCGCCAATAGCGTTACCTGGACCAGCAATCTTTGAACCAAATGCACCTTTGCCATGAAAATAATTTACATTATTTGCACCACAAAAATCTTGGGCCATACCTGAAATACAATCTTCAACAGATGTGGATCCATGTGGATGAATTGATAAAACTGCACCAGCAAGTTTAGCAACCTTTACATATTCAGCTTTTGCTAATTTATTTGCAATCCAAATTGATCTACGTGCAACTGGTTTCAATCCATCTGATAGATATGGTAATGCGCGAAATTCTAGGGTATAAAATGAGAACGCTTTATATTGCGTATCTAGTAAATTATTTACTGTGATAGTTTTCATCAGATGCCTTTAGCTAAATTCCAAATAAGTACGTGAAGTCTTGGACTAAAATTATAACCCTTGTTAATACACCATTCTGCTATAGGTTGCATTTTTTTAATTTGAACTTCGGTAGTAATACCTTCTGGCATTATATAAACCTTATGGTTTTCAATGTCATACTTTTTAATAAAACTTGCAATTTGATCTTCGGTTTCATCATCTTCATAAACGAATTTTATGATCCAATCGTCATGATCAAACGTTTTTGTTGATAGTTGTTCAACAAGTGGAAACTTCTTAACAACGTGTACTTTTGGAGAAATATTGAAATGTACCATTCTAAACCAATCAGTTAATTCTGGTTCAATTTGAATAGTTCCATTTGTTTCTATTTCAACAGTTACTGTTCTATTATATTGATTCTTGAGATAGCCAAGAATTTTTGCAATAGTCATCTGCCACAATAAAGGTTCACCACCCGTAAATACAATATTATTAAATTTGGCGATTGAATCCAATTCAAAAATAACTTCACAAAATTTTTCAACCGATGCATACGTCAAACGATCAGGTTTTGGTGGATATTCTGTTGGATTACCAGTTATAGGATCCTTCTTTAATTCGTTGTCAGTATAGAATGAGTGACCCGAATCACACCAATCAACACCGCAACTATTTGCTAGGTTACAACCAAAAAATCTGATGAAAATTGTATTCTTACCAGCATTTGGACCTTCACCCTGAATGGTTACAAATGGTTTTTCAGCTAAATATACTGCCTTATCTCCGATACCACTTTGTGGACCGAAGTAGTTCTTCATTGCTTTTTCGTTTGTGAGGTGAGGTAATCCCATGTCTCTTTCGCTTCCTGTTCTTTAAATTCTTGTAATCTTTGTTCGTATGTTTTAATCGTTCGCCCTTTAGCAGTTATAGATGTTGCCAACAACACTTTGACTGCTGCTATACCAAGTATACCTTCGTAACAATTTTCTTCCAAGAATTGTTCACTTATTTTAGATACTCCTAGTTTTAAAGCAAGATCATTTATATCTTTACAATCACTGTGTTCCTTTGGCATGATAAAGCAGCGTTCTCCCATTTTTAATAAAGCGAAAATTGTATCATAACCAGCTTCATCAGTCCAAGGAGAATCAATACAGAAAACACGCTTTGGCCAACGTTCACGCATTAAATCTATTTTCTCTTCACTCATTGAAACACCACATAACCCAACTGAATTTTCTATAAACTCGCTATCAAGAATTCCTTCACATATATATACCGTCTGCTTTGGATCTGCGAGATACATTTTGTAAATTTTGTCGTCGGGCAAAACTATTTTTTCAAATAAAGCGAACAAGTATTTTGTACCTTTACGATATTCATCAGGATTATCTGTAATGTCTCTGGCTTGAAAATTATATAATAATCCTGATTCATTGAAGAAAGGTATAATTACACGATCCGAAAATTTACCTTTATAACAAAGCCAATATTCTTCAAGAATATCTTTTGAGATATTTCTTTTTTCCATCTTTGTCAATGCGTGAATTCTACGAGATTCCAATTCTGGATCTTTTTGATGTTTATATAGATTGACGCAACAAGTATGTAAAAAAGCTGTCAAGAACCGATCTATTTTTTCATCTGGTTTAAGTTTTACTGAAATAACTTCCGATTGTTTTGGATGCTCAAATGCTTTTCCATTCTTGATAGAATCAAAACATTGAATTTTAATATATTCGTACTTTTCTGGATAATTTTCTTTTATAAAATTTGTAAAAGTAGTACCATAACCACAAGACTTGCATTCAACATTATATGATGCACTTTTTGAGGTATATAGATAGAATTTTTTCTTTGATGGTCTTTTTGGATTACCACAGAAAGGGCATATTCCTTCCATGGTCAATTTGTCAGAGTTTGACCTCTTACGACGACCACATCTAATAACTTCAGAAAATGTTGTTTCTACTAAAAAACGTGGCACTTCCATTGATTTAGTATAGAACTAAAAATCACAGAATCAATCAGATATGATCTTTTTATAGAATTTGAACTTGTGGATTATATTATAATCCTTCTTCTCAGAGCGTTTCAAAACAGTGATCTTTTCACTGAGAATTTGATCTACTTGTTTTGGGTCAACCAATTCAACCAAATTCCAATCTTTCAACAAGTAGACTATTGTTTTAAGACGTGCATAATCCAATGGTTCAACATTGGCAGTCTTTCCATCAAGTAAGAATAGCTCTTTAAAATGGACAATTTTATACACACCATCTGTTGTTGAACCAATACAATAGCAAGAAGGAAAAAACTCCTTCTTCTTTTGATTAATAATACCGATGCGTTCTAAAGTTTCTCGGACTACTGAAAAATCTTCTTTTAAACGAACAGATATACCAACTTTCATACAGTTTCTTTCTTTACCATTTCTACGTCACCATATTTATCATTAATCATCTTAATAAATTCTGGACCATTTAAATCAACATATTCTTTGGCAGTCTGCAAAGAACATTCGTAGTAATGTGAAACTCTAGCTAAAATTTCTGATTCTGCTGCACTTCTCATTTTTGAAATGAGTGGATAATATTCTTTAGGACCATATTCTGGAATTGCTACTGTAAAGAAATTATATGCACTGACATTATCAAACTCACGCCATAATTGATTTATTTCATTTACTATGAATATATCTTGGTGCCCTGGATATTTGCTATATATTGGTGTTTTCTTTTCTTCGCCATCTTCGTTTATATAAGGCTTCCATCCAACTATATCATGGGTTTTTGAAGAAAGAGATTTCATAACCATGAATAAATTGAAAGCTTTTACACCTTCTTCTTTATCTAACATAGTTCCTGATTTTTGTTTTTGAATATCTTTTACAATATCAAAAACTGAAACTTTCTTTACTTCACAATCAGCAAACCACGTTGGATCATCATTATAGATTTCTTTACCTTGAGCTAAAGCGAAGAAATCTATAACTTGTTCAGGACCAGTAGTTTTTTTGCGTGCCATATTAAACGATTATACTCTTCTTTTCCACTGGTGGCAAGCCATCTGCCCCAAGAATTTTTGGCTTAGCAGCATCTTGTTTAACGGCATCTTCTTTTGAAATTGGTTCAAATTGTGGCATTGCTGCACGAACACTAGCCATGATTTTTCCAGGAATATCTGAGAAAATAGGACCTTCTTTGACGAAGTTATCAAATTCTTCTGCGGTTAGATAGCCCTTTTGATTCATGAGCATCTTATACCAGATTTCCCATTCCATCAATGTTGCTTCAAGTGCAACTGATAATTGGGCAACATCTTCCATGCGCTTTGCGATCATGGCTTTGGTGACAACGTTGCCACCTTTCTTCTTCATTGCAGAGCCTTTATTACTCATTTTTCGCTTTCAATAACGGGTGGTGCATCATTTGGAATTTCTGCAAGACTTGGATCAAGTAATGCAGCATCTGAAATAACATCTTCGCCAGTACTTTGAACTGGATAACCACCAGGAAGTGTTACGCCAATACCACGCAAAAGCGCAGCCTTTTCAGCATTCATACCTTCTGGAGCACTATGAGTTGTACGGGGCTGTTCAATAGAAACATTTCTTCCAACTGAACTATTGAGACGTGGACTATATCCTTCACCAGCAGATTCACCGCCAGTATGAACACCCAAATCTCTCAACATAGCCAATTTATTAGGGTCTTGAATAGGCTGAGTTTGTGGCGAAACTTGTTCAGGTTGAAATTCCCGTGAACGGGGGCTATTGCTGACATTTGAAACATTCAATGGTCGAGGCGCTCCTTCCGTTCTAGGTGGTTGAGCGATTGTACCTGACAATGTTTGATTGCCATTTGAAGTCATTTGAATTGGTGCTGATGCAACTTGGCGAGGTGGTCTACCTCCACGAAGTGGAATAAACGTCCATTGTGGTTGTCCACCACCTTTTTGGATTTGTTCCAAATTAACTGAAATTTCATTTAGATCATAGACATAAATGGCTTCATTCAATTTACGGATCATTTCACCAGTATATTGATTAAGGAAGTTGTTTTTTGCTTGTACAGCATCTTCGGCAATAACAACAACAGTATTTAAAATACCAGAAGGCAAGTTTGCTCGGGTAAATGCTTCTGTTGTGTCAATAACAATGAGATATAGTTTCATTAGTGGGGTTCTTTTTCTTTTAAAAAATTTTATTATCTTATTTAACATTCTCTAACAATTTGGTCAATTTTTCGGCATTCTTATTGATATTACTCAATGCTATGTTTCGGTATGACTTTTTAACTTTAGCATCAAGTAACTTTCGTAACTTTTTTGCATTTTGCTTATCTTCGTAATTCATATTTGCTCCATGATTATTCTATGTGTTTATTTTATTTTTATTGCAAATTTCGTATGATTGCAACGATCATTGCTATAAAATTAATTTCTTGATCTAGGACCAATGCACTTTTGTATTGATAATCAGCAACAAGTAGGTATATATCACCTTTTTGTGTTGGATTCTTTGTAAGTTCTTCGCCACGCAAACTATCAAAAATGGTTTTATACAAACTTTGATAATCAGTTGTTGGTGAAAGAAATTCTGAACGTATTTCTTTAAACTTTTTCTCAGCCAACAGTTTAATAAAAGTTGAATTGTAATCTGATGTTGCAGTTTCTGGATTAAATTTGAAAATACCTTCTTTTGTATTCTTTTGGATATTATTGATCACTGCTCTAATGTCAGGATAATATTTAGTTACCAATTGAACTAAATCTGCTTTTGCTTCTTTGAAGTTTGTTACACCTTCATTGTGCATTATTTTGAAACAACGTTTTGCAATATCATTCTTTGATGCTGCTTCAAATTCAAAAATAGCACAACGTGAACGCAATGCATCAATTATTTTATTTCCATAATTACATGTCATTATGAAACGTGTTTTCTTTGCATATTCTTCCATGACTGCACGCAAAGCGCGTTGAGCAACAGGCGTCAACCCATCACATTCGTCTAGAATAATAATTTTAAGATCATCTGTAAATCCACTTGAACCACAATAATCCATTACGTTTGTTCTAATTGCATCAATATTATTTTTATCAGAAGCATTGATATACAAATAATTATCTTCACCTGCAATCGCTTTTGCTAGAATCTTTGCAATTGTTGTCTTGCCAACACCAGGTCCACCTTCAAATAGAAGATGTTGGCAAGACTTTGTTGCTTCAAATTCTTTAAACTTTGCCAGATATTCTGGATTAATAATTACATCATCCAATGTCTGTGGGCGATATTTTTCAACCCAAGGATAAAATGCGTCTGACATGTTTATAGATTCCTATTACTTAGCGGCCTTCTTTGGAATATAATAAGTAATATCCAAGTTTGCTGATGTACATTCTAAACGAAGAAGTTTTTCTGCGAAAGACATTTTCTTTGTTGGAATTGGTGTTTGCAAGATTGCCAGGAAATCTTCCTTGGAATATTTAAACTCAAAATCATCAGCAACTGCGATCTTATCAATAACTAATTTGAAAGTATTGACAGCCATTGATGCATTTGCAATCTTGAATGTCACTTTACCTGTTGCCTTATCACCCTTAACATTAACTGTATCTTCATTTGCAAGAACACTCATGGCTTTTGCAAAACGATCAAAACGACTATCAATCATTACATCAGCAACGAATGTTGTGCCTTTGAATGTTGCTGGACCTTCTTTAATCAAGTCAACGTCAGCAGTTCTAAAGCTTACGTCAGAATCGCCATTGGTAATTGTGAAAACATTGTCTTCAAAGCTAACCGAACTATTTTCAGCGAACATGTTGATATATTTTACGAAGTCAGCAGGCTTGAGAATACCAATCTTTGTATCATCAACCATAGTGAACTTATTATAAATTCCACGACTTACAACGTGTGTCAAAATATTCTTTTGATAAACGTTAATGATCATCGTATCTTTTTGAACTTTTAGAAGGATCCCACCTTCTGCAAGAACAGGAATAATATACTTTACAACATTACCAAAATCATCTGCTTGTTCTTTAGTTTCAAAGGTTCCACTGAATGATGCGCCCATTTAATTAATCTCCATACTGAGTTGAGACTAACAATTATAGATGCTATTTTTCCAGAATCAAGAAGCCATAATCCACTTTTTTCTGGCTTCGGTATCTTGACCAAAGACAGTTTTTAGTTTTTCCGCAGTTTTCTTTTGATCATCTATTTTAACTTGAACAAGATTAGGTTTCTTGTTGATCATGTAATCCCAAGCTTCTTTGCCACATGAACCAAGTCCCTTGAAGTATGAAATATCATACTTTTCAGTTTTTTTACCTTCAATAAATGTTTCGTATTCTTGCTTAGTATAGAAATAATTGATTTCTTCGGTCTTCTTTTCAACTACTTCATATAAAGGAGTTTCCAAAATATAAACACATCCATGTTCAATGATTTCTGGCCAAAATTTAAAGAAGAAGTTGATAATTAAGCAACGAATTGAATAACCATCCATATCTTGGTCAGTTGCTAAGATGATTTTGCCATAACTCAAATCGCTACTAGCAATTTCATCATTAATAATTGATAGCGGACTTTCGCCAATTTTTAGACCAATTGCAGACATGACGCTTTGAATTTCTTTATTTTCAACAACATCACGCGCAGATTCTTCAAAAACATTCAACACCTTACCACGTAATGGTAAACCTGCCATAGTTTTTGAATCTCTGACCGTCGCCAAATTACTAATGGCGCTATCACCTTCTGTAATATAAATTGAACAGGCTTTTCTAATTTTTGAAGAACAGTCTATAAGTTTTGCAATTTTCTTTTTATCAATATTCTTTTGAGTCTTCTTTAGGTCTAAAAGCTCTTTCTTCTCATTCTTTAATAGGACAAAATCAATGGTTGCTGTGCGGATATTAGGGCATTCACCATCCATAATTGTCAAACGACGTGATGAAAAGATGTCATCATAAACTTTCTTTACTTCATTTTTATCGTTGACGAATTTTTCTTTATTTTGACCTTCAAATTGTGGAGCATTCCACACTTGAAAGTTAACTAGGATCATATTTTTAGCAACATCACCATTTGTTACTTCAAGCTTTGCATCCTTCTTAATCTTTGTTTTGATGTCTTCGCAAAATAAATCACGTAAAGCATCAATATGAGTTCCACCTCTGAACGTATCAGCACCATTTACATTTGAATAGTGCTCAAATTGTTCAGTATGTGTGTTATGGACAATAGCCATTTTAATTTGGGCTTTATTGTCTTCATAGATTGAATATGGGGCATCAAACATCTTAATGAAAGATTCCCAAGTCTTACCTTCATAAGCTGTCGTATCATTACATCCAAAGCAATCATCGGTATCACTTTCAATTGTCAAATTCAGCGACAATTTTGGATACATAAAAGACAATTCTAGGCATCTTTTATGAAAAAGAATAGTAGGAATTTGAATTGAGAAAATATTTTGGTCTGGTTTGAATTTGACTAATGTACCTGTTTTTGTTGTTTTATCTTTTTCAACCAATGGCTCACTGATTTTTTCCATATTTTTTGAGAAAGATTGCGAATATGCTTTTCCGTCTCGCCAAATCTGAACCATGAGTTTTTCACTGAAAATTGTTGCTAGTGAAGCACCAACACCATTCATGCCAACAGTCACACGATCGGAATCATCAAAATTTGAACCACTTTTCAACTGTGTAAAAACAACTTGAGGTATAGGTACTTTGGCTTCCTTATGCATGTCAATGGGAATTCCACGGCCGTAATCACGAATAGTAATGTAACCAGTTTTTTGACTATAGGTAATATCAATTTGATTACCAAAACCACGAATATGTTCATCCAAAGCGTTATCTAATACTTCACAAAATAGTTTGTACTCACCTTGAATATAAGAAATCTCTTCACGCTTCAACTTACCAGCATCGGTTGGAATCCAAAAGAATTGCTTTTCAGGTTTTGTTGAACCTATGTACATACCAGGACGCAATAAACAGTGCTCCCGGTCATTGAGAATCTTAATATTTTGATCTTTACTCATGTGCTGTTATTTTACTAATTTTTTGTTGGATGGATTTTTCGCAATTGATTATAACAGCATTGTCTGAAATAAAAGCAGTATGATTAAGGTCTACCAATGCATTATTAGTTTCTATGATAGGAATATTACTCTTGAATAGATCCTTAACAACTTGTTCCATTGTATATTGCTTACCACTTACATTAGTAAATACATTGAATTTGTCAAAACTATTCAAAACATCACTTACGACCCAATCAGCTAGGTCATCCGTTGATGTTGGAAGGGTTGACCACTTCTTAAATGGTACACGTATTGACCCATCTTTAATTTTTGCATAAATTTTATCAAACATATCTTCTTTAGTATCAACAGAAAACAAATTCGCCACTCTTAAAATACGCACATTTTTTTCAATATCAGCTTTATTTTTTTCTAAGGTAGAAACAACCTCTTCAAATTTTGTCCGATATGCTTCTATTGTTATTTCATCCATTGAACTATTTTCCATATCTTGAATTTCGGCTTCTTTTGCTGCTTTAAATTCTGCGATATGTGATGATGATATTGAATCTTTAAGCCATGATTCATAACGCATTTTGCTTTGAGTATAAGCATTTAATGCGCCCGTTTGATAAACATAATCAGTGCTGAAATGGATTAATGGTACGTTTTCTAATGCAGCAAATGATGTCAAATATGTTGGTAGTGATGTATTACATGCATTATGTAATGCTGATCCTGTATCAGCCGTATTTGTATAAGCAACACAATTGATAATTACACTATTTTTTGTCTTCTTAATTTCTTCCAACAAAACATTCAACTTATCATAACCTTCTTTATTGTTTGCAAATTTATCAAATAAAGGAATAACGTTGAATGTGTGATAACCCATCTTCTTATGAAGAGATTTTAAGAAAGAATTACCCAAACGACCACCAGCACCAAGCAACCAATATGTTATCTCTGGTTTTACTTCTTCTTCATGACGAATTTCATCAACTTTTTGCCCATCTTTCCATCCCTTTTTATCCAAACCCATGAATAATGATGTTGGAAAATTGCCAGTTAATGAATCTGAAAAACCAATATTTCTATATGAATGAATAATGCCAATACCAACTTTTACACGATAAATTTTTGTTGGGTCAGTTACAAAATATTTCATTTCTTTTGTAACAGGATTATAAAGATTGTAAATCATTCGTGCTTTCCATGTCACAAACACATCAGTTTGTCCTACATGTTCATGTGGACCTCTCTGTACGAATGGTTTTGTTTCACTCCAATATGACATACACGGTTCATAAAAAGATGAATTTGTTTCATCTTTTTCAGTTACCTTTGCTTTATCATCATCATTTCGCCATAATTCAGTGAGCGAACCCCGGGCATCAACAAATTCTTTTAATTCATCAATTATGACGCGGCCATCCCACCAATTTTCAAGCTCTTTATGTCCAACCGTATTTGTCATTTATATCTCACTTAAAAAAAGTAGTAGCCCAACCCTCATTGCTGAAATCATAATCAGCTTTGTTCTCGGATGTTGCTGCCATAAAGTATATGATACCATTTGATTTCTTATGGGCAGAAACACGAACCGTATCATCATAGAATCTAACGATAATTTTGTATTTTATTCCAAATTTATTTGATATTAGAGTATCAATTGATTTTTTAAACTCTTGCGTGTGTTCTTTTTGTTTAATTAATGGCAAAATTTCTTGTTTAAAATATCCATGTAATTCTTCTCTATCAGAATCAATTGTCATAGGTTGCATTTTTGTATCCTTGTACGTAAAATTCTACTATTTCCTCAATTGTTCCTTGCAATGAATTTGTAAAATATTGATCAATTGCTGGTTCAGTAATCAATGCGTACACTTCATCATGACCTTTGCGATCAGGAACATATTCAACGGATGTTGTTATATCATATTTTTGTTTTAGTGTCAATCGTATCAATTCAACTATATAATTATTATCAACTAGGAAACGTTTATCGGCAATATGTAAAATATCTTGAGGATGTTTTGGATTTTTATCTACAGGATTTTCCAAACGATCACTAATAATCTTTGCAGTGGTTTCAACATAAGTCCATAATCTGCAATTCTTGCCTTCACCATAAATTTTTATTGGACGACTTGCCATGGAACGAAGGACTGAGATTGGCAACATTTTTTCCGGATGTTGATGTTTTCCAAATTGATTTCCCATCCGATAAATTTGAAGATTCAACCCAAACGTTCTTGATAGTGACATCAAATAGGCTTCTTGAGCTACTTTACTTGCGCTGTAAGGATTACTTGGATTGAATGGACTCTTTGTGGTGAACCATTTTGATTTGTCATCCTTCTCAGAAATTTTAATATCGCCATAAACTTCATCTGTACTAATGTGATTAAAAACTTCAATCTTTTGAGTTCCACCTAACCAATCAATTAACGATGCTGGGATTCCAATATTATCAAAATAAAGTTGCGATGGACTTGCAATGCTTCTATCAACGTGACTTTGTGATGCGAAATTCAAAACAGTATATTTTGCATCCCAACTCTTAGGAGAAAATTCAACATATTCTTTATTTGATAAAAGATTAATATCTTTTTCAATATGAATAATTCCATGAGTTTTACATAAATCTAAATATTCTTCAATATTATATTGTGCTGCATATGTAAAACTATCAATAGAAACAATACTGCCCCAAATAGTCTTATTATTTTTGAGATAATATTTTAACCAATTAAATCCAATAAATCCTGCACATCCTGTAACAATTAAAATACGTTCCATCTCTCAACCTCGTTAAAACAAAAAAGGACTGAGTAATATTATACCCAGCCCCCTTTGATTAGCAATGTGTGCTAATTACTTGAAATCATCATCTGAGAATGAAACATCAAATGTTGAATCGTCTGGTGTTTCAGTTTTTACTTCGGTCTTTGTGACCTTGGTTTCAGCTTTGACTTCTGCCTTAACTTCAACTTTTGGCTTTGCTGCTGGTTTAGCAGTTGGCTTTGCAACTACAGTTTCAACTTCAATATCTGTATTGGTAACTTCTACAACTGTATTACCAACTACATCCGAAACGGTTGTTGTATCAATTGCTTCTGTTGATTCTGATGAACCTTCTTGCAATCCGCCATACATCAATTCCTTCAACTCTGAACTTGATTTGATTCCATCACGATCAACAACTTGAGTCTTGATTGTGATTTCATCCAATGCCTTTTCAATTGACGCAATTACAGATTCATCTGTGCTAATTGGCGATGTTTTTTGAACGAACGCTGAATCAGTATAATCTGGCCACTTATCTTTGGTATTTTTTTGTTTCAATACCAACAACATATCTGTACCCTCATTTGGATCCCAAAATGCCATATCATAATCATTAATGGCTGCATCCAACTTATCAAAGATTTGCTTACCAATTTCAAACAACAAAACTTTACCTTCAAACTTCTTTTGTGATTCTGGAGCCTTCTTGATATAAACCAAGGTGAACCAACGTGTTTTTGCGAAGAATTTCTTTGCCAATTCCTTATCAACTACATTATCACTCTTCCACAATTGATTTGCACGTTCAGCAATTGGATTTGTTGCTTTTGGATCAAATGATCTTGGATCAATAACCTTTACGAAACGATTATCACCTTCGCGTTGGAACATATGATAACGCAATTCAACCCAAGGCTTGCCAGTTGCACTTTCTTGAATTGGGAGGAAACGAACAGTAAATTTAGTTCTTTCTTCACCCGGTTCAAAAGTTGGCTTAAACAAATACGGATTATCGTATGATTTGTTCTTTCCCTTATCTTTTTCTTCTTGTAGAGTTTCCTTCACTTTACTGAATTGACTCATTATTGATGCTAATTTTCCCATGACATACTTCTTTCTTTACCGGCAATTTACTTGTTTATAGACTGCTGAAACTTTTGCCTGAATGTTTCAATCGTCTTTTTCATTTGTTCTTCTTCATTAACCATAAGATTTTTGAGTTCGGAACTTGTTAACAAACGTTGTGTTATTATTTTATTACTTTTTAGATAGTCTTTCAACAAGATTTTGTCAGCCTTGTTTAATGACTTTATATTTACTAGTTTTAAATGAACAGCTACTGACCAATCTATAGTTCTATCCCTAATATGTTTCTTAGCGAAAGACTCTTTATATTGTTCAATATCTATACTACTATTTATAACGAAGTTTTCAATGAAATTAAAACTTTTTTTAATCGTGTCATAGTAAAGACTTAGAGAGGAATAATCCGTTTTCCATTGAATATATATTTCCCAAGCATTATCTTCCATTAAATCATGAGGTTCATATGAAGTAATTGAAAAATTATAGTTGGCTCTTACAAAATCACGAATTTCTTCGTCTGATAAATGACGTGTTCTAAACAAATATTCATTTAACATTTCAAAAAATGGCTTATCAGAAGAAACTAGATAACTATCTAATGGAACCTTAGCCCATCCATTCATTGATCTACACAAAGATTGTAATTGCCATCCATTCATTATGCAAAAAACTTTTCTAAAGGATTTTCATCAGGTGACCAACCTTCTATCGTCTTACCATATTGCTCTTGCACAAAAAGGCCAAGAACATCCAAATTCTCTTTATCTAACTTGTTATAAAGCTGTTCTAAGCTTATACCAAGATGATCGCTAACGGCAAATAATATTTCAAAAATAGTATTGTTAGGACTACAATTTCTCATCATTCTGATGATTTTGTTTAAAGCGTCCTTTTCAATTTTATGCACTTGCTGTGGGCTTATGCCTATTTTCTTTCCTATCTCCTCGTATGTTAATTCTTTTTCTATACGTTTTTGATTATTACTCATTATTTGCATCCGCTCTCTGTTTTAGAATTTTACATTCTAAAGTGTTGAGCGATTGCAACAATTATAGCATCAGGGATTTACAATACAACACCTACTTTAGAAAACTTCTTCAACTTGTGTTGTTGCCTTTGGAGTCGTCTTTGGGATTGGTGAATTTTCGTAATCTTCATCACCTTCTGCAACTCTGACCCGTACTTCTTTCTTTTCTTGCTTAACATTTTTTGGTCCAGCAATAGTTATGTTCTTTCTAAGATTTGTTTGACCATCTTTTTCATCAACATCAATTAATCTCATGTAATCATAATCTACCTTCATAGTTACGCTACCTTCATTTCTACTAAAACGACTCTTAGCCAATTGCAACATCATCAAATTTTGTTCATTCATTTGATCATTTCTAATTAAAGTAATGATCACGTCAGCAGTTTGAGCAATACCCAAAGAGTCTGACATTTGTGCCATACCTATTTGATTTGAATTATAAGAATCTCTAGTTGTTTGTGATGCTGTTACTACGCATACATCCAATTCAGCAGCCATACCTCTCAATTCTTGGCATACAGCTTCCAACTTTCCATACATGTTATCGGAATACAATTTTCCATTTGGTTTTAATAATTTGAGATAGTCAACGAAAACAAAGTCAAACTTTATCCCCATTTTCATTTCCATATTTTTTATCAAAGCATACATATCATTTGAACTAACAGTGTTTGGACCGTAATACTTATAAATTAACTTTCCAACCTTCTTGTTCTTTGTTTTATTTTCATCACGTTTCAAAATAGCTTTCTTCAAAGCCATTTCGGGCGAAGCATTAATTTCATTCATGCTTACTTGTGAATATTTTGCGTCAGTTCTTTGTGCAATGTAATCTTGTGCTAATTCTAGGGTAAAATAAACAACATTCTTACCCTGCATTACCAAGTTTGCTGCACTGTCATTCAATACCAATGTTTTACCAGTATTTGCAGGGCCAGCATAAATGAACAACGCTTTGCTGCGATAACCACCACCCATCAATCTATCTAGACTTGGATATGTTGTTGATGTTGCTTCGTTCAATGTTGCAGCACGTTCTAATCTACCTTCTAAATCAGAGAAATAATCCAAACCAAAATCATCATTAAAAGAAAGCTTTTCAAGAGCACTATCAAATAAAGAAACGATTTCATCAAATTTATTTGATTTAATTAGGTCAACACCGTCAGTAATTGCCTTAATATAAACATTTCTCTTGATGAATAATTGGGTTTCTTCTTCAATTATTTTTAGATCAGTGGTTTCAATAGTTACTAAACCAATACTTTCAACAAGATCAATCGTAGCTGCTAATTTCTTATCGTCAGAAGAAATAACTTTTGGAAGGATTATATCACAAAGAATTTCTTTGTTTGGTGATCTTTGATTTTTCTTATAAAAGGCATGAATACCTTTAATAATTTCTTTATACTTATCACTAAAAAAATCTGGATGAAGTTTTTGCAGATAATTCAATGTAAAACTGTTGTTAACCATTAAATTCTTAATGATATAACCTTCTAATTTTGATGTGCTTGTCATTTAGGTGTTGTCTCTAGTTATTTTAAAGTCAGTGAATAGATAAGTTTAAGTTGGAAACACCAGCAATCAAGCTGGTGTTTCGTCAACTTCTGGTGCTTCTTCAGTATCATCAACTGTGATACTGAATCTCAAATCTTCTTCAACCTTTTTATTGAGTTCATCAAAAATTGGTTCAAATACTTCTTTGGTGAAAATTTGTGATTCAAAGAAACTCTTGTCTAAATGCTTGACATAAAGACGTGTTGAACGCTTTTCAATGAATCCATGTTTTACAGCATCTTCAAGAAGGCCATACCATTTTTGAATGCCACGTTCAAAGTCACAATAGATTTCACCTTTCGTACCTTCTGGAACGAAACGATTCTTTTCAGCAGTTGCAATGATGATATTACCTGTCTTTGTCTTAACAGTATCACCGAGAGCATTTTTTCCATCTTCTTTAACTTGACGCTTCTTCAAGTAAATGATTGCTGAACCAGCGTAGAAGAATCCTTGACCACCTGACATGACTGTTGTTGGTGCTGCTTGTGGATTTGCTGCTGCTTGTTCGTATGTGTGATTTGTACAAATCATTGGAATCATGTGGTGAGCACATTCAATTGTGAGAACGCGGGCACATGCACGCAATTCTTTAGCACGTTGTCCCATATCAGATGCGTGTTTATCTTCTACAACGTCATTTGCTTCCTTAGTACCCATCATGCCACCCAAAGAGTCACAGAAGAATAATGCAGGAGAATCTTTTGTTGCTTCATCTGTACGCCAGTCCTTCATCATTTGAACTGCGGTATTTCTGAATTCTGAAATTGTCTTAACTGGAATATAGATCAATGCATCAGTATCTACACCGAAACGTTGCATAAATTCATTATCAATTGCATTTTCTGAGTCAAAGTAAAAGATGGTGTATCCCTTTGATTGGGCTTCTTTACAAGCTCTTGCGCAAAGAAGTGATTTACCTGTACTTGATGGTCCAGCAATGATATATAGGCGATTGTTTGCAAATCCCTTAATATATGAACCACTGAGAACACGATTCAATGAAAATGATCCCGATGAAATCCAATCAGTTACATTACTGATTCTACTTTCACTTAGAACTGAGGCATATGCGCTCTTGTTATATTTCTTGAGAAAGTCTTTTGCTTTATTTACTGTTTTGACGACATCAACAACTTCTTGAGGTTCGTCTACTTGTTTTTTAGTTCTAGCCATGTTATTTTTCCTTTAACAAAATAAATCGTCTATGTTTTCTTTATCGAAAGCTGGCATTTCCCAACGCATTACATCATAGAATTGACGGATTGGTTCAATGAATACTTTCTCCCACATTATATCATAATCTACGTACCCATCCAAGCCAAACTCTGTTGGAATAACGTCCTTAAATGTAATAGCATCAATACCATATGGATTACTATTTTTTAAGTACACCAATTTAACTTTATCACCTTCAAAAATCTTTTGGTAGTCATTTGCACAACCATTTCTTATTAAAAGGTTATTGTAATGTATAGTTGCTTTTACGTGTCCTGGTGTACCTTTAATTGGATTACCATCTGATCCAGTATATTCATCAATGTTATTGACGTTTGTGATTTTTGCAATCTTGGCGAATTCACTTGCTTTAAATTTATCATAAATTGCGCTAATCGTATTGTTTGATTCTTTTAAATCAGCAGTTTTTAGAAAGTGGAGAATATAATTTCTCATGAAATCTCTAATAATTTCAGGAGTTGAAGACTTAACCATTTCAAGGCCCTTAGCTTCAATTTCATGCTTTGAACCTGGCTTAACTTCTTCTTCTTCCAATTTCATGATCCAAGCAGCATAGTGTTTTTTGCTCAAGAATACTGCTCTACGTGCTATCATTTCACGTTTGAATGAAATCTTGCAATCTTTGGTATTCATGCGTTTCATGGTCAAGATTTCCATCGCATTGTTGATGATCTTGAATAGCAAAGGTTCTATTTTCTTTTCTACAAATTCTTTAGTCTTTGCAGCATCTTCCCAATTATAGTTGATTGACTTCAATACCTTTCCGATATTCAAATACAATGAGTCAGTGTCACCATATATCAAAGTTGATGGAATTGACTGCGCATTTAATTTCTTACCAGTCTCTGTAGTTGGCCAACGCTCTTTGAAATACAAATCAATAGCAGCCATACCAGACTTCAATACTTCTTGACCAGTAATTGTTACCGCTAATGCATTATCACGATCATATAAGCGACTGTACTTACTACCAACATATCCATAAACTGAGTTAATCAGGATCTTATAGTTTTGTTGAAGACCTTTTTGCAATTGTTCTTCATCTTCGTTTTCTTCAGTTTGAGCTACTTGCATGAGCTTTTTGTGATATTTACGCTTATCAAACCAATCTTTAACGAATGATGCGACAACACCTTTTTTATCATGACGATAAATTGCGCCATTAGCCGCAATAGTCCATTCATTTTCTTTAATTTTGGCAATAACATCTTTCATCTTCATGTTTTCAAAACAGAAAAGATTCAATGTACCTTCATCAACAGGTTTACCTTCTAATGCGTCAAAAATATCTGGAACAAATTGATCATGTACAACCATTACCTTTGTTTCAGGTGAAATGTTATGTTGAATCATAATTGATGGATAGAGAGATGTTGCGTCAAATGAAACAACCCAATCATGCATACCAACATCAGGATCACGAACGAAAGCACCTGCATATTGATCGTTACCGTCTTGTGGAGGAACATCTGGAAGAATGGTATTCTCAGTACTTAGGCGTGAAATGAATGCTCCATCCAAAACGCGCGTGGTTTTATCAAACTGTTCAAATGGAACACGGCAATTCAAGCAAATACCAATCATCAAATCCATGAACTTAATACGCTTGTCAATTTTTACCAAAATCATAACGTCTTGTACGTTATATTCAACATATCGCTGCCAATTCTTCAAATACAAATCGCGCAAAGTACCTTCAAATTCCAACTTAGTTTCACCAATTTCAACTTTTGCAATATAACCAAGTTTGAATGATTCTTGTTCACCTTGATGATACTTACGATACAAATCTAAATAGTCAATGCAGTTAATACCTGCAATTTCGTATGTTGTCTTTTCCTTACCAAATCGCATCTTCTTTTTAACTTCTTTGATGTATTTGACAGGACTCATTTTCCGCGTCTCTTCTTCACCAATTATCTTATAAGCACGATTTATGATATAAGGAATATCAAAACCACTACTATTCCAACCACTTAAAAAGTCAGGATGAAGTTTTCTAATGAACGCGACAAAGGACTTTAATAGTTCCTCTTCTGTATCAAATATTTTAACCCAAGCATTTTCTGGTAAGAATGATCTATCAAAATCTTTTTCACTGAAAACATACAGCTTTTCTTTTTTAGTTGAATATACCGTAATAATAGTAATAGGATGTTCAGCTAAATCTGGATCAGGGAAACCTTCTTCCGAGTGAACTTCAATGTCAATAAAGAATACGTCATATTTTGGTATATTCTTAATTTCTTGATTGCTATATCTATCCAATACAAATCTATTTGGAATATCAACATCTGATTCAAAAAGCTGTCTGTTGGCAGCTTTAAACATTTCACGCGTCTCTTTCATTTTACCATAATTTTCAAACTCAATTTTCTTGAGTTTATCACCGAAGATACTTGTAAAAGAACCTTCATCATTTTTCATGAAGAAGTAAAACGGTGCCTTTTCTTCAATATGAACTTTATTGCCTTGAGCATCATATTCCCAACAATGGATTTTTGTGCTGAATGGTGAAAAGGATACTGAAGAAAAGGTCATTGACTACTCGTTTGTTTGTTGTGTTATTATATATGAAAATTACTTGTCAAACTCACCAAAATTGATGTCATCTAAGCCTTCGTCTGAACTTGACTTAGCTTCTTTTGACTTTTTATCTTTTTTGGCTGGTTTTTCTTGTGGTTTATTTTCTTCGTCATCCACTATATGTTGTGGTGTTGATGGCTCCTCTTCAACATCATCAAGAAGAACTTGTTTAACGCTAACGGATGAAATATCCACAAGTCCTGTATTTTGTGACAAGATTTCATTTATCTGATCTGATGCACCCAATAACTCTTCCACGCGGCGATGAAAATCTTTTGGACCTAGATTCCATTTTTTAGGAGCTCCTCTACCAGAATTTGATTTACGGAATTCACACATTGTTGAATCAACCTCGCCATCATCCCAAATAATGTGCTCAATAACGAACATCTTTTTTGGTTTATCTTCTTTTTCTTCTGACATATATTTTCCCTTTGTTACGTTGGACTAATGATTTTACGCAGTGTTCTAGCAAAATCACCATCTATTTTAATGAACTTATCGGTATACTTTTTCGTTATCTTGGGATTATTTAAGAAGCTACCTCTTATCATATAAGATAAGTTGTGATCCTGGAACATTTTCAACATAGTTTCTGATGAATATCCACCAGGAATATCTGACATCAACATATATTCGTTTTTAGTCCACAATTTCTTGTAGACCTTTTTAGCTTCTTCAAATGTATAGAAAGGTTTCTCTCCAAATATTTTAAAAAGTAGGTCGTAATCAATTTTTCCAGCTAGCGCATGTGAAATTGTTAGACCGCGTTGAATATCTTCTTCTTGTGCATTCAACCAATCGGTCATCATATCAGGACTAGCATATAAAACATGTTTTAATTTAACAGTGGTTTCATCATAAATTCCAATTAACCAATGTATATGACGCCATTTTTTAATGTGATCAATTGTCACTGGACTTGCAGTTGAAACATCACCAACTGTTGTTGATTTTAATTCAAAATCATAACTGATACGCTTATAATGCAAAAAAGCGTCAAGATCCTGACGTTTCCGACTCGGAGCTTGTTTCAGTTTGAACTTTTTTATCAGTTCCTTCTCTCTGCCGTCGTCCTGGATCATTTTCTACAACACTTTCTTCAATATGTTTTTCTTTCTTTACTGGTGGATTTTTGACTAAACGATCCCAACGATCAAGAATTCTGGCAGCACTTGCTAATGTAATTGCGGACTTTTTATTATCACCTATTGCATGTAAACTAATAGCTTGATTTACTTTATTAAAAAGCAATTTATTAAGTTCATCAGGTGTATATTTTGGCATTTAGTACCACCATCCTGCATGTACTAACGCATTGCTTGAAAATACTGGAAAATGAATTACAGGAATATCAACTTGCTTAGAAATACCTTCAACTTGAGTTTTATCACTTTCAACAAATTTTGTGACATACCCATAGTATAATGTTCTATTCAACTCACGAATAGTTCTTGCCTTATGATCAATTATTGATTGTTTTGAGAAATCGTATTGCTCTGGTTTAAAGAAAACTCTTTGTGGTTTTACATTATACATTTCCAGCCATTGCCAAGTCTGATCATGCTCATTTTCTGGACGACCGGTAATGATAACAAATGTGCCATGTGGTCTGAAAATTGGTTCACAAACCATACGAATTTGTTTTATTTTTTCAAGTTGCTCGGGATTATTATAATCCATATTAATATCGGATACAATAACGCCATCCATATCAAAGGCTGTAATTAATTTACTTTCATTCATACTTCACCATAATTTTCATCATCTTCTTGAACTTTTACAGATACTTTTCTACCAGAACCGTATTCAGTTTCAAGAAAAGTTTTTATAGCTAACGCAAGAGATTCACAAGAATCATCTCCAAAAAATTTCAAATTATGGTTATTTTTATAATTTGACCACTTAGCATCAATATATGAATCTACTGCTGATTTTAATACAAAGAATTCAAGCTCTCTATCAGCATGAGTCACTTCAAGAGAAAAAGAAATGTTAAAAATATGTCTGTGGAAACTTCGTAGAAAATCCACTTGTTCGGGAGCATCTTTCCAACGATGAATACCTGGGAAACTAGTTTTTACTGTTATTTTCATTTTTTCTCTTAATGATTGTTGCGGTTTTAATTTCTTCTAACACTTCCATCAAGATTGGTTTTTCTTCTATAGTAAAATCCAAATCCAATGTTATATGAGGTAGTGGTCCAACACCAGCTACATGTTTATAAGAAAGATCATATTTTATTTTCATATTATTAAAATATAACCTGTAACATTTTATCCATTGTAAAGAAACGATCTAGACGTTTCACCAAACTTGGCAATTTCTTTGCATGTTCATCATAATTTGCGAGCATATCCTTCACCATAAATGATAAAATATCTAAATATCGTGATTCCAAACTACCGCCAGTTAAATATCCTTCATACTGACACCATTTTGGATACATTTCTTTATATGATAATCTATCAGGAACGAAGGGTAATGCTCCGTTTACTGCACCTTCATAGCATGAAATACCAAGTGTCTCTTGTAGATTCGCAGAGAATACCATTTTTGATCTAGCAAGCAAATTACCATATTGCGTTTTAGATAAATTCTTTTCTTGGCAAATTATAAATTGATATTCTGGAATACGCTTTGCCAATTCTTTAAATACTTGTGGTTGTTTTTCGGAACTTATTCTATGTGGAAACAGAATAATGTTTTCTTTAATTACTTCAGGTTGCTTAACATCTTTTATATATTGAAATGGAAATCCTACAATATGCGCTTTATTCTTATTTACTCTATATTTAAATGTTTGCATAAACATTGATTTATGAAATCTAGTAGCAAATAAATTGTAATCAGATGCATCAAAGAATGCTGCTTCTGCGTGTCTTACCCAACTTTTATCTTGAATTTCTCTACCTAAAAAATCTTGATAATCATAACTACCAGCATGCCAAAGTGAATAAATTGATACAGGTACTTTAGTCAATTCACTGATGTATCTAACTTGAATTATACCAGGATGCCATGCATCAGGAAATATTATTTTATCTTTTGGTTTTATTTCACCACTCTTAAATAAGCCAATTAGCTTATTCATCTGACTATTTTTCCATGCATTTGTTGTTGTGAAATTTAGAAATGCACCTTGGGTAGCTACTACTTCATTATCTTCATCATCACCTTTTAAAGTTATTACTTTTATATTTTTTTCATTAAGAGTTATATCGTTTTTAATATATTCATTAATACGTTTTTCTAATTCTGTTTCCCAATACCAGGTATAACGACTTTCAATTGCCTCAAGGGCCATAATATAAACGTTCATAATTAGTTCCAGCGAATGTAGCCGCGTAAATAACCACTTGGACGATTGACTCCGTCTTCAAATGCTTGTTTAACTTCGGTCATAGATGATCTATTGTATTCTTGCGTCCAATAATTGCCAACTGTTATTCTGTTTAAAGAAATTAATTCTGCGGTCAATCTCATCATGTCATTGAAATCTTTATTTCTTGGACTTGGCATGATGAATGTATGACAATTCCAGCACGAATCAAAGAAATTTGTAGTTACAGGAGTAAATGGTGTTGCAGCATAACAAATAACTGCTTCAACATCACCAAGATGTTTACTGATTAAATCAAAATTTTCAGCTTTACTACTTAAATCAATGATACCTTTCCACTTCTTTCCACTTTCAACAAGTTCATTCACTGATGTTAATGGTATACCTATTTTATCCCATTCAGACTTATGTGATGACCCTGCCACAACTACTTCTCTACCAAGTATTTTTAAGTATTGTCCAATAATCAAGCTCATAAATCCTGAACCAATAATTAAAATTGGCCATCCATATCTTGCTTGTGCTAAAAACTTTCTAGCAATATTGATCGCACATGCTGATGGTTGAAGAATATAATCCTTTTTCAATTCTGGAACTTTTACATATTCACCAACTTTTGCTTTATAAAAATCAGAATATGCAGGATCTGACCATGTTGCAACATAATCACCAATTTTTACATTTAAAATATCTGAACCAATAGCAGTAACAGTCCCAAGCCCCTCATGTCCTTGTTGACCAAAAGGCATTGGTTTTTCCCATCCAGCATATGCAGCAACATCGCTACGACATACACCACATGCCCAAGTTTTTATCATAATTTCATCAGGTTTAACTAATGTTGGACACCACTCTATTTCTTCAATGTCTCTTTTTCCTGTAGTATGTAATAACATATTCATTCAAAGAACTCATTTTTCATATCTTCACCCTCTTTTTCTTGGGCTTTATCTTGTTCTTCTCTATCTGAAAGTCTTTCACCTTCACTTGCAATTAAATAACTTGCTTGTTTTGGATTATCAAACATTTTATCAATTAATTTGAACAAATATACATCATAACTTCTAAATGCGCTACTGTACAGGTCATATGAATTTGTGTAAATAATATTTTGAAGACTATTCACATATTCTTTTAAAACGAACACGTTATGTGATTGAACAACATTATAGTAATACGACTCACCAACAGTTTTTAACGCATTGTCATTTAAAATATCTTTTAGTTTAATACCAGTACATACAGGGCAATAGCATGGAAGATTTACATCACCATTAACCTTTCCAATAAGTCTGTTACTCAAATGGTAAGATAGGAATCCTTTTGATTTTTCTGAACTCAAATATGACTCTTTATTATCAATTGAATTTATGGCTTCAAAATCGTTATGCGAGAATAGGAATTTTCCCCAACCACCATTTTGTGTTGCGTAGGAACTATCCATTGATACGTTAATTTTGTATCCAGCTTGATGCATTTTATGCTTGATGTAAATCATCAATGGCATGTATTTGGTTGCAGTGATACCAAAGAAGTGAATGTGTTTACATCTATCTTTCTTTTCCAGTTCACCACCTTCTAAGAACACAGCAAATGCATTTAGAATTACTCTGGCATCTTTTCTTAAAGATCCCATAGCCCAACCATCTAAGTTATAGTCCTTTACAGCATCGTACCACTTCTTACGGTCTTCATAAAGAACGCCCTGGGTAACATTCAACCAATTAATCTTGTTTTTTGTTGGACGCTTTTGAAGATATTCAATATTTTCTTTTGTTTTATTCAAATATTCATCAAAATCTTTTTCTGATACTTTATCTCCATTATATGTAGGTGGATGATCAATGATTGGTGCCATTGTTACATTGTTTTCCATCCATGTATAAAGTTTATCCTTTATTTCTGGTGTATCTTTGATTACTCCAGTCTTGATTTGGAATCCACCCGAGTCACCAAAAATCAGATTTACATCTTTATTCACATCATTAACACCAATATCCTTCATGAAATTTATATTCTTGAAGTTGTGCGCTGCTGATGTCAAAATATAAGGATGATTAAATAGCTTCTTATCATCTGTAAGACTATTTAAGTAAAATCTTGGAGATTTACCCTTAACTTTGAAATCTGCCTTCATGATTTGCGTATGTGTCGCAATTGAAATGGCAGGGAAAAAAATGAAATCTGATTGGTATTCCATTGTATTACTTGTTACCTACATTAATCAAGTTAAAGAATTCCTGTCTTGCTGATGCGTTTTCTTTAAAAACACCTTGTACGGATGAAGTAGTCATCCAGATATTTTCTTCTCTAACACCACGGGCAATTTCGCAAAAGTGACGACACTTCATGAACACTATAATTCCCTTAGGCTTCATCAAGTTTTGTATGTAATCAGAAATTTGTTGTGTCATTTCTTCTTGAATTTGCATACGACGACTAAAGAAACGAACTATTCTTGAGAATTTTGAAATTCCAATAACTTCGTCACCTGGAATGTATGCGATATAGCATGAACCGGCAATTGTAATTCCATGGTGGCTACATACAGAATCAACCTTGATAGGACCAGAAATAATCATTTGGTCTGTGTTTTGTTGATTTGGAAAAGTAGTTATTTTTGGTTCTTCGGAGAAATTACCTTCAAGGAGTTCTCTAACCCACATTTTTGCCATGCGTTGTGAAGACTCTTTAATATTAGGATCATTTTCTGTATCAAAATCAAGAACTTTAAAGAAGTCTTGAAAGACCTTTTCCATTTTCTTTTGTTTTTTGGCCAATTCTTTTTCAGTAAGAGGCTGATTACCATTTGCTTTAATTTTCGTCATATGTTATCCATTCTAAATTGTTGTAATTCCACGTCAAGAATTAAGAAAACAAATCTGTTATTGAATTATTATTTTCATACCGTATCGCGTCTTTATTTGATAATATAGTATATCCTTTTTTATTGAATATCTTATATTTTTTCTTGCTTGTCTGCATGAGCTTATCAAATAAATCTTGTCGGAATCCATTTGCATAATATTCCGAAACTTTAATTTGATCGTTATTATCCATCAATTCAGTTAATTGATTTTTTCTTCCCATATATGTGTTTGCTGATTCATTGAGTATTTCTTGCATGAAAATACCTTCAAAAAACATACCCCATTCCAATCGTGTATTGTCATATACTTTTTTTGAATATTTGTTAATTTCTTCTGCATCATATGCATCTAAATTATAAAGAGTAAAAACATCATCTACTACCTTTTCTTTGGTAGAAACAGTCAAGTTAGGCCAATCTTTAAAATTTTCCCACCAAGCAAACTCTTCAATCAATATAGTTCGGCATGAATGCAGAGTTTCAAAGGCACTAAATCCGAAACTTTCTCTTAATGAAGGATGGAATGCTACCTTTGCGCTTTGAATGAAATCAACTTTTTCTTTACCAATAATATCAAATTTCAATATATAGTTTTTAAGTCCTGCTTCAGCAAATGCTTCTTCCCACTTTTCTTTATGCGTTCCTCGTGTCATTACTTTAGCAAGTAATTCAACACCATATTTTTTCTTAATATCAACTAATGTTTTTATGAATAATGTTGGATTTTTTCTTTGTTCGTGTCTACCGATGAATAACACACCTTCACGTTTTGTTTCTTTATTTTTCAAAAGCTCTTGTTCAGGAACAAACATTGGCAAAGATAACACGCGTGCTTTTGGATATTTTGCTAGAATGTTTTTTCTATTTTGTTCAGTCTGTGTACCAACAGTAACACCCTCCAATGTAAACCAATTGGTTACTTGTTGATTAAATGAATCAAGAAATGTGTCGTTACGATCACTATCAAAGAACACCATATTTTCAATATGAGTGTAATATACAATAGGAACATGTTTATGTACCCAAAGGGTATGTAATGCTGGTAATCCTTCAGGAGTATTTACAACAAAGACATTGTAAATATTATGAGTCAATGCATTTACTGCCGAATCTCTGAAATTTATGATTTTTTCTTGATTTATTGAATCACCAAACTGGAAATAGCTTGCGTGAGTCCCATATGACAATGGCTTGGTTGGATAAAAAAATTGATGTGCTTCAAAAGTATCTTCTAATGAACCTTCACGTTTTCTAATTGGTTTATCAACAATAAAATCAACAACCCAACCTTGGCGAATAGCCATTTCACAAAAACTCTTAGCGAATTGACCTATACCACCACAAACGCCAAAATGTTGATCAGATATTAAAAAACCAATACGCATAACAAAAAACCCAACCTATTGTAAAGTTGGATTCAATTGTAGTTGGATTTTTAGATCAATCAACGATAAGTTTGATCATATAAGTCAATTGAGGATTGATTCTCAAACCAATTTTGTTCAACGTACGCTCTCTGTTTTGCTAAAACATCTGCTTTAAGAGCAGCATTTTCAGTTACTTCCTTGATTTTTGTATAAAACGCATCAGGATCATTTTGAACAAGCAAAGGAGCATTTGCCAAATCATATGGACCTTTACCATTTCCAATACTTGAACAAATGATAGGAATATTCATTGCAGCGAATTCTTTATATTTAAGATCACTCTTAGCCATATTAAAAATTGTGTCTGTAATTGGAGCAATAGCGCAGTCAGCACGAACGGTTTGCATCATGCTTGGATATTCCCAAAAGTTGACCCATGGCATAAAGCGAACTTTACCTTTCAACTTTTCAGGTACAACGCCAATAAACAGCCAATCAAATTCATCAACGGTTGCTTCAATCATAGGAATCATGAATTCTAAGTCGCCACCAGGACCACAATGCGATGCGGATCCAGCCCAAACTACAGTTGGCTTTTTACCACCCACTGATTTATCAGTAAATGTAGGATTCCATAAGAACTTTGGCAAAAAGTTTGGAATTACAACTGAATGATTAATACCAAAATTTTGTTGATAAAAATCCTTCAAAAATGGAGTTGAAAAGGTTACAACATTAGACATTTTCATGATGTTGACAACATTTTCTCTACGTTTTGGTGTATAGAATTGGTAAGCTAAAACGTTATGCGGTTCAATTCCATGTACCAAGTCATCTAATTCATATGCTAATCTAGATTTTCCACCTGTCTTATCAATACAATTACGGTATTCCCAAATACAACGCATTTGATTATCAGTACATTGACGTTGAAATCTGATCCAATCTGACATGCGAACAAGATTTAAATCAAAAACGAATTGATACATAAATGTTGTATCCCATTCAAGTTTTGCACTCAAATATCCCAAAGGGATAATTGTGCGATAGAAACCACACCCATTCTTATCTGAGGGAAAGTTAAGCAGTTTCTTTGATTCAGCCATTGGAGTTCCTATTCCGTTATAAATAAGTCTTTTTTATTATAATAATTTAAGACAAATTTTAATTAGGGAACAAATGACAGACATCAAAGCTACAAAACCAGAAGAAAAAAATCGTATGCGTGGCAAAGGCAAGATGAAAATTGTTAAGCGTCAGCGCGTTAATAATAAGGAGCTTAAAGAGGAACTTCTCAAATATATTGAATCAGAGAAGAAAAATGGTAAAGATAAAGGTATCGCAACTGATCGTCTTGGTGAAATCTTTATGGACCTAGTTGAAAATTATGCGACAAAGAAAAACTTTTCTTCATATAGTTATCTTGAAGAAATGAAAAGTAGAGCTATTTTGTTCCTATTAAAATACAGTAAATCTTTTAAACCTGAAAAATCTGATAATGCTTTCGCATATTGCACCCAAATCGTAAAAAACGCTTTCATTCAAGTCATTAAGAAAGAAAAGAAGCACGCTGAAATGAAGAAGGCATACGTTGAAAAGTACTATCATGAGAAAAATTGGTTGAAAAGAGAAGATCACTTGTTACCATAAGTGGTTAAATGAAATTTCTACTAGTAAGCGATATACATCTAGGTGTAAAAAATAATAATGAAGATTTCTTGTATCAGACGAGAGATTTTTTCAAAAATCAAGTAGTAAAAATAATTCAAGAAAAAGACATTGATATTGTCTGGATTCTTGGTGACTTATTTGATTCAAGAACATTGGTAAGCGTGTTAGTCAAAAGCATTGCAATTGATATTATGCAAGCCCTTCTTGATTCAAAGCCAACGCTTGAAATAAAGATTTTAGCTGGCAATCATGACATTTATTTTAAAACAACTACCGAAGTCGCATCTATCAATGTGTTTAAGAAATTTGATGATCGCGTTGAAACAATTACACAAATAAAAGGATATAATTTCAAAGGTTATAAAGTTTTGGCAGTACCTTGGCTTGTTGAAGAAAGTAGAAGCTGGAAAAGCTTTAATAAAATAGTAAATGATTTTGAAACAACCGGTAAAAAGACTGCTAACCTATGTCTTGGACACTTTGAAATCAATGGATTTGAAATTGTCAATGGAGTTGTTGAAGAGAAGGGTTTAGATCAGACTGCATTCAATTCATTTGATCAAACTTTTAGTGGACACTTCCATTTACGTAGAGCATTTGATAAGATTCAATACCTTGGATGTCCATATGAAATTACTTGGAACGATTGGGGTGATGATAAAGGTGTAACTATTTGGGATACTGAAACAAATAGTATGGAATTTATTCAATCAGAGAACTGTTCTAAGCACGTTCTTTTAAAATGGTCAGCAGTTAATAAAGACATGTCTCTTTTGCAGAAAGCTAAGGATAATTATGTCAAATTAGTGTTTGATGAAACGCCTGATGCTACACAAAGAATTGAAGCGTTAGATGTAATAGATACTATAGGTACACGTCGTTTAGAAATACTTGATGAGACAGTTGAATCTTTAGATACTTCAGACCTAGAAGCTGCAACAACTGATCATAATTTTGATCCACAGATGTTTATAAATTCTTTTCTTGATCAAATCAATATTCCTGATGGACTTGATAAGACTGAACTGATAAAATATGCTAACCAAATTTATTTAAGATCCCTAAAAAATTAATGAAAATATACTTCAAATCAATAGAGATTAAAAATTTCTTATCAGTTGGCAATGTTCCATTTATTTTAAACTTTACGACTGGTCTACACGCCATTATGGGTAAGGTTATTGGCCAAACCACATCAAATGGTGTAGGAAAATCTACTATTTGTGAGGCTATTGTTTGGGCATTATATGGGAAGACTCTACGAGAATTAAATAATGATAAGATAGTCAATTCAGTTAATGAACATGAATGTGAAGTTAGACTAACATTCTCAATTAATAACAAAGATTATGCTATTGAACGAGGATTGAAACCTGGTTATGTCAGATTAATTGATCTTTCAGTAGCAAAGAAAAAAGATCATCAAGATGAAGAACGTTCAAGTAAACGTGAAGATCAACAAGTTATTCAAAATTTGATTGGTATTTCATTTACTACATTTAAATACATAATTGCGGTTAATATTAATTATAGTATTCCATTCTTTAAAATGCCTATTGCATCAAAGCGGTCATTATTTGAAGACATCAACAATTTATGCATATATGGCAAGATGTTAGATATTTCTCGTAAGGATTACAATGAAAGTAGAAGTCTATTAAAGATTTCATCTGCTGAATTGAAGTTAATAAGAGAAAACTACAATCAGCAAGTTTCTATGTTTGAGTCATATGCTGATATGATCAAGAAGTGGCACATTGATCACGAAGCTGCGAAAGCATCAATCCTTAAACAAATAGAAACAACAAAAAAAGCTATTGAAGAGAAAGCTGAACAAATATGTGATATTGATTATTCTGAAAAGCACGCAAAGCTTGAAGAAATGAAAGATAAAATATTAGAAGCTATTGCAAAATATAAAGCTAAATTTGATTTAGGTCAAACTGAAGTACAGTCAATTCCTCAAAAGATTCGCACTCTTCTTGATAATCCAATATGCCCTTCATGCAATAGTCCAACCGATGGCGATCATGCAAAAAAGCATTTATCTGATCTGGAAGCAAGAAAAGAAGAATTACTTACACAAAATAAAGAAATCGCTCAGAAGATTCTCGGTTTTAAAGAGAAACAAAAAGAAGTTCAAGAAAAACTTAATAAAATAAGTAACACTATTAGCCTTCAAAGAGAGTTTAAAAAAGACTTGTCTCGTTTAGAAGAAAGATTGGAATCTTTAAACGACTCTTTTAACAAAGAAAATGTAAAAACAGCATCATTCAAACAGACAATCACACAAGAAATGATTGATAAAGCTAAGGTAATTCTTGATGAAAAAATTGCTGAGGTAGCAGCTTCTGAAAATTCTTTAAAATATAATGATTTCTTAAAAGATGTATTTGGCGATAATGGCATTAAGACTTGGGTTATTAAAAAAATAATTCCGGTCATCAATAAAAAGATGAATGAATATCTTTCTCATTTTGGTGCTAATTACAAAATTTCATTTAATCATGATCTTGAAGAAGTTTTCAAAACCAAACGTGGCGAAGAATTTGGTTACAGCAACTTTTCAAGTGGAGAACAGAAGAGAATTGATTTAGCCTTTATGTTTAGCATCATTTCTATTGCTAAGTCACAAAGTAGTGTTGATTGCAATATTTTGTTCTTGGATGAAGTTTGTGATAGCTCTATGTGCTCAGATGGCATCTACTCATTGATGACATTCTTGAAATCAGACTTTAAGACAATGGATCCTGAACTGGCAACATATGTTATCACTCACAAGAAAGAAATTTCTGAGGATAATTTTAATACTATTGTCCACTTGAAAAAAGAGGGTGGATTTACTAAGTTAGATCAAATTCAAGAATGCAAGCAAGTTATTCAAACTTGATTATTTTTGTATCTCTATCAGTTTCCCATGGAATGGTTTGTAATGTTCGGCAAGTGGTTATTCCTAACCAATTAGTATCTAATGCGCTTTTGATATATCCAACATAATGTTTTGTTAACTTATCAACAATTATCTGAAACTTATCTTCTTCATCTTCTAATGTTGAAAATTCTTCATTATGATTTCTAAAAAATTTATTATGTGATTGATATTGAATACAAAAATGTTTTTTATCTATATGATGCGAATGAGCACATTTCAATCTTATTAATCCATAAAATGTATTTTCTAATAATTCATCATTTCTTTCATCACCTTCACCAATGAATGCATGAAGTGAATTCATAAAATTATGTCTAAGTTTAAAATGATCTGAGGATGAATTTTGTATTTCAGCTAATATAGCACCCATATTATTTGAGTTATGTTTCATATACGAGACAGTCTCATACCATGCTTGATCTATTCCTGGGGTTATTTCATCCTCATCAGCAATAACATCATTTAAATTAACTGAAATTTGAAATATTATAGGATTTCCATCTTGGATTCTGTCACATGCAATATCAGCAGCATGTTTTGCTGATTCGCGTTTAGATGTTAGATACACTCCACCTAAACTTTTTTTACTAAAACAATCAATTGATCCATCATGGAAACTATAAATTCTATTTTTAGGAAATGGTATTAATCCTTCCTTTTCAATAGAATCTAAAAAATGAGATGTCGTTCCGTGAAACAAAATTGCATTTGGCATATGTATTGAACTCTAACAACTACACACTTTGTATCATAAATCAAACTAAAAAATATAAATAAGAATTACTATGACAAATAACTTAGGTTTACTTTTTGAAAATGCTGAGGTCAAGTTAATTGTTGAAATTGAAGATACCACACCAGACCTTCAAACATTGTTTATAAGATTTGTAGCTAAAAACTTGGGTATAAAGCAGTTACCTTCAATAAAAATTCTTTCTAAAAGAAAAGAAGGAATGACATTTGGTTGCTATGATCCTAAAGATAAGGAAGTATCTGTTTTAAAACTTGGCCGTGCAATGGCAGATTTCTTTAGAACCCTTGCACATGAATTAGTGCATTATAAGCAAGATGAAGATAAAAGAATTCCAGAAAAAATGCAAGGTCGCAATAAACAATTGGAAGATGAAGCCAATACTAAGGCTGCTGATTTAGTCTATATGTTCGGTCTTGATCATCCTGAAATTTATTCAACCGAAGAAGCTTAAAGTTCTTCGTCGTTTTCAGTACCATATGGTATTTCTTTTACAATTCTAATAATTTTAGGATTGTAAACAATTAAATGATCACGTTTTTCGTTATAAAATGCATCATATCCCAAGTTTAGCATTGAATTTGCCCAACCGTTAGGATCATATGCATACTCATCATTAGAAATAGTCCAAGCGGCATCAATTAATTTTGAATAATGATTAACCATGTTTGAAACTGCTTTTCTAAACGCTAATTTGGGATTTTCATCCCAATTTTCCAAATATTTTTTAAGATTTTCTGGTTCAGCCCAACTAATCAATTTTTCAATAGCTATTTTAGAGTTTTTTGTATTTAAAGTAAGAACTTTATTTGGTGTTATTTCACATTGATAGATAAACCCATCAGGTGCAGCATAATTTCTAGCTTCACTTAATAGCTGTGTAAAATAAATACCCGGACCGCTTTCATTTGGAGAATCATTCCCATATGGATCACGATCCATTTTTTGATCTTTAAATGAAGTTCTTTTATTCCTATCGCCATGTAGCCAGAGTTTAGGTAATGAAATATTATCTTTACCTTCTTCTAAATCTACATAGCGATTGAACTTCATATTATTATTATTTAGACAACTTTAGCAACTATGTCTTGTTCTTTGATGATTGTCAAAAGATCACCTTCTACGGTAACATCTGTGCCACCAAAACGACCCATTATAATAGTATCTCCAGGCTTTAGTACTGATTTTACTAATTGACCATTTTGAAGATAGCGACCAGGACCAACAGCAATTACAGTAGCTTGTTGTGGTTTTTCTTTTGAAGCTGATTCTGGAATAAAAATTCCACCTTGGGAAATTGTTCTTGAAATTTCAATTTTTTGAACAATTACATTATCTTCAAGAGGTTCAAGTGCAACCTTCTTTGTTCTTTTTGGAGTGATTCTTGGATCATTTTCAGCTTCAATATATGGATCACTATTGGTTACTTTTGTCGCTGTTACTAACTTTTTACTTTTCATATTTTTCCTTTTAAAATTCTTACTTATTGTATTACAAAGTAAAAAATTTTAGCCTGAACACATATCGCAACTTTTTGGATCAGCAATAGAACAAACGCCCTTGGCAATTTCAATTAATTCTTTAGGATTTTGTTTAAGCATATCCATAGTTTCCTTGTCATATCCAGAATATTCTAGTTTCTTTATTGCTTTAGAAAGTAGTTCATCATCCTTAACTTTTACCTTATTATCAAGAGTAATCTTTACAGCATCAGATGCAGCTTGCTGACGTAAGTAATAAATGCCAGTCTTCAAACCAGCTTTCCAACCATGGAATAATGCTGTTGTCATTTTAGCCATATTTGCATCCCTTACATACAAATTCATACTTTGAGTTTGACAAATATAAGGACCACGATCAGCAGCCATATTGAGAATTACTTTTTGACTTGTTTCCCAAACAGTTTTGTACAGTGCTTTTATTTCTGCAGGAATTTCTTCAATACCTTGAATTGATCCATCTGCTGCCATGATCTTTTGACGTAATCCATCATTCCAAAGGTTTTGCTTTATCAAATCATCTACCAAATATTTATTAATAACAACAAATTCACCAGATAATGTTGAACGCTTATAAAGATTTGATGTTGTCATTTCAATTGATTCTGTGTTACCGAGAATTTGTGAAGTTGATGCTGTTGGCATACAGCAAATAAGAAGACTATTCTTCATGCCATATTTTTTCAAATCAGATTTTACTTTCTTCCAATCATGACGATCAGAAGGTGCAATATTCCATAAATCAAATTGTAACAATCCTTGTGATGCTGGGCTTCCTTCATATGTACCATAAACGCCTGAAGCTCTTGCTTGTACAATACTTTCTGAAACAGCACCAAAATATATTGTTTCAAAAATATCTTTATTCAATTGTTTAGCTTCTGCTGAATCCCATGAATAACCCATAACTGCGAATGCATCCGCTAACCCTTGAACACCAATACCAATTGGACGATCACGCAGGTTAGTTGTTCTAGCTTTTTCTACAGGATAGTAATTTTCATCAATAACACGATTCAAATTGGCTGTTAATGTGCGTGCAATTTCTTCCAATTTTTCAAAGTTAAAAATCTTTTCCTTTTTACCTTCAATACATGATTTCAACGAAATTGATGCCAAGTTACAAACGGAAATATCATCTTTACCAACAACTTCAAGAATTTCAGCACAAAGATTTGAAGACAAATTTTTTCCATTACCAATCAAGTTCTTTTGATTTGATTTACGGCATGCTGCATCCTTATAAAGAATATATGGTTGCCCTGTTTCAATTTGAGAGGTAATGATTGCTTCCCAAACTTGTCTGGCCTTGATAGTTTTTTCACCCTTACCTTCAGATTCAAACTTCAAATACTTTTGTTCAAATTCATCACCAAATGAATCATGCAGACCATGGCACTTATTTGGATCTAGTAAAGTCCAATCGCCATCAGCCTCAACACGCTTCATGAAAATATCAGGTATCCATAAAGCAAGATTTAAATCTCTTGCGCGCATTTCTTCTTTGCCATTGTTTTTACGCAGGTCCAAGAACTCAAAAATATCAGCGTGCCATGGTTCCAAATAAATTGCGAATGAACCCTTGCGTTTACCTCCACCTTGATCAATGCCACGGGCAGTTGCTTCAAAAATCTTTAGGAATGGAACGATACCATTTGATGAGCCACCAGTACCATAAATTACAGAGCCTTTTGAACGTACATTTGAAAATGAGATACCAATTCCACCTGCACTTTGTGAAATGAGGGCAGTTTCTTTCAACGAATTAAAAATACCATGAACAGAATCATCTTCTACTTGAAGAAGGAAACATGAACTCATTTGATTCTTTGGAGTACCTGCATTGAAAAGTGTAGGTGTAGCGTGAGTCATTTCCAACAAACTCATTTTGTTGTATGTGTTGACTGCGGCTTCCAAATCTGTTTTATGAATACCAATGGAAACACGCATCCACATATGTTGAGGACGTTCAATAATTTTCTTCTTAATCTTTAATAGATAAGAACGCTCAAGTGTTTTAAAACCAAAATAATCAAACAAATAATCTCTATTATCTACAATAGAAGAATTCAAAAATGAAGAATTTTTCTTTACAATTTTATAAACTTCTTCTGAAATAAGAGGCTTAGGATTACCATGTGTATCTGTATTGTTGTACAACTTTTCAATAGCTGAACTAAAGGTTTCATCAGTCTCTTTATGTAAAGTTGAAACTGCCAAACGAACTGCTAGGGTATCGTATTGAGGATCCTTTGCAGAAAGATACGCAGCAGTTTCAATTGCTAGGTTATCAAGTTCTTTTGATGTAACACAATCGTAAAGACCAGCAACAACTTTTTGCGAAACTGCATCAACATCAACACGGTTTAATCCTTTAGAAGCTACTTTAATTCGCTTTTGGATTTTCTCCAATTTTACAGGTTCTTTTTGTCCATCCCTTTTTAAGACTAGCATTCAGTAACTCCAAGTTAGATTATACGTTTAAATTTCAGCGTCAAAAACGATTTTATTTCCCTCAACAGATTGACCTACACCAGCTTTACGGTATTCAGTCACGCGTTTTTCAAAGAAGTTAGATTTTCCTTGAAGAGATATAAGATCCATAAAATCAAATGGATTTTGTACATTGTAAATTGTTTCTTCACCCAATGCACTTAGGATATTGTCAGCAACATATCTAATGTAGGTTGACATTAAATCTTTGTTCATGCCAATGAGAGAAACAGGCAAAGCTTCTGTTGCAAATTCAGTTTCAATTTCTACGGCTTCTTGAATTATTTCTTTAATTCTTCCTGTTGGAAGTTTTGCATTCAAGAAAGAATAAAGATGACAAGCAAATTCTCTATGAACTGATTCATCTCTTGCGATCAATTCATTGCTTACTCCAAGACCTTGCATTAATCCACGCTTCTTTAACCAATAGATTGAACAGAAGCTAGACGAGAAGAATAATCCTTCTATAACGGCAAAGGCAATCAAACGTTCAGCAAATGATTGGTCACCTTCCAAATATTTAAAAGCCCATTCAGCCTTTTTCTTGATGATTGGGATATTCTTAATTGCATTTAAAAGGAAATCTTTTTGTTTTGCATCACGAATGTATGTATCAATCAACAATGAATATGTTTCAGCATGAATACCTTCCATTGCGATCTGAAATGAATATGCCATTCTTGCTTCAGGAATTTGAACTTCATTATAAAAACGGGCAGCGATGTTTTCATTGACAATTCCATCTGACCCTGCAAAGAATGCTAAGGTATATGAAATAAAATGTTTTTCATCATCAGTAAGTTTTTCTTCCCAATCTCTGACATCACTTGACAAGTCTAATTCTTCTGCTGTCCAGAATGAATTTTCTTGCTTTTTATAGTATTCCCAAATAGTCGGATACTTGATAGGAAACACTACAAATCGGTCTAAGGTGGGGATAAGAATAGGTTCTTCAACAACCATTGTGTTTTGCCTCAAAAATTAATTTAGTTTATTGTTGAACAGAAAGTGAAGTAATGATTTTTGTGGTTGCATTCAAATTAACCGAATACTTGTTCATAACTTTACTTTCTGTGATTCAACTTGTATTTTTATTTATACTAAACCAAATAGAAGATAATCTTATCATTTTTGTATCATAAATCAATGAAAAAGCTATAAATACGTTTAACCAGGATGATCCATGAATACACAAGGTATTTTAACATATATTTTTGAAAATGAATCAAAGAAAACTTCTTTTCGTGAGATAGTTGATATTGGTACATCAAACCCCGTACCTGTTACAGTTGAGTTGCATAAAGGTGAAAACGGTCGTTGGAGACAAGATGTTGTTTTGCCATTTTCTTATGGAGAAACACCTTTGTACATTAATCCTTCTGATGATATGGGATGGGATGTAATAATTCCAACAGAAACACCTGATAATCAGAATTTAGTCATTGTTGGTGTTGTTAAAGTGCATCCACAAGCTGATGCTATACCTTATCCAAATGGAAATGTACCAGGTAATCATAAATTAATTGTTGCACCTGATGGAAACATATCAGATGAAGATAAAAAGGCAATAGAAGAATACTTTTCAGCATGTAAATGTTTTTTGAAACCAATTTATATTGAAGATTCAGATGAAGAAAACTTTTTTCAAGAAAATGTTGAAAAAGCAACACTTGGTAAATATCAACTTGGTCATTTTAAAGATCAAAGTAGCGATGGAATTGTTGTTGGTCCTACTGCAAGAAAACAGTTTGGCGCCAAGAAATTTAAAAATAACTTACCAAATACAAACAGAATGTAAGACGAAGCTCCTAAAGGAGCGAGTCCTTTATCTTGAGCGTAGCGAAAGTAAAGGATAAGTAAGAAGAGGGTGTTTTCGGCGTTATTACTAATAATAAAAATATTAGTAATTACTATGAATATTCATAATTTACAAATAATGAGGATATAAACTTCTTTTTGGTATTTTTTCTTCTTATTCTTCTTATTCTTCCTTGAATAATTTTTTCTAAATAAAACTGCTCTTCCCTGAAAAATCGTTAAATTTTAAGAATAGCCGAGTATCTCTTAGGCCATACTGAGTTATCCTCTGTATGGAGACCTGGAAATATTTGACCATTCTTCGGGCCCGAAGAAACTCATCACACAACGCCTGTGAGCTGTCTTATGATATAGGCGGTAGATGTTACTTTCTGCTTGCCTTTGTCCCCTCGGCACGTCCATAATACGCCTCATCTACTAGGAAATATCACAAACTCTTCCTCAAATTTTTAACGTTGACTCAAAAGAAAAGGCTTTGTTTCTCACCTAATCAATTTACAACTGGAGCTATTTGAAAACTCAAGCTAACGGACAATGTACAAAATATCATACGGGGCTATCTATAAAAATCATCAAGTCTTCTTGACGTGGACCGGAACACTTGGTTGTCGTTGTTCTCCAAGATGTTATGCCACTTTTCATGGACCACATTTGAAAGGTTTTTGCTGACTCATAGAAAAGATCAAATTTTTCCTTACTAGAAACGTTTTTATTGCCATCGCTTTGATGGAATGTCCAGCAATCAATAGCGAAGTTTCTCAATCCTAGTCTCTTAGACTCTAAGCAAAGATTTCCTCCGTAAAAATGAAATCCACTCAATTCTCTATCAGAGAAACGTAATCCTGTTGACTTTTTAGTAATTAAGCAGAGTTCATCTAGGCATCCAACTTCATAAATTTCTTTATCATTTATTACTGATGAATCTTTTATTTTTATATTTTCGCCTGTTTCAGTTGTTAAGAAATATGCACCTTGTTCAGATCCAATAGTTATACCTGCAGGTCCAAGAACACCCCATTGAATAGAATTATTTTCTAAGTTTCGGATGTGATATTTCAACCGTTCAATCCAATTATTTGAAAGAATAATATCATCATGACAGAAAATTAAATATTTACCGTTTGAAATATCTTGACCAATATTCAATCCTCTAAAAGCAGAATTTATTTGATTAAAGTAATTTGGAATAGGTATAACTTCATAAGAGTTAGCACCCATTTGTTGGGAAAGCGAAGTCAAGAATTGATTATATTTTTGCGTATCTCTAACAAGCGTAATAAATGAAAAATCTACCGGTTCTTGTTTCTTTGAATAAATCCAGTTATTTTTAACAACACGATCTTTCAAATAATGTGTATCTTCCCACATTGCTGCTGCACGTTTCGGATCATGTCCTTGCATTAATCGTGTTGCATTGTCAATGTGAATAATATTTGCGTCTCTTGAACAATAATTAAATTTACCCAACATAGGAGTAATTTTCATCATTAAATCAACATCTTGGAAAATATCTTTATATCCCTCATCAATACCACCAATGGCAATATATTCTGATGTTTTCATAAGGACACCAGCGGCAGTGTTTCCGTCTACCAAGTGTGTTCCAAAGTTTTGTTGATCATTTAATTGTTCAGGCTTAACTCTTAGATGCAAATGTCCTGGTGTAGATATTTGTCCATTAGGGCCATTGTAAATGAATTGGCCATCATGTTGTATTGAACCATCTTTGTACAACATGCGCGTTCCAACTGAACCAACCTTTTGATTGATCGCAACAACCATCATTTGAGAAACATAATCATTCAATGCAACTGTATCATTATTTTGAATTAGGAAATAATCAGTTTTTACTTGACGTGCTGCTGAATTATAGTTTTGACTAAAGTGATAATGATCAATTTGCATGAACTGATAAGTCCAATTTTTATCAGCGCATTTTTGTGGAAGAAGTTTATAATAATTCCTCACATTTTGATCATTTGATCCTGTATCAATAATAAAAAGTGTCACATTCTTATATTGAACTTTATTGAAAATAGATTCACAGCAATCAACGACAAGTTGATATTGATTTTTTGTTAATATGCCAATTGTTACTGATGGTACATCATTTCTATCTCTATATTCTTTTAAAAATGTATTAATAGAATTAAATTTACTTTCTGTTTCCAAAGTATCCTCTTGCGTTTGTATAAATTCAAAATTAACTGAAACTTTTTCAGGTGGTGTAGGTTGTACGCTTGTCTCAGATGACATAACATCTTCAACCCGCTTGTTTACTGCATCTGGAATAATAATTTTCTTTTCAGATTGAACTAGTTGAAGTCCAGGAATTGAAAGTAATGCTTGAGGACCATTCAAAATTTGTCCAGGCTTAATAGTTTTTCTTGAACCACTGATTACAACTGGAATTGCATGATTTGTAGTATTTTGAATTATTGGCATATTTTATCCATTTTTAACTTTTATTTCAAAGCAATCTATATTAAATTGTGCTTTGGTATAGATTTGAATTCTATTTTCTAGGTGCTTTTCGGCATATGTTGTACTATCACCAATATCATACAGGATTAAATGTTTTTTATCTTTATGGAGACGTAATCCACGCCCTATACTTTGTAATGTGCGTATCTTTGATTTTCCTGCCGACGCAAATAAAACCGTATGTAATCTCTTGATGGAGACACCAGTTGAAAATACACCGTAAGTAGCAACGATAACAACGCCTTCGTTTTCATTTGTATATCCTCTAATTCTTTCTCTTTCTTCACCGGCAGTTTCTCCGCGAATAAAAAATGGTTTACAATTTTCTATTTCCGAAACTTTTTCAAATAATTTTTCACCATGGGAAATGTGATCAACAAGAATCAAACAATTATGACCTTTTTCAACATGCTTTGAAATTATTTTCTTAATTATATTGTTTCTTGGGTCGTAATTTTCTAACCATTCTTTTTCATCAGGAAGTGGTAATCCTCTTACTTTTGATTTTATTTCTGGAGCATATTCTAAGAAAGGTATTTTAATAATAATGTCGCTTGTAGTTCCCATTTCAATGAGATTTTTTGAACTAATTTTATGCAATATAGGTCCAATTGAACCAAGAACAGACATATTATCGGTCTTCTTATCAGGCATCGTACCAGTCAATCCGATTCTATATTTTGCATTACGGCAATTATCAACAACTTTCTTAATTTCGTGTCCTTTTATTGAGTGAACTTCATCAGCAATCAGCATGTCAAATTCGCTAGCAAGATCAGCATTGTTTTTTAAAGATTGCCATGTAGAAATGATGATCTTCTCATTCGTATCTTTTTGATCCGCGTAATATTTACCAATCCATTCCGGAGGAATTCCATAATCTATAAAATCTGAAGCAAGTTGATGTACTAAAGAAATACCAGGAACCAATATAAGAATTTTCTTGGCTCTAGCTTTTTGCAAGTTGTACATTATAATCAATGCCATGGTAAGCGACTTGCCAGCACCAGTTGCATGTTCCAAAATGCAGCGGTTATACTTTAATGCAATAAGCGCACCATCAAACTGATAGGAATAAGGAGTGTAAACTTCACTCAACCATTTGTTTGTATGATCTTCAAAATCTGGTAATGCATCATATTTTTCAACAAATGATGGATCCAAAAATATTTTCATTCCATCTTGTTTAACAAATTTGCAAGCTAAATGAATTAATCCAATAGGAATTTTTCCACTTCTCTCCATGAAATGGACTTTTCCATCCCAAACACCAGCCTTGAATTTAGGCATAAAATAATACCCATCAACAAAATGGGAAAAAAACGAATATAAGTCACCCATTATAGATGGGTGATTACTAGTTATGTGTCCATAACTTTCGTCAATTTTTGTTATTTTTAGCCAAGTTTCGTTCATGTTAGTCCAAGTTCAAGTTTGCTTGCTTCAATTATATTTTTAATCGTAAAGTTTCTGTTTCCAAAGGTTTGAACTACACCTTCTAGATACTCTACAATAGCTTCTTCAACTCTAACAAGATTTGAAATACTTGTTATCAAAGGGTGGGCTGCTACATATTTTCCAATAGCAGATTCGGTAAGCTTGGTACTTTTATCCCAATGGAAACGATAGTACTCATTAACTTCACCATCAAATAATTCCTTCTTTGTTTTCATTTTTGCAAAAGTAATTCTCTCTTCTGTCAAAAGTGATAAGTAACGATGATATTTTGAAATATTGTGATTTGATTCAGTAACAAGGTTTTTTCTATCTATTTCATTTAAATCTTTTAGGACTTGTTCTTGAAGCGCAGTAAGTTTTTTAATCTTCTCTTCCATCAAATCTTTGTACTTCTTTGAATGATCTTCAACTTTTTGTTTATTTTCATATAGTTCAACATTAATTTGCATATATTGGTCCGATTATATTTTTACACTTTATTATAAAATGAATTCTTATGGATTCAATTATAAAAAATCAGTTAGAGCAAACACTTGAAGAAATCCGTATAGCTAAGAAGAAAGCATCAAATACTTTGTTAGAAGATGATGATGTTCATACTATTCTTAGAGAATTATGTAAAAAAGACAAAGAAGTTGCACCATTATTGAAAATAATAGAAAAATTACTTATCAATTTGGAAAGAGAAAAATATGTTTTATACGAAGATGCAATCAAAGAAATCCTAAAATATTATAATATTTCAGATTCAAATGATTTCATGAATGAACGTCATAAATTGTTTTTTGAGGATGGGAAAATTGTAAAAAATAGATTTTTTACGGAAGAACAAACTAGAGAAATTAAAACTAAAATATCTGAATCTATAAAGAAAGTAGAATAATGAAACTTGTAGGTATAGATCCAGGTCAAAAAGGTGGAATAGCGTATATTGATGATACAACAGTATCTGTAACTCCAATGCCAATTAGAACTAGTTCACAAGATAAAGATGAATTGGATTTTAGATCGGTAGCATTATTGCTAAAAAATTTAAATCCAGACATCATTTACATTGAACAAGTTCATGCCATGCCAGGACAAGGAGTAACATCCATGTTTCGTTTCGGTTGGGGTACCGGTGGGCTGCATGGCGTTATGGAAGCACTTGGATTCAAAATAGTTACAGTTGGACCTAGAAAATGGCAAAAAACTCTCATGGGTGATGAAAAGCATGAAAAGGAAGACACAATTGCATTTATTACAGCTAAATATCCTCAAGTAAGTCTTTTAGCTACACCAAGAAGCAAAAAGCCACATGACGGAATGTCAGATGCATTAGCTATTGCCACTTATGGGTGGCAAGAATGTATAAATAATCAATTGTCTAAGGAATAAAATATATGGCTTCCAAACATGTTATCTACAAAGGTTTTCCTTATACTCTTGCAAAAGAAGATAAAAACTTTGTAATTCTTGAATCTCAATATGGATCAAAAATTAAGGTCCCTAAAGAAGAAGTAATTTACGGTAAAGAAAAAGAAGACAAAATTGAAGAAGCTCCAAAAGAAGACAAGATGGTTCATCCTACAGAAGTAGAAAAGAATGAACCATTGCCATCAGCAGTTGAAGATAAAGGTTTTGTTACTGACACAAAACCAGAAGAAGACAAGCCAAAGAAAGAACAAAACCCAAACCAAGGCGAAGTAGAAGTTGGCGAATATGTTGCTGATTACCGTCTAAAAGATGAATTGGCAAAACTTCGTTTGGAAATGAAGAGTAATCTAAAAGCTCTTGATGAGGATGCTGGTGGTGCTGCAGGTGCTGGTCCAGTTGCAACATCAGGTCCAGCAACATCAACTGCAGGAATTGCAAATTTTGATGCTAAACTTGGTGCTAAACCAGAAAATAGAAAATTGTACGAAGATGTTATGAAGGATTCAACTCCTGCAAGTATCGCAAATTTATTCAGAGCATTAGAATTGCCATTAAATTTGGATACTGTCAATCAATTCCTCAAACATAACAATATCACAACAGTTGATCCACAAGCAGTTATAAACATTTCAAATCCTCAACCAGAAACAGCACCAATTCAAGAAGATGGTGATGTAAGTAATGGTGGTGGAGGTTCAGTTGGAATGAGTGCGCCAGCAGGAGTTCCACAGGCAAATATGCCAGGAACAACAACTGATGATATTGCACTGTATATGGGAAAACTCGGCGTAAAGCGCAAAACTAATTGATTCCATAAAAAACTTCATATCATAGATAGTTAGACTTTTTAAAAGAACTAACTAATGATAGTATTATTTGACCTAAATCACGTCGCTTACCGCTGTCTTCACGCAGCCAATAAAGATATTAAGGACGTTGGATGGAATTATTTCAAGCATTTGATGTTTAATCAAATCATCAATACATCGCGCAAATTTGCCGCTGATGAAATTGTTTTGTTGGTTGATGATAAAGAAAACTGGCGTAAAAAATATTACCTAGAATATAAAGAAAATAGAAAAGCGGCCAGGGCAAAACAAACAGATATTGATTGGACTGCGTTCTTTGATAACTACCGAGCATTTACTGAAGAAGTTAAGCAATATTTTCCATTTTACGTCTTGCAGCAAAAGTACTTAGAAGCAGATGACTTGGCAGGAGTTTTTGCAAGAGATTGGCAAAATTTTGAAAAAATAATTGTAACATCTGATACAGATTATTTGCAATTACTTAAATATAAAAATGTTAAAATTTATGATCCAATTAAAGCAAAATTTTTAGTTTGTGATGATCCTATTAAAGAGCTTAAAATTAAAATTTTAACTGGTGATCCAGGTGATAACGTACCTTCAATTAAAGAACGTGTTGGTGATAAGACTGCTGAAAAGATTTTGAATGAAGGTAAGCTTCAAGAAATGTTTGATGATAAGACACCATTTCATACAAATGCTGATGGTTCAATAGTAACTTTTGGTGAAGAATATAAAGAACGGTTTAAGAGAAATACAATTCTCATTGATCTAGATAGAACTCCGCAGGCATTAATCAAACAATTTAAAGATAATTTTAAGGATTATGTTCTTCCATCTGGAAAAGAAATATTCCATTATTTGTCTAAAAATAAGTTTAGAGAATTGTTGCGTAACATGTCTAATATGGATCAAATCATTCAGCGTATTGCCACTAATAAAACTACAGGTAATTCGTTAATGAATAATCTTAATGATGTTGAAGAATTATTTACTTAAAAAATAAATCATTCTCGGTAATAATTCTGAATGCATAACCATGCTTTTTACAGAATTCTACTGTTGATGCCCATTTAGCATTATTAACAATCCAAGTTTTATTTTCTGTTAGGACAGTCTTTTTAGATTTTCCTCTAGAAACTGTAGGAGCAATGGTTTGCTTCATTGGTTTCACTTCAATTATTTCAAATTTTTCTACACCCTTATTATCTTTGTATTTAATTACAAAGTCAGGGAAGTATCTTGACCATCTTCCTGTAAAAGGATTGATATAAGGTATTGCCAAACTTTCACTTGACCATTCCAATACATTAGCGTTGGAATCCAAGAAATGCATGAATTTAGTTTCCCAGGAACTTCTTGCTATTACCGGAGTTTTTCCTTTGTATTTTTTTGGATTTGTTGGGATGAATATACTTTTTTGAAATTTTGACATAATTCCTCAATTGAAATAGAATTGTTTTTGTGTTTTTGATTATTTTTATATCCATCTAAAAGTTCTAAATTATATGGACTTGCAATGATTTCTTTTGGTATACCTAAAATAAATCCATTAAATATGCTAACACGATGATCAAGTTGCATTTTTCTTGAACGTATTAAGTTGTTTGGGTTTATAAATTCCTTATATTTTTTGTAATTTTGTTCAGATAGTTTTCTAACTTGTTTTTTGTAATTTAAATAATTATATTCTTCTGATTCGGGTAGACATGTTCCGTTTTTAATTTTTGTTTCTACAATTTTTTTATATGTTTGTTGCTTTTGTTCATCTGATGCATTTTTCCACCATTTAAACAATGTTTTATCTAATAACTCTTTGCATTTTATTGATTTTTCTTCTGGTGATAATTTATTTAACCATCCAAAAATTTCAGATCGTTCATCATCTGATAAAGTTTCAACCCATTTATTCCTAGTTTTTGTTGTTTTTGATACTCTTAAAGAATTATCTTTAAATTTCCACATGTTTTTTAAATTTTTAGATACTTTTTCTTTAAATAAATTAAATTTTTCTGGATTTTTTCTTAATTTGTCTCTGTTAAATGTGCATGCACATTTACGCGATGAGCAAATTAAATGATATCCTTTAGATATAGATGCAAAATTTGTTGGAGCGTTGCATATTGGACATAAACCTTCTTTTTCCTTTTTTACAAAAGTATCGTAATATTTTTGAATTGAAAATTCTTTATGATTATCCCTGATATGCTTAGAAAGTTTTCTAAAATTATCAAAAATTTTATTACATACATTACATTTCATAAAGTTGTATTCCCAATAATTATTTATATAAGGGAATACAACTTTATGAAATCAGGGTTCAATGGTCAATAAAGTGTATAAATATAGGGGTGTATAAACATTATAATTAAACTCAGGGTATTATAATAATTAACAGGAAACGAAATGTCTGACTTTTTCTCAAGAATTTTATCGCCATTCGTCCGCAGAAACAATTGGACTAAGGATCAGCAACAACTTCACTACAAAAGAATTTATAATACTTTTGATCGTCAAGGTGATAAGTATGGCCGCCAAACCATTCCATCTGCGACTGAAATGGAAGATGTAACTGTTACAGCAGTACCAGGCGAATTCGCAAATCAATCGGCAAATTTCAATACATTTCTTCATGCCACTGAACAACCAAAAGGACAACGCTTAGCACTTTATCGTGGTATGGCATTATTTCCAGAAATTTCATTCGCATTGGGTGAAATTCAAGATGAAGCAATAAATTTCTCATCAGAAGATCAAGTAATTCAATTAACAATTACTAATCCACTTTTTCAACAAAATAAAAATGTAATGGCCAATCTCCACAAGGAGTGGGATTATTTGATGAATGAAGTTATCAATGTTCGTAAATATATTTACGAATGGTTCACTGCATACATGATTGAAGGTGAAATATTCTTAGAAAAAGTTGTTGATCCAATCACAGCTAAAGAACGTGGAATCCTTAGAGTTAAACATTTGTTGCCAGAATATACCTTCCCTTTGTGGGAAGAAAGTGAAAGTGACAACATTGCATTCTTCTTACACAAGAACGAAACCAATATCATTCAAATGCCAACAGAGATGGTAGCTTATGCTAATTCTGGCATTTATGATCGTCCTAATCGTTATGAGAAGATTGTAAGATCATATCTTGATGTTGCAAAGGTTGATTATCGCAAGCTACGTCAAATGGAAGATGCCCTTGTAATTTATCGTTTGGTGCATGCTCCTGAACGTCGTATTTTTACAATTGAAGTTGGTAATCTCCCTAAAGCAAAAGCTGAACAATATGTACAAAATTTGATGAAGAAATATCGTCAAAGAAAAACTTTTGATCCAACAACTGGCGAAACAAGTCAAACTATTGATACATTAGCAATGATTGAAGACTTCTGGTTTCCATCACAAAATGGAAAAGGTAGTAAGGTAGACACATTAGCTGGCGGCGATAATCTTGGTCAAATTGATGACGTCCTATACTTTTTAGATAAACTGTATCGCGCAATGCGTATTCCAATGAGTCGCGTTAAATCTGATACAGGATTTAGTCTTGGCGATACATCAGACATTACACGCGAAGAAGTACGTTTCCATAAAATGGTTCTACAATTTGTTGATCGTTTTAAAGATATTTTCTCACAAATTTTTATCAGTCATTTACGTCTAAAAGGTTATGCTGACGAATATGGTATCAATGAATTTGATTATCGTGTTGACATGATTGGTAACAACTTGTTTGAAGAAGCCCTTGAAACAGATATTCTTACCCGCCGCTCAGAAAACTTTGAACGCTTCGTAAGTTACAGTGAAAGTGATGAAGACAGTGGTAAGAAACCACTTCTTTCATTGCAATGGTTGATGCGCAAATTCTTGAAATTCAGTGATGATGATATTGCTGAAAATGATTTCTGGCTTCAAAAAGATAAGAATGAATATGAAGCTAGTGGCGCTGGTGGTTCGGGTGGTGGAGGAAGTAGTGATAGTGGAGGTTCTAGCAGTAAAGGTGGGGGAAGTAAAGATAGCTTAGATGATCTTGCTGATTTAGATAAAGATAGTTCTAAATCAGGAAATGAAAAAGATTCATCAAATGATAAAGAATCAACTTCTTCTGAAACTGGAAGTGGAGAAGAATCTAGTGGAAATGAAAAAGGAGGAAGCGATAACTTAGATAGTTTCGCTTAATGTAAATGACTTCCTATAGAGATTTAACAATAAGTCACTCACACACTGATCCAAAATTATTGTATCAGGCTAATGCTGAACAAACATTTAATATTGGAGATATTATTTACTTAGATGTAGATAATATCTATAAATTAGCCCAAGCCATAGATGGGCAGAAACAAAATGTTCAAGGTGTTATTTGGAGTTTTCCAACTCCTGATTCATTTTATTTACGCATTGCTCCAGGTCCATTTGAATATCGTATTCCATTAGAACAAAGTTTTATAGATTCGCGAATTCCTGGAGGTATTGGTGCCGAATTATGGTTAAGTGATGTTTCTCCAGGAAGAATGGTAAATTTGAAACCAGATACACTTTATGATGTTTTTATTGGTTATAAAACTGATTATGGATTTCTTTACAGACCTGAATTGTATATTTGCTGCTAATTAAAATAACGTTTGATTATAATAAAAACACAAGGAAATAAAATGTTTGACGAAGCAATTAAGAAATGGTTATCAGCACTTGGAAAGAATGATTATCGCACTGCCGATGAACAATTTCCTCTTGTTGTACGTGGAGCACTGCAAAACGCTATAAATAATAGAAAACCAGCAGTAGTTGAAAAACTTAATGCAGATGCCGAGAAAATCGCATCCGACGCAAGTAAGTTGGCAGATGAAAGCAAAAAATAAGGCGAAACACGCATGCTAAAACTAATTGTTGAAGCTAAAGATTTTGATGCAGTTCCACTCACACGTTTGATTGAAACGATTGAGAATGAAGACGGCACAAAAGAACGCACCTATTACATTACCGGCCCATTCATTCAAGCGAACGTAAAAAATCGCAATGGACGTATGTATCCAAAACAATTAATGGAACCAGTTGTACAAAAGTACATAACTGAAAGAATGAATCCAAAAGTTGGATTCCGTTCATTTGGTGAATTGGGTCACCCTGATGGTGTTGAAATTAATCTTGATAAAGTTTCACACTATATTACCGAACTTAATTGGAACGGCAATGATTGCATGGGTAAGGCAAAGATTCTTGGTAAGAATCCATCAGGAAGAATTGCACAAACTTTCTTAGAAGAAGGATTGCGCATTGGATCTTCAACACGTTGTTTAGGTGTTCTTGCTGAACAAGCAAATAAAGATGGATCAAAGACAGTTCAACAATGCGATTTGATTGCAAGTGATATTGTTGCTGATCCATCCGCCCCACAAGGTTTCGTCCAAGGTATCTTGGAAAATAAAGCATATATCATTGGTGATAATGGACTTATCACTGAATGCTACAATGGTTTAGAACGTAGTTTGGAATCACTTCCAAAAGACTCGGAATTACGAAATAAGTTATTTCTTAATGAGTTACAAAAATTTCTCAGAAATATCTAATCGGATTATATATAAATAAATTTTCAGAAATAGGAGACTATTGAAATGTCTGACAAGACCGCACTTGAAACATTATTGGAAGGCATCCAAGCTGGCCAATTAGATGAATCAACAAAATCATCAATTAGTACCCTTATTAACGAAACCGTGGAAGCGCGTGTTTCTGCTAAGGAAAAACTTCTTAGTGAAGCATACGCAACTAAGGAAAAAGAACTAGAAACCACAAAAGCTGCACTTCTTTCAGAAGCAGCAGAGAATGAAAAGATTCTAGTTGAAGAAGCAGAGAAATACAAGTCAGAACTTGAAGCTACAGTATTAGAAGAAGCTAAAGTTTTGAAGCAAAAAGTTGAAGAAGAAAAAGAAAAATTTAAGGCAGAAGCCAACAAGATTTTGTTGGAAGAAGCACAAGAATATAAAGCAAATCAAAATGCCGCTCTTGTAGAAGAGGTTAAAAAATTCAAAGTTGGATTGATTGACAAAGTTTCCGAATACTTGGAAGCCAAATTGTCAGAAGCTATTCCAGCGGAGATTATGGAGTCTGCGGCCCGTATTCAAGTATTGGAACCATTGGTTGAAGGTATCATGAAGTCATTTTCTGGTAATTTCATCAAATTGGACACTACTGGTTACAAGCTAATTAAGGAAGCAAAAGAAGAAATCGCTCGTCTTGAAACAGAAGTTCAAAAATCAATGAAGGACATAGTAGTCCTCAAGAAAGAGAAGAGAGAAGTAGAACGCCACTCGAAGATTAAGAGTTTGACTGAAGGTCTTACATCTGCTCAACGTGAAAAGGCTGTCAAGCTTCTTGAAGATGTTGAAATTGAAAAGTTGGAAACACATTACGAATCAATTCGTGATATTGTAACCGAAGTTTCAACTAAACCAGAACAAAAAGTGGTTCAAAAGATTGAAGAATCTGCGAAACCAGAAGTCAAAACAGTTGTACAAACCCCAGCCAAACCAATCGCTGATTCAACTGCTATTGAATTCCAAAAGAAAAAGATTTTGAACGAGAGTGATAAATCCGATGCTTCAACAAAGACTTCCCCTAAGAAGGAAGCAACCCCAATGAACAATTGGGCCGGACGTGTACAACCAAAATACACAAAATAATAACCCCTTCTACAAAGAAAGACAATCATGAAAAATATCGAAATGTTACTTGAAAAATGGGAACCAATGATTTCCCACATCAAGTCAGAAAAGAAACAAGTCCTTACAGCACAACTCTTGGAAAACGAAGAGAAGTGGTTCCATAAGGAAATCTTGAACGAAAACGGTGGTACATCAACTGAAGTTGGTGCAGGCTGTGCAGACGGCACCATCAATCCAGCAATCATCGGCAACCAAGGTGTTGCTAAGTACATGGGAATCGCAATGCCACTCGTTGCGCGTGTTTTCCCTGAATTGATCACCAACGACCTCGTTGGCGTTCAACCAATGTTCACACCAGTTGGTTTGGCATACGCATTGCGCTATCGCTACCAATCAGGCCCACAAACTGGTGTTGAAGCTGGCTACAATACTGTTTACCCACAATTCTCAGGTTCACAAAGTGGAACTGGTATCACCGGTAACGCAGCAATTGCACAATACGGCAACCAACCAGGCGTAGGCACTGGCGGCAAGATTGCAGACATTACAGCATCAGGTCTCTCAGGTGGTTCACAAGGCTACTTGACTGGTTTCGGTGAACGTCTTGACACAGATGGTAAGGTTTGCGATGCAGAATCAGGCAACATCCGTGAAATGGGCTTGACCATTGAAAAGAAAGAAATCACAGCTTCAACACGTAAGTTGAAAGCACGTTGGACACTTGAAGCTCAACAAGACTTGGCAAACATGCACAATGTTGACGTTGAAGAAGAATTGACTGACTTGCTTGCTTATGAAATCGCTGCTGAAATCGACTTGGAAATCAAGAATCGTATCATCTATCGCGCTATCCAAGGTGGCGTATTGACATGGGACTACGGCACTGTTGGTAATGCTAACGGTACTGCTGATGGTCGCTGGGAACAAGAGAAGTTCCGTACATTGTACACAGTTCTCTTGAAGGCTTCAAACGAAATCGCTGTCGCAACACGTCGTGGTGCAGGTAACTTCGTCATCGCTTCCCCAGGTGTCGTTGCAGCATTGGAATCATTGGAAAACTTCTTGCTCTCACCAATCAGTTCTTCATTGAATACTGAAGTTTCAGGTGTCGCAAAGGTTGGTACAATTGGTCGCTTTACATTGTATCGCGACTCATTCGCAGCACAAGACTACGCAGTCGTTGGCTACAAGGGTCCAAAGGAAAATGACGCAGGTATCATCTACTGCCCATACGTTCCAGTTATGTTCTCACGTACCACACAAGTTGAATCATTCCAACCAGTAATCGGTGTCATGACTCGTTACGGTATTCTTGATTCACTTTGGGGTTCAGAAAACTACTATCGCTTCATCAAGGTTGTAAACTTGAGTAACAGTGCATTGGCTGGCTCACGCTAATCAATCGCTGCTATAAGCAGAAAGAAACCCATCAGTCTTCTGGACTGGTGGGTTTTTTGTTTTAAATGATAAAATATAAATAACTTCTATGGAATCTTTTCAGAAATTTTACCTAAAAGAATCTCCATTTTTAAATCAACTCAATTCAACTTGGGATGAATATTCATGGGATCCTGAACTTGAACATTTTAAGAGATTAATTTTTCAGCAAGCAAAAGAAGCTGCTGGAAGTTTGACATATGATCCTAAACATTATTTTCTTATTCCAATTGCAAAAGAAATAGTTAAAACAGTAAATACTCAAGTTGGAGAATATTTGTCATATGCAAAAAGTGAAGGATATTCTAAAGAAGAAATAAAGGATACACTTCCTGCCCAAATATATGACATTATTAAAAGTTTAAAATATCAATATGGTGAAAATAAGGATTATGTAAAAGCATTTTCTTTGATGTCACAAGCATTAGACAAATATAAAGACGGAAAACATGCTGAAGGTCCAGAATACGATTTCATAAAAAACTATAATCCACAAACTGGTGATGCCGCTGAAGTAATAAGTTATATTTTTGATCATCAAAAGTTATTAAGAGCATTTGTTGATACAGGTGAACATAGAGACACAACAAAACAAAATTTAGTTGCTCAGGATGATAATTTTAAAGTTTATAAAGTATCAACTAATGAACAAGCAATGGCGCCTTGTTGGAAAAATAAAGATGGAGGGGATCGTTTTTGCGTAACTGATGACCCTCAACAATATGTTAATATGTATGGCGGATATCCTTTCTACGTTTTTACAAGAAAAACAGAAGGAAGAGAAAAATTATACGGTGTGCTTATGCCAAACGCATTTGCAAAATATGGTATAAATCAAGGTATAAGAAATGCTTCTAATACTGGACCAATGAAACCAGAAGAAGTAAGAGCGATTTATCCGTTGATTCAAAAAGTTGATGCGCCAAGTGCTGAAATTTTAAAAGGTGTAGTTGAATGAGTTTTAAAGTATTTTATGAAATGCCATCAATGTCAAATGATGATGGTGATAGCGTCAATCCAAATGATGTTCAAAAAAGATTTAATATAGTTTCTGCAAAAAAGCCAATATCTTTAGATCAAAACGATAAATTTTATTTTCCAACCTATCAGGCTCAAATGGGACTTTTTATTACATTTGCTGTTGATAAAGAAACTAGTCAAGCTGTCGCTAGAGTATCTTACCAGTATGAGCCAAAAGGTATACCTTTAATTAATTTTTCTGGCGTTATTGATGCATATCGTGGTCAAGGTATAGCTCAACAAATTTATGAGCAATTATTAAATAGATATGGAAAATTAGGATCAGATACTCATCTATCACCGCATAGTTTTAAGTTGTGGAAAAGATTGGGTGATAAGTATCCAGGTAAAACATATGTCAGCAATTTAACAAATAATTGGAAAGATGAAAAAGAAAGTGAATTATTTCCAGTTGATGGATTTAGTTTATCCGATCTTGGTAATAATTCACACTTTATTATTTGTTTACGAAATTGTTAATTGTATAGAATACGTACAACAGCAGATCCTGCACCACTAACTATTACGTGATCAATCCAATTTTCCATTGGACATAAATATCTTTCGTTGGCAGGTATTGTTTCTATTGCTGCATCAGGATGATCGCGAGTAACATCAAAACCATTTGGTCCAACTATATATCCATCAAGAATGTCTGATGATGATATAAGGTTATTTATTTGTTCTTGAATACTTGATGGCAATAAGTCTCTTACAGAAGTTGGGGTTGAAGTTAAAAGAATAGAAACAACAAAATCCTTAGTTGCAATAGTTTTTTCATATCTTGCCATATTAAGACCCCAATTATCTTATTTATCTATTTTATTCTATATAATTGTATTTTTGGAGAATTTTGTATGTCCGACAAAAATGATTATGCAACATTTTATAATATTATGGATTATAGTGTCAATTTGAGAAAAATTTGGGAAAAAGGATCGCCACCAGTTCAAATTCTTCCAGGTGGAACGATTGAAGGTCCACATCACATGCTTATAACTTTTGAGTTTTTAAGACCTGTTGCATTTGATTTTCATCGTATTCCAAGCATGACACAAAATAATAATTTTCAATTCCAAGATATTAGACTTGAAGATACCAATAAACATGAGTTTAAAATAATTTCACAAAGTGATCCTCATAATGTTGCTGATCAAATTGATGAGATTTATAAAGAACCAACTGTAAAAGAAGAAAATCCATCTGCTCCTCCAGCAATTTCTTCTGGTGAATTGCCATTTGATCTAGCAACTGTTAATTGGGTCAAAATAACAATGGAAGAATTAAAACAATCAGTAAAGATATTGAAAATTCAAGTTCCAGCAAATGTTGAGAGTATGAATGCTAAAACTCAAAAGTGGGAATTAATCAAACTTGTTAAAAAAGCTTTGGGTGTTGAAAAATAAAGATAAATATGATTCAGAGGGCTAATAGATGCGTCCATATCAGAAAAAACGTGAACTTGCTAATTGGATCCGTCGTAGACTTGGCCAACCCGTCATTGACGTTTTAATTGATACAACACAAATTGATGACTGTATTGATCATGCATGCGATTTCTTCGGCGAACATGCCGGTGGAATTGGTAATGTTGAATCAATGATCGCAATTTGTCCAGAATTGCTTTATTACGATGGCACTGGAAAAGTTTGTCAACCAGGACCAACTGGTGGAAAATGGCGTCACGTAACTCCAGGTACTTCTGGAACTACAGGAACAACTGGTACTCCTGGTATGACAGGAACGCCAATGTCCAGACCACTTCCTGGGTTTAATGGTCCAACAATTGTTGTTGATGGTATGGGTGGGAATGATAATAAATGTTCCACTGATTTTAATCCATCAATGCTTTCAACATGTACATTACCTTATGACACTGCACATTCAGATGGTCATACTTATCCATATTTGGATGCTGCCGGCAATCTTTGCCCATGTGAAACAGATCCTGGTCCAAGTTGGTGCGGTGATAACATTCCTGCTGATCACTGCTTTACTGATAAGATGAAATATGATCCGCAAGCAATTGGACCTTTCTGGACAGAAGGTGACACATCAGTAAAACCTCAACAAAATGGTTATGTTTTCAAAACAATTTACACAGTTCCAACAGATGTCATAGCAATCACTGATACCTTATACAAAGGTATGTTTGGTGGTTATGGTAATAATGAAGATAATGTGCTTTTTGCTCCATTAGGTGGTTTATTCCAAGCTGGCGGAAGTTATGGATTTATGAATTCATCAACATCATTTGATAATCGTTGGGGTTCATGGATTGGGGGCGGTATTGGTTCCGTAGACATCGTTTCTTGGTTTATGGGCATGCAAACATTGGAAATGTATCGTACATTGTTCACAACAAAAATGATGGCTTATTTCAGTCCTCTTGACCATACAGTTCGCATTAGTCCTCCACCATCATCAAAAGGTGTTATGGCTATGTCGTGCTATCGTCGTGTTGCTGATGAAAAAATGTATAATCATCAAGCAGTGCGTGAATTGGCATATGCACATGCAATGATCCAAGTTGGTATGAATGGTTCAAAATATCAAAACATGACTTTCCCTGATGGAAGTTCATTTAATGGTGAGTTGTATTTGAATCGTGGTGATGCTTTGAGAGAGAAAATTGAGAAGCAAATTGTTGATGATCATATGTATTCTGAACCACCAGACTTCTTTACGGGCTGATAAACATATAAATATGGATTATGGCTGGTTTGTCTGATCCATTTAGTTACGACAAGTATTGGACACAATTTAGTTCCGATCCTTGTAGTCGTGAAAAAGAAACCTATGATCGTATGATGGCTGAATTGGCCGCGATTAAAGGTATTCCAGTTGAATATTATACCTTAAACATTGATGATTATGCAGATAATCAAGATGTAATCTTAGGTGATAATAGTAAACCTAAATGGGATCGTCGTTTCATTATGAAAGCCATGCTTGATACATGGACACCAGAAGTTTTACTTTACACTGCGTTTGGTCGCCAAAGCGAAGATGAAATAACTTTATATTTCCATCGTGGAACTTTTGATAAAGCGGTTGGTAATCGTTCGTTGAAGACACCTGAACCAAATAATTCAAATCGTAGAGGTGGCTTCGGTCCAGTTGCAAATGACTTATTGATGACTCCGCACAACGGATTGGTGTATGAGGTAACTGAGGGTGGATTGCACTTCTTAGATGCGAAAGCTCAACAATTTGGTTATAAGTTTTGGTATAAGGTTACTGGAAAAGTTCGTATTGTTTCAGATGCCGGCGTTGGTACTGGTGAGCAATATGGTGCAATTCCTGATAAAGATATTGATGAAAAATATAAAGGTAATCCACAATTCATTCTTCCAACTCCAACATCAGAAGAGTTGATGCAAAATGATGATCCTTTATTCGCTGGAACACCAGGAATAACTGGCGCAGCAGCAACAGAATTCTTCACAACTGCAAGTCCACCAGGACCAAGTGATGGATCTATCCCACCAGATATTCTTTTAGGTGATGGTAGAGTTAATAGTAAATACATCGTTCCAGATACTAAAGATGGCAGTAAAACTGCGGATAATCAAAAGGTTGACATTGTTGATAAAGAAGTTGTTGATCCACAAACCAGTATCGTAACACCTGAGGGATCACCAGCGCATGAAAAATATGGACCAAACGGAAGAACCATACCAGATAAACGTTCCCTGTGGGGCGATTGGTAAACATTAAAGGAAAAACATGTTAGACGAATTACGTAGAGAAATGAAAAAAATCTTTGAGAATACAAACCCATTTACCTTGGCGGCTCCAGCAAATGAACCAGCACCAATCACAACAGATACTCAAGTTGCTCCGCCCCCAATTACAGAAGAGGAAGAAGACACATCCGAATTCATCTACACCGGTTCAGATGGAAATGTTTATAAAGTTGTTGTTGAAAAGGACGAAGAAGAATTGAACGTTTTTGATCAACATGGAAAGAAAATTGATATTTTCACACCTGATATGATTGAGTTAAATGGTGGATTGCCAGCAGATAAGCGTAAAGCACTTTTTGATTATTACAAAACACAAGCAAATAAGGATGGAACTGCTGATCAGGAAGTTGTTCCAGAATAATTCATGAAATCTTACTTTTATCCACGTTCAATATACACGGTTGTTGCCGCTTTCAGTGAAATGTTTACTGGAATGTCAACCCGTGTTTATTCTAAAGATGGAGAAATAGTAGGAGCAAAACCAGTGGCATGTGGATTGCAACCAAAAGAAAAAATAGCTGCAATTTTACAAAAAGGCTCAGTAAATGATGTTGATCCACAAGTTGATAATTATTTACCTCGCATTTCAATTGTTAATAGTGGAATAAATTGGGCACCTGATCGTCAAGCTGGTAAATATGATAAAAGACTTTTAAATGTTGAATACGAAACAGATAAAGGTAAGAGAGTAAAACAAACAGACTTAAATCCTATTCCATATGATTTGACTTTTGAAGTTTCTGTTTGGGCAAAATATGCAGAAGATGGTTATCAAATAGTTGAAAATATTCTTCCATTCTTTGCACCGCAAGTTTTTATTTCATATAAAGAAAGAAATTTTGGATTAGAACACAAAGCTAAAGTAACGATGCAAGGCGTAAATCAAAACCATTTTTACGAATATGGCGAAAATGAACGCAGAATATTACAATGGAATTTTACTTTTATTGTTGAAGCTACAATGTTCAAGCCAATGGAATTGACACCAGATATTTTATGTTCACGTATTACTATCAATAATGTTCCATGTAGAAAAGTTCCATTTGAAGGTTCAAAATTAATAATATATGAGCCAGAATCTGATGTCGTTTCTAATGAGTTTGCAGTTTTACCAAAAATAAAAGGTTTTGATTTTGATGATGTAGATGGTTACAACCAAATGATCAAGTTTTGGAAAGAAGCAAACGAAGCAATGGTTCCTGGCTATCAGCAATGTGTTGATAATAGTTGTGGTGATGTAACACCACCAGAGCCAGTTTATGATTCAACTACTCCAGGGATTTCATCTTGTCAAGGTCCAGTGTTGAAAAATCCACGCGTTATTGTTGATCAAGAAACAAAGATAATTTCACATTATTGGCAAGAGTTTATGAATGAAAACAATATTGTGTCTATAATTAGTTTATTACAACATTTTACTGGAGACGGTTTACCGATTGGTTCAGTTCAATTGATACCGAACGAATCATATCCAGATTGAGGGTTTATGTCAAATGAAGATGATGAAAAGAAGAAACAAAGTAAATCTTTCAAGAAATTAGAAGATATTTTAAATATTGATTCTTCAACTGCGTTTGATGATCAAGAGGCAGAACGCGAATTGCGTTTAATTGAAGAACGTCAAGCACAAGTAAAAGCATTTAAAGAAAAATTAAAACAATTAGATGACTTACCAACAACAGATGATTATATGAATACTGTAATCAAGCAAATGGTTGGTCAAGGTATGTCAATGTTAAATGCATTGCAATTAGAAATTGAAGGATCACCAAGAGGCCGAGATGTTGAAACTGCTGCAAGTATGATTTCAGCAATCAATAGTTTAATTTCAAATATGAATCAAATTAAGGTTTATAATGCTAAAATTGGTTTTGAGCGTGAAAAGATTGACTTGAAAAAACAAGCATTGGAAATGTCTGCTGGTCAGCCAGTTATGCATGGAAATAATAATATTTTAATGGTTGGATCAACGAATGATTTGATGGAATTGTTGATGAAGAAGGATATTATTGGTGGCAATGCGAGAAGAGAAGAACAAGCACAAGATGTTGTTATACGTGAAGATCCAGACGATAAAGATAAAAAGGATCCATGATGGAACGTGAAGAATACTACAAAAATGCATCTACTGATGTGATATTTTTTGCAGAAAATTTCTTTCGTTTATCATATATGTCTTCACCTATTGTTTTGACAAATGAACAAAAAGAAATGCTGTTGGATTTTCAAAATAGAAATAGTTGTATCATTGATACTTTAAAACCATGTGGAATAACTCTAATTACCTGTATTTTTTCATTATGGTACGCATTATTTCATGAAAATAAAGTTGTTTTTATGGTATCTCCTAAAGAATACACTATATCCGAAAACTTTGAAATAATTAAAAATGCATATGAATCAATACCAGAATGGTTAAAGCCACCTCTCGTCATATGTAATAAGGGAAAAATTGTTTTTGAAGGAACAGGTAGTGTTATTGTTTTTTCACGAACTACATCAAATGTTTGTAGAGGAATATCAGTGAGTTTATTAGTTTCTGATGATTTTAGTTATGGTGAAAAAACAATGATGAATGATTTTTTTATGTCAATATATCCTCCAGTATATGCATCAAATGCTTTTCAAATACATATAAATTCATCAAGTAAAAGAAATGATATTTTCAGAGAATATTTTAAAAAAGCAATTGATGGGCAGTTGTTATTAACACCAGTTTTATTTGTTCCATCTGATTCGGATAAATCATGACAATTAAATATGACGATAAAAATAGTTCAGTAAAACGACCTAATCAAACAATCCAGTTTGATCAAACAATGGTAATGAATTTTGCTCAAGCTGCAAGAGACATCATGTTTTTTGCTCAAAACTTTTTCTATATTGTCAATCCAGTTACAGGTGCACAGCTTATTGATTTGCGCGATTATCAAAAAAGAATGTTGAAAGCTTTTGAAGAAAATCGTTTCTGTGTTGTTCTCTCTGCGCGTCAAATTGGTAAAACAACTATTTGTTGTATTTACTTTTTATGGTTTGCTATGTTCAATAAGGACAAAACTTTAGCAATTCTCGCTAACAAAGCCGATACTGCAAAGAGTATTTTAGCAGATATAAAATTTGCATATGAGCAAATGCCTGCCTACATGAAGCCTGGAGTTGTTGAATACAATGCTTTCTCAATTACTTTTGATAATGGTACGAAGATTTTTGCTAAAGCTACAAGTACTGATGCGCTTCGTGGCGAGTCTATCTCATTATTGCTTTCTGACGAATTTGCATTCGTTCCATCAAATATTGCTGATCCTTTCTGGACATCAAATTATCCAACTCTTTCAACTGGTGGACGTGCTATCATCGTTTCTACACCAAATGGTACAGGTAACTTATATTACAAGATTTGGAAAGATGCAATTGATAAGAGAAATACTTTTTATCCTGTTAAAGTTGACTGGCATGAAGTTCCAGGACGCGATGAAGCATGGAAAGAAGAAACAATTAGAAATATTGGAAAGATTAAATTTGCTCAAGAATATGGCAATCAATTCCAAGGATCTACTGTTACGTTGATTGATGCTGACTTTATAATTAATAAGTTGAAATATGTTGAACCAGAATTTCAACCCGATGATTCAACAAAGATTTGGGTAAAGTCTATTCCTGGAAGAAAATATCTTGTAGCCATAGATACTTCTGGTGGAGTTGGTTCAGATAACTCAGTTATGAATATTTTTGATATAACTGAAGGTAATGCAGTTCAAGTTGCTATATGGGTCAATAACAGAACTCCTCCCAATGAATTTGCTGCTGTTGTTCATGAGACATGCGAATATTGGAACAATGCTTATGTTATTGGTGAAGTAAACGGACTTTCAAATGAAGTTATAAGTCGTCTTTTCAATGATTTTGAATATGAAAATATCTTCATGGACATGGAAAATGATGGGGCATATGGTGTATTTTCTACCAAAAAATCAAAACCAATTGCTGCATTGAAGTTTAAAGAACAATTAGAAGGTGGAACTATCATATTGAAAGATAGTTTGACAATTGATGAAATTGGTATCTTTGAAGAAGTTTCTCCTGGAGTATTTAAAGCTAAAACTGGTAAGAACTTACACGATGACTGTGTAATAACTTGCATGTGGGCAGCGTATTTCATGGCATCAACTTATTATGCAGATGAACGTAGTACTTGGAAGTTTGGCGATCTAAATAATGTTCATGATGTTCTTGAAAGTGGAGAATTGAGTAATTCTGAAGCTGCTGACGCTATTGAGGGGTTCTTTGAAGCTGATAGAAAATCAAATCCTGAGAATTGGCTTGAGCAAGATGAATGGAATAATCTGCGATATTAACAGTTAGGGTATCATTGGTTATTTTCCTTATAAATAAGAATAGCAACTTTGCTTTCAATTAGAGAAGGAACTAATCAAGATGCCTACAAATCTTTCTCCTGCCGTAACTTTTACAGAGCGCGATACCCAACAAGTTATCCCATCTGTCACAAGTGCTGTTGGTGCCATCGTCATGCATTCGGTCAAAGGTCCAGTGAACAAGCGTATCTTGCTCACCAATCCAAGTGATTTGGAAACTATCCTTGGCAGACCAAACAACACAAATTACACTCACTGGTTTACTGCCGAAGCGTTTTTAAAGCAATCTAATCAATTGTACGCTGTTCGCGTTGAAGACAAAACAAAGAAAGTTGCTGGCGTAACAATCGGTATTAGTGCAAGTGGACTCGGTAACATCGTTTTGGATGATGTAACTACAAAGCCAACTGAATTGTTCCCATTGTCATACGATGACATCAAATCACACGAAGCAAAGAAGGATTACACTCTTCCTCCAGGAACTGGTGCTGGTGAATTGGATAACCCAGCAAACAATTTGTATACCGAAGATTTGTATCACTTCTATGGTGTTGGTCCAGGCCCATATTATGATGATATTTCAGTTCTCGTCGTAAATAGTGAAGACTTTGCACTCCTTCAAGAAATGAAGGCAGAATTGGCTGGTGCAACCACTCAACAAGCTGTCAACATTATCGCTGACAAATATTACAATGGTACCCCAGGAACAACTGCAACAAGTGCAGTTGATTATCTTTCAAACTCATTGATCAAGTACGAAGTTTTGACACCACCAGTTGCTCCTTCAACTGCATGGTTTGTTAATCGTGAAATGTTGAACATTGTCACTGCATTTGAACATGGTCCTGATACTCCTGATGAAGCTGCATTGATTGTTTTTGATGAATTTGATAACGTTACAAATCAATATGTGTTCTCAAATGATCCAGAAAAGCGCGATGCTATTGGAAACATGATCTTTGGACCAAAATTGGTCAATGATAATGATCAATACATCTATTTCTTCATTGGTGGAGATGAAGAAGGCGCATCAGGCGTAACACTCGTTTCAACACGCAAGACCTATCTTGGTGGTGCAGATCCCCTTACTGGTGATGTTCCAGGTTCAAGTCTCAACGATTTGACTGGTGAAATTCTCACACAATGGGAAACTCAATTCTCATCAACAGAAGATGTTGAAGTTGATTTGTTACTTGACCCTGATTACAATGATGTTGTTAAACAATATATTGATCAATTGGCAAGTACAGTTCGTCGTGACTGCTTCGCTATTTTGAACGTTCCATTGCAATACATTTTAAATCCTGCAAATTATCGTCCAGTTGCACAATCATTCTTGAGTATGAAGAATTATGTTTCAAATATCTTGAACATCAATTCATCTTATTCAGCAATCTACGGCAACTACTTCAAGATTTTTGACAGATTTGCTGAAGTTTATCGTTGGGTTCCAGCATCAGGCTATTGTGCTGCTGTTATGGCATTCACTGATTTCAATGATGCACAATGGTTTGCACCAGCAGGTTTGAACCGTGGTATCATCAGTAACGTTGTTGACGTTGCAGTAAATCCAAACAAAGCACAACGCGATGTTCTTTACTACAATAGAATCAATCCAATCGTTAAATTCCAAGGTGAAGGAATTGTTATCTTCGGTCAAAAGACTCTTCAAGCAAAAGCATCAGCATTTGATCGTATCAACGTACGTCGCTTATTCTTGCACTTGGAAAAATCAATCAACAAAATGGCTCGCTATATGTTGTTTGAGTTCAACGATGATTTCACAAGAACACGTTTCCGTGGAATCGTAACACCATTCTTGGCAGATATCAAAGCTCGCCGTGGCGTCTATGACTATTTGGTTGTTTGTGATGAAACTAATAACTCACCAGAAGCAATTGATTCAAATGAATTGTATGCAGAAATCTTGGTCAAACCAACTAAGGTTGCTGAATTCATCAAGTTGACATTCACTAACGTTGCGACTGGTACTGACTTCTCAGAAGTTGTTATTCGTGGATAATGAAAAAAGTGATCAACAAATATAAACATACTTTAGAGGACCAACCAAATGCCAATAGATAAAAATGATGGATTCAACTTGTATAACTTTCGCCAAGTTATCGGTGATCCAGCACGTCCGTATCTTTTCTTAGTTCATATTCCAGAAATTGGGCAAGATACAACCATGACCGCAATTGCGCGTTCAACTGAACTTCCACCTTATACATTGGGTGAAGTACCAGTTGCTTTCCAAGGTATGAATATCAAGTTGGCAACTCCACCAACTTATGGTGATTGGTCAGTAACATTCTTATGCGATGAAGCGCATGAATTACGCAGACTTTTCTTCAAATGGCAAAGTATTGCATATGACGCAGGCACTATGTTGCTTGGGCATTCCCAATCATATAAGAGTGATAATATTGGTGTTTCACAATTGGCACGTAACGGCGAACGCGTTGCTAAATATGGTTTCGTTGGTATGTATCCAAAAACTGTTGGAAATATTTCAGTAGGTCATGATCAAACCGGCAACGTTGAAACTTTTGAAGTTGCATTTGCTTATGATTATTGGGTTCTTGTTGATCAAATGGGTACACAAACTACACAAGATTCGTTCGTGCGTAGTACACAATCAGTTAAAATTGATCGTGGTGTTCCACCCCCAGGTGGCAATTGGCAGACTCCATTTAAACCACAATAATTGGTTTAACACATATAAATGGGTGGGTGGGAGTATAATTGCTCCCATCCACTTTTTATTTACGGATATCCTAAATGCCAACATTTCAAGATTTAAAAAAGAAACTTACAATTGAAAAGAATTCAAACGTTCCTCAAAAAAGTTGTTCTTTACCGTCAAATGGAGCAAAAGCATTAATTATCCCAATGAAGGTTCGTGATCATAAAGATTTGTTGAAAGCATTACAAAAGAGTGACGAATATTTAATTAATGAGGCATTTGATACAATTCTTCAAAATTCTGTTATTAAAGTTGATGATAAACCTTTTGATGTTGATGATTTATGTCAACAAGATCGTGGATTTTTGTTGTTGGAAGTTCGTAAATTAACTGCCGGACCAATAGCTAAAATAAGTCACGAATGTCCAATTTCTCACAAAGTTATTTCAGATATTGAAATTGATTTGGATACCTTGAAAGTTGATTATTATAAAGGTGATTCAATTATTCGTGAAATTAAAGTTAGTGAAAATGTTAAATTTGTTTATGGACCGTTTACTCGTAAAGATGAAAAGGCCATGGAAAAATGGATGAAAACTCAAGGAAAAGACTTTTCATTCTTAGATAGAAAATACGGAATTTATGCTGGCCTTATTCGCCAAGGTTTCTTGATGAATGAAGAGACGAAGGAATGGGAAGAAGTTCCAATGGATTTCTTGCAAAAGCTAGAATTCGTAAATAACTCATTTACTCAAGATGATATAAAAACAATTGACACATATATCAAAGAAGAATTAGACTTTGGTGTTCGTATTCGCTTCCCATTCAAATCTGATGTTTATCAGAATGATGAAGAAGAGGGAGATGTAGTCAGTTTTTTTATCATGTAATGGCGACTGACCATTTTGCAACACTCATAAATCAGTCTCTTGAAGTCGCAATTTATTCAGAAGGTGCCATGACATATGGTGATGTAATGGATGTGTCGTCGGATGAATTACCCTTTATTCTTTCAACTTTACGTAAACATTACGATGAAAAGATTCGTGTAAGACAAGAATTTATCAAGACTGTCATGGAATTTGCAAGTAAAGGTTTAGAAACATTAATCAAGTCTTTACGCAATTTGGGTGGTCACAAATAACCACTAAAAACATATAAATAGCCTAAGTATGGCTGATTCCTATAACAAACTAGCTTTACCTGGTGGAACTTCAGGTGCATTTTCCATAGTGGAATCATTGTATCGTCAAAAATACGAATCAGAAAATACTATTCAAAAAAATTGGGATAAAATAAAGAAGGATCAAAAAGACTTTGCAGAGGCTGTAAAGACTACCGAAATTATCGTCAAACAGCGCGATGATATGGATACTTGGGCCGAAAACCTTATTAAAAAGATTCGTGATGCAAAAGCTGCTGAAGATAAAAATTCACAGAAAATGCAATCTGATGCTAATTATGTATCTCAAGCTTTGACAAAAAAGATTGATGAACAAAATAAATCAACTAAAGTTATTTCTACAAAGACAAAAGAAATATCTAAGTCAATTATTTCTAAGACAATTGATACAACAAAGTCATTCAAAAATATAACTCAAAAAACAACTGATACTCTTATCAAGAAAACAACATATATGTTTTCATTGATGACAAAATTTGGTTCTTCTGTAGAAGTGTCCCTTGGAAAAATAAAAAGATCAATTTCTAACAGTTCATTCTGTGCTTTTTGGGAAAAAACTGGAAGTAGATTTTTCAATTGGTTAAATGGTCCTGGTGTAACAGTTTGGTCATTACTTTCAAAAGTTGGAAGTATTTGGGAAATTGCAAAATGGGTTAAGGATGCTGTAATTGGCGTTGTTGAATATGCTGCTGATAAACTCATGCGTTTAGGAAAGTTTGGCTGGAAAGTTGCATCAACCTTATTAAATTATATTGTTGTTACTCCATTGAAAACTGTTGTGGGATTCATGGGGGATGCATTCAAATTCTTTTTAACTAGTCCAACTGGTTTGTTCTTACTTGCTGGTGGCGCTACTGTGGCTTATATTTATTTGTGGCCAAAAATACAACCATTCTTTGGTAAAGTGTTCTCAACTGGATGGAAGTGGGTAAAAGAAAAATTTGATGATTTTGTGAAGAGTATTAAACAAACAAAATTTTATTCCTACCTAGCAGATAAAGTAGAATTTATTACAGACAAAATTAAATCAATTTTTGGTTCTTTCTTTACTGGTGCAAAGATAAAACGTTATTATGATGACACTATAGGAAAATGGACTGGATTGGATTCAAAAGATTTAATGAATTTATTTTCAAATGTAAAAACATTTATTGTAAAAAGTTGGAAAAAAATGGTTGATTTCTTCCAACAGTTAAAAGATTTGGACATCATCAAAGAATTGAGTCTAACATACAATATAATTCGTACAATGGTGTTGAGTGAGGATACAGTTGTAAAAGAGAATTCATTTGAGGATTCTCAGCGTCGTATTCGTATTGGTTTAAAAAATGCGATGAATGATCAGCTTGAAGCAGTCTTGAAAAACAAATTAACAGAGGATTTTTTCAATGTTTATGGTGGAAATCCAAACCAAGAAAATATTTCAGTAAATTTGAAAACAACTGCAAATAAGTTTATTGAAAATGTGTTTATGAAAAACATAGATTCGTTTACAAATGATGCAGATTTACAAGGATTCTTAAAATCAAACATCAATGTAAATACCGATAGTCTTGTTAATGAAATTCTTCATTTACGTATGGGAGAAGTTGAAAACTACCTATCAACAAATAAAACACGATTATTGAAGAGTTCAGTTGAACTAGAAGATTTACAACGTATTGCAAATGATAGAAATTTACAAACTATTGAAGCATCATCAGCATTGGCATCTGAATTGGATGATGCATTTAAGAAAAATAGATTTGACGTTCGTGTTAGTGCATTCCTAGATCAACAAAAAGCATTACGTGACCTATCATTCACTTCAACCAAAAAGGGTTTTGAAGAATTGGCTAAGAAACAATTTGATGCACAAACTGACATAATGAATATAGCTACAAATAAAGCAATGCAAGTTAATGGTAAATATGAGGCCATCATTTCAGCGATGATAAGTAAAACATATTCAATAAATGATGGTATTAATGAATTGGCAAAAAATATTGAAACTATGACACCAGGAGAATTTGTAAGAGCTTACAGAGATTTCTTGGAAAAATCTGGTTTGAATAAACAAATTTCTGAAGATGAAGCTGCGCAATATTTAAAAAATATTTTGAATCAATATGGTAAAAAATCTAATTATGTAGATTTTAATAATCTAAAAAGTTATGACTTACTAAGTAAATCAAAAGCACAATATGGTTTAGTTGCAGTTAAGCCAGTTGATATTCAAATTGCAGAAGCAGGGTTTCCAGAAATGGTAATTCCATTAAACATGGAAGGTATAAAGTTTATTAATTCTACTATGCCAAAAATGGAAGAAGAAAAAGATAATAAAAAATCAAAGACTGAACCAATTATTAGAATGTTTAGAAGAAATGCACAAAAAGCAGATATTACAGTGTATGATATGAAAAATCTTTCAGAAGGGTCATTAGGTTTAATCTAACATGGCATCCATTGATCTTCCATCATCTAATAGAGATAACAAATTATTGTTTAAGAAAATGGTCGCTGATAAAACAAAAGACCTCAAGACTATTGCGGATGTTAAAATCCGTGAGAGAGAATTAAAAGAAGAAATTGATGATGATGCACAAACATCAGCATTCCAAGAAAATTTAATTGGTTTGATGGCTCGTACGTTTATGGCTATTCAAGGCACAACAATGAATTTGAAAAATGTTGATGAATTGAAAAAAGAAGTTGAAAAACCTAAACCAAAAAAGAAAAAGACATTAATTGATAAGCTCAAGAAACAAGTTGATTCCATCAATCCATTTACTATTTCTGGATTAGGTATAAAAGAAAAACAATCTCTTGAAAAATGGAAAGCAATAACTGATAGAGCTTCTTCATTTACAAATAAAATTTCTGGCGTTGTTTCGTCTGTTGGATCTTATGCAACAACACGTTTACAATCGTTGATGACAGGTATAATTGATATTGCATCATGCTTGGGTAAATTCTTACTTGGACCATTTAAAGCTGGATTTAAAATTGCTGATAAATTAATGTATTTTTCTTTGGGTCCAGCATGGACTGCTGTTAAAAATGCAGTAGGTTCTATTGGAAAAATTGCAAAATGGGTAATTGGTACTGGATGGCAAGCTATTAGTTTAATTGGCGATGGTATAAAAGCATTACTTTCATTCCCATATGATGCTTTAAAGACAACTGGAACATGGGTTCTTAAAGGTACTAAAGCGTTCTTTGGATGGTATTTCAAAAATCTTTTCACTACATTGTTTAGTCCTTCAATGTGGATTATAAATATTCCAATTTTCGTTGGAATAACGTATGCGATGTTTCGTGTTTTTGAAACAGCATTTGATTTAGTTTCGGGTCCAATTTATCAAACAATGAAAAATTTGTTTAACAAAGCAACAGATAAGTTAGCAGATTTCACAGAATGGTTGTGGGCTGGTGTAAAAGAAGGGTTTAATTGGATTATTAATGTCCACATTGGAAAAAATAATATAAAAGAATATCTTTCAGATTTTTCTGATCGTGTGAAAGTAATGCTTTCGCAATGGTTTGGTCCAAGTACATTGCTTGGTGACACCATTAAATGGGTAAAGTCTGCGTATACATGGACAAAGGATGTATTTGATAAATGGTATGATAGTTCAGCTTCAGTCTTTTCATCTATTGTCAAATATGTAAAAGAAATGCCAGGTAAAACATTAGCAGCAAAGCTTGTCAATAAATTAGAAAACTTTAAAATTTCATTTTTAGGATATGAAGTAACTGCAACATCCTTATTTCCATTTTTGAAAAACTCTGTCAATACGTTGAAGAGAAAATATGGATTTGTAATGTATGGACAAGGTGATGCGGTTTCAAAAACATTAGAATTAGAAAAACAAAAAGTATTGACAGCAGCATTAGAGAGAGAAATCGTTTCTATGCAACAACAAGGAATGTCAAAGGAGTCAATTGCGAAAACAGTTGATGAAACTATTCTTCCTAAATTGCAACAAACTATTTTTGGCAAAATTTCAAGCGAAGCAATATCAGAATCAAAGATGCAAGCTTATTCTGGCGCATCAGATGTTATTTCTGGACGAAAAGGTTTAGTTGGTGATGATGTATTCAATAAACGTATTAGTTCAATTCAAACGTTAACAGAGCAATTAAGTGCAATTAATAGTGGAATCGTTGAATACAATGATGAGACTTCAAACCGTATAAAAAGTACATTAGATTATATTAAAGTAATAGACAATACCGAAACAGCATCACGTTTAAAAAATGCAGGATATGTATTTGATAAAGATTATTCAGATTCAACAATTGATCAACTTGCATCAGTTTCAAATGAACTTGATAAAATGAAATTGTCACCATCTTACAGAGATTTTCTTGATGCTGATCCTTTAGATGCAAATAGTAGAACAGCAATTGGCTTGGCTAAGCTATCTTCAAATATAAGTGGTTTAGGTGTAGCTGCGATGCGTGTTTTGCCAATTGGTGTTCTTAGAAAAATAACATATGGCGCTGCGTTAACTGCTGTTTCTGCTGTTGGTCAAGAAACTTTAGGTAATGTGTATGATTCTGGTCAGTTTTCAAATAATGCTGGAATAACATCTACATTAAATCAAGGTAATCTCTCATCAATTTCTGGACCTGGTGGTAAATTAAAGACCGATGATTTAATTGGTAATATGATGCATCAATATTTTGATGAATATGGTAATTTCCCAGGTAATGCACAAGTAAAATCACAAGTTAGACGAGATTTGGCCGATTTGCTTCAAGTTCCATATGTTGAAGACGATGATCAACGTCATAAGTTGGTTGGAAAGAAATACATTGATGCTGATTATGATCACTTAATTACAACAAACATAAATGATGAAAATCTTCGCGTTCGTTTGACAAATTCTATTGATCAATTATTGAATAGTGCAGCATCAATGAACAAAACTAAAAAAATGGCAACTGGTGGTATTCTTCCAAAAGATTTAAGTAAAATTCTTCCGTTAGATGTTCAAGGTAAAGAATTTATTAGAATGCACGTAGATGCAATTACAAAACAAAATCAAACTGCATTAGAAGCATCAAATAAAAAAGAGCCAAGATCAATCACTAATATAATAGAAGAGAATGTTTATTCCGAATCATATGAGATATATACTTTACACCACTTGTCGCGTGGTACTTTAGGAGCTACGTAATGGCGTTTTTAACAATACAAGATGCGCAAATTCTTGCAGTTAATAAAGTTATAGAAAGATATAACCTAGAGAAGCAATATGCAACTTACAATGATTTCAACGATTCTGGTAAAGTAATTCGTAATGGATTGAAGAATCAAATTCGTTTAGTTCAAAAAGATGTTGATTCTGCTAATAAGTACCTAAATGCAAATTTGACAAAGCCTCTTCTTTATTCAACAAATCTTTTTGATGTAAATCTCAATGTTTATACTCCATGGGAAAATGAAGCTGAAATTCCAAATACTGTTAAATATTACTTAGCAACTCTTCCAACAGGTACAATTCCTGAATTTACCGCAATTCAAGGTATTAATAATCTTTTGTTGGGTCAAGTCAATACAGATATTCAAACAAAGCAAGCGAAGGTTGATCAAATAACTCAAACTGGCCCTAATGATTCAACAAAAACTGTTTTGTTGAATGATGCAAATCTTGACCTAGATCAAAGTGAAGCTCTCGCAGCAGCAATTGAAGCGCATAATAAAGAAATTGAAAATGCAAAAAATTCTATATTGACACCAACTGATAATACTCCAAGTTTATCGCCAACTGATACATCAATTCGTCAATCAATTACTGATAATGTTACTCATAAGGTTGGTTACAAAAACCAATTAGATGTAGAGTCAACTGTTGTTATGCGTAAAAAAGTTTTGGATGCATTTTACACTGCAAAAACACCAGATGAAAAAGCTTTAGCTGAACGTCGTTTAGAATTAGCTTTACAGGCATCAGGCCCGGATGTCCCAATTACACGATCATCATTACCATATGATCCTGCTCGTTATTTAAATCTTTCAACACAATTGACAGAAGTAAATGATGAAATAATAACATTACAAACGCAGATTTCTGTAACAACTGATCCAACTCAATTGGCAATTTTGAATGCTATGCTTGATCAAAAGAATAAGCAAAAACTTATCCTCAATGATTTATTGAATGGTTTTCAAGATAGCAAAATTCCATCAACCTCATATTTTGGTTCATTCACAACAACTGAAATCGCACCTATTCCAAATAATACTGGCGTTTCTTATAATGTTGCGAATGCTGATGCAGAAACAAATGAAATAACTCGTCAAAGAAACATGCCAAACAATTCACCAAGAAACGATCAATCAGTTGATCTTGTTACTGGTGCTGTTGTTAATAAAAATAATGGAAATTATTCTGCGGCTGGTAGATATGTAGATGCAACTGATCCAAATAAAGATGAGTTAATTAAAAGTCTTTCGGATCAAAAGAAAATTCAAGCTCAACAAGAATATGACATTGAATTGAAGAGAAATCAAGGAATAATTGATAGCGCAACATTAGCTAGAAATGAAACTTTGGATGACTTAAATGCTAAAGCGACAGATTTACAAAATCAAAAGGCTCAACAAACTGATCCAGAAAAACAAAAAGCATTAGATATACAATTACAACAAGTTCAAATAGATCGTCAAGCAGCATTGGACACATATTCTGCAAATACTGAAACTGCAAGCAATAATATAACTAAAGCATCAAATGTTTATGCATCTGACATCAATAATATTGAAAGTGGACAGGCTCAATTAAACAACACTGCAATACCTCCAGCAACACCAGAAAGTGCTAGAAAAGTTGTAAATGATTTTGATAATTCAGTTGCTGCCCAAGATCAATCACAAATTGAATTGTCAAAACAATTAAAAATAGCTGAAAATAATGCTAGAACAAATAATCCAGGTCAAGATCCTACATTATCTGCGAATTGGTCACAAGCTGATAAGGATAAAGTGCAAGCTGCAATTAATAAATCAAATGATGCTGCTGCAACACAAAAAGATGCTGCTGCACAATTAGAATTAATGTCATCAACTGAAGCCGGAAGACAAGCAATAGCTGGTGCAGGCGTAAATAGTCAAAAGTTAGATGCTAGATTAAATGCAAATGGTACAAATGCTGCAAGCAATATCGTTTTTGGAAATAATACTATTACAGGTAATGTATCTGATGCTAATTTTAGTAGTACACAAGTTACATCACAACTAGAAAGTTCAAATATAAGACCTGATACTGGATTTGAAGGTATTAATAATGGAGCACCATTTTATTTACAAATGCCAACATTGAATTCACTTGGTGATTTCAAATTAGCAAATGGTATTTCACCATATGGCAAGCGTGGGGCATTGGATGTTGCGCGTGATGCTGTCCACTTCAATATTTTTGAAATTACACCACCAGCACCAAAAGCAACAACAGATTCTGCTGGTTTAGTTGTCAATGACGTTGACGCAGCAAAGAGCAATACATTAGGTGTATTTACTATTTATCCTACAAATAGTGATTATCTTAATTTCTCTCACAAACACACATATAATGATGAAGATCGTGTTGCATCATCAATTAATCAAGTTTTGGGAACTGTTAATACAGCAGATACATTGCTTTCATTAGGTGCAACGGTTCTTGGTAGTTCACAAAGAGGTCAAGAACAAGGTGTAAATTCAATTGTTCAACGACGTATTGAAAGTATTTCAACATATTCAGGTACTGCTAAACAATCAATCACAATTGATTTCGTTCTTTTCACAAAAAATGATTTCATTAGAGATGTATTCAGACCAATTATGTTTTTGACATCATTGTCTTATCCAAAGAGAACAACAAGTGGTAATTTTGCAAATATTGGTCAAGCTGCAAGTAAAGCAACTCAAAAAGCAGCATTGAACGCTGGAACACCTGATAGTATTAGAAGTTTGTTGTTGGCGTCTGGTGTCAAAGCAGAAGAAGCAGGAAAATTGTTAGATAACTTGGAAAATAAATTTTCTCGTTATGGTGGTATTGGTCCTTATCGTTATTATGTTTCTCGTCGTCCAGAATATATGTCCATTCGTCACGCATCGGGATTGTTTACATTCCCGTTAGCTTATATTGATAGCGTTGATTACTCATTCCAAGGTCCATGGTACAACTTCAATGGTGATCCACTTTCACCAAATGGTGAATTGGAAAATACAGTAAGAAACAGTGTTGCAGCGGCAGCAGCAAGTAAAGGTTTCTTAGATTCTATTTCAGATGCATTTAAAAATGCGTTTGAAAATGCTGGCACATCAAAAAGTAAAACAAATAATCCACAAACAACGTTTATTAATCCAATGAATCCAGGTAGTTTGACTGATAGAGCATCAAAAACATTTAAAAATGACACTGCTTATTACAATAAGTATAGTCTTCCATATGCGTATCCTTCTTGGGCAAAAATTTCAATAACAGTAAGTAATGCTCTACCAATGTTTAGAGATGATTTCTTAGAATCATTTTATGCTGGTGGTGGACCAAATCCTGGAAACGGTCTTGTTACTGTTTCTGAAAAACAAGCTGGATTTGCAAGTAACTTAAACTTGGCAAATGGAGTATCAAGAGCAAATGGCTTCTAATTTAAACTTTCCAACAACAAGTTTCATGAACTTGTTTAGAGCTATAACATACGATAAAGCAGAAAATCCAAATCAAATGTTGGATATATGGGATGCGTATGTTATTTCACCGTTTTATAAAGATAAACTTCGCTACTTTTTCTTGTATAATGTTAAGCAAGGAGATACCTGGGTTAGTCTTGCAAACACATATTATGATGATCAGCGCCTTTGGTGGTTAATTCCAATGTTTAATGATATTGAGAATCCTTTTATCGTTATGGACCAAACAATCTTTACTGATGAAGTCAGTGATTTAAAAATCCTTGATAAACAATATGTTGATCAATTATTGCTACAAGCAAGACAAGCAAAGATTTCAAATGACCGTATAGGTGATACCAACTAATGCCTGAAACATATCCAAATCTTGAAGGTAAACCAGAATTTGACACGGTGTCATCATTCTGCTGGATAACTCGCGGCCCATACATGGATGGTTTAAAAGCTGGGGATTTAATTAAAAATAAGTTTGGTATCCCACACTCATTTGAAGTACATACTTCGTTAAATGGAATGTATCGCTATGGCTCGTTGACTGTAGAAGATAAGTATGGCATTCGTGAATCTCTTCCTATTACTGGAAACGAAATTATTACGATTGCGTACAATAACGCGACAAGAGGATCAATTACAACAGCTAAACCTGTCTTTATCCATTTCAATATTTTTGATATGGAAGAAGCAATGATTGATGGAAACGATTCAACTCGTTTTTCAAGAAAAGCTTTAAAATTTCACTTAGTTGAAGCACCATTTTTCCTTAAATATAATGATGTTCAATGGCAAAGAGCTTGGGGAAATGATACTGGATCAGATATTAAGGGTGTCGCTATAGATCAAATTTTTCGCCAACACATAGAAGAAGATTTAAAAATAAATGAAAAGAGTCTATTTACTTTAGATTTTGAAGTTTTGAGAACATCACCATATTTCTACTGTCCTTCATGGAAAACCCAAAAAATGTTTTCTTATTTGTTAGATTTTGCAAAATCAACAAAAAATAATGGATGTGTTAAATTTTTTACAACATCAGATTTGGATTCTGGATCAATTCGCATCAATTTGAAAAGCATGAATGCAATGTTTGAAAATGCGAAGACAACAGTATTCACAATGATTGATGTTTCATCTGTTGAAAAAACTGGAAGTAATATTGCATTTGGTTCAAGAACACCAAATATGATTTTAAATTATAAGTTTTTGACATATGACATAACTGCCATTCCAAGTGGATCAAGTGGCGCATATCTTTTAAGTTATGATTATACAAAATCACAATATGTAACACATTTAAATAGATATTCAGAAAATATCAAAACAAATAAGAGTTTCTATAACTTTGCGTTATGGAGTACACAAATTGATAATGATCAAGCTCGTCAATATTTTTTGGGTGAAAAAAGAAATAAAGTAGAAGCTAAAGATTATCTATCAAATAAGTTAACAGAGCATCAATATCAATTGCGTTGTGAAATTTTGACATTTATTGATGAGACTGTTCAAATTGGCGATAAGATTTATATCACTTTCTTGTCAGGTATGGCAGAAATTGATAAGATGCAATCACATCCTATTGATGAACAAATGTCTGGTGCTTGGTTGGTTGAAGAAATAACTGATCAATCAATTGATGGACATGGAATGCGTAAGATGGTAATAATTAAGGATTCGTTCTTCAATATCTATGAGCCATCTGCTCAAAACAAGAAACCAATTCTTCCAGAAGTAACAGGAATATTTAAATGAGTGATAATAACTGTAGTGAGATTTCCATCAATCCTATAAATGGAAATGAGTTTGAAATTCAACCAACTGCATGCATTGAAATTTCTATATTGAAAGATTCACAAGCGGAATTGTTATTCTAATTTTGCTGAGACTGCAAAAGAATTTTCCATCACAATTTTAAAAAGTCAAGAAAAACATAAATAAGATACGAGGCAACAATGGAAACATACGATTCAGCATATAGACGAGGCGATGCTATTACATTTATATTTAAGCATAAACCTTATGTTGATTTGAGTTTACCGCCATGTACAAATGAATATCGTGATGCAATTTGTGTCACTTTGGCGATATATGATTCCTCAACAAAAGAAAGACTAGTTTACGCGGTTGATATGACTCGCGTTCCAAATCGCCCTGGTTGGTATTTCCATAGATACCAAACTCATCCTAATATGTCTTCTGGAATCTATACTGCCATTTTTACATCACTTACTAAAATTGATGGTATTGAATATACTAATAGAGCGGTACAAGATTTTGAATTACTTGATGATGGGATTGTATAATGGTTGAAAATTACTCAGAGCCAAACGGTATTCTTGAGTTGAATAATAGTAATGCGGATAACTTTTATCTCGTTATCCCCAAAATACCTACTTTACAATATATAAGTTCAGCTTTCAGAGATAAAACACATCCAGGAATAATTACACCTAGTTTATCTGCTGATTGTTATCAACCAACAAATGCACAGTTGAGACGTGAAACAAATTTAGATATGACCAATTTTCGTCTTTATTTGGCTGATGCAAATCTTCCATCAGTAAATATTGATAAAGTAACATTAGGTACACAATTTGCTGATATTTCAAGAGCAAGTAAGATTCATTTTGGTGAACTTGAATTAGAAATGATCGTTTCAGAAAATCTTATTAATTATAATGCTCTTTTATATTGGATGTACGGTCTTCATAATCCAGAAGAATATAATAAAATTTCTGGTCGTCGTATGGTTGAGGAATATTTTACAGACATTTATTTGATCGTCACAAATAATCATAGAGATAAGGTTTCAGAATACAAATTTATTGATGCATTCCCAATTGGATTAAATCCGTTATCATTTACATATCGCAATGCTGATACCATGAGAATTAGTTGTACATTCGCTCATTCTGGTATGGTTCCAACAAACAACTATGTTTTGAGGTACATCTAATATGTCAAGAACAGACGCTGATCTTCAAGCAAGCCCTTGCAATTTTAAGATAAAAGAAATTGTGGCCGAATCAAATACTCCTGTAGGGAAAGTTCGTAAATTAGTTCCAAAAAAAGATGAAAATGGCAATCAGGTTTATAAGACTATAGATGTGCCAGTTAAACAAGGTGGATGTTCCTGTAAAAATAAAAATGCAGGACAGACAACCATGGTTAAACAGCAGGTAGCAGAAACTGTTGAAGTGTGGGAAGATGGCCCTTCAACGGAAACAAAAAAAGTTTTTTGTAAGATTTATGGCCAAGTGAAGGGCTCATATTGCCAAGGTTGTAGGACATATAAAAATGGGTGACAAGGTTCCACATCAACAAGTCACTTATGATCAAATTCAAGGAGCAATACCTTGTAAATATCGTGGTCCTCTTGATATAAAGACAAAGCATGAACCTGCGACAGCATGTTGCATCGCTAAGGATATTGTTGTAAGTTGTAGCTTCAACTGTACACTTCTTAATAAGAAGATAACCGACGGAAACCACTGTTGGGCCTGTACACAAAGAGCACCTTAAATGTCTTTTATAACTAAGATCCTCAACTTTTTCAAACCAACTCCAAAAATCCTATTTATTCCTGATGCTTTCCATTCTGAAAAGCCAATTTTTAAATATAAATTGATACACGAATTTGCTAGAATTCCAAAGAAGGCTCATAAAACTGATTCAGGATATGATATTTCTTCCTGCGAGCATAAATTGATAAATGCTGGTGAATGGAAAGCAATTAAAACTGGTGTTCAGGTTGAAATCCCTCTTGGTTGGGAAATACAAATAAGACCTCGTTCTGGTTTAGCTTTAAATAAAGGTTTAACCATTCTAAATTCTCCAAGCACAATAGATTCTGATTATCGTGGAGAATTAATCCTAGTGGTAATAAATCATGGTAAATATCCGTTTAATGTAACTCCAGGTGATAAATTAGCACAATTGGTGTTATGTCCTGTTTTTGATGTTGATTTTGTTGAAGTTGATGATATTTCTACTCATACAGAAAGAGGAGAAAAGGGTTTTGGATCGTCGGGAGTAAACGATCAAGACCCTCAATCAACACAAAATGAATTCAACAGCAGAACCTGAAAAAACTGAAGCGCCAAAAATTCTTCCATCCGAGATTCAGAAATGGAATACGACTCGGTTTCTGTTCTACACAAAAAATCCCAATTATGATATAGGTGATTTTTTAAGAGCATTCTATAATCGCTTGTATGTTCGTGATGATTTCTCATGTCCTGCAATTGGCATGGCATCATTCATCCCAACTTCAAGAAAGCACCGAATCACATACAACCCTTATATAATTTGGGACGTTGTTTATCGTGAAGAGTGCAAAAAGTTTATGGATGAAAGTGTTATCAATTATTACGATGACATTTTGACCAAATCAATGCAACGGGGACATTGGATTTCAGAAGAAGCATTCAAGGATTGGACTGATCTTCATCAAAAAGAAAAATTCATTCGTGCAGATTTACACCATTTTATCAAGGCTGTAACGACACACGAAATTTGTCACATCATTATGAATCATTTAACGATTCATAGATCAGAAAGCATTATAGAGACAAATAAGGAAAAGCGCAAAACTCTCGCTCAAATTGAAAATATTGGCATGGATTTTGCCATCAATCAATCTCTCAATTTTGGTTCGGAAGAAATCGCAAAATCTTTCATGACAAGATACAACAAAACATTGTTGTTTACTTTTTTGATGAGCGATGAAACATTATTTCAATCAAGAGGTGCTGATCGCGAACTATCTTTTTCAGAGATAACCGAAGAAAATATCAATATAAAATATTTTGATCATGATCGGTTCATGAATCAGACCAGTGAATATTATATTGATTTGTTGAAAAAGGGTGGCCAAACTCCACAAGGTGAACAATCATTAGCTAAATTAGGTGTTGCGATTGGTAGTTTGTCAGGAAAAGAATATTCAATTGAAGACCTAACTGGCCATGGAAATGAATGTGGAGTTTGGGCTGGAAAGGGCGTTGAACAATTCAACGAATTCAATGATTTAACTGACGAAGAAAAACGTGTTACTGATAATGATCTGCGCCAAGCAGATAGAAATGCCAAATCTCAAAATAGAACATCATTGGATGATTTCTTTGATAGTCATCAGATTCCAGATTTTGTCAAAAAATACGTCAAAGCAATTATATCCCCTTCAAAAATTTCTTGGGAAACAATTTATCAGTTCTTCATTATGCGGTGGACGAATTTCAATGATTATGAATACACATATAAGAAGGAATCAAGAAAAATAGAAGGTCAGTTTCCTGGCAGAAGCATGGAGATTGGCTATGATGCAGTATATGCTATGGACCGAAGTGGATCAGTAAGCAAGGCTGATTACAATGCATTTGCTGCTGAAACTGAAAAAATTTCACAGACGGTTCATGATGATATGGTCCGATTTATAGAATTTTCGGACGGTGTTGTTGGTGATCATTATGTCTCTGTTAAAAGTATTCCTGAAGTCCCAATTTCTGCGACAGGTGGAACTGCATTCCTTCCAGTCCTTACCATGTTAGCTAAAGAAGGAAATGGAAAACCAGTTCTTTGCTTTACTGACGGATATATTGAGGATGGATATAAACAGGCAGACTTTTCTTTCCAAATTCTCATTTTCGCTACATCTTCTTGTTCAGATTCACAAGCAGAATCCCTAAGAGAAAGAGGATTTATCGTTATCCATCAAGGTGGTAATAACGATTGGTTCTCTAAAATGCATTGATTGTCCACATTTAACATGTAGAATCCGAAACCATGACAACCACTGAAAATTTAGCTGTACAGCAATCAACTCGTTCCGATTGCATGAGATTTCCAATTAGCGAAGTTCTCAAGGCAATTGCATTCTCTGCTGAGACAAGAAATCCTCTTGTTCTTTGGGGTGTGAAGGCTGTAGGTAAAACCAGCATCATCAAAAAATATTGTGAAGATAACAATTATAGAATTGTTGTTCTCCATCTTGCATCGCAAGGTGTTGAAGACCTTGTTGGCTTGATGTCTCGTTCACTTGATGATGAGGATCAAGTATACATGAACAGACTTCTTGAAAAGGTCAACAAAAACAAGGATCTCACTTCAAGTGAATATGAATGGGTTCGGACAATGTCAGCATCATCTTCTGGCAAGCAAAAGACGGTTTGGACTCGTCCTAATTGGTTGACCAATGATGTTGATAACCCAACATGCTACTTCCTCGATGAAATGAATCGCGCAAACAAATTCGTTATGGCGTGTATGTTGCCTTTCTTAAACGAAGGTAAAATGCATGAACATCAAATAGGTCCAAAAGATTTTATCGTAGCGGCCTGCAATCCATCAAATGGAAAATATCAGGTAAACGATGCATTCAGCATGGATGAAGCTTTGAAAGACCGGTGCGGTCATATCATCGTGGAACCAACCAAGGAAGAGTTTTACGCATACGCTTCTGAATATTTTGATGAAACAACTATGAAGGTTGTTCAGAAGCATTCAAACTTTGTCAATCTTGCTGAATTTGATTTGAACTTCCGAGTTGAGCCATCGCGTCGTAGCTTGGTCAACATCATGCAACATCTTAAAGATAAGGATCGCAATTGGATTCGTGAAAACGGACGTGCAGTTATTGGTACTTATCTTGGTGGTTCTTTCTTAAATATTTGGTGGAATGAAAAGTTCCGTTCTGATGAATATTTCACTCTTGACGAATTGAAATCTTGCAAGAGCAAGGAAGAGAAGATCAAACATCGTCTGGTAACGTATATTGATGGTGGTGTTGAAAGCGTTCGTATGGATCTCCTTGACGCTGCTATTGACACTATGATTGATTGGATACGAGAAGAATATAAGGATGGTGTAAGTACAGTGACATGGCTTATTGACTTCTTCAAAATGCAATTCATACCAAAGGATATAATGGTTGCATTCATCACCCGTATTAATTTATGGGAATATCCATCGCTCTGCGAAGAATTCTTTGACTCAGGAATCTTTAAGGGCGAAGACCGCTTCAACGACCAATACGCAATTTGCGAGAAATAAGGTTTAAAATGAATCCTCAACAAAAAGCTGTCATAGACTTTCTTGGAACATCAAAGGATGTTCTCATCGGCGTAATCAACGCTTCTGCAAAGGGTGGAAATGTTGTTCAACGTGCGAGTAATTCGGATGAAATCACTATTCAACAACAAGAATTGTCACTAGAAACCTTGTACAGTAAGGTCAGTGATTTGTTTCCACAAATATTGAAGCTGTGTGCAAATGATTCTTTGGCAGATTCAATTCCTCCAATGTGGTTTAATTTGAATCGTTGGACTGAAGTACCCAAACCAGTTGCATTTGAAGGTAACGTTGACGCTGCCAAGTTGCTGCAATCAGATACTCAACATCGTGTAGAATATTTCTATGCAGCACATCAAATCATTCGCAAATGGGATAGTCCAACTATCTGTGCTATTCTAGGTTCAAAGAAGCTTTGGAATAGCAAGGGTGATAGAAAGACCAAAAATCTTATTGATACTTCGGTATGTAGCACCAGTGATGTTGAATATTTGCGTGAAAGAGGTGCGATCACTGAATTTGGTGAAAAATCAAATGAGTTTGTTCGTTGGGTTGTTCCATATACGACGCCATCAGGCAAGAATGCGTTTATCCTGATTTCGGGAGACAATGATTTCTTGAACGGTTCTGTTGACATCATTCCACAATTCAAGTTCTTGACTTCTTTCAAACTGCGCAAACAGCAAGAAGAAAATACCCACGTTGAATTGACATCTGAAGCATGCATCTACCATGATCCACAGGATTTAAATCTCATCGGGCAAGAGATTGGTGTTGTTCGCTATCTAGTTGGCGCAATTCTGACTCACGATTACATGCAGTTCTTGAAAAAGAAAATGAATGTGACTACTGCTATTGAAATTGATAGTGCAACAAAAGGTACGTTCAAGAAGGTATCAATTGATGACATAATCAACAACTACTCCAAGGTCAAAAAGTTCTTGACGGTACTGAACGCATACAAGTTTATCGGTTAAGTTCTCTTCGTTTTGAAGAATAATCCCTGTATGGCTATAATGGCTTTACAGGGATTTTCTTTTCATGAAATTTGAAGATAGAGAACAAATAGCCTTATTAATTAAGAAAAAATATCAAGATAAAGTCAAGAGAGAGGTTCTTGAAAAAAATCTTGAAGGTCTTGTAGATGAATGGATTGAAATCCACGAATACATAGATGAAAATGGTTACAGTATTAAGGATTTACCTACAAAAGATGAAATGAAATGGTGGTTCCAAGATTTACCTGAAGCTGATACTGTAATTTACGCTGATGGAACATCTGAACCTCTTTTTGAAATTGATGTAGATAAAATTTGCACCAGCGATGAGTTGGCAATGCATGTTTTTAAAAGTGAATATGATTGGACTTGGGATCCTAAAGTTGAAGTTCCAAAAACAATTAAAATGATATTGAAATACAATAAGGTATATCTCAATACAAAAAATGAAATTTCAAGACGTAAATTAGAAACAAGATTAATTAATCTTTTCTTAGTTGGAATTGTACGTTTTAATCATATTGAACGTAAACCATATTTGCCAAAGTCGTCTATAAATAAAGGTTTCAAAAAGTTTAGCGCATTTTTAAATTTATTAGAAAAATTGGACAATGGAACTATAAAAGATTTAGAAATAGAATCATTTCAACTTTTTGATTGTATATAAATGAAATAATATGCCGATTAATCCAAATAATTTTGAAAAACCTTCTTATTCTCTTGATGGGATTTATCGTGGTATTGTTGAAAACAATGCTGATCCATTAGATGCTGGTAGAGTTCAAGTTAGAGTTTTTGGTGTGCATGATACAAATGGAAGTAAAACACCCGTAATACAATTGCCATGGGCTAAACCTGCTTTAGGATTATCTTGGTCCGGTGGTTATAACAACAACAATATTGATCACATAAATTCAACACCAGATGTCCCTGGTGATAGATATGATCCTGGAAGCAGTAGTACTGTTGCTGGTACAGATTTCACAGCATCAAAATATCCAACAATTGATCCTACAAAATTTGCTGCTGAAAGCATTGATCCGTTTGGAAATGCATGTGGTACTGGCGGCCAATTTGTTGTTCCAAAGCGTGGTAATTGGGTTTTCTTATTCTTTGATGGTGGCAACCACATGGAGCCATATTATTTTGCTATGGCACCAATGGAACGCGACTGGTCTACAACTAAATCACAGAGAACAGTCATCATTGAAGAGAAAATCCAAGCGATCAAAAAGTTTAGAACGGAGTTTAATCCTAGAGATGTAGCAATACCTCTTCCCGATTCTTGGGCAAGTTCAGCGGTTGTAAATCCTAGAATTGATAAACCTGTCATAAACATTCCAGAAATTACGCAAAGTGATAGTAATAGAGATATTACAACTACAACAAGTGCTCAAGGTACAACTGTAGTCATTGATAATAGAAATGGTAAAGAACGAATTTATGTCATTCATAAAAATCACATTGATTTTATTGATGAAGCTGGAAATAAAAAAGAATTTAATGGTAAAAATGGATCAACTGGAACAAATCAAGAAGTAGGTATAGAAGGTGATTATGAAATCTATATCGCAGGTAAATATAAATTATATCCTATAGGTGATATTTTCATTCAATGTGATAGTAATGTTCAAATTGATGCCAAGAAAAATGTTGGAATTGTTGTACGTGAGGGTGATGTTGATGTAATTGTTGAAAAGGGTGCATTAAATGCAGAAATTCAACAAAATGTTAATGTTAATTGCCATGGAAACATGAATGCTAAAGTTACAAAAAATGTTTCATTAATGGTTGATGGAAATCTTGCAGCAACTGTTAAAGGCTCAACTGATGTTAACGCTGTAGGTGACGTAAGTGTTAATGCTGGCAAAGATGTTAATTTGATTGCCGCTGGAAAAGTTAAAATGGCAGCATCTGAGATTGACGTGACTGGAAATGTAAAAATAAATGGTGATTTAAGCGTTGTTGGTGCTGCTTATGTTCGTGGTGATATGAATATTACTGGAAATTGTATTGTTTCGCAAATAAGTTATGCCGTACTTGGTATTGATTGTGGTGGATTTATAAGAAATAGAGGCCCAGCAGATTTGGGTGCGCCATTAACGGCGCATGGATTAATTGTTCTTCCTGGAGTTGCAACTGGTACCGGTCGTCCAGCAAAAACAGCAACTGCGGGTGCTGCACCAACGCCAGCCAAACCAACTGTAAAGAATGTTGATATTCCAAACTTAACAAAGACTGAATTGAAGATCCCGGGTAATACAAAATTACCAACAATACCAACAAAGTAATATATTTGATGCAAAAACATATAAATATGCGTTATGGCTACGCAGATTTATTATCAAGACTTACCTATAAATCCTGATGTAAACTCATCTGGCGATTTGAGTTCTATCCAAAACATAGATAGTATCAAACAATCCATTTATATGATTTTGAATACTCCTAAGGGAACAAGAATCTTCATGCCTGATTATGGATCAAAAATTAAAACATTCCTCTTTGAACCATTTGATGAAACCACTGCTACACGTATAGGAACAGATGCAGAAGAAAGTTTGAAGAATTGGGAAACTAGAATAACAATTATCAGTATAAATGTTGTTATGGATTCAGATTCTACATCTTATGACGTTCAAGTAATCTATCAAATAGCCAATACACAACAAGTTGATTCAGTAAGCGTTTCTTTGGAGAAATTATAAGATGCCCATCAATATTAATTACACTGCAATTGATTATGATGCGCTTCGTAATGAATTGATTCAATATCTTAGAGAAACCAAAACTTATAAAGATGTAGACTTTGCTCAATCAAATATCAGTAATTGGGTAGACCTTGAAGCCTATTTAGGTTCTCTATTTGGTTATTATGCAAATTCAGTTGCAAATGAAGTCTTCTTGCCAAGTGCAAAGCGTTGGAAAAATTTGAATAGAATTGCACGTCTTTTGGCATACAATCCTAGAGGTGATGTTGCTGCAACTCTTTCCGCGGTTGGTTCATTATCTCCCGAATATTGCTTTGGTAAAGAAAACGCTTTCTTTGAAATTCCTGCATATTCTCAATTTCCATCACAAAAAGCAACACCATCAAACCAAAACTTTGTTTTCACCAACACAAATCAAATCCTTTATTTGATTAAAGGTTATGGAACACGTACTGTTACACAAAATGATTTTGCTTACGATGGAAATCAATTGCCATTAACAAAACCAGTTTCTTTTTGGACAAGTGGAACATCCGGTGCAAGTGCAACACCAACTTTTGATCCACAGAAAATTTCTTTAACATTGTCTGATACAAAACCATTATCTGTTTTGGATCGTTTAGATCCAACAAACTTTAAAGGATTTGATACTAACAATGTTCCGATGTTTGATCCTTCTGACGCTTCTTCTGTTGGTCAACCATTTAATAGAACAATTACAACAAATCCAGTTTCATTTTCTGTAGTTCCAAGTACAAATTACTTTGTATTATTTAATTATGATAAGCAAACAAGCAAGCCATCATTAAGTGTCATTGCTGATCCCGATTCAGCACAACAACGTCAAGATGATATTATTACAACTTTACAATTGAAGCCAACAGATTCTTCAGGTGATTTTTATGTTCTTGAAGAAGTTCAAAATAATAGTTTAGGAAGATTTTATGTTGGTGTTCTTGGTATGGAAAATTTGGACAGTGTTCAATTTTCATATGATAAGTTGGAATCAACTGCAAATGGTATAAAACAAATTCACTTGATAATTAATCAAGATGGTGATAAACCACCTTTTAATGCTCTTGTAGAAGGTCAAGTTTATTCTTTCTATTCCGGTGAAGTTTCATCACAAGTATTTGATGTAAACACATGGGATGTTACACAACCAGTTTTCAACATCAATTTACAAATTGTAACACCAGATTCTCCTGGTACCAATTATGATGCTGTTTTGAATGTTACATCAAAAGAACCTGGATATAACGAAGTAACAATTGCAAAAATTTATCCTAATTATGTTGATCCTGATACAGATATTAAAGCTTTATCAAAAGATCCAGGTCAACGTTTTGGTAATTTCCAAGTAATTCCAAAAATAGATTACACAACAACTGAACAAAAAAGTGGTTACGTTAAATTCGTTGATGGTATCAATAGTGTTTATGTTTCTTTTGATACTCCGTTCACAACATCAGCACCAAATGAAGTTATTGAATATATTTTAGAATTAACTCCCGACCAAAATGTTCAAATATGGTTTTCTTCAAAGAGTGAAAAAGGTTTCACAATCAATGTTGAAGCAAACACAGGTTTTGATGGTAATGTCAATTGGATTGCAACTCGTTTTAAAGAAGATGCTGTAAGAACATTTGATGTTTCTTTTGATACAGAAATTCCAGAAATTGCAGGCGAACCAGTTGATTATACTGTTTTCTTGACTCCATCTGACAATGTTCGTGTTTGGTATACAGATAAAACAAGTAAAGGTTTCAAAGTAAATACTGAGCGTTCATTCACAGGAACAGTTTCATATTCAACTTTCGTGTTTTCTGGTGATCAAGCGGTACAAGATGAAGCAACAACATCAACACAAAAGAAGGGTACTGTTACTCTTTCAGGTGATGTCGTTACTAGACAAATTACTTTTGATACTGCTTTCCAAGATGCTAATTATGGTTTACATATTGTAACAAATCAAAATATCAATTCATGGTACACTGATAAAACAAATACTGGTTTTACATTGAATATAGAAACTGGTTTTGAAGGACAAGTTGTAGCAGATTGGTTCGCCGATTTTTCATCTGAATACATTTATCAAAAGCACGGAACAATTAATTTTGCAGGTCAAATCAGTAACGATGGTACATTGCCCGGTATTCGTTATTCAAATGTTCCAGAAACATTTTCAATAGATTCATTGAGACAAGGTGACATTAAGTTGTCATATATTAATCAAAATGGTGCTATTGATGTAGCAAATAATTATTTAAGTGCTGCATTTACTGCTGATAGAACATCTATCAACGAAATAAAATTCTATCTTGATTTAGATGATGTTTCTTATTCTGATTTGAGAATTTTCTTGAAGGATCCTGATGGTGATTGGGAAGAATGGGATAATGCAAGTAATCTTGCGGCAACTATTGATACAAAACCAGGATCTAAGGTATTCTTCGTTCGTGTAAATGAATATAAGAAAATTGAAATTTGGTTTGGTGATGGCGTAACATATGGTACTGATCCAGTTGGAAAAGAAATAATTATTTTTGGTTTGAGAACTGTTGGAATTGATGGAAATATTCCTCCAAATACTTTATCCGATACAATCGTCATTTCAGAAAATATTCTTGGTGATGATGACATTACCATTAATTTTGAAGATCAATTTATTCAATTAGTTGGATTGAAAAAGGATGCATATTTTGCTTCAGGTGCGCAAATCCAAGTTGGTACAATTTACGATAGTGAAGGAACACAAATAACAGAAGAGATTCTTTCAATTCAACAACCAACAAATGCATTTAGTGGTGCAAACATTGAAACAGTTGAAGAATTGCGTGCAAATGCTGGTAGTGCAAATCTTCGTCAAGACCGTGTGGTTTCTCTTGATGATTATGCATCTTTCTGTAATCAAATGTTTTCAGATTATTTGATAAAAACTCAAGTATTATCATATAAGGAAATTGCTGAGAGTGGATTTATTTCTGCTGATGAGTTGACAAAGTATTTCTTCAATTATATTTTCATTATAGGATTGCCACGTTATGGAAATTATTTAACAAAGCAACAAACTGATTGGATGTTAGATACATTGAATAATAATTTCAAGGCAATGGCAACAGTTGAACATCAAATTTTCACAGCAAAATATGTTCCTATTGACGTTCGTGTTCGTTTCAAGAAATTGAAAAACGCAAGTGGAGAATCTATCAAGACTGCAATAAATAAAGCGATCAATGATTATTTCCTTGCGGATTCTCATGAATTGGGTGAAACACTACATTATGGTGAATTGGAAAAAACAATTTTAAATCTTGCTGGTGTTCAAACTGCTCAAATTGCAATGAATAGAAATATTGGATTATCAACATCCGATTATGTTACTGATGCTGTTGTAACTGGTGTTGAAACCGTTCAACAAGTAAAGCGCAAGAAAGTTCTTGAATTACTTGCTAAGGATCCATCATTGTTTACTATCATTGAACCATTATTTGATATTAGAAATCCAACAACCAATGTTAAAGAATTCCAATTTACAGGCGATATTGTTTTGAGTCGTTTTGAGTTCCCAACAAAAGGTAATATCATTATAGAATTAGAGGCATAAACGGATTATGTATTTTAAAGCCGATTTTTCTTTTGAACCAACTATCAATTATGCTCCTGTAAAAATAGGTTTTAAAAATCTATCTGTTGCAGGTAATCCAGTTGATGATGGTTATACCGTTTTAGTTGATAATTTGGGAAATGTTCTCAATTTAACGGTAGATATTACAACCTTACAAACAATTATTTCAACATATGAATGGAAATTTGGTGACGGAACATTGTCAACTGATCCTTCTCCTGATAAAACATATGAATTATCTGGTGATTATGATGTAACGTTGAATATCTATTCACAAGAATTTTTTGATTTCACTTCTTCAAAAACATATAGAGTAAAGAATACAATTCAAAAGACTGTCAATATTGGTTTGACAACTTATGCATGGTTTTTGCAACACATGATTGCGCCACAAAAAGAAAGCGTTGAAAATAATGTTGGTTTCCAAGAACTTGTTTACACCTCAGCACAGTTTTTTGATAGAATTTACAAAGATATACATGACATTGTAAATTTAGTTGATTTCAATAAGATTCCATCTGAATTTTTGCAATACTGGTCAGATACATTAAACCATCAACGTTTCTATGCTCAACGTATTGGTTATTCTGAACAAACTGCTCAAGGTTTCTTAGATTATAATTTCTTTGATCGTGTTGAAGCTGGTACTGTAACAGATGACGAAGTAAAATATTTCAGACAATTCCTTCTTGATACTGCTATTCTTTTTAAGAAAAATGGTTCACAAGAAGCAATTGAATCTTTTTTCAAATTATATGATTTCACTATTTCACTAAAGGAATTGTGGACTAAAAATTTTGGTGTTGAATTTCCAAAAGCAATTGTTGATGAATTCTTGTTTATTTCTCGTATAGAGGATACTGAAAGTAAATTTAAATATAATGGAATCAATGTTGGTGGGTGGGATAATAGTTTAGGTCATTTAGAAAAGACTATTAATGAATTGGTCATTGATAATTACCACTATGTTTCACATTTGGTATATCCTGCTGATGCAACAGATGCAAGTGATACTTGCTACACGCAATTTTTTGTAAATGATTTTATTCCAAAAATAGACAAGATTCTTCGTGCAGATGGTAGAGATATTACTGATAAGGAAGATTGTGGTTCAAATACTGTTGAATCAGTTTGTACAACTGGAACTACAGGTACAAGTGGTACTTGCACAGAAACAGGAGTTTCTGTCATAAAAAATCCAAGTTGGGATGGCGCTTCAAACGAAATTGATGGAATTTTGTATAAGTTTTATGGCGCCCCGACTGGCTATGTTCAACAAGTTATTAATATTTTTGGTTATTTGCCAAATGGCGTTGATGAAATTGACGAAGGTTCTGGCAATGGCGATACCAGTGATGATTATTTGTGGGCAGATTGGAAAACTGGTGTAACTGTTCCACCACAAATTATTGGTGTTAAGGGATTAAATCGTCCAACTGTTGTTGATAATCTTCCTTTTGTTAACTATACAACATCAATAACCAATGGAAATTTGATTCAAGTTGCAGATTTCCCAATGAAGACAACAAATGATTTCTTCATTGTTGCCCGTGGGTTCATCAGAGTAATTAAAGAAGGTTATTATGTCTTTACATACGATATTGGTAACACTGGAACTATTTCATCAAGTGAATCGGTTGGTTTATTCAGTCTCAAGCATACCACACCATATACAGATAATGATTTAAAATATATTGATAGTCTTGATGATATTACATTCATTCGTGATAATACTGATGTAACAATTACCGTTGGAACAACTGCCACTGGAACATTTAATTTGTATTCCAAAGCAGGTGAATATGGTGTTATAGAAATTCGTCAAGGTGAAGGTGCAACTGAAAGTGGAACATATCACTTAGTACCTGGAAATTACGCATTTGAAATAAAATCAACCTATAGTAGTAATTTCTTTAAGAAGTTGAATCTTCTTTGGGAAGCATTTGAAATTCAAGAAACTGAATCAACAATTTATTTCAATAAATTCATCAATAAATCAACCATTCCATCCAATTCGTATATCACATTAAATGATACTGAAAGTACAATCGCTGATACAGAAGGAAAAGGAATTTTAATAGTTCCAAATACTCTTCTAGAAGGTTCAGATACATTATCTGTCGTTTACAAAGAATCAAACTTAGATAAAAATGGTGTATCAGGTATTTTGAGTAGTGATGTACAATGGAAAAATTTGGATATTACTGTTCGCTGGGCATATGCAAAACCAAGTGATTATGCTGAAAACACAATAATTCCATCAAAGAGTATTGAAATTGTTTTCCGCGCTGTTTATAGAAACAAGGATGTATATTCTACTGTTGATGATTATTATGCAGTTGTTGTTGATGGAAATAAATCAACAATAAAATTAGTAAACGTAACATATTCAAAAGAAAATTATGCATATTACTATCGTTACTTAAATTTAAATCCGCTTCTCAATGAAAAGGATAAACAAGTATATGAAACAACTATAATTGATGAATTTGGTCATACATTTAAATTTGATGAAAACAGTTATTACGATGTTATCGTTTCTGTTGTTGATAATTTGGTTTCTGTAAAATTCAGAAAAAATGTTGCTTGGACTAAGTTGAAAAATGATATTCCTGGTGCAATTGCTGTTGTTGATTATACTGATGCACAAGATTACATTGATGTATTTACAAATGTTAAATTAGATCAGACTAATAATGACACGCAAATATATGGATTGGATGGGAATGTAGTTAATGTTGCAGAAAATTACATTCCAATTATTGAAGAAGGTTTTTATGGATTTGGTGTTAAGACATCAATCGTTCGCTTAATTTCATATATTGTTGAACCTAAAGATCATACTGATATTACATTAGTACGTACAGAAGAGAAATGGAAAACAATTAAGGCACATTATCTTGATTCAAGAGATAGCACATTATTGAAATTCAATTCATATGATGAAAATGATCCAACAACAAAGAACACCTTTGATTACGAAATAACTCCAAGTTATAATGGACAAACTTCATATGACATCAGTCAATTTGAAAATATTGACGACAATTCAATTGAAAAAGTATTTTTCAATAAGGTATCAACTGATTCAATTTCAACTAGATTTAATATTTGGTTGGATGATCAATTTGTTGCAAACACATTCAAAGATGATGCAGATTTAATTTCAAAAGTTCTCATACCGTTGGGGCATGTTTATGAACCATTTATCAATTGGATTCCAGTTGATTCAAGTACTTCATATGACATTACAAATCACGCATCATTAAATCGTGTGATTGCATCAGACGCAAGAATTTTGCCACATACTGTTGCATTAAGCGGATCAACACAAATCAGTTTCTCAGAAATGATCCGTGTAAAGGATATGTTATATCCTAATAATGTATGTAGTCAATTATTAAATTCAGATGGTAATGTTCATTTGATTGGTGTATGGGAAGAAATTTGCCCACAATCAAACCAAGATGTTTGGTCGTTTAATGGTTCAACTGGAGTTGCAACAGGATCAAACGAAGTTCTTTCTATTATTTACAGAGATAAGACGACACAAGAAGAAGCAATTGGTGTAAAATTCAAGAGTAATGATGTAATCAAAGATTTGATTTGCAGATATTGCGTTGATACTATGATTTTTGGATTGTTTGATGTTACATTACCATCTTATGCTGTAAAAAATTATAATAAGGATTGGTATTGGGAACCAGAAGAAACAACCACTTTGCGTTATTTCATTCCAATCGGAAAATTAGAAGAAGGTAGCGTTTATTGTTTACCATCGCTGGAAATCTTGAGAAACCCACAAGTTAAAATAAATTTGTTGGGTGTTTATGCGCCACACTCATTTGAAGGTTTCCAATTCACAGAAAATCGTACATTACAAATTCTTGAACAAAATAAATGGGACATCCAATTAAACGGTAGAATAACATCACGTTATTTCTTGGATTTGAATGCTGATTTGGCGTATTCGGTTGAAAAGCCATTTGGTTCAACTTATGGTTGTGATTTCAATATATGTCCTGTAAAAGCATCACAACCATGGAAGACAAGAGAAACTTGCACAATCAATAATGTTTGGTATTTGCCAGAAAAAGTACAATCGTTAGTTGGTGTGTTGGAAGGATATGCAACATTCACTGACGATTACAATTGGTGGATCAATAGCGAATTTTACATAAAGGAAACATTTAATACAGTTCTTCCACCAAATGATGGTATAAATTTGTTTACTGGAACAAATGCTCCGTCAGCAGAGTTTGTACACTTGATTAAAGATAATGACTATAATCAAGCATTATACAATGCTGATATTACTTGGTGCATCAGTTCAGTATCTGTTGACGAAGAATGGGCAACAAATAATAATTCTTATGGTGTAGGTGTATTTGATGTATCTGCATATGAAAAAATTGGATTTTCAACTGGTGCTTCAATTAGTGGTGAAAAGTTAATTCCAACTAGTTTCTACATGCATATCAATATGCCGATTGATGTTGTTGATATTTCCGGTGATAAGGTTCTTGATTTAACATTCTTCTTGAATAAAGAAACTGGAGAAAGAACAACGTCACCATACGGTTTATATAACTGGTATTTAACACATTCAAATCTTGGATCAATTCAAGAAAGAGAAAAAGCAGGTTGGGATGTCAGTGATTGGAACGACGAATTTACTAAATGTTTCAAAATAAATTACGTTTATTGGAAACCTGATACAAAAAATATCAAAGTTAACAAATATTTGACATATACAACTGAAATTCCACCATTTGGTTCGGTATTGTATATTACCATAGATAAAGATAAGACAGAATGCATCAATACAACTGACCGTAAGGTATTTGGTGTTTCAGATGGATACAATTTCATTTGGGCAATTCCTGCTTTATATGAAAAGTACACTGCATGGTACAATAGTGGTATAAAAACATATGCAGATGGATGGGAAATACCATCAGACTATTACTATGTAAGAGGAAACGTGACCAATGAGTAATTTGATTTTAAACAATCAGACTTTTGATTTTTCACGTTTTGCTAATGCTGAAATGGTTGCGAGTTTTTATCCTGACAAATTGTTCTCTAATACAAAGCAGGTATTTATTGATAATTTTGGAAATAATCGTCAATTGAATTGGAATGTAAGAGTTGAACAAGATGATGTATGGAAAACTGTTGTTCGTAAATCTGATACTCAATTAAAATATACAGGTATATCATTACCATATATCCTTGACTCATATAAAAATGAAAATGTATTAAAATACACTGATAAATTTGAATTTGTCAATGCAAACGCATTTAGTGGAAGCACAACAACTGATAAAACTGTTGGTATTGGTGACAATCATGGTGCTGCTCCATTTATGTATTTGACAGATGTGTCATCATCAGTATTTGAAATTGAAGTAAAATTTATTTTTGATAAGTCAATTATTGATGGTGATTTATTGAAGAAATTTGAATTGATTCTTAAGGGCGAAGAACATTTTTCAACTCAAAATAACAATTTTGGTATTACTGATTATTATTTCGTTGGTCCAGGTGTTTATAATTTTGATGTTGGTTTAGGGATGCGGTCAATTGATGTTGAAACTGGTGAAGTTAAAGAAACATTCTTAGCATCATGGGGTGATTTCAATGTACGCAACATTAAAGCTGATGTTTGGTATGTGCTTAAAGCTCAAGTTTCACCAACATATATAAAAATATTTTTCAATGAAGAGGAAGAAGATCCCCAATTGATTCTTTCATATAATATTGATAAACGCAATGAAAAGATCACAGATAGATATTTGAAGGGTGAATTTGAAAACCTTCAAGCATTGATAATTGGTTTAGAGGATTTGGGAATCACATATCCAAGTAGTTTAGGTAATACTGTTAGTTCAGATTTTACTTTTAAGAATTTTAAAGAAGAATTTGCATCAACATTACCAGTAAATGGTTTCTATTCTGGTTTTAGACTTTCAAATGATCAAACATATGTTGCAAATGTAAAATATGGTGTTCAAGAGAACAAAATTTATACATTTGGTGCGGCATATGATTCATCTTCGCAAGATGATTTGATTACTTCAATAAAAGAAGACTTTGCAATCGTTGGTGATGTTGTTAAAGTTCGTAAAACATTGAATCTTTATACATTAATTCAAATTGATGATAGTTTGTTCTATCAATTTGACAAAAATACTCCTGTTAAGTATGATAAATCAATTGAACAGTTTGAAGTTTCTGGAGATAAGACAATTGTTGTTGAAAAGGTAGTACCTAGAGATTGTTTAAATGGTTTGGTATCAATTTCTGGTTCAAATGCAATGGTTTGGTCATATTCATCAAACACAACTGGTATTAAGACACTATCAGACTTCGCTTTACAAGTTCCACATTTGGAAAAGATGACAATAACCAGAGACGGAACTGAAATTGCATCGTTTCCATCAACATCTGGTGGTTTAGATCCAATTATTTTAATAGATGATGTCATAGAAATCATAATTGAAGATGGAAAGACTTCTATGTTCCCATTAAGTGGAACTTTTGGACGTTATGAACGATTTGTGCGTGTTTATCAAGAAGGTTTCTCTGCTGAATATCCAGTTTTGATCAAAGATAAGACTTTTTATAACGATAATTTAAAATCATATATGGATTTCTCACATAAGATTATAAATCAAGTAGTGATAAATGATAATAGACTACATATTATCTTCAAGGATTACTAATGACAGTCAATAAAAATATAGCGTTTAACTTGACCCGTGGTAATCCATATTCAAATCAAGTTGGTATGTCTGCTGATAAGGTCATTTTTGGACAATCTATTGGTGGAAAGATTTTTAGAAAAGAAATTATTGCAAATTCAAATGTAGTTTATCCTGAATTGCTTGATGGAAACATTGATATTTTTGATCCAATCGTTCCATCAGATGTAATTGACAACTTAATCAATTATCGTGCAGTTTTCATTGCCAATTATGGTGTTGAATCTGTAGTTTTAGATACAATTGTTGCCGAAATGGTTTTAGATCCGATTTATGGTATCCAAGTTGGTGATGTTGATATTGCAGTTGAAGGAATTTACACAATTCGTGAAGTTAGTAGACCCATTCCTGTATTGGTTGGTAAAGCTGAAAATCCATCAATCTATTTGGATGATGAATATGATTCAACTGGCAAATTATCTGGCATGGTTTTCAAAAAGACATTGGATGTAAATGATTTGCCAACAGATATTCCATTTGATTGTGCTTTAAAAATTTGGTTACGTAGAAAAGTTATTGTTACTAAAGCTACAATGCCAGATCAACAAATTACTGAAGGCTTTACATTAACAATCAATGAGTATGATTCAACAAATTCAACTTCGTTATTGACAAACTATGTTAAGAACGAAGGGCGTATCAGTCTTTCAAATTGGTATGATTGGACAATTCCATTTGGTAAAAATACTCGCGTTTCTATGCGCGAAATAATTCCAAAAGAAGTTGATATTACTACATTTAATCCGATTAACATTTACACAAATAAAGATAAACTAATTGTTTTTTATTGGACTGCTCCAACTAATTCATTGACTAAAAATTATGCATTCTTAGTTGTTGAACCTAATTCTGATGTAAGAAAAAACAAATACATAAACGTTTTCTTGAATTTTGAAAAACCATTATATACCGATGTTATTCTGGTATCCGATGATCTTATTGATACTAAGAAATCTTTTTATGATCCTTCACATTTTTATTTCTTCTGGAAGAGAAATTTATTGAATGTAATTAATAAGTGTGATTATCAATTCATTGGTGAGCAAACAGAAATTGATGAAGTATTTGTACATATTTTGGATATGACCATTTGGACTGGCAGTGTATTTGATAATATTTTAGAAGGTTATGCAAATCGTCGTATTGAAAACTATAACGTAATTGATTCCAAATTGTTAAGAAATGAATTCTCATTAATTAACGTTGAGCAATTTGAAGATTTATTTGTTATGTTTGGTCAAGACACTGTTAGTAAAAATTTGAAAAACTTGATTGATGTAAATATTTCTAGAAATGAAATTCTTTATGTATTTGAGAAGGATATTATTGATTCTAAAAAGAATACCACATTCAAACATAATCAACAACCAGGGATTGAAGTATTTGCACAACGTTTATTTCCAAAGAATATTCCAACAGAGGTAATCACAACTTCTTTCAACAATACAAAGAGTTTTGATTTACGTTTGTTGTTGTCAACACATGAAAAGGTCAGTGGCGACACATATTCCCCAAGAGAAATAAAATATTTGCTTGATGGTACTCGTTATGTTGATTTGAATTCATTTCATCACAGAGAATTCAAAATAGGTACAAATTATTGGACATATGAATTACCTACAACTAATTCACAGTTGAAAAATGTTTATATAACAACATCATTTGCTATTGAAAATGATGACAAGATTTATGATCATAAACTTTCAACATATTCACTTGTAGGTCAAATTTCAAATATTGTTGGATCAGAAGTTTATCCACGACCACAATTTCAACAAAACATTATTGACTTGAATTCATCAAGTAGTCTTTCATATCCTATTGAATGGAAAGATAGAGTTTATCGTGATCAATGGATTACCTTATTCTCAACACTTCCAGATGAAGTTGAACAAACATCATTCTTCACCGTTCAATACAATTTCAAACGTAATTTGTGGAAAGCAATCTATTATGATAGAGATGGCAATCAACAATACAAAATTTATGATCATTTAGACGGCCAAAATAGTACAACTACATCGCCAACAACGGCATCACCTGTTGGAAAAGATTACACACAAATTAATATCCTTGATTTAGATTGGGTAATTGAACCTGATGTTTATCAACCATTTACTATTAAAGCAAGTGCTACAACAACTGGAACAGAATTAAAATTAGTCAATTACAAAATATATTTTAAAGGTAATGTAGAACCTGTTATTGATATTTTGACATATGCAAAAGATATAAGAAATATTTCATATTTCATTTTCAATCCTGATCAATATTTTAATTCACGATTGAATTACCTTGAAGTTGGAAACGCTGATAACTTCAATGTACAATATCATGTTAAGAATTTCCATCCAATCGTTTTGAACAAAATTAGTTGGAACATTTCAAAAGAATATGATGTAAATCCACAGTATCGTGAACAACAAGCTGAATTTAAATGGTATCGTAAAATTGAAATAAGTGGTTTGCCTGAAAGAACTGGCGACGAATTAATTGGTTCAAAAATTGTTATTCCTATTATTCTTTATGGTAATGGTTATAAGATTGATGGAAATATTTCCCCAACATCTAATTTGGCAGTTAAAGAAGCATTTAATTTCTCTCATATAGGTATCCGTGATTTCTCTATGCGCTTGTATAAAGATAGCGATATGACAAAGCCATTATCATTTAAGTTGTCAAAAATTGATTGGGATCATGACTTTGCAGTTATTTGGGTTGATGTCAAAGACTTTACTCAAACTAAGGGCGGATCATTGTATCTGTTCTATGGTAATTTGGCAAATACCAAAGTTAGAACTATATTTGAAGATTACAATTACTTGAGAAAGAATTTGTATTCAAATACAACATTTGGTGCATGGCACTTTGATACTATCATTGATGATACCCGTGCTGCATTCGTTTCTGGTAAGGTTCTTAATGCTGGTGAGCCATGGATTTATGAAAAAACTGATACAAATGAAATTCGTTTGTCACAAATTGACAAAGAATACATGTTTGGATTGGCAAAAATTTATAAGTCTCACTATTTTGATTTGGAGCTTGAAGTTCCTAAAGAAGAATCATTATTGTTTGATGCTGCTAAAAAAGATGGATTTGAACAGTTTATTAGAGATGCAACACGCATTTTTAAACCAAGCTATACAGAAATTCACACAATAAATAAACTTGGTATAGATATATTTGAAGTTGGAGGAGGAAACATGGCCGAAACACAAAATAAGCGCGTTGCTGGCTTGGTGGCTCTCACCCCAAATCAAAACGTAAATACATATTATGAACGTACAGAAGATGTTAAGTTTAATATACTTACATCATTTAATGGATATAGTGAAAGTGTTGATTGGATTGTTTCAAGACCATTAGATACAACAGTTTTCAAAGCCGGCGTCTATAAAGTTAATGGAAAATTGAAATCAGACACAATTACGTTTGATTCACCTTTCAAAAATACTGATTACTTTGTATTCTTCTCAAGTCCTGTAAATCAAAAGATTTATTTCAATCAGCTTTGCCCAAATCGTTTCAATATTACTGCAAGTCACTTTTTACAAAAAGAAGTTTCTTGGATGGCTTTCCATCGTGATATTTTTGGTGGTGTTTATACTCCTGATACTATTTTCTGTGGAAGTAGAACCTTACAAGGATATATTGAAACTCCTGATGGAGAATCACCAACAACTCCTAACTTGGATAACTGGTATAATAGCGAATTATGGATAAAACCGGAAATTGGTGTTCAAGGTGATCCAGGATCTATGACTATTGATCCAACTGATCCTGGCTATTCCGTCATACTTTCCAGTAATGAAAATATAAATATGTACTGGACTGAAAAATCGTCGGATGGATTTAGAATTAAAACAAGTTCACCTGCTCCATGTGTCGTTCATTGGCTTGTTGTCAAGAATGGTGTTGAGTGGTGGAACGAGATAATCTAAGGATGAGAACGGACAATGGCTCAAAATAGAGAAGATTTCATTAACGAAATATCACTTCTTAATCCTAACGCCAACGTTACCGATGAGAATGTAAATATTCCCCTCCAAGAACTTCAACAAAATATCAATGTTCTTGCAAAACTTGTTTCTGTAGCTGCTGCTAATTCACCGTCTTTCTTATCACAACTTTATGGTAATCTTTTAGATTATGATGCTAGAGGTAATAAGATTTTCAGTAATGGCGGAAATTTTGATTGCTTTGAAAAGAAAAATGCTTGGACTGCTATCAACAATGGTTTAGTTTCAAATGATTCTGACATTCAAGGTGATGGTGCTAAACAATTATTGGTATATAAGGGTGGTAAGTCGTTTACAGATGTGAATGGCGAGCATGGAATTTGGTTAGAGCGTGAATTTTATATCCCACCATTAGTTCGTGGTTCACAATTTGTTTTTGCAATAAAGGGTACTGGCGTCAACACATTGCTTGATCAAGAAGTACCATTTGATTATGAAATTCCATATTGCAATGATTCTGAAGTTCCTAATATTAGTGGAGTAGGTACTCCTGGATGTTCACCATCAACATCATCTAGTCCTGCATCAGGGACTTGTGTTCCCGATCTTTCAACGGGTTGTTATGCCCGTTATGAAGATATTGGATTGGAAGTAATTGGAACTGGCGTAACTATCCAAGATATAAGAACTGTTGGCCCTTGGCCAATGTTTGAATTGTATGCAAATGATTTTCAACAATGGAAGCCAGAGTATCGCACAGTTTACATTGTATTCCGAGCTGGTTTCAATACTGAATCTGTAAAAATCAGAATTCGTAGAACAAGAAATGATGGCGCATTGGCAATCAGTCAAATGTTCTTAGGAAATTTGGCTATTCCTTATGATGATTATGAATTTGAAAATTTAGACATCAATTCATTCTATAATTTCAATCTTGGAATAACCAAAAGTAATGTTACAACTGTTGATGGTCGTTTTTCTGCTGGTAGTTGCGGAAGAGCAAAACTTCCTAATCTTTTGACAAGAGAACAAATAAATTGTGCAATTCAATTCAATAGAACTATTGAAGAATTTGATTGGGATCAGTTGTCTGGACCTCGCCATACTGAATTAGAATTTAGTGCTGCAACTGGCGCTCCAACCGGTTATTTGCCAAAGACCAATGTTTTTGAATTTGATCCACACTTTACACGTTTCATGCATTACAATATGCGTGTTGATGGTCCATCTCCTGGTTTATGTTTCTTGGGAATTAGTTATTTTGTTAATCAAAATGCTTTCTCTGATACAGTTACATGTGGAATAAGTGGTACCGATCCACAACGCATTTGCAGTCATATTAAATTTGATATTAAAGTTGCAATTGTAAATACTGGCGAATTTGGCAATCCTAGTGACTTGCTTTATAAGACATTCTCATATTTGGTACCAATTCCAGCTTATACATTGACAGGTAAGATGGCATATTTTGAAATTTATGGCGATTTCTATCAAGATTTACAAAATAGTCGTGGAGCAATCGCTTATTTCTCAATTAGTCGTGATGGCGAATCAACTTTAGATACTTTCCCAGGAAACTTCATGATTGCTGGTGCAAAGACTGGTTTTGCAAATCCAACTGATGATATTCCAAATTCTGGTGTATATCCTAACTTGTTTGTAGGTCAGACAGAATGCTAAACGCATTTTGGATAGAATTTATTATAAACATACGTGTAGGAACTTGGAATGAATCTGAATGATCAACCTATTAACTGGAATGGATTTTATCAAGCATTCACTGGCGTCAAGTTCACTGTAAAAAGTGCTAACTGCAAGATTTTCGTTCCTAATTATAAGAATTTATTTCATCAATTTGTTCCTAGCATGTCAGCAACTGAAATGGGATTTCAGGATGAATTTACATCGCAATCTTTTTTGGTTGATGGGTCTACAGAAAAAATCAATGAAGTATTGTTGCGTGATTTATTTGAATATGCTGATAAAAATATTTTATGGGATGATTTCAACCAAATTTTGTCATTCCAAGATATTGATGTAGAAAAAATAGATTTAGCTGAATTCGTAAAAGATGTTGATACTTTTATGGTATACCAACGTCTTGCAAAATTTGGCAACGTTTGGTGGTCGGCAAGAGTTTCAACAGATTTCTTGGAAGATAACACAAAATTTGCAAATGTTAAGGTTCCAAATATTAGTGGTTATGATGTTGAAGTTCCACAAGAAAGTTTGTCATTCTTTTCAATAGACAAATATATAAACGATGAATTTAAAAAATATTCTGCAAATCCATTGCAATATAGTGGATTTTTTACAGATACTGATTTTACAGTAGGTGGATGGGTAACTGTTCCTGATTTGAAATTATCAACAAAGCCATTTGAAAAGTTAAAAATCGCTCAAATTTTGCTTGATGTCAATTATACATTTGAACCAGGACGTTATTTTGGTCAATTTTATACTCTTGATTCAGCAATGGCAATCAGAATTAAAGATTTGACCAGTGATGTTGTATTTGACGTATCAAAAGGTAGAACAGGACAAAATTCATCAGTTTATACTGATACATTGATTAGTAATTGGATTGGCGGTTTGACAAGTACTGCAAATTTACAAACAGTTGGTGAAGTTGGTAATTATGTTGTTGATACATGTACTGAACCACAAACTTCAACTCCTGCTGATACAGAAATAAGTCATGCAATTGCTGGTCAAGTATCAATAAATGTTGATTATGATCCTAACAAACAAAGTTTGTTGGGAACAATTGATCCTATTAATTGGCGTTCAACTGAATCCGAAATTAATCGTAATAGTTTAGGTATGTTGAACGTTGATCGTTCATTCGGTGGTGCAAATGGAGATATTGCAGGTGGTTTAGTTTTTGGTGGCATCAATAAAACTGATACAAATGAACCAACAATACTTGATACTATTGAAATTTGGAATGGTTCAGGTTTTTCACGTAATGGTCAACCAAAAGGTAATACTCAACGTTCATTCCATCTTCAAGGCGGAAATAGTAATAAAGCTGCTGTTATGGTTGGCGGATTTAAAAATTTCAACGTAACTGATTATCGCCAATATCAAGAATATGGAAAATCAGGTGTTCTTTCAAGTATGGAAGTTTATGTTGGCAATGCTGATTACAATTTCTCTTATTTCAGAAAAATAGATAATTTTAATTTGAATACAAGTCGTGGAGATTCGGCTGGTGCATTAACTGTTTCAGTTTCTGACCGCCAAGATAAGTTTGCTGTTCAAAGTTCACTAAGTAATTATGCACTTGGCAAAGATGGCGAACAAACACTGGCACAATTTGTTGCAAATCAAAGTGGAACTGATAATGCAAAACGTTACACAACTATGTCAATTGATGGCATTATATATGCAGGTTCATCAACTGGAAAATCTTATTTAACATCAATTGATACCACAGATTCATTGCAATCATTTGAAAGATTAAAAACAATTTTTGTTGATGTTGGTACTTCTGATACTGATTTGTATACAACTACTAAAGTTGAAGTGATTGCTGATGTTATGACGATCAATTCAGCAGAAGATAAAGGTACACAATTAAACTTAAAGAAATGTGGAAAGTATAGAATAACATATATAAATGGTGCAGGACAAGTAGGAAACAACGCTAATAAGTGAGGAATTAAATGGGTGGATCGGGCGGAATTTTTGGTGGTATAAGCGACATTTTTAGTAGTGTTGGTGGCGCCATTTCCGATGCATTTAATCAAACAGTTGGTTTTTTGGGCGGCGGTAGTCAAGTTGCTAATATTCTTTCAGGTGGATTATTAACTCCATTGGTTGGTATTAAAATTCCAGGACTTATTGATATTCCTGGCGCTCTTGATCTTATTCCTTGTGTTCACTGGCTTCCATCTGTCCCTGGTTTGGGAAAATTTGGTAATAATAATTGTGATGATAATACAGATACACCAACAGGATCAGACAATTCAAATTTGGGTCCAAATTTATTTCACGTTGGATTTTATGTTTTCATTAATGAAGTGCCAGTTGCGAAGAAAGCTTTAGTAAACGGTTATTACAATACATTAGTTGAAGCACAAGATAGTTTTAATTCAAGTTTTTATCCAAAGACATATGAATTTTGTGTTGATCAACCTAATAGTATATTACGTTTAATTTTTGATGATGTCAATTTAAAAGACAATAATGGATATGTAAACGTTAAGGTTGAATACCTTGGTGATACTGAATGTCCAAATTGCAAAAATTCTGATGGTAATGATAGTGAAAATGTTGCTATTAATTATGCAACGGTTGATGCATTGGCTACATATCCTGTTGCTGCTCATGGTATTCGTTTCGTTGGAACTGGCGACCATGGTTTATCAACTGGTGGAAGAAGTGAAAGAGTTTCAATCTCAGATGTTGAAATTAACCTTTTACAAAAATATTCTCAAGGTTATCAAATTGATATTCCAACTACAACTAATATTAATGATTTGGTGAAGACTAGAATTCTTGATTTGGTTTATAAGTTTGATGGATCAACATGGATTCGTCAACAAAACCTGTTGGAATCTGTTTACTGGCATACTGGTGTTGGTGATGATGTTCACTCAATTTTTTGGGGTGGATTGCATGATTCATTGGCACCATTTAAATTTTCATATGTTGATAATACCAGTTATGCACCATCTGCAACCTTTGCTGATTGGTCATGTAGAGATTCACGTATCGCAGAAGTTTTCTTTGAAAAGAAACAAGGTCCAGAATATTCAACATTGCCAGCAATAGTTTCTGGTGGATGTTGGATTGAACCTCCAATTTGGGAACAAATTACTCATGGATTGTTATTTGCAGATCCATTTGCAGTTGATAACATTTTTGATGATTCGCATGCATTTACTGAAGCACGTTTAGAATATAGTCGTGATCCAGATTTTCCTGACTTTACTGTTTTAGATTTCGCATCTGGTATTCACAGATTCCAAACATATGATCAAGCATTTAGTGGTATTGATTTTGAATATCCTGAAATAAATGCATTAAGTATTTCAGCATCTATCGTTTCTGGTGGAACATTTACTGTTGTCTCACAAACTAGCGGAAGTAATTTCTTATTTGCTGGTGATTTAACAATCACTGGTGTAAAAATGGATTTCAATTATTTGGATCGTGTATATCCAAGAGACGTTAAACCTGGATCTATCACAAACGTTCAAAAATCTTTTGCATTCCGTTCATTCCAAAATACTATTGGTGGACCTCGTCTTGAATATGGTTATTTGAATTCTTTCCAATATATACAAGGTATTTCTGGAACTGATTTGATAAATTATGGTATAAATGGAAAGGGATTTATCCAATTTGATTCATTGGATAATATGTACAACACTGCAATCATCAGTGGCCAACCAATTAATTCAATACAAAATGTTATGATGTATGTCAGTACTGAAACACCAACAAGTGGAAACTTGTCTGGTGCTAAGTATGCGTATGGAACTGCATCCCTTGAATTATCAATGAATGATTGGAATGCAGTCATGGTTGAGGTTGACTCAACTAGAGAATTGTGGGCATCATCACTTGAAAAATGTGGTTCAGATATTGTTTCATATTTGGATATTAATGCAGAAAATAAAACTGCAAAAGATTCGCGTTGGGGTACTCCTTTGTGGAGTGCTGTATTCAATAGTGGCGCAACATTTGATCTTGATATGGCATTTAGTCATCGTGATGAAAGATCAGATGGTAATCATTTGACAGAAGATTATGAAGTTGCAACACTTTCTGTATCATCAGATTCAATTGCTGCTATTGTAAATCGTCGCGTTCTTATTCGTGGCTTGAGTGAAATTCAAGAGCACGAAGCAATTGCAATAAACAAGGTTGGTCCTATTGGTAGATGGTCAGTTCAGAATGTTTCATTATCTGCTGAAGATGGTTCACCTTGCGGTGAGGTATTGAATGTTATCAACATTTCTGGTGCATGTTTTGCAGGATTGATAACAGAAGGCGTTTCATATGGACTTGATTTGGAAGTAACAAATACATGTACTCCTACATCCGCAACATGGCCAGATCATTTTGCATTTAATTCATATTCTCCATTGGTGACATCTGCTAGCGGCTCACAAACAACTCTGATTTACGATATTATTGCACCAAGTAAAAATAAGGTTGTTGGATGGCAATTCCAACAAAATAATGCAAGTGGCGGATGTGTTCGTCAATTCAATGTTTCGTTTGATGAAAATCAATGTGCATATGGTGATTTGGTTGTAAATGCAATCCCTGCATTGTTGACTGTTGATATTAGTGCAACATGTTGCTCTGGACAAGGAACATTCCCAACTAATTTCCAATTGATCGGCATTAGTGGCGAAACAATTGAAGGAAATGATACCATTTCAAATCTTGTTCAATATCATTATTTTGATCCTTGCGTTTGGGCTGTAGCTTCATCATTTGTTATTTCCCCATCAGGTTATTGTTTTGATGCATCAGGAATAACATTAAATGGCGCACAAACTTTAGGCAATCCGCATGATGTAGTAAATACAAATGTTGGTGGAAGTCTTGTCAATAATTGCATTGCACAAACATTTAATTTCCCTGCAGATTTCACATATCAAACTATAAATCAAATTTCACCATCATTGTATGAATTGATATTTGGATTTGGTACTTTCGGCGAAACCTTTGTTGTTAATATTAATTCAATTGCCACTGGAAAATTATTTGTTTCAACACAAGAATGCAAAAGTGGACAATTGTTTATAGATGTATCTGATTGTCTAAGTGATTGTGATACATCTGCTGAAACAAAAACAATTGATTTGTCAACAATTCCAGTTTCTGGTGTTTCATATACTGAATGGTCAACTACATTTGTTCAAGAATGGCATGATGATAAGCGTTACAAAGTCCCTGCATCATGGATTCAATCAAATGGTTATGATATTAAGCCAGAAAATACAGGAGTAAATTGGAAATCAAGTACATGGAAGCGTCACATGGACGGTGTTGGGCTTGGTGGCGATGCTCCTAATTACGATACTATTTGGAATACACCACAAAGTATTGAGAAGTTGGCAAACCAATGGCGTCAAATTGGTGGATGGCATATCGGGCAAATGGCATTCGGTACTCCGTTACGTGCAATCGTTGTTGGTGGTCACCGAGTTGATAGAAATGTCGGTAGAACTCTTGTTGGATCAGGTATTCACGCATCACCAACTACAAAACGTATTTTCGTGTGGGATACTCAAACAATTCCAGAAGAAGATACATATTTAACTAATTATCTTGGTCGTCGTTTCTTCTCAACAATAGAAAATCCAAATGTGACCGTACCAATTTCTGGAACCGGAGCAAGTTCTGACCTTAATGTAATAATTTTTGATGCTGAATCAAATATTATTGTTGAAAGAACGGGTACTGTTGTTTTTGATGGTACAAATACATCAACTGCAATATTTGATAAACCATTCCCAAGTGAAATTGATGTAAATTATTCAATTGCTTTGACACCAAATGATAATGTTGAAGTTTGGTGGACTGATAAAACCGTTGCTGGCTTTACAATTAACACTGAATTAGCAGATTGGAAGGGTGAAGTTGCATTCTTAGCAACAGCAGTAATAAACGTTACTGAAACTGACATCTCTAGTTTGGGTGAATTTGATGGTTATGAGTGGAACAAATAAGATAAACCAATAAAAAATAGATAAATAGAAAATATGGCATCAGATCCTTCAAATAATGCATTCTTGGCGGATGGTATAACACTTGGAATACCAAATACATCTGCTACCGATGTACAATCTATTGACAATGCTATTTTCTTGGATGCTGATGGCAAATTGCATTTTAAAGACAATTACACTCAAAACTTAGTTGATATAACAGGAGAAAAAGTTGAAACTTTAACTCTTGAAGATTTATATACAAGAATTAAGGGTGTATATGTTAGTAATGGTAAGCTATATTTTAAAGATTCATCAGTTACAAAAGCCTATTCGCTCCAAGAAATAGTTGGAGCATACATTGATTGGAAAAACAAATTAACCAATGGTGGAATTTTCTGGATTGGTTCAAAAAGATTTACTGATAACGATTGTAATAATTTAATTGTTAATATTAATGGTGATCCTAATCTTGCTACAAATACATCACCTGAATATGGTATACCTCGTCTTTTTGATAAAAGTATAAATTCAGCATATCCAACATTTTCAGTTGGAACTAAAACATTTTCAATTGATCAATATATTAAAGATTATGTGGGTGATTGGAAAAATGAAACTGACGGTTCTTGGAAGTGGCATGATGTTCCAAATTTAAAGATAACTATTCCTCCAGTAGATTCAAATAAAGTTGCATTCATATTGGCAAAAACCAATATGCGTTTAATCATGTCTGATAAAGCTGTTGTTTTTAGACTTTTTGATAAAACAAATGGTATTGAGTTGGATAGAAAAGCTGTTCAAAATGAAACACCATTACCAACAGAAGAACAAATTACTTTATCATATACCGGTAAAATAATTACAGTTATTGAAGCCATTCAAAAATTAAATTGCCAATGTCCAACAACTGAACAAATTGCTTTGGCTGAAACTGAACCTACACATGATTTGATAATTCAATTCCATGTTGAAGAATATTATCCGGACACTTCAAATTTTGATGTATATGGTTCAAAATGTGAAAATGTAAGTGGAGCGTTATATGTTCCAACTGAAGATACAACTGATGTTCGCTATAAAGCTCTTGAACGTCGTGTAATTGGTTTACCAAATGGTATTTCTGATCAGCCTATCGTTTCATCAAGTATTGATGTAATGATTTTTGATACAACACCAACTGATATTGTTGGAAGAAAAGCTGGAGTCATCGCGTTCAACAATTCCGATTTGCAATCAATTACATTTGATACAGCATTCAGTAGTAGTGACTATTCCATTACATTATCAAACAATAAAAATATAAATGTTTGGTACACTAACAAAACAAACCAAGGGTTTATAATTAGAACTGAAAGAAAATTTGTTGGCCAAGTTGACTGGATTGCCACAAAATTAAAGTTCCAAGGAGATGCATAAGATGTCAGCAAACGAACCGTTCAAGGCATCCCGCATCCAAGTTGGGCGCATTGTCAATGCTATTACTTCGGATTCAACAGGAAATTTGATATTTTCTGATGATCCAAATCCATCAGGCGTAACTTTAACTGAGTTGTTGAAGAAAATTGACAGTAACGAAATTCCTTTTGATAATACTGGAACATTTTTTGTTGGTGCTACAACTGTTCAACAAGCATTAACATTCCTAAATCAAGCTGCATATTTGCAAAGTGTTGGTAAAACTCTTTTTGTTGATCCAACTATTCCAAATGATATGGTAGTTGAAGGACAAATTTACAATAACTTGAAATCTGCTGCAATTTATGCAGATTCATTGACTTTCAATGGCTACAATACTGTAAATATAGTTTTGATGGGGTCGCATCGTGATCAAGGTCCAGCAGAATTGACTACTGATATTGGTGTCCATGAATTTGTTTATGATGGTACATGGCTTCCAATAATTTTGAAGAAAAATGGGATTCAAATCATTGGATATGGTAATCCAACTATTCGTTTGACAAATTTTGCAGGTACACTTGGAAATAATGTTGATTTCATTCAAATTGACACAGACGGAGTTAAAAATAATATTTCAACATTGATCAAGGATGTTCATTTTGAATTTGTAAATTGTAATTATGTTTCAGCAATCCACGTTGTAAATTCTCCAATCAATTCATTTGTTAAGGATAAGAGTGGAACATACATTGAAAATGTTGGTGTTTCGTTTGTAAACGGGACACAAAAGAACGTTCGTTTAGTAGATGTATCTAATATTGGCGTTCGTCTAGTTTCATCAGTTTTTGCAAAAAATATTCATTTAGGTAGTTTTACAAATCTTCTTTCAACAAGTAGTGACATTCAGTTATTTTATTTGGATCACAACGGAGAAACAAGTTTATTTGTCCAAGATTTGCAATTGGCTTTTCCACAACAATCAAACGGCAACGTTAATGTTGATGCTACAAAGGTAACATCGTTTGTTGGAGCTACTGTCCTTAATGGTAGATTGAAATTGATCAATCCAACGTTAGATGAGAAGAGTTATTGGAATAGTGTTTATTTTGTTGGAGTTAAGACAAAGCTTTTGAAAGCATTTGATACATCAATCGTTGATATTCACAATGCAAACATTGTCCGTGATTCATATAATCCAATTGAAGAAGGTGCTGGCGGAACAACACTCTTGGTTGATTGGATTGAAGTTGATTCAACCGTTGTATTAAATGCAACCGGTATTGATGAAATATATAACGTTCAAATTGTTACTCCATCAACAAGTTCTACGCCTACTACATCAACACCAACAACTAGCTCTCCTGCAACCGGTGGGAATAATTCAGTAAAACCTGTTAAATCTTTCTGGAATAAAGAAAGTTTCGCATTTGGTATTGGTGTAAAAAATGAATTACGTTTAGGACAAGTAGATCCTGCTGATGTTTCAAATTTTCAATATTATGATTTAAATTATGGTGTCCCATTTTGGTACAATAAGGGTAATGGAAATCTTCAATATTGGAATGGATTACAAGTTGTTACTGTTGGTGCTGGCGGCGGTGGAGGAGTTGGAAGTAAATATACTCTAACTGTTGCTACTGGTGATTTTACACCAGTAACATATTCATTCCCATCAGAAGTTTCGTACACTGGTTTCCAAGTTATTATCAATCATAATTTCTCATTATTTGATAAGAATGATTTTATTGTTTCAGTCACAGATGTTGCAACTAATAGAAAGATAATTCCACAAGAGGTAGTTGCGCTCTCCATAAATTCATTTAAATTGATTATGGCTGATACGGTATCAGTACGTGTTAGCGTGGTTGGCTTTTAACTTTACGTAATCCATCTAGTTTTTGCTTAATGACAACTTTGTCATCATCTTTAACTAGTGGATTTTCTAAATCTTTATCCCATTTATTTTCTAGGGATACCAAAAGCATTTGAGCATATGTTTGTGGATTAAATTCTTTTGAGCTTGACAAAGAATCACTTATTTTTTTCCATTCAGTCACTTCTTCAATACGATATTTAATTTTCTTTTCAAGTTGAGCAAATTCAAATTTGAGAAGAGAAATATTTACAGCAAGTTCTCTACGATCAAAATTTAATTCTTCGTTTGGCTCATTGCTTTTCATTTTGTTGTTAAGAATATATTCACTTCTATCAATATTAATCTTCAACTTTTCTAAATCATGCATTTCTCTAATTAATTCATTAGCATGAGTTTCAGCTTCTGTTTTACATTGCCAATATTTTGATTCTAATGTTGAAAATTGTGGGTCACCTAGAACACCAAACATTTTAACAACAAGAGGTCTATACATAGGTACAGTCATATAGGTATCAATGATAAAAGCTTTACAACTATTAAAGTTGGCAAAGTCTTTTTCAGTTAATATTGATTTATTTAAAAGTAAAGTAACTATATTTTCTTTACTTTCAGCAGGAGTTAGAGAATTCATTTTGAATCAACTCCCTCAAGACCTTCCCAATTTTCTATTGAAAGATCCTCGTAATTTTTCCCACGAATTTGTTTAGCAACGCCTGCACCTTTTACAGCACAACCACCACAACTACATTCCTTCCAAGTTTTACCGTCTTTTGGAGCATCAATAGTTTCTTTGCAGTCGTTACACTTTATTCTTATTAACTTGAAGACATTCCAGCCCATAACCATACTTTCTATAATGAATTATATCTTGCACCCAAGGTGAAAAATCTAAATTTGGTGTTAGTTCTATTATAGAATTTATATATTTTTTATCTGGTGGCATCGCAGAAGGATGATTCATTTTATATTCAACGCCAGGTCTTGCCAATTCATAAACAACATGACATTTTTCATATTCGTTGACAAATCTAGCATCTTCAAATATTGCAAAATCATAATTTTTTACTCTTGATATTGCTAATTGAATCCAAAAATCATAGTTAATATTTTCTCTAAAGCATTCAGTTCCAATAATTTGTAATAATTTTCTTGGAGTCCATTCAGAAAGACATGGAATAGGCGCATTATTATCAGTCCAAGGAGTTTCTTTATAATCCTGAGATTTTAGTTTTTCTACAGGAATTCCGGTAATTAATGATGTCACTTCATAAAGTGGTTCAGCAAATGCAGATGAAGTTACAGTATAACCATCATCTTTTAACAGTTTTGAAATAGCCTTAGATGTGGTTGATTTTCCAACACCACCTGGTCCTGCCAATCCAATAATTGTTGTCATGTTTTACCTTTATGATTTAGTAAAAAATCCATCGCCAAGATTTTGAATATCTTGATTAGATTTTGTTTCAATCATTATAAAAGTCTTTCCAGTTTCTTGAAGGCATTTTTGGCAAATTACTCTATTTTTGGATTTTCCATTAACATTTAATACTCCGCTACAGTTAGGACACTTGATTTCTGACATTTTCACCTCTTATGATATTATTATATAACCAAGAGAAATATATAAATAATGGCTATGACTGTTTCTGTACGGGATAAAACTGTTTCGCATCTTCATACTGATCCCAAGTTGATAACTCAAATTGGTTGCCAATCTACTCTTAAAGTTGGTCAATTTGTATATTTAGACACGGATGATCTATATAAACCTGGCCTTTCTGGCTCAAGTAAACAAAAAACTTTTATTCATGGTTACGTTTGGTCATTTATAGATGAAGATCATTTTTATTTAAGAATGAGTGTTGGGCCAGTTAAATATCGTTTTCCTTTTGGTCCAGAATTTTTCTTAACAAATGGTGATGGTACGGTTGATGAATATAATGTTAATCCTTTTAAGATTCCAGGAAATATTGGTGATCGTCTTTGGTTGAGTGAAACTGAACCAGGTGGCGTACAAATTTTTAAACCAAAGGTCTGGCCTCTTGCAGTTGGATTTAAAACAGAATTTGGTTTGTATTATCGTCCAGACACTATTTTTTGCTGTAACATTGAACCAACTTCTAGTATAAGTTCAATGTCTTCAAGTCTTTCAAGTTTGATTTCAAGTGAATCATCATTTTTCTCAAGTTTGACTTCAAGTTCAGAATCACCTAGTCAATCTTCTTCATTATCAATCGCTAGTAGTTCACAATTTTCATCTAATTTTTCATCAAGTAGTAATTCAAGTGAAGAAATAAAACATTGTTATTATTTGTATACATCGTCATATGATTGTAATACATCTGATTGGACATCACCGATTCTTGTTCAAATAATTTGTTCAGTAACTGGTCCAGGGGAACCATTAGGTGTTTGGGTAAAGACTGGATGTGTTGCACATTATTGGCAAATTGGTATTTTATGTGATACCGATTCTTCTGGCACTTCACTTGAATCATTTTCAAGTGGCTCAAGTATCACTGGATCGGAAGGTGGATGCCCTGTTGTCCTTTTACCACCAACTAATAAACCAGTCGCTGTTCAAGGTGATCATGATGCTTGCTGTGGAAGTTCATCCGAATCAAATAGTATAAATCATTCGTCATCAAGCAATGCATCATCAGAAGTTTTTGAATCTTCATCTTCCGAATTATCATCAAGCGAATCATCCGAAGAATCAAGTATATCATCCGAAGAATCATCAAACATATCTTCAAACATATCTTCAAATAATTCAAGCGTTTCGTCGGTTGTCTCATCACAATCAAATTCTTCAATTAGTCATTCATCAATTAGTCAATCTTCAATAAGCCAATCATCAATTAGCCAATCATCAATTAGCCAATCATCTACAAGTAATTCAAATAATTCAAGTCAAGGTAGTTCAAATAATTCTGGAAATTCATCATCTGGTCCTGGAATTCCAATTTGTGTTGCACAATGGCGATCAGTATTTAATTGTTCAACACAAGCCTGGTCAGACCCAGCAATTTCTATAATAAATCCTTATGATTGCAGTATTGGTCAGGTATTGAATGTTTGGGAACTTGTTCCAACATCTTCATGCGTTGCCCACATTTACACAACAACAACTGCACCAGTAACATGTAATTCTTCTGTTGATTGTGAAACACAAGATTATGTTGTACCAGTAAATCCTACTGATCAAGGATTAGAACCATTGGATGATTGTTGCCCATCATCTTCATCATCACAAGGTTCTCATTCTTCATCTTCTGAACAATTGTGTGATCAATATACATTCTTTGCAGAATATGATTGTTCTACAAATACTTGGAATGTTGATTCTGTACCTGTTGTCATACACAATACATTATGTTCATCTAATGTTGATTGGCATCAGGGAATTGTTAGTGGCGATTGCAGTCTTGATACACAAATTTATGTTTCTGCTGGTTCACCACCACCCCCAACACCAACTGCACCAACTGCACCTAAACCAGATTTGTGTGTTTGTTCATCATCAAGTGAATCTTCCGAAGAATCATCAGCCGAATCAAGTCAAGAATCGTCAGTTGAATCATCTGAGGAATCATCAGCAGAATCAAGTCAAGAATCATCCGCACAATCTTCTAAACAAGGAAGTAGTAATACACAATCATCTGGAACAACTTCAAGTCAACAATCAACACAATCTTCTCAACAAGGTAGTAGTGACCAATCATCAACAATTTCAAGTGATAATTCTTGTGGCGGTGATACTCCTGGACGCATTATTTATGGATGGGAAACGGTTTATAATCAAACCACATGTACATGGGGTTCGGTAACTGGCGTTTATGCTGATTGTACAGAAAATACTTTTACTTTTGATCAATGGCTTGCGTTTGGTGATGCTTGCACATATCGTTATTACACAAGATTGTCAGGATGCTGTGATCCACAAAATCCAGGTGATATTCCCCCATATCCAGCGGCACCAGATGCACCAACATTTCAACCTGTTGGTTGTGAATGTGTAAGTAGTTCATCAACTTCTTCAACACAATCATCTGAAGAATCATCAAATAATTCATCAGAAATATCTTCATCTGTTTCAAGTGGTGTATCATCCATTGTTTCTTCGGCATCATCTGCCACATCATCAACTATTTCAAGTGAATCTTCAAACAACTCATCTGAAACAACATCATCTGCTTCGGGATTATGTGACATTTATTCCTTAGCTGCATTTTACTGGTGCGATGAACCTGGTGGATGTAATGGTTCATTCTCTTGGTTTGTAAGTGTTGTATCATCTTCAACTGATCAAGAATGTGGAACTGATACACCATGGCAATTATCTGACGATTGTAATGCAACAAAAACTGTTTATGTTCCAGCAGGAACCCCTTTTACAAATCAACCATGTATTGATTATTATCCTGATATTGGTCCAGGGCCAACATGTTGCCCATCATCAATGACATCATCAGAAGTTTCAAGTGCGTCCTCAGTTAATTCACAAACATCTAGTAATTCATCACAAAATTCTTCTGAAACTGTAAGTAGTAACTCATCAACAACAAATTGTGATTTCTGGTATTTCCACGCTGTTTATAACTGTGAAACTTCAGCTTGGGAATTGGATTCAGATCCAGTTGCTCCTTTGTCAACTGATGTTCCGTGCGATTCAAATGATGGATGGCAATTATCCGATGATTGCACTGCATTTAATGGAATATATGTTCCAACCGGATCAGGTAAGCCAAGTGCTGGTTTACCAGGATTTGGTCCAGGTCCGACATGCTGTTCATCAGTAGGATCATCTGAACAATCATCAACAAGTAGTGCATCAAATAATTCATCATCAAATTCATCAGTTAATTCATCCACAAGTAGTGCATCAAACGATTCTTCAGCAAATTCAAGTATTTCTTCTACAAATGATTCTTCTGGTACTCCTCCAGGATCAAGTGATTCATCAGCAGACTCTTCGGAAACATCAAGTGGCGGCTCAATTGATCCATGTACAGATGGACCAGATACATTGACATATAATTTTCAATCATCAGGTGGTGACACAGGTTCAAGCGATTGTAATTGTACTACAACTCAAATTTATAAAAAGACAGCATCAACAGCTACAACTGTAACATATTCATTAATTTATGCTGAATCACAAAATGATCCTTTTCCACCGGATGGATTAACATGTCAGTTTTGTGCTCCAACTGGAGTTTATACTGATGATCCAACAAATACTTCTCCTGATTGGGTATGGGATTGCACCCTTGGACAATGGACAACTGGCGGTTGGTGTGCAGTTGATAATTCATGTAATTGCATTCCAAATCAATTTACTGGTGGATATACCCTCGTACAAGATCAATGTGGATACCCATTCGCATCTACATTAACAACCACGGTAAGTTAATATGACAATTCATCAACGCGATAAAACTATTTCTCATATTCATCATGATCCTAAGTTGATTGAACATGATTATCCTGTAAATTTTGTTCCTGGTCAAATTTTGTATATGCACGAATCTGGTCAATACAAATTAGCTTATGCTAGTGATTTTAAACCATCACAAGTTATTGGTGTTGTGTGGTCCATTGTAGATGATAGACATTTTTGGTTAAAATGTGAACCATGCCCGATGTCATATCGTTTTCCATTTGCTAAATCATATTTCAATCAAATTGGTGGAGTTGTTCAAGAAAATAATTCAACTCTTCCAGGACAAATGGGTGTTAAATTGTGGTTGAGTGAAACTGTACCTGGATATGTTCAATTAGTAAAACCAACATATCCAACATTAGTAGGATATAGAACAGAATATGGAATGATTTATCGTCCAGACATTACTAGTTGCTGTGTGCAAACGGGATGTGCATACTTTTATACTGCACAAAACGATGGTGGATTTGATTGGTATGGAAATTATGTCCCATCTCCATCATGGAGAATCGTTTCAATTGCTCAAACAGTTGATAGTCCAACAACGGATTGGTTAATTACAGGATCAAGTGCTACAAGAACAGTTAATGTTGGCACATATGGTTTAGTTTGTGATTTGGATGCTGCTCCTATAATAAATCCACCAGAAGATTCGTAAAATCTATGAGTGAGTACACGCGAAGAGATTGAATATTTTTCAAAATCTTTTAATTTCGCTACTGAGGAATGGGAAATGTATGTCCATTCACATGATCGTGGCGATTTTAAGAATTTAAAAAATCAAAACATTTTGATTTATTGGCCGCATGGATTTGGTGATCAAATCTTTGTTAGTTATATTTTACCTCTTTTAGAAAAATCAAATACATATTGGATAACACGTTTTGGTGATGATAATGTGTATATTCATGATGGAACTGACAAAGTTAAAACAATAAAAACAGGTTATAACAGCACACATTGTTCAGATGGTGGAAAATATGGCTGCAAACATTTCAGTTTGGAATATCATACTGTTGATGGAACATTGAAGCCCTTAAAATTGCCAATATCTCTATATGAAGTTTGTAAGAAAAATAATATTAGACATATGTTGTGGTCATGGTTTCCAGAAACCCATGGAAATTCAGAATTTCCATTTCATACAAAAGGTAGAAATCTTTTAAAGTTTTTGACAGATTATAAAAAAGAAGATAAGACTATTTTTTCTAGTTTACAAACATATATTTCTTTAGCACCAACTCCACTTGATGCGATGATAGAATCACGTTTGCAAAATAAAATAGGTTTAGATGCAAAAAAGAAATTATGCATCATTAGTCGTGTAGGTTACACTGCTATTGGTAAAAATTGGGGGCATGAATTTAGAGAAGATTTAGTTGAAGAAAAACGTCATGAAGGTGAAGAAGTTCGTGATTTTATCAAGCTTCTAAAAGAACATGATGATAAATGGATTTTCTTAGTTATGGAAGATAGACATTTTACTGAAAAAAATACAGTAAAGAATTTAGAACATCATTGTTATTCATATGCTGATGTTTTTGGTACTCCTGATTTATCTTTTTTACCTTTTGGGATGATCATTCAAACATTAATACGTAGAGCAAATTTAACAATAGGTGTTCCAACTGGACCTTATCATTTAAGTATGGCTTGCAATACACATCCAACTATTGGTATTTGGATTGAACATTTACCTTCTTGGTATGATGAACCTAAAGATGAAAGTATTCATATCATTAGTAAAAATATTTATGATAGGGGATTAGATAAACGACCTGGCTCTTTCTTTAAAAAAGAATCATTAGAATATAAACACGTTTTGAGTCCAACACGCCCTATTTTAGGTGAATTTGTGATTGATAATATAAAGAAATTGATATAAAATGGATGAAATGGAAATAGAACCTACAGATCAACCTAATAATATTGAGGTAGTTTCATTATCAGGTGATAAACCAAAATGGAATGAATTGACTTTAAATGGTAAACCTGTTTTTAACATTTTTCAATCAAATACTGTAGATATATCGGCATCACCAATTGAAACAGTCTTTTCCCCTAAACCACAAAAATTAATTTTAAAATCTTCATTGTCACCTGGTGATATTGTTACATTGACTGCTGCTGTTAGAGATTTGCATAAAGCATATCCAAAAGCATTTTTAACTGATGTAAGAACAAGTTGCGGATCGCTGTGGGATAATAATCCATACATCACAAAGCTTGATGAAAAAGATCCTGAAGTTCGTATTTTAAATATGAATTATCCATTGATTAATCAATCAAATCAACTTCCATACCATTTTATTCATGGTTATCGGATGGACCTAGAAAATCATTTAGATACAAAAATACCGCCATCTGCATTTAAAGGTGATATTCATTTGTCTGCTGCTGAAAAATCATGGATTTCTCAAGTTCAAGAAGTAACAAAAACTGATACAAGATATTGGTTAATTGTTTCGGGTGGGAAATATGATTTCACAACAAAATGGTGGCATCCAGGTAGATTCCAAGAAGTTGTTGATCATTTCAAAGGTGTAATTCAGTTTGTGCAAGTTGGTGAGGGTAATCATAATCATCCACCATTAAAAGGTGTAATCAACTTGGTTGGTAAAACTGATCTTCGTCAAATGGTACGATTAATGTATCATGCTGACGGTGTAATTTGTGGTGTAACATTTTTAATGCACTTGGCTGCTGCTGTAGAAACCAAACCAGGAAGACCTAAATTACGTCCTTGTGTAGTTATTGCTGGTGGCAGAGAACCTGTACAATGGGAAGAATATCCTGGTCATCAATTTCTTCACACTATTGGGTCATTAAAATGCTGTGAAACCGGTGGATGTTGGAAGAGCCGAATTGTTGCTAGAGGTGATAATGATCACAAGGATAAGTCATTGTGTTCCTTCCCTATTCAAACAGAAGGTAATGCAATTATTCCTAAATGTATGGATATGATAAAAACCTCTGATGTTATATCAGCGGTCAATAAGTACCTACATTTTCAATAAAGTTATTATTGAACATTGATTTTCAGACGCTATTATTGGATTCCTCATAAGTAAGGATCCAACATGGTAGCATTCCTATTCGTTATTATCGTGTTTTTAGCAATCGCTGTGATTGCTTTGGCACTCAAGATTTCTCATAAACCTCAAATTAAAGCAGTTGAAAAAGAAATCGGTGTGCTAGAACAAGAAGCAGAATCCAAGCGTAAAGAACTTGAAATTCTCACTAAAAAGAAACAACTCAACGAAGAAATCAAACAGGCTGATGAAGCCCTTCAAAAACAGAAAGAACAAAAGTAACATGGAAATCAGATTCAGTTATATCCTCATCGCAATTGTCTTGTTGGCAGTTGCAGTATCATTCCCATCATTATTTGAGACAGTTGATCGTGGTTCTTATCACGTCAAACAGGCTCTTGGATCAGGTGAAATGACCGCATACATGCGTCCAGGTATGTATTTTCAAGGATTTGGCGCTGTAAGCGTATTTCCTGTTTCAGAAACATTCTATTTCACCAAGGATTCAGAAGGTGGAATAAATGAAAAGGACAAGAAGATTGATGCAAGTGTAGAAGTTCGTTTCAATGACGGTTCCGTCTGTCACATTTCTGGTACCTGTCGTGTTGACTTGCCAAAATCTGAAAAAGAAGCAATTGAACTGATCACGGTACATGGTTTCAAGACTTACGATGATCTTGAATATAAACTGATTCTTCCGATTGTTCGTAAGGCGCTGATCATGTCAGCTAACTTTATGACTGCCAAGGAATCATATTCGGATAAGCGTTCAGACTTCTTCCGTCTCGCTTGGGATCAAATTGAAAATGGTTTGTATGTCACCAAGGACGTACAAGTCAAAGATGCTGATCCGATCACTGGTCAAATGGTGAATCGTGTTGTCAAAGAAATCATGGTTGATGAGCGTGGCGTTGCAAAGCGTGAAAAGAATCCAATTGAAGGATTGGGTATCCATCTTTCAAACTTTGAAGTCAAGGCTTTTGAGTATGAGGATCGCGTTCAAGCGCAGATCAAAACTCAGCAAGAAGCCATTATGTCAGTTCAAACTGCAAAGGCAAATGCTTTGCGTGCTCAACAGGACTCAATCACTGCTGAAGAAACTGGTAAAGCCAACGTGATGAAGGCCAAGTACGAAAAAGAACAAGAAAAAATTCAAGCGGAAGTGCGTGCTCAACAAGAAGCTTCGGTTGCAACCATCAATGCTGAAAAGTTGGTAACTGTCGCCACAAAAACCAAGGAGCAAGCACTTGTTCTTGCTGAACAGGTAAAAGAAGTTGCAGCACTTGAATTGGATGCTGCGAAGCTCCAAAAGCAGAGAGAAATTGAAATTGGTACTGGTGAAGCTGAAAGAAAGCGATTGGTGTTAGGTGCTGACGGTGCTTTGACTCAAAAGCTTGAAGCATATGTTGCTGTGCAAAAGGTATATGCCGATGCTATCGCACAAAAGAGGGTCCCGAATATTTGGATGGCTGGTGGTGGATCAGGCACTGGTGGGACTGCTGATTCGGAGGCTCAAGCTCTGATGCAAATGTTGATGGTCAAGACTGCAAAGGACTTGTCTCTTGACATGACGATTACGACTCCTGAAAAGAAGTAATATTCTTTAAAGTCAGTCTGAATAAAGAGTGTGGTTCATTCCACACTCTTTATTTTTTTGTTTTATCAATTAGAATAAATTGGCTATGACACAAACAAAACAAGACTTAACAGATTACTATGCAACCAAATTTAAACCTGGTTTGAAAATAGAATTTCAATACGAAGGTAAATGGTATCCTGGTAGTATTGAAGGTATTGCAATGGAACATATTTTTACCTATTACATTGTTCGCATTGATAAGACAGCACCGTTGTCATCAGATTTTGATGTATATCCATACGACCATATTTCAATTTCAAATAACTTCATTAGGGAGGTTAATTAATCTTGTACAAACCTCTAAAGATTGGTACAAAATGGGAAAATTTTAGAAATGGGCATTGGGTAGAGATTATTAATTTTGCAGAAGATGTTGAAACTATGGACAAATATGTTGTTTACAAAAGAATTAGTAAACCAGGTAAAGATGAAGAAATAAGCGACAAATGGAATTTGCGGCTTATCAGCACATGGACGGAATTAGTTGAATTTGAGGGAAATAAAGTACCTCGTTTTAAGGAAGTAAAATGAAGAATGTTTTTCAATGGATATTTACAGCTTTAATATGTATTGGGTTGTCTCTTGTGGCGTATGATTTGATTTTGTTTCAAACAAAAGCTACAAGAGATTACACAACCAAATTAGCACGTATTCAAGAATTGGCTTCAGCAATGAAAGTCTATAAATTTTCACCATTGGATGTTGATGATTTTGCAAATAAAATAATTGCAGAGTCAACAGTAAGTCAAAATGAATTTCAATATACAGTTAAGATAAAGTGATTGATCAATCTCAAGTATTTTTTGTTAAAGGATTTTCTGTTTCTTGGCACGATGTTTATCAATATTGGCAAGATACAAGAATAAGGAATCCACAATTGTTTCGCCGTTTAGGTGATCCATATTTTGATAAAACTACTTGCATCTTCATTGCCAATTTGATTGTTGGTGATATTCAAAAGAAATTGGGAAATGATTTTACATTTTCAGTTGTGTCCGATACAAAAAATGTTGAGCAAGTTGCTGATCCGTTTGCAAATCAACGTCAGGTATCTATTTCAAATCATGTTGATTGGGGATCAATTGATGACATCTTCAAAAAAGCTGTAAATGATTTAGAAGAAGAACATAAAAATAAACGTGAGGAACGTAAAAAGAAGCAAGAAGATGAAGATCGCCGTAAATGGAATGAATGGCATGAAAAAGTTCGTAAAGAAAACGAAAAGCTTAATCAAGAAGAAGCTAAAGAGCGCGCCAAACAATATCAACAACGGCCACCACCTCCACCAGCACCATCTACTGAAATTAAATGGCGCGAAATTCTTGGCTTTGGATTATATGAACCAATTAATGAAGAATTGATCAAAAGAAACTTTAGAAAGCAAATCATGATTCGTCACCCTGATAGAGGTGGGTCTATTGAAAAGACAAATGAATTGATGGTTGCAAGAGACGAAGCATATAAATTTTTAGGATTACCATTACCATAGGAAAATTATGTTAACTATTTCACTTATCGCAGCAATGTCACAAAATCGTGTTATTGGCAACCAAGGAGTAATACCTTGGAAAAGCAAGCAAGATATGGACTATTTTAAACAAAAGACAATCGGGCATCCTGTTATCATGGGCCGAAAAACTTGGGAATCATTACGTAATCGCCCATTAAAGGATAGATTTAATATAGTTGTTACAAGAGATCCTCAATTGCATGGTTTGGGATCAGATAATAAAGATGGTCCAATTTTCGTTTCATCTTTAGAACAAGCCATTGATGCAATTGATGACACTCAAGTACTTGAAGCATTTATTATTGGTGGAACTCAAATCTATGAAGAGGCATTACGTCGTGGATTGGTTGATCGCATGTATCTAAATGTTATGAATATGAATGTAGTAGGTGATACTGTTTTTCCATTCTTTGATAGTAAGGATTGGATTTCACAACAAAACGATGGTCCATGGACTGAATTCATTTCATATACACTTATTCCAAAAAGAGAAAACGAATAAATAAGAGTATGAAGGGTGGATAACTAAAATATGACTGAATGAGCCTGGATGATATGTATGTCTGTCCAATATGCGGCAGAAACCATAGCAAACAATATATGACATGGCATCATCTTTTACCATCTTATAAGGGTGAAGAAAAGAGTGAACCGACAATTTATATTTGTCAAACATGTCATGTAATTATTCACAAGTGTTTTACAAATCAGCAATTACGAGAAAGATTTAATACATTAGAAAAGATATTAAACTCATATAAGATAAATGAATGGGTTGAGCTTTATCGTACAAAAACACCAAATGTAATATATTCATTGCGACGACTTGAGAAACTAAAGGAAAAATATGGAAAACAAACCAACATACAGGGATCGCATTCAAGGGTTACTAACCAATCCTCCAGAAAAAGTTATCGTGCAAAAGCAAGTTGAGAAAAAAGAAGAAGTTTCTGTAAAAGCTGGTGAGCGTATTAAATCAATCTTCAAAATGGAAGAATCAGTAGAAACTCCATCATTCGTTACTGAAGATTTGAAAGAAGATTTGCATGAAGGCAAATATTTTATTGTAAAAACACCAAGTTCCTATACAGATGTTGATAAGTATTGGGGTTCAGTACGTCCTACTCTTAGAAAGATGGGCTTTCCTCTCAAATATTCACCTCATAAAGAACATATGTTTGAATGTACTATGAATTTGTCTGAAGGTGATGAAATTTTAGAAGTCTTTCCTGTTCGTGATGCCAAGAATAATGAAAAACCTGGACTATATTTTAAATTTAAAGGTAAAAATACCATTGATGAATCTCATATTTTGCCAGAATTACGCAAACATGGATTTAAATGGGAAGAGGATCAAGTAAAGCGTGTAGCAGACGGTGTAGTTGTTCACGCTTACGTTTAATTTACATTTGTGACACGTTGCAGAAGTTCAACGACTCTTGGGTTGTTTAAATCTGCGGTGTCATTGCTGAATTGTTTTGCCCATGCTGACGGATTGTTTCCAGCGGCCGGAAAAACTTTCTTAAAAGTACTGTTGAAGAATGCAGGAAAGTTGGAATTTGCCACTTTTTGCATTTTTACCTTCATTTCAGGTGAACGAAGAATACTTGGGTTTGATTCAATGTCAGCCAATGACCAAGTTGGAAATCCAGGCTTATTCATTATTGCAGTTGACAATATTTGAAGCATTAAATAAGGTGATGATTTAAGGAAATCTTCTATCTTCTGTAAATTATTACCTGCTAATAGGGCTTCGCTTTCTTCCATGAATGACATAGTATTTTTAAAACTCCCTATTGTACTGGTTTGATTATCTTCTTGATCAGTTGTTTTTTGGGCATCCAAAACAGCCAACGCTTCTTTGGCTTCGCTCTTAATAGCGTCAATATCAGCACCAACTTTATCAGATTTTTGTTTCAACGTATTATTTAAATTAGCAACAGTTTTTTGCATCGCATTGCGAGTATCACGGTCAGTCACCAAGTTAATTGACTTACTGATAACGCTTTGTGACTTTTTTAAATTAGCTTGTAAATCTTTTAAAGATTTTGCATCTTGTGTTTTTATTTGAATTGCTTGATTAACTAATACTTTCTTTTGACCATCATTACCGTCACCAGCGTTAGCTAGACTTGATACTTGTTTGATCAGACCTTCTTCAAATTTATTTTTTTCCATGGTATCTCACTCTCTTATTTATGCTTCATAGTATTTTACATCAAAGAAGTGTATAAATAAATCTCAGATTCATTTTACTTAGGAGTCATTCAGATGGATATGAATAAAAGAGACGAACTTATCGAAAAGCGCAACAAGCTCAGTAAAGACCTTCGTTCAACATATAAGCAAATTCTTAAAGAGAGTTGGGGACTCGTTAAAGTAAAAGAAGAAGAGGAAGATCCAGTAGTAGATCCATCCGCAACTGATGCACCAGCACCAGTTGATGTTACTTCACCAGAAGTTCCTGCAACTACACCAGATGCATCAGCAGAAGGTGCTGCCGCTGATCCACAAGCAAAGTTGGCAACAACTGATTTCGTTACAAAATATTTGAAGGGTCTCCCATCAGATGTTAATATTGCAGAATCAGTCAATGAAAATGGTATCTTTAATGCATCAGTTAATGATGATCAAAGTGGCCAATTCATGGTTGTCACTTTCCCAGCAACAATGACAATTCAAGATGTTGCAAATATTCTTCAACCAGTTGATTCAGCAATCCCAGGCGCTTCAGGTGCAATGGTTCCTGATGCAGCACCAGTTGCTGATCCAGCATTGGATGCACCAGTAGGTGATGTTGCTCCATCTGACGATGCAGCACCAGTTGATGATACTGAATTGAAGGAAGAAGAAGTTTGCAATTCAGACGATAAGGCAGAACAAGATGCCGCAGATCGTGAAAAGCAACGTGACCCAATGATGGAAGGTCGCAAGTCATGGAAGTCATTCCAAGCTGGCCGCGTTCAAAAGTTCAACGAACAAAATCTTGAAGCTTTGAAGAAAGAATTGGAAGGCCTTAAGAAGTGGCTTGCCGATGAAACTGATCCAGAAGAAAAAGAAGAATTGAAGAAAAAGATAGAAAAACTCAAAGGTAAGTTGTCTTCATCAAAGATTAGTTCAGATTCAAAAGAAAAGCATAAAGTAACTGGACATAAGTCCGACGAAGAATAATAGTAAAAAAGTAATTAGAATCTAGTAAACCTATGGAAGAAATTTCCATAGGTTTATTTTTTGGCTTTTAAAACATATAAATACGTAAAAGATACTAGGAGAACCTAATGGATCAAGAATACATCAATACTGGTAAAGGTGACTGGAAAGTCTTCCAAAAGCGTAAATTGCTTAAAGAGGATGAAGCTTTTGGTGGATCAGATGTTCATCCTGACGCACCAATTGCTGGCGGTAAATTTGATTCTCAAGATGATTTCTTGAGAACATTTGGTAAGAATATTGCTGATCTTTCAAAGAATCCAGAATATCAAAAGATTTTGAAAGCTGAGAAAGCAAAGAAAGATAAGACCATGTATAAGGTCTATCATGATTTTGCAAGAGAAGCTACAAAAGATTTGTCAAATGTATCTGTATCAGGCGATACTAATATAATTTTAGAATTACTTAATTCTTACCGTGATGAAATGGCAGAAATGTCAGTTGAAGCTGTAGCAAGTGCAAATAATCATGTTGACGAATTTAATAAATTGGTTGCAGAAGCAGTAAGAAAGCGTGGCATTGGGCTAGGTATTGATTATTTGGGTTATCCAAATATTGATAACACTGATGGTTTCAGAAACTTTGTAATTAATTCAAAAGAAGGTCGTGGTGCTTTACTTCCATACCTATTACCAGAAGTTGCAGGTAAACTTGGTGTTGCAAATAAAGGTACTCTCACAGAAGCCCCAAATTTATTTGGACGTATACAAGACAATGGTCGTGAACGTAAAAACGTTGTTGATGCTGATCCAAATAAATCACAAATTCCAGAGCGTGTTTCAAGTTTTGCAAGTTGGATGAAGAATAACAAAGATTACAATTATTGGAATCAATTGGTTGATTTGTCAGCAAAGATTTTCAATGATGTTCGTATTGCTAATATCTATGGTGCATTTGCAAGTGGATTTAAGAAGCGTCAAGAAATTATCAAGGGTCTTGATACTAAAGCACAAAATGAATTGCTCAAGAAAATTGCAAGTGGCGATACTTGGTTGTTAGATCCAGATGATCCTGCTCTTGGTTTTGATCAAGAAACAAAGAAAGTGATTCATCACGATTTCAAACCTAAACATAATAATGTTAAAGTTGCTGCTGATAAACCAGCCGATATTGAACAAGACGATGAAGAACCTGTTGAAGATGATGAACAAATCAAAGAACAATCCCCTGTACATGCTGGCGTTGGTCGCATGGATTGTGGACCAAAGATTGATTTTTATGAACAAGTTACAACTGATGATCGCAAAAAATCTAAATTGAAGAAAATCAACGAAGGTTGGAATGCATATCAAAAGATGAATAAGGGAAAAAAGATCACTGGTGAAGGTGATAAATTCAACGTTATTTTGGGGTAAATTATGATCAGAAAAACAAAAAGTGGATACAAAGTTGTAAGCAAGGATGGAAAGAAAAATCTCTCTAAAAGTAATCTTTCTCACAAGCAAGCAGAAAAAAGAATTCAACAAGTTGAATATTTTAAACACAATCCAAAGAAATAATCATGGCTACAGAAAAACAACAATTTAAAAATAAATGGAAATTATTTCTTGAACGTCCACAGATGATTACCCTTGGTAATTCTGTAGAAGATAAAATAATGAAGGGTTATCGCGAAGTATCAGCATTTATTGATGATTTGTATAAAGCTGAACGTGCAGGTGGTTGGGATAAAAATATGGATTCTCAAACCGGCGAACAAAAATCTTTTTATGATACAAATAAGTTAAAAGATATTGTAAGTACTTGGGATGCCCTTCGTAAATATTTGTATAAAAATGAAAATCCAAATATTGAAAAAGTAAAAGTTTACCGTGACGGCATTATCAATTCAATGTCAAATTATGCTAAGAAATTAATTTCTTTACGTGGTCATGATAAGAAAGTTGATGAAGCAGCCAATAATTTGATAAAAGCCTTGCCAGCGGCATTCAAAGAATTAAATTTCTAAGGACTAATATGCACCCTGCATTCATGAAAAGACAATGGAGTAAGTTTTTAGAAAACGCTCATGTAGAAGCACAAAGAAGCTTACCTCTATCAGAAAGATTTTTTCGTGTATGGCAACTGTTAAGTGGTTTTGATGACCGTATTCATCAGTTTGATAAAAAAATAGCACCATTTGAACGTGATGAAAATGGTGATCCTATTTCATATTTTAGAATAAAAGATTACAAGGCTATTTTGGACCTCGTAGAGAAAATGAATAAGTATATTCAAGTTCAAGGTCAAAATGTGAATCCACACAATGTTAGATCCTACGCAAATAAAATCATAGGACAACTTGAGTGGTACGTTGACTTCTTAGAACGTGAGCGTAGAAACAAGCATCCCAAGTTTGATGTAATCATCAACGACTTAACACACGCAAAAGACAAGGTTTACAAGCTTCTAGATTTCTGAGAAAAAATTTCTCTTGCATGCTAGAATAAGTTATATATAAATATCAACATAACGCCATGAAACGCTCCCATCAACTCATTATGAAAAGCAAGGTCTGGAATGCTCAAGTAGCATTTAATACATATCCTTGCCGCTCAAATCCGTTGGATAGAAACGGAAGTGGTCCCAACTGAGAAGGTCATAACTGACTGACTCAAGACCCTGGGACCAAAAAGTCTCAGGGTTTTTCGTTTTGTAGTATCTTTGAAAAATTTAGAATGTGCTGGATAGATGGCAGAGCGGCTTATTGCGCTAGTCTTGAAAACTAGAGGGCCTGAAAGGGCTCCGGGGGTTCAAATCCCTCTCTATCCGCCAATGAATCGACAAACCAAAAAGGATAGTTCTTGCTAAACCCAAGAACGACAGAATAATGGTTCCAGATTCAAACTTGAAAACTTTATAACTGTAGAATCAAAAAATAGCATTAAAAATGCTATTAGTCGAAAGGCTAGTAGCATTCCTTTTGCCAACGTTAGGAGATTTGGGTAAAACCGAGTTTAAACGTTGGATTAGTGGTGTCGGCCTAAAAATCGACATCACCATATTGGCGTATAGTAGAATGGTTCATCACATAACTCTGATAAAGTTAAGATCCAGGTTCGATTCCTGGTATGCCAACCACAAGTCTGAATGCCTTTGAGAGATTTACATTGACCGATAATCAAAGGGTATAGGTTCGAATCCTATTGCACATCGAAAGGTGTGTATGGTGTAACGGTAGCATTAAAAAACAATTTCTCTAATATTTGTCAGACCTTTTCTTTGAAACGAATGCTTTGAAAGGATTACATCCATGTTAAGGACGAGGACCAGGTTCGATTCCTGGAGCGGGCGCCAATTTGCTCGTTTAGCTCACCGGTAGAGCGCGTAATACATCTTTTCGCTTTTAGTCGTTTCTTTTTCTGATTGTAGTTCAATGCAAAGAACGTCCGGCCGTCATGGCTGGAAAATTCAAGTTCAAATCTTGACAGTCGGGCCTTTTTAGTTTACTTTTCGATTCGTAGTTCAACGTAAAGAATGCCTGGCACTATACGCTGGGAGATTCAAGTTAAAATCTTGACGGATCGGCTTTTCGGACATTAGCGTAGCCTGGTATCGCGCTTGCTTTGGGAGCAAGAGACCGCTGGTTCAAATCCAGCATGTCCGACCATTTTCAGTTTTTATCACGAATGCAATGAAGGATTACATTCCATCAGCCTGTCGTGGGTTCAAATCCCACCATCACATTTCGGTGTGATGTAGTTCAGCGGTAGAACAGCCGATTCGGCGCAAGCCATTTTCTTTCGCAATTTAGTCGTGATATTTTTGGGTGAATCGCATAGCGGCAATTGCTGGACGCTGTAAACGTCCCGTCTTTAATGACTTCATAGGTTCGAGTCCTATTTCACCCACCATTTCATTTTCACAAATGCTAAAAAGAATACATTATTGGTTCGATTCCAATCTTAGGGAAACCTCAGATGCTCTATTGGGGAGCACTTCTTTTTTATTTTGTTGTGAAACTTTTTATCAGTGTGTAGCTCAGCCTGGAAGAGTGCTGGTTTTGGAAGCCAGAAGTCAGAGGTTCAAATCCTCTCATACTGACCATCTTATTGTGATATAGCTTAATAATTAGAGCACCGAGGGGAAATCGGAAAGTCTTGGTTTAAATCCAAGTGTCGCAGCAATTTCGCCATCTTCCTCATAGAACGTGCTACGGCAGCTTTGGGGATATTATTGGCACCTTTTAGATATGAATGCTCCCGTCAAAGAAATGGCCAACGTGCTACGGCAGACCATTTCTATAAACGAAAGTATTCACAACCATTTTAGACAATCAATTTTTGCCCGTATGGCGTAATGGCAGCCGCGGTGGATTCAAAATCCTCTCCCGTAACAGGGGTGCTGGTTCAAGTCCGGCTATGGGCACCAATAATACGAATGCTAGAATAGGAGTACATCCATTTAAGATAACCCCTCTTATTCGCTTTTAGTCGTATTTCTTTTTTGGGCATCTAGCGACGGTTAGATGCTAACAATGTTAATGCATAACATTGCTTGTTTGCAACAAGTCAAAAGCATAGCATGATGATCCATCATGGATAAAAAACAGGAAGAAATTATACGATATGGTCGCGATTGAAAGCTGCCTTTATAATTTCAATTTTTGGACGATTAACTCAGCGGCTAGAGTGCTTGATTTACATTCAAGAGGTCGGGGGTTCAAATCCCTCATTGTCCACCAAAAAGCCAATCTCAGGCGCATTAGTGATGTTGATGCATCAACTAACTAGAAGTTCAAAGCTGGCGCATATCCTGACTGCGGCATTTTCAATACACACTTGGCGCATTGGTGATGTTGAATGCATCAACTAACCAGAGTTTGAAAGACAGCGAATACCCAGGTGTTTTTTCAGTTGACATATAAAAACAAGGCTTAAACTTATGTCGTAAGCCATGAACAAGAAGGAAATTCGTTCAGCATTTCGCAACGCAGTCTTCAAGCGAGACGGTGGCAAATGTTTGTTTTGTGACATTAAAGAAAATCTTGATGCGCATCACATAACTGATCGAAATGAAATGCCAAACGGTGGCTATGTCAAAGAGAATGGTATTTCTCTTTGCCCAACCCATCACATGATGGCAGAAAAATTTCATATTACACAAGGGAAAGAATGGGAACCAAATTTCCATCCTGATGACTTGTATAATAAAATTAAATCGTCAAAACAACTCGCAATTCAAAAATCAGAAAGATTGAAATGATGATTAGAGTTGGAGAAAAATTAATTGAAGTTGAAGAATTTGAAAATTCTTTGGCGTTGGCATTTCACATTCGAGAAATTGGATGGAACAATGGTCAAATTGATAGTAAAAGAAATGACGAACTTTCACGCATAGCAACATCGCTCGCTCTCGCATCAACCATTTAAGGAACATCATGAAGCAGGACTTTCAGTAGATCCTCATCGAAAAGATGAAGGGTTGTAATCAAAATCAACATCAAACGATTCTCCAACACGGAGAATCAGTCAAGAATCATCTTCAAGAGTTGATTCAGTTTATAAAAGGTGAAACATAGGTGTTGCCAAATTGGCGACTCCCTGAATGGTTTCAATTATACAAGTCACAGATTTTAGGGAATCTGTTAGACACCGAAACAATTCTTGAGTATGCCCTTTTTCATGATTGCGGCAAACCATTCTGTCAGGAAACTGATAGCGAAGGTCGCATTCATTTTCCAAATCATGCGGAAATTTCTGCACAAATTTGGTTAGATCATGGAGGTGATGAACAAATTGCCAATCTCATTAGGTTGGATATGGATATTCATCGTCTCAAAGCAGAACAAATTGAAGAATTTTGCAAACGCAAAGAAGCAATAACACTTCTAATTGCAGGTCTTGCTGAAATCCATTCAAATGCCAATATGTTTGGTGGTATTGATTCGGATTCTTTTAAGATCAAGTGGAAGCATATTGACCGTCGTGGCAAGGCCATTTGCAAAATCATTTTTAACAACCTTTTAGAGAAAGAAGACAAATGATAGTTCCACAGGAATGGTTATCAGAAGGAATGATTTCAAGTTGCATTCATTTGGATGAGAAAACCGAAGAAAGGTTAAATTCTTCTGATATATCAGAAGAAGAAAAGAAAGCATTGCTTGATGAAATCAAAAAAGAATTTGATGACATAAATAGAGCAGTTGCAGAAGGTCGTTGCACAAATTTGCTTGAAGAGAAAGATTTTTAAGTTTCATACGCTGGTAGCTCAATCGGCAGAGCACTGGTTTCCAAAACCAGGTGTTGCAGGTTCAAGTCCTGCCCAGCGTGCCAGTATCGGTATTTAGTTTAACGGCAGAACGTGGCTCTCATAAGGCCAATGCGATGGTTCGACTCCATCATTACCGACCAGTTTCATACGGATAGATGGCAGAGTGGCCGAATGCGCCGGTTTACTAAACCGATGAGCGTGAAAACGTTCCGGGGGTTCAAATCCCTCTCTATCCGCCAATTTTTTAAGATATTATGGTCCTTTGGTGTAATTAGGTATGCACGTAGGTTTGAAAAACCTGAGGTTAGGGTTCGATTCCCTGAGGGACCACCATTTAAAGCGAATGCCTTTTGAGGTGTACATTCATTCGGAGAACGTGATCTAGGTTCGATTCCTGGCTGCCCGACCATAACGGGTGGTGGTGTAACGGCTAACACACGAAAAACCACTTCATACTTTTTGTCGCTTTATTCTTTTTATTTCGCAAATGCTGAAAAGTTTACATCTAATATACCCGAGCTTGCTCTGGAAAAACCAAAACTTTTTAAATTTTGTTGCGATTATATGTCTGTATGGCTGAGCGGCTGAAAGCGACGGTTTGCAAAACCGTTTGGGAAACCACACGCAGGTTCAAATCCTGCTACAGACTCCATTTTATTTTCATTGGTAGTTGTGCCGAATTTGGTAAGGCAGCCCGCTGTTAACGAGCCGATGTGAAAAACATCATGGGGGTTCGAGTCCCTCACTACCAGCCATTTTTTTTGTACCCGAGTATCTCAATGGTAGAGAGCCTGACTGTTAATCAGGATGTTATAGGTTCGAGTCCTATCTTGGGTGCCATTTTTTATATGCCCCGGTAGCTCAAATGTAGAGTGATTCTTGATCAAGGCCATCCCTTGGGGGATCAAGAAGAGGTTGGTGGTTCAAATCCATCCTGGGGCGCCATTTTATTTTTTCAAGAATGCCGCAGAAGTTTACATTATGAAACAACAAAACTTCTCAAATATTAGTCTTGATTTTTATGTGTCTATGGCGTAATTGGCAGCCGCGTTAGCTTGAGGTGCTAATCCCGTAACAGGGGTGAAGGTTCGACTCCTTTTGGACACACCATTTCAATTTCATCATGTGCTTGTGGCGTAATGGCAGCCGCGCTAGTTTTAGAAACTAGTCCGAAAGGGTGGAGGTTCAAGTCCTCTCAGGCACACCAAATTTTCATTGGGGAGTAGTTCAATCGGTAGAACGCTGGACTTTGAATCCAGAAGTTGAAGGTTCGAATCCTTCCTCCCCAACCATTTTTCTCGCATATTGTAATATATTTTGTATAATTACTTGTATGAATAATATTCCAAAACCAGAATTTCTTTTTAATGATCCATTAAGATCATATCTATTTTTAGTAGAAGCCTTTGATGCTAATGGCGTAGAACTAGTTCCAAAGAACGAACTAACAACACTTGTGAGAACGGTTGACTTCACTAATAAAGATACATTAAAAATAAAAATGTTAGTTGATGATAAAAATCCAAAAACACTTGAATTGATGTTTAAACAACCAGAAAAAATTGTTACATCACAAATAGCAAAAAATGGTGATGTAATATTGAAACTTGAATTTACTAAAATTTATCTGGCAGGTCTCTATCATGGAACTAAGTTAGATCATGATTTAAATGATACAGACGGAATATTTTCATTAGTTTTTGAATATAAAGTTGAGGAATATAAATTCATTGACACAAAGACTGGAATGTTTTATACATTCGCCAATAAAATATGAAATCATCTGCACAAATTTTAAAAGAGGCTAAGAAAAAGTTTAATTCCTGGCCATCATGGAAGAAGAAAATAGCGAAAGCTAAATATCAATAAACAAAATGGGGACGTAGCTCAATTGGTAGAGCATCTGCCTTGCACGTAGAGGGTTACAGGTTCGAGTCCTGCCGTCTCCACCATTTTAGAAAGACTCATCATGAAAGAAGATGACGATATAGGAATCACGTTAGAAGAGTTTCAGAAAATTTATGCAAAACTTTTGCATGAATCTGAACAAAAACGTAGTAAGAATCCAAAGAATAAAAAGAAGGATGAAACAAAATTTTATCCTCTTAGAATTATAAAGTGATCATCATGGAATATCCAGAATTCAAAAAACTGTGTGAAGATTCCATGGAAAATGCCATCAAAATGTATGGTGCAGAAGCAACAGGTCCAGTCATAATTGATAATGGAATGGATGATGACTGTTTGGCGTTTGTGATGAGTGAAGAATATTTAATCGGTCTGTGACGACAGAATCGTAACCTCACCCTGCTGCTTAACCAGGTATCCTTTTAGAATTGACAACGAAATTGGTTGCATATACTTTCGCCATGAACAAAGATTTTCTTGGCAATGAATTAGCTGCAGGTGATTGGGTTTTATTTGTAGAATTGGAATATAGATCATTCATGTTTGGTAAAATTGCGAAGGTCACTGAAAAGACGGTGCTAATTCGTCATGTATATAAGCATTCAAAATCGTCTTATAAAGAAACTAGGCAATTTCACGAACAAGTCATAAAAGTTCCAATTGAACAAGTCAAAAAAGAATTCCTATTTGATGAATCAACACTATCTTTAATATAAATTTGGGTTGTAAGCATAAATGGCGATGCATAGGACTCTTAATCCTGAGAACACGGTTCGATTCCGTGACGACCCACCAAATTAAGAAAGGAGATGCCATGTTCAGAAAAATTCCGATACCAAAAGGAAGTGGACCTGGCGATTTCTTAAGGCTTAGATCACATGCATTGTGGTATAAGAAGCAGATAGAAAAGTTTGGTCCAGGGTATGGATCAAAGTCCGTTAAAACCAATCACAAAGAAATAAAATGACTAAAGATTTAGAAAAAGCTGCGCAACAGATGCAAGACTCAATGCCTCAATCAATTCCACTTCGTGAATTTATTTTGGTTGGCGGAACTGCATTTCATGCTGGTTTGATCGAATATCAACAAAAGCATTATGTTTCACTTCAATCCGAAAATAAAAGACTGATTGAAGAAAATAAAAAGATTGAAGAAAGTAATAAGTTAAAAGATTCATGTATGGAAAGTATGTTGATGTCATATGAAGAAATAGTTCATATGGGCTTTTTTCAACGTCTTAAATTTTTCATAACTGGCAATTTACCAAAGAAATAAACACGCGTTGTAAGCTCAAATGGTGGAGCAGGGGACTTTTAATCCTCGGGACTTGGTTCGATTCCAAGACGACGCACCACTTTTCACGAATGCAGTTAAAGTTTACATTATATAACCGTAGCCGTACTTAGGTACATCCGTGGTTTAAATCCCGGTGCTCCCACCAATTGGGAGTATGGTGGAAATGATAGACACAGCTAATCCGCAAGGAGTCTACTTTGGCACTTTTGTCGTGAAATTCTTTTTGTTTGAATGGGAAGTCGGCTTAGAAGTAGCCATCTTTTAAAGAGTGAATTCGCTGAATAGCAAGGTGCTTGCCCGATGATTGTCATATGGTCCTGATAAAAAAGGTAAATAAAGTATGACGACGAAGGGATTAGCTAGCAACCTCTTCTGAACAAACCGCGCAAGGATTCATAATCCTACTCTTTGACCGGAGTCAGCTACATGTTTAAGAACGAAACTTTGGAGTTATTCTCCTTTTATAAAGAGACAATACATTACTTTTTCAATGTGTCTTTTTATAATTCGTGTTTGATTAAGAGTAAAGAAAACCGGTTCTTTGGTGTAATAACACACCATTCAAACAATTTTTTATTCTGGTGAATAGTGTTCAACACCAGTTTCATCTGTCCATCGCAATAGCCATCCTTTTGTGGATTTGTACCAACGATCAACGTTGATGCTTCCTGAATGGATAAGCGAATGGTGATTGGAACAGCATGGAATTAAATTTGAACTTTCGTTAGATCCGCCATCTTGACGTTCAATAATATGATGAATCTCTATGAGATTTCGGCATGACTTGTTACCTAGCTTAGATGTTAGGCCACAAAATACACAAGTATGTCCATCACGTAATGTTTTTAAACGAAGCATTGCAATATTATAAAATGTCTTTCTCATTCTCTCATTCGTACAGTGGTTAGTACGCTGGTTTGTGGCACCGGAGACCCGAGTTCGATTCTCGGATGGGGAACCAATATTTGAAATTTCTATGAACGTGTTCTCGTCTAAGGAACATAGTGTTTACCGAGCTATGGAAAAAATCGGTTTTGTTATTCCCTCGTTCGTACAATGGCAGTATATCGGCTTGTGACGCTGGAGACCTGAGTTCAATTCTCAGACGGGGAACCAATTTGCATATGGGATGTGGCCTTTAACAAGGCATCATCTAAGGAGTGTCGAAGGGAAGAACTGTCGCGCAAACGGTTCAAGAGTTTCTGGCAGCACAGCGAACTGAATAGCAATCAGGGAGTGCATAGCAACAGTCCAGACTTATAACCCTAGGATAGAGTTGACGATATTGGCTTACATCGAAAGAACCCATAAATTGCGCAAGCAGTTACAGGGAGCAAGGGGTTTTTGATTGCAGCAATGCATGATTTCCGACCCAATAAAGCTTGTGTAAGTTGATATAACAGACGACATGAGAATTGCCCATCAAGTATCTTACGGAACGGTGGGTTTGAGGGCGTTGCAATTGATAAGCAAAAGGTTGTATGCCCGACTTCTCAAGAATATACCTCAATAGACTTTGGCCCAGCATAGCACACCATATGTTTTTTCTTGTCCCGTTGTTGTAATTGGAAGCAAATCAGTCTTCTAAACTGAGAGAAAAGGTTCAAATCCTTTATGGGACGCCAATTTGTTTTATGTTTCGCTTCTTCATCTAACTGGAAGGATACAAGGCTACGAACCTTGTCATGTGGGTCCGAATCCCACGGAAGCGGCCAATTTTCGGGGTATGGTATAGTGGCTTATTACGCATCCCTGTCACGGATGAAACACGAGTTCAATTCTCGTTACCCTGACCACTTGTTTTTTGATTCTACCGTTTATAATGTTTTTATGCTGACATAGCTCAATTGGCAGAGCAATTGTTTTGTAAACAATAGGTTGGGGGTTCAATTCCCTCTGTCAGCACCATAAAGTGGATAACCCATATGCAGAAATGTATATGGGTTTTTTCACCTATATAAACATTTTGCGGCCTAATATGAAAGGCGTATAATATTCTTTAAATATGAATAAAAAGAAAAAATATAATAAAATTCAGTTCAATGACTTTGAAAATTCAAGGATTAAGTTGGCTAAGTCGTTGTACTTTGCGAATATGTCTAAGAATAAAAAAGAATATGACCATTACGTCAAAGAATCTGGTATTAACGGGCTGACAGAGTATTATTCTGCAAAACTTCTTCTTAGAAATAATTCACAAGCTGGTGTAAAGGAAACACATACAGCATTTGTTTTGGCAGATATTCTAGGGGCAACTAAGATGTATCCTGACGAATATGAAACAAACTATGATTGCATTATTGAAATAAATGATAATAAACCAATTTTTGGTGAAATTAAAACTAATACGTTAGACAATAAAAATATTTCTGAAAAATTTGGAGATTGTATGTTAAATGGAATGGATGCTGATAAACGCGAACAATATATTCGCGACAATCCATATATTGTTTTCCCACTATATACTCAGGATTTCTTGGTTGCTATGGTTGCTGGATATTATTTGGATATGTTCCGAGACGGAAAACCTATGCATGAGTTTGTTCTTGAAAAGACATTCCGTAAGAAAAAAAATAACGTTAACATCAGTTTTTCTAAAGTATCTGGAATTGAAGTAATTTATGTTAATGAGTTGGCAATCCATGATCAAAACGTGATTGATAGATGTTCTAAGACTTTACTAAAAATGATTGAAACCTTTAAAAATAAAAATTTTAATGCTGTTAGTACTAATTTAAAGAAAGTTTCAATTAAAAAACCAGTTGCAACTCAAGGAAAACAAAATAAAATTGAGTCCAATAAACCAGTTCCAATCATTGCTCAAGAAGTTTTAAACCTTGAAAAACTTGCTAATAGATTTGGACACAAACTAGAGAAAATAAAATGACAAAACAAAATTACGCAGCAATCGCAATAGTTCTAGATGAAAGTTCATCAATGGGGCGCGTTGCATCAGACACTGTTGGTGGATTAAACCAATTCATCACTGAACAAAAGAATTTGCAAGGTGAAGTCAGCTTCACTCTTAATAAATTTAGTGACTCCGTTAGATCATTATTTGATTTCGTAAATATCAACACTATTCCAACATTAGAATATCAAAAGCATTATTATCCAAATGGAAATACTGCTTTGTATGATGCCATCAATGAAACAATTGATTCCATTGGTAGAAAGCTATCACAAATGAATGAATGGGATCGTCCATCAAAGGTTATCGTTGCCATCTTGACTGACGGTGAAGAAAATATGAGTAGAACGGCTACAGCAAAGACGATTGCTGAAAAGATCAGACATCAAGAAGAAGTTTATAATTGGGAATTTGTATTTTTGGGTGCTAATCAAGATGCAATTTTGAGTGCTCAACGAATTGGTATTGCTAAGGGTTCATCAATGACTTACGCAGGATCATCTGCGGGTACAAAGAGTGCCATTGATACATTAGGTAAGAGTGTTACCCGTTCACGTTCATTTGGTAGTAAGGCTGCATTCACTGATCAAGATGTAACAGAATATAACAATTCTCTTGCAGCACCTGTACAAAAATCATTGTCAGCTCCTACACCAACTCCTGCATCAGTTCAAGTACAAGTGAACGTCCAAGGTTCATTGCCACATTGGGCAAATCAACCAAGAGACAACAAGGGCAGATATAGCAAGTAAACGCTTGACATATCATCGCTCAGGATACAATTAACCTTAACAAAGAGATTATATTATGCGCGATGATATGGACAAAGTGATTGTTGAGAGTTCTAGGCGTGGATGCTATGAATGCGGAGAGAAATCAGCCGCATATTATGAAAGTCGTTTGCGTTCCAAATGGAAATCAGAATTTGAGGATGGGGATGATGTTGATGATCTTCCTCATTATCAAAGCAATACCCGTAAATTTGGTTATAATAAGCGTACGCTTTCTGATCATCTTTCTCCTCTGAAAAGATTTATCAAAAGCAAAATTGGTAAGAAGTGGGATAATGTTTTTGCTGAAATTTGTGAGAAGAACAATAGCAATTCTGTAGTGCAGAATCATGTTCGTGAACACGCATTGCAATACGTTGCATTGAATGTTGTGATGATTGATAATATTCCTCATCAAGTGGCAGAATATAGGGCCGCTGGCTTTTCACCAATTTATAAGTCCAGATATAGTTATTTGGCGTGGGTTCATCCCGAAACTAATGAATTGATGGCGATGCTTGATGCGCCTGAAAAAAGAGTAGTTTCCAAATCAAGCTATGAACGTGTAGAGATTGATGATGAACACCAATTGCACAAAATTAAGGGCATTTGGTACATGATTCATATTCGTCATCGTATGTATGATTTTGAATATGGTGATGTTCTTCTGGATTTTTCACGTATTTCTAACATTGACTGGAAAATTCGTGAATTTAACAGAAGTGTTATTAGATCAGATGCTAGACAGGATCGTATCCGTGTTTATGGTAGTCCATTTGCATATGGATATAAGAAGGAACAGATTGGTCATAAGCTGCTCCGTAAGTATAATTTGAAAAACGATTGATAATTTGGTCCACCCATTCTATAATGGGTGAATGGATCTAATTAGTGATTTTGCTGGTAAACCTGTAAAAATAGCATTTGTTGGTAGTTGCATTACTGAGGGATTTGGTTTAGCTAATCCTGATGATGAACGCTTTTCAAGATTATTTTGCAATTGGTTTTCTGATAAATTTGTAAATTCTCAAGTAATTGAAATGAATCTAGGATATCCTAGAAACTCATCAATTCATTTATCAGTATATTTCATGGAGGCTATTTTAAAAGAAAAGCCAGATATTTTATTATTAGAGATTGCGGGTGAAGATTGGCATCTACCATCAGAATCGGGTAGAATGTGGTTAGAAACTGCAATTCGTTTGATTAGAACGCATTTGCCATCAACATTTATTTTCAATATATATCCATATGGTGGTTTCTTAACGAAGCATTATCAGGGTTTAGAACGTCATCAATTAGATAAATGGTATCGTCCAATTATGAATACATATGGTATTCCAACAATAGATGTTGGACAATATCTCTGGAAAGGTGAACAACTTTCAAAATGGGCAATTGATGATTTGATGCAAGATGCCCGTTGGCATCCAAATAATTTTGGACATGCGGCATATGCTAAAGCATTGACAGATTTTATTGAAGAGAATATTTTTGCAATTGAGCACAAATCAGTACCAGCACGTATTGATGGTAATTTTTTAATAGATACTCCTCGTACCAATGAATTTTCTCCAACTGGTGGATGGAAAAAGATACCTTGGAACGATTATGGAAATCGCGAGTTCAATTTGTTTGAATCGTTCCAAAAGGGTGTTCCATTATTTGGTATTTTTAGAGGAAGTGTGTTTGGATTGTATTGGTTATCAACAAAGAGTTCAGGAAAAATAGCAGTATCAATTGATGGTGGTAAACAGGCTTGGCTCATTGATTTATGGAATAAATCTTATGCACAAAATCCAGGATTAAATGGTTCAATTCTAACAACTGAATTGACTAATGATGTTCACACATTCTCAATAATTGCATATGACAGCAAGAATGAAAAGAGTGAAGGATATGATGTAAGTTTGGCGTATTACTTCACAGGAAACCGTATTTAGTAAAAATATTTATAAATAGTCGTAGTAGGAGCAACTACTATGAACATCTTGTATAAATATTCTCTTCAAGTCTTTTTAATTGTAAGCATATTTGTTACAAGTGGTTGTTTACGTTCTTCAAGTGAAGAATATGCAATTAAGCAGTTACGTAACGATAGTGAAGTTGCTAAATCAGCACAATATCCTGGTGGTGTATCGCCAGATGATGCATTGCGTTTCATTGCATATACATCAGATGCAGCGGCTAATAAAATTGATCCCGATCATGAAATACAAGCAACATCAACTGCACAACAAATTGTTGATGCTGAAAAGATAAAGCAACCAGGTCAACAAAATACTGAATTAGTTAAAATTTCAAACTTTGTTAGTCAAGGTCCACAAGGGTTTGGTGCTATAGGATGGGCTTCTATTCTTGGATTTGGTGCTATGGCTGCAGGTTTTGTTGGTAAATTTATGGGTCCACCATTTAATATCATTGGTTCATCAATTCAAATGGTAGCACAACGCTGCTTACCAAATTACGATGCAAACAAAAAGGCTGCTGTTGGTGCAATTACATCTGTTGATGTTCTTTTGAGTAATTTTGATGATGTATTTAGTGCCTTAGATCCTGACGCAAAAGAAAAATTGAAAGCACAATGTGGTGGTAAAGATCCTGTTGATTGGGCTAAATCAGTTCTAAGTGATGCACAACATGATTTAGGTTATCAAGATGATGTTTCAAACTTGATCACTGAAATGAAAAAGAATATTAAGACTAAAGGTGGATATTTGGCAGTTGATGATGTTGGAGCAGATGCATTTGTTAAGAAGCATGTATAAAATTTGTTGAGGTTAATAAAAATATGAGTAGCATAACAAGCCAAATGTACAAGATCATAGAAATTCGTTCTCTTAATGATTTACATGATCTTGAACTAATTGATGAATCATTGATTAAAGAAAAATGGATTGTTTTTGATATGTCAGCTTTACATGTTGTTAATTCAACATTTATTTCGTTTATTAACTTCAGCAATGGCCGAGTAATTGCATTATTGAATCCAACAACAAGAGCTTTAAATATATTGAAGGCATTAGGCGTAGATAAATTGATTAAAATTGTCTATTCCTATGCAGAAATAGATGAAATAGTTGCTAAGAAAAATTCTTGATTTTGTTTCTATAAAACGATAAAATCGTTGGTATGAAAACGAAGCTTGTACCATTTAAAATAATAAAACAAAAAGAAGACAAAAAATTTAAGAAAACATATGTAGTTGTTTTCGTAGATTCTATTGACGGTTCATCATTTACTGTTGGTTTTGATAAAAAGCCGACATCCGCACAATTGAATTCTGCCCTTAATGATGTTGATAATGGTAATGAAATAGTTGCTATTTTGGAGGTTGAACACTAATGCCTTATATTAAACAAGAAAATCGCAGTAAATATTTTGATCATGCACAAGCGATTGCTAAGGAAGCAACTGTTGCTGGTGATTTAAATTATGCAATTACTGAAATGGTTCATGCATACATTCGTAAGAAGGGTGTTAGTTATGCAGTTCTCAACGAAGTAATTGGCGCATTAGAATGCTCTAAAATTGAATTATATCGTCGCCAAGTTGCAGGATATGAAGATACTTGTATTGAAAAGAATGGCGATACAACAAGCATTTATCCCGAACTTCAAAATATACCAAAAGTTGATGTTTGTCCTGAGCCAGTTATTCCAAATCGTAATGGTGGCGGAGAATCTCACTAATGGAATATCTCAAAGGTAAAACTTGCTATCTCTGCGGTCCAATTGCAGCAGCATCAAGTACTGAAATGAGTAATTGGCGAGAAGGAATAAAGCCATTCCTTGCTGATCTTGGTGTGAATGTATTGGATCCATTGAAGAAAGATAAAGAGGGTCTTGCAGAAACACCAGAGGAACGCCAACGCTTTAAAGATTTGATCATGCAAGAAAAATGGGAAGAACACAAAAAATTGTTTTGGCCTGTTGCGCGTTGGGATTTGCGTTCGGTTGATAAAAGCGATTTCATCATTGTGAATTACAATCCTGAAATTCCAACAGTTGGGACCTGGCACGAAGTAGTTATGGCCTCGCATATTCAAAAGAAACCTGTCCTTCTTAAATATGATCGCAGTCAATTGGATAAGTTCAATTTTTGGGTTCCAGTCCTTGTTAAGAGTCAACATCTATTTCCTACATGGGATAAATTGAAAGAAGAACTCAATAAAGTTGACCAAGGACAATTTGACACGTCATATTGGACGCTATAATTCAACGACTATGATTTTTAAAGATTCCTCTGGCAAATGGCACCTTGCAATATTTGAAGATATGAATGGTGGTATTTCTATTGATAGAGAATTACCTAAATGGAAAAAATTTGTTGAAGATAGAAATAGTATGGATAAAGATGCACCAACATCATCGGGTGAAATCGTTATGCGTCCTGTATTCAATCAAATAGAAGGAAATGGTTTTACAAATCAAACCTCAGCTTTTCAAAGATTTAATGCAGTAGATTCCTTGGGAATAATAAATTATCAACCTCATAAGCGTTCACTATTTTCTGTCATTAAATCTGCAATTCTATATTGGCGAGAAGAAAATGATTATGGGAAGCAAGCTAAAGCGGTAAAAGAAGTTGATGTTGTTCCAAAATACGATGCACAACAACTTTTCCATATTATAAAGTCAGGATTGGTTGATTTAAAGAAATATGATAATAAGGTAAAACTTATTCAAGAAATGATTGAAAAAGCAAAGATTGCTGGACAAACTTCGTTGAAAGAAACATACGAAAATCAACGTGATGTTGCTGAATTTGAGGCTCGTTTGTTTGCATCCAACAATGTCAAATATTTGGATGAATCAGATGTTGCATCGTTTGTTGCAGAATCTGAAAAAGGTCTACGTTTGGATTACATTAAGAATTTTCATCGTGAAATTCCATATGATATTATTAAAAAGAAATTGCTTGTTGATGAATTGATGGCGTTTGACAATTATGTCATCCTTCATTATGATCCTTCTGTTACTGCTTTCAAACATACAAAGCAAGAAGAAGCTGAAATACTTGCTAAGAAAAAAGATCCAATTTTATTTGGTGTTATTAACGGTAGCACTAAATTGTATTTTGTAGGTGATTGGATTGATGAAGTGTGCAATCTTACTTTTGATGAATTGATTAAAACTTTTGAAGGTAAGAATATTAAATCGGAATTAAAATGACAGAAAAAGTTATTTTAAGATGGCAAGACATATTTGTACAAACAGATGCAATTGTTAAACAGATTGAAGCAGGTACAGAGCGTTTTACCCGAGTTGTGGGTATTCGCAATGGTGGTGTCATACCAGCCAAGCGAATTGCTTTGCTACTGGATGTACCTTATTCTGATATTCGTATAAGTTTTTACAAAGGTACTGATATTCAAACAAAAATAAGTTCAGATAGCATTTCTGAAAACGAATTGGCACAGCTTTTCAATTGGGAAGTTGAACATGTATTGTTTGTTGATGATCTAATTGATAGTGGACGAACAATTAAATGGCTGGAAAAAGTTTTAACAAAAAATAATGTTGAAAATTATTCTATTGCAGCTTTATATGCAAAGAAAATAAGTAAAAATAAATATATTGGTAGTAGAAAACCAGAAGGTTGGTTAGTTTTTCCTTGGGAAGAATCGTAATGCAACCACTTGATGTTTTTCAGAAATTAATTGATCAAGCTATTATGCGCAGGTATATGGTTGGATCACCTGATCCCGATCGTTTAAAAGAATGTTTTCGTAGTGGAAAAGAAATTCCAGCAGATTTATTGCCTGGCGCACTTCTTCAAACGTTGACCAATGAAGAACGTGAATGTTTATCTAAATTAACTTCACATGAAGTTACAAATCGTCGCAAAGATTACTGACCAATTTCTAATGTCAGTGTATTGTAGGTATGTTCTTTTATTCTGCATGAACATCCTGTAATCAGGAACATACCTAAAATAACCATAAAACCAATAGAAATCTTCTTGAGCATTATTGCTTTATACCATAAGCGCATGCATATTCAATGAATTATCTATAAAGTAGCATTCAAGGTAATGATTGATTTTTACACCTTATCTCTATACTTGATACATCATGCGTATCTTAGCTGTTGGTGACATTCACGGAGTTTACGACAAGGTTCGTCAACTTGATTCATATTTCTCAAAAGTTGATCTGGTCGTTTTCGTTGGTGATTACGTTGACCGTGGTCCTCAGCCAATTGATGTTTTAAATTATTGTGCATCAGTTCCTAACAGCATTCGTCTAGTTGGAAATCACGAATTTGCTTATCTGAAAAAGATTCGCAAAGAGAAGCGTGTTTTTCCGGAACAATTGACTGATCGTGACTTTGAGGCATTTAAAACTGCCCTTCTCAACTGTGTTGGTGATACCCGAGACAAGCAGCGCCATTATTTCAAAACCGAACACGTCGGAATTTCACATGCCCCGGCTGCCCTATTTCAACATGATTGGGACAATGTTCCTTTTGACCGATTCTTCTATGGATGGGTTGCTGGTTTTGATGCTGAGGGTAAACCAATTCGGATGAAATTATCAGAAAAATATCCTGGTGAAACCAGCGATAAACCGGTTATCTTCGGCCACATTCATTCACATGTTATTGACGTTGAGCCAAACGCATATTGTGTGGATTTACAATGCGGTAAATCGGATGGTAACGGTCAACTTGGTGCAGTCATCATTGATGATAGTACCGTAGTTGAAAAAATAATTATTTAAGTATAATAGGTATATTCTTTGGTGACAATTAACACTTGTCACTTTAAAATTTATCTCTATACTAACTCGCCAACCAATTGTTTCCTGAAAGGAAAATGCATCATGGCTAATAAGAATCTCTTCGGTTCCTCAACTCCTAAGTCCAAGTCTCCCGTTGCCACTGTGGTAAACCACGCTGGCGGGGCTGCGTATGACCTCGGCGACCGCGAAAAGCTGGCGCAAATGGCCATCGTTGGTACTTTGGGAAATACCTTCTATACTTCTGCTGGTGATCAACTTGCAGAAATCATCTCGCTCTGCAACAAGGTTCCTGCGACTTTCATCGGTCGTACTGCAATCTACGCACGCAAGCACTCTTTCATGAAGGACACTCCTGCACTTCTATGTGCAATTCTCGCATCTAAGGATGTGAGTGTTTTGAAGGTAGTGTTCCCTCAAGTTATCGACAACGGTAAGATGTTGCGTAACTTCTGTCAAATCATCCGTTCTGGTAAGGTTGGACGTAAGTCTTTCGGTACCAGTGTGAAGAAGCTCATCAATGCATGGTTCAAGACCCGTCGTGATGATTCCCTCTTCAAGGATTCAGTTGGTAATGATCCATCAATTGCTGACGTGATCAAGATGGCTCACCCTGCTCCTCGTGATAGTGTGCAAGCTGCATTGTTCGCATATCTCATCGGCAAGAAGGTTGTTACTCGCAAGAGTGATATGGTTAATGACAAGCACGGGCGTGCAACCACTGTCCTTTTGTCAGAACTTCCTGAAACTGTGCAAAAGTACGAGAAGTTCAAGACTTCTGTTCTTTCTGGTAAGGCCAACATTTCAGAAATTCCTGATGTGGAATTCCGTCTTCTGACTGCATTGAATCTCGGAACACCCGAGTGGACTGCAATTGCGAAGAATGCTCCTTGGCATGCAACTCGCATGAACTTGAATACTTTCTTGCGTCAAGGAGTTTTCAACGATTCCAAGATGATTGGCACTGTTTCGGATAAGCTCCGTGATCGCGCATCAATTGAGAAGAGTAAGGTATTCCCTTACCAACTCTTGGCAGCATACAAGAATGTTGAGGAAGGAATTCCTTCGCAAATCACTAATGCGTTGCAAGACGCATTGGAAATCTCAACCGAGAATATTCCAACCTTCGCAGGTAAGGTGTATGTATGCGTTGACGTGTCAGGTTCAATGGGTTCTCCTGTGACTGGAAACCGTGGCAATACTTCTTCAAAGGTGTCTTGTCGCGATGTTGCTGCATTGGTGGCTTCGGCTGTTTTGCGCAAGAATCCAGATGCAGAGGTAATCTGTTTCAGTGATGATGTTGTTCCATGCCGCTTGAATCCTCGTGATTCAGTTGTATCAAATTCAAATGTCATCGCCCATTTGCCATCAGGTGGAACCTCATGCAGTGCGCCAATCCGCAAGTTGAACCGTGATAATGCCAAGGGTGACTTGATCATCATGGTTTCTGACAATGAATCATGGCGCGACATGTCAAATGACTACGGCACTTCGGCTCACGCGGAATGGTTGAAGTTCAAGAGTCGCAATCCTAAGGCACGTTTCGTTTCAATTGACGTGACTCCTAACACTTCACAACAAGTGAAGACTGGAACTGATGTATTGTACATCGGTGGTTTCTCGGATGATTGCTTCACTGTTATTGACCTGTTCGCCAATGGAACATACAATGGTGGTGACTTCGTGAAGTTGATTGACACTATTACCCTGGAAACAAGTCCAGTGGTTGATGCTGCGAAGGCTGGTGTCAAGAAGGCCATCAAGAAGAAGTCCTAAAAACTTCTTGATTCTGTAAATTGAAGAAGTAGAGTGTCTTAAAGCACTCTACTTTTTTATTTTATGACCCAGCAACCATATCTCCAGATTTTTGACGCCCTTAAATCAAACAGACATCCTCACTTGTCATTCGTTCCTAATATCGGAGATTATGAACGAATCTTGTTGTTGGGTGCTGCTGTTCAGGCTGCTGGTGGCACTCTGTATTTTGTTGGTGGTATGGTTCGGGATTATATCCTAGGATTATCAAAAAATCAACCATATTACTATTATAATTCAACGAAGAAAATTGATTATGATTTTTGTGTGGCTGGATTGGCATATGAAAAAATTACAGAAATAATAAAAGAGATTGCAACTTTTAATTTAAAGATTGATGAGGTTGGTAAATCGTTTGGTATTTTGATGATTAATAATTTCTTGACAAAAGAATGTCAGATTAGTATTCCTCGTTTTGACACTGATAGAAATGTCGTGTCAGTAGATCCTTCAATTCCAATTGAAAAAGATTTGCAGCGTAGAGATTTTACCATCAATGCATTTGCAATTGAAATTGCACAGCCTCAACGTATCATTGCTCCAAATAAAACAGCAGAGAACGATGGCAAGAAAAAGATTTTAAAAGCTGTTGGTAATGCAGATGATCGTTTTGCAGAAGATCCTCTAAGAATTTTGAGGGCGTTGCAATTTGTTGCTCGGTATAAGTTGAAGATTGATCCTAAAACTTCACAAGCAATGAAGAGGAATGCTCCTTTACTGCATAACATTAGTAAAGAAAGATTTGAAGCCGAATTTTATAAAGGATGTGTGTCTGGCGACTATAACACATTCGTCAATTGCATGAAGGATCATGGAATTGACAAAGAATTGTTTGGTGATGATTTCAAGCCGATCATCATCAATAAGGATGATGACGATTCTGAATTTCCTTCAATGGAAAAAGTATGGTTGCCAGCATTATTCTTCAATGGTGGAGATTTTACAAAAATAACTGATAAGAATGAATGGAAGGCGTTAATGCATTGCCACCAATGCTTGCACATTTATTTTTACGACAAATCAAAAGAGAACATGGAGCGAGTACATAGTTCCGCTAGAAAAGTTCAAGAATCAATTTCAGAGTATGTTGATTTGTGCTTGCATGTGCATCAAGCAAATAAAGAAATAATTGATATTTTCGATAAGCCATTATTTCATTTGAATGACACCTATGCTCATACATGGATATTGAGAGTTTCAGGTGATAGCTTAATTAAAGCGTTCACGGATATGAAAGTTCCAGTTCCATACAAAGATTTTTCAAAGATTTTTGCATCATTGGCTCATGACATTCAACATGGTCGTTTTTTACAAGATTATAAGTATGAAATTACGCCTGATCGTCTGATAGAACATTTTAAAGAAAAAAAGTATAAATAATGTCAAGATTTAGGAGTTCTTGGCATGTCAAAAATCGAATTTTCAAAGTTTTTCAAAGCCCCACAAGCAAAATATAGTGACTATCAAAGAGTTTTGATAGAAAGTAGTGCTTTAGAGACTTGGGAAACAGCCGTTAAACTATTTAGAGACGGTACATCTAAGCTAAGATCAAATGATATAAGTGGTTATGAAGATATTAAAAAAGCCAATGAATCATTAAAGCAAATTGCTACAGTTCATCCTAAGCAACCAATTGAAGAAGGTATTGCCAAGCTTTCAGAATCAGTTGTTTCATATGAAACAGAAAAGAAACTTGAAAAAATCGTTGAATCAGTAAAAGCTTTTGCTTTGGTTCTTAAAGAAAATGCAGTAATTGCAGAAGTTCCAAAATTGGAAGAAGAAGTTCCTGGTACAGCACCATGCGAACAAAAGATTGATGAAGACGCAGTTGATGATGATGCTGCACCAACCACATCAGGTTCAACTTGTGAAGCTCCAGTAAAAGGTGCATCAGCAATTATTGACACTCCACATCCAGGTCAAACTGGCCCAACAAGTTCATTTGAAAAAGGTTTTGCAGAAGCACGTAAGCGTTTTAAAGCTGGTGAAAATCCAAAGAACATGGCTCGCCAAATGGCAGAAAGTGAATTGAGTAAGGAATCTTATTCTCACGTTACTCGCTGGATGGAAGGTTTCAATGCTGGATGGCAAATGGAAGAAGAGGTTCAAAAAGATTTGAATCCTGCTGCTCCAGCAAATCCTAATGCAGAAGTTGTTAAATAATTCTTTATTTGACGCTGTAGATAAAGTAAGTAGTATATAAGCTATCAACTATTCAGACCCAATGGTCAGGAGTTACACGTTTGTTTCCTAAAAAGAGTTTCAGAGAACAGCCACAGCAAGCCGCAAATGGATTGCGAATTAATGATCAGATAAAGGCTTGGAAAGTCCGTCTGATTGATCAAAATGGTGAAAATGTTGGAGTGATAGGAAACAAAGAAGCGTTGCAGAAATCAAGAGAAGTAGGTCTTGATTTGGTGGAAATTGCTCCAGAGGCAAACCCACCAGTTGCAAAAATCATGGATTATGGCAAGTATGTCTTTGAACAAAAGAAAAAAGTTAAAGATAATACGCATAAAGCACCGGATGATAAAGAAATTCGTCTAACGCCAAATATTGAAATTGCTGATCTTGAAGTAAAGGTCAAGAAAATTCAAGAATTTATTGAAGAAGGTAGTAAAGTTACACTTTCATTCAAATTGCGCGGTAGAGAAATGAAACATCAATACCGTTGTGTTGAAGTTGTCAAGAAAGTTACAGAAATTATCAAAGACATTGCCAATGTTGAAGAAAAGGGTGGAGTCTGGATTGTTAGCCGAAAGGCATAAAAAGTTATATTCGCTCATAAAATATATAAATATGAGATGAGGGTAACATGGACAAATCATTTCAATCACGCCTGCGCAAATTAGCTGAACAATCTTTCGGATATCCTGTTTATGGTATTCCAACTGAAGAAATTCCAGGTCAAACTGTTGATGATGTAAATGATGATACCAGTGTAGGTGGTGGTATTGTTAATGGTGTTGTTCCTGATAGTACTGCACAAACTACAGTAACAAATGGTGATACAACACCTATTGATGAACCACGTTCAGATGTTGAAGCGTCATCAACTGACGGCAATCAAAATGAAATTGAAGATGCTCACGCTGAAATTAGTAGTTTGTTAATTACTATTGGTTATATTCTTCAAAGTAAGGGTATTGTAAGCGACAAATTCAATACAAGTGAAGTTGTTGGTTATATTAATACAAATTTTGGACAAATTCAAAATGCACTTCCTGCACCACAAGATGAATTGCCACAAAATGGACAAGAACCAGAAGGTATAGACGTTGTTGATACAGAAGTTGAAGTAGATCCAACACAAGCCCAACCAATTACCGCTGATCAAGCTAAAGCAGCGTATTTTGAAGGACGCAGACTCTTAGAGTCAAAGAGAACAAAACGTGCCAATAATAAAGGTAGTGGAAAAAAGTAATCTTAATTCAGAAGATACTTCCACATTTTTTTCATCACCAAAAGATTTTGGCTGGCATTGGCCAGTTTTTATAAAACAAATTGGTGAATTATATTTTGGAGTTGATCAACAAGATGGATTTATGATTTATGGTTTGTTTAAAACCAATAAATGTTATCCTGAAGATTGCATTTCTGCATGTGAAATAAAATATAAAAAAGGTAATGGTGAAATATTTAAAGATGGTTCAGTGATTCCATTTGTTGAAATGGTATGTACTGAAAAAAACGAAAGAAGTAAAGGATATGGATTACAGCTTTACGAGGCTATGATAGAACGTCATGGTGTCCTTGTTAGCGGTGATACATTATTTACTGAACTAGGTAAGTTCAATCTATCACTTGGTTTATGGAAAAATCATATTTCCAACAAGGGATCATTGACACTATACAATGCCAAACTAGAATCATTCGATCATTGTGATATTAACCAATTAGCGAATGCCGATATGAGATTTATTATTATCAAGGACTTCTCTGTGCTTTCTGAGAAAGTTAGAAACACTGCCAAGTTTGGAAGTGCGGCATTGATAATGGCTCTTGCGGTAATGATGCCACCTACGATTGGTGGTAATGAATCAACCCTCGTAGAAAATAAAATTTTCTCAATTCCAATCCGTCAAGTAGCACCAAGTCTTCCAATCGTTCGTCCACCAGCTATTACTCCTAAACCAGCATTTGTTATTCCCAAAACAATTGATGTAAAAATTATTGGAACTATTGAAAGTAAAAACGATCATTCTGCTCATAACGAAGGAACGGATGCGCGCGGAAAATTTCAATTGCGTGCTGGTGCTTGGGAAGATGCTATTAAGGGTTTGAAAAAAGATTATGATTTTGATGATTGGAATCACATTAAAAATAATAGTGAAGAAATATGCAAATATTACTTCAACACACGTATTCCTGAAATGCTGAAAGCATACAAGACACCTATTACTTATGAGACGGTTCTTGGGGCATACAATTGGGGTCCGGCAAAGGTTGCCAATGCATGGAAACGGTATGGTAGTGCTTGGATTAGAAAAGCTGCCCCTCAGGAAACAAAAGATTATATTGATTCATATCGCAATATGATTCGCGATAAAAACAAATAATTGAAGAAATAAATTTTTTATATATAATTGGTGCATGGTTGTCTTATGGACTGCCATTTGAAAAATTGCATTTGTCTAACGATTTAAATAACCCATCCGCTAATCGTTCGGATTAAAACAAAGGAGACAAAATGATGCACATAAATGATACGGTTATTTCCGTTCTAAGTAATACAGGCTCAGCATATCGTGAATATGATGTTGCTAAAAATGATAAAACCCGCAGTTGTCGTGTAGTTTTACCATTTGATTCGGAATATAAATTCTTAATTAAAAATATGAATGATGTTGCCATTAAATTGAAGCTTTCAATTGATGGTACTGATATTTTCGGTGATGGATTCATTGTTAATGCATTCCAAAATGTAAATCTTGAACGTTTTTTGAATAGTGATAAAAAGTTCAAATTTGTTCGCAAAGCACATGAAGCTGTTTCTGATCCAACTTCAAAGGATAATGGTTCAATTGTATTTGAAGTTGAAAAAGCTAGAAAATTATTTTCACAACCTGTTAAAGTTTATGATCCATGGCACAACGTTTATGGTGGCGTTTATCCAAATGGAAGTTATTGGAACACTCCATACAGACAACCATCAACAATTTTTGATCAAACTACATTGATTGGTGGTCAAATTCAGCATCAAAATGTAAATTGGGCTGGTGATGATTTAAATAACATTACATTTGGTGCATCAATTTGTTCAGATGGAAAAACAAAATCATTGAATTCTGAATATTCTGCACAAAACAATTGTATTCCTTGTAGTTATTCTGTCCCTACTCCACGTTCTTTGGAATCTGGTGCGACTGTTGAAGGTACAAAGAGCAATCAACAATTTGTTGAAACCAATTTTTATGGTGAAGGTGTAATTTCCTCAATATTCAAATTCAATCTTCAAGGATTAGCATCATCAACCGAGACTGAGGAATATTCCAAGTATATTGAGCTTAAAAAGAAATTTGAAGGTTAATAAAAAATATATTGACATAAGCCTAGACATTCTAAGATAGCCCACATAACAAGGAGACCCTTTCATGTCAATGAATAAGATTCTGCTGCTATGTGGGCTTGGGATTGCTGTTCTCGGCATTCTCATCCTCATTGGTGTTTTCATGTGGGGGCTTGGTGTCCTCAACAAGGAAGCAGTTCTCAACAATCAAGTTCTGGCCAAGGTGGAAGCCAACAAGTCCGAACATGATAATATGTCCAAGAGCATCAAGCAGTCTGCCCAAGTTTCGCAGGCTGAGGCAGATGCCATCGCAAACATTATCGTTGGCAATTCAAATGCTCGCGGTAAAAATGGAGGAACGTTGGTAACGATGGTGAAGGAAGCGTGTCCTACTCTGCCTGAACTGAGTTTCAAACAATTGATGAACATTGTCAATGCCAAGCGTGATACGTTCAACCGAGTTCAGAAGGAATTGGTTGATGTGAATTTGCAACATGACAATATGTTTGATGTTCAGCCAAGCGGATTGGTTCTTTCCATGTTTGGCAGAAAGAAACAGGATATCAGTCATTGGATTGTAACTTCGGCTGCGACTCAAGAAGCGTTCACTACAGGTCAGGATAATGATACTGACCTTGGATTGTCCCCCAAGAAAACCACTATCGAAAAGTAAAATATCATGTCCATGTGGATGTGCATGTTTCTGGCACTGCTACCAATTTCGGTAGCAGTGTTTCTTTTTCTCTTTACCAAGAAAATGCATATTCTTGAGGCACTGATTTCATCAGTTCTTTCAATCGTAATCAGCTTCTGTTTCTATAAGGCTTGCGTTTATTTCGCAACAGAAGATCAAGAAGTTTGGTCGGGCCAAGTAACACAAGCACAATTTATTCCGAAGTGGAAAGAATATTATGAATATGCGGTTTATAGAACCGAATATTATTACGAAGATGTTGCCGATTATTCAATTGATTCAAAAGGACGTAGATACAAATCAGGATCGCATAAAGAGCGTCGGGAAACCAAAGTTTTTGATCATTGGGAACCTACCACACGATGGCATGGCGATTCTTGGTATTATTGGGACACCTTAGAAGGTTCTCATGATACTGATTCTTCTCGGTATCAAAATATTTTGGCAAAGTTCGGCCACGAAGATGCTCGTCCAGGAGATCGTAGAACAACCGAGCACAACAGCAGAATGATTGCTGGTGATCCAAACGATTATTTTGCTATCAATGCAAATAATTACGTTTATCCGACGACAACTATCAAGACTTGGGAAAACCGAGTTAAAGCATGTTCATCAGTTTTCAAATATTCGGAAACAATCCAAAAGAACCCTGCATTGTTTGATTATCCAATGCCAACTGATCAATTTAGTAATAATCGTGTGCTGGGAACTGTTCAAGTTAATTCTTGGAAGCTGTCTCAGGTCAATGCTATCATTGGGCCGCAGAAGCATTGTAATTTAATTCTTGTTGGATTTGATGGCGACAGTTCACTTTCTCAAGATTTGGAAACCAAATGGTTTGGCGGTAAAAAGAACGATGTTGTCATTGTAACTGGAGGAAAAGATTCAGCAAAGCCTGATTGGTGCAGAGTTTTTGGGTGGACTGAATCCGATTTGATGAAAGTAAACATTCAGACCTATGTTTTAAAATATGGGTTGACTGATAAGACCCTTCCAGCGATTCAAAAAGAAATTGAAACTAATTATGCGATCAAGAATTGGAAGAAGTTTGATTATCTTGATCCTGAAATTCCAATGGAAAAAGCTTGGTGGTTGATTCTCATCCAGGTTGTGTATATTGGCATTTACGTTCCAATCTGTCTTCTGAATCCCTGGGATAAAGATGGTAGACGGGAATCATATCATCCTCTAAACCCATTCAACAGGAGTGGACGTTATGGCCGCTAAATTCAGACTTCGTCCGCAAACAATTAAAGTTCCTGGAGGAAAAATTCCAGGAGTGCAACAGCCTGATTATGATAAAATAGTTTTAGTGGTGCAAATCTTCCAATCTCCGGTGTGGTGTGATGCATCTATTGAAGATTTGACAGAATTGAATTTGTTAGAAATGCTTAATCCGAAAGAATAATCTTTATGAATTTTTATGATATTATGGCTGAACGTGGTTTGATTTTTCAGACCACTGATGATAATTTACGAGAATATTTTGAAGTTAATAAACAAATTACTGCATATTGTGGATTTGATCCTACTGCATCCAGTTTGCATGTTGGTAGTCTTGTTCCTATCATGTGTATGAAATGGTTACAAAAATGCAATCATAGGACTATTTCTCTTATTGGTGGAGCAACTGCCTTAATTGGTGATCCTTCTGGAAAATCAGAATCTAGAAAGATGCTTACTGTTGAGGAGGTTGATACGAATGCGCAACTCATTGAAAGACAATTGCGCGATTGTTATGATGTTGAAAATCCATATTATCATTTTTTCTTAAATAATAGTGGATGGCTTAATAAAGTTCCATGGGTTGATATGTTACGAATTATTGGGCCGCATTTCAGTGTTGCTCATATGCTTAGTATGGATTCAGTTAAAAGTCGTCTGAGTACAGGTTTGACTGCACTTGAATTCAATTATATGTTGATGCAAGCATATGATTTTTATTATTTGAATTTTATGCATGGTTGTACGATTCAAATAGGTGGTCAAGATCAATGGGGTAATATCATTATGGGAATTGATTTGATTCGTAAAAAGTTTTCTCAACGTACATACGGATTGACATTTCCATTGCTTACTCAATCAAATGGAAAGAAGTTTGGAAAAAGTGAAACTGGAAACATTTGGTTGGATGAAAAACTGACTTCTAATTTTGATTTCTTCCAATTCTGGCGCAATGTGCCAGATAAAGATGTTGAAAAACTTCTACGTTTTTTAACGATGCGTCCTTTGAAAGAAATTAGTGAAATGGTTTCTACTGACATCAATCATGCTAAAGAAATTTTGGCATATGATGTAACCTCAATGGTTCGCAGTGAACCTACTGCCCGTCGGACAATGTATGATATTAAATCAGGATTTAAAAAATCAGGAGATGTGACTGGAGAAAATATTCCAAGTAAGGTAATTTCAATTGAAGACATTAAAACTGGTATACAATTAAAAATGTTACTGAGAGAGATTGGAATTGCCCAATCAAATTCAGAAGGTCAGAGAATGATCAAGGAAAATTCAATTTCTGTCAACGATGTAAAAATCAATGATATGACATACATTGTGACTGATAACGATATTGTGAAAAATAGCATTGTTATTCGTCATGGTAAAAAATCGTTATTTAGGATTGATATTCGCTGATGGAATATTTGACAGGAAATTTTAGATTTAATGTAAAAAGACTAGGTCTTTTTAAGAAAGTGATTGTGCAAATTGAAATTGGCACAAAGTATGAAACCTCAATTCCTGTTGATAATGACATTCTTAATTCTACTCGTTGGGAAGATGCAAAAGTTGAACATTTAAACGATGTGATGAAAAGACTTCCGAAATATAAATTCGGAAATGGCTCTGGAATAGCGACATGCATAACTGGTAATGTTAGGGTTAGGGAATCTTTTGGTAAATTAGTTGTTCAACATGAATTGACTAAATATGGTGGTTTTGTTAGTGAACACGTTTATTGGTGGAAAGACACAACAATTTCTACCATTTCACAAATATTTTTAGGTACAACATTATGATACTTTATGATTCAGAAAAACTAGTAAAAGTTCGTACAACACAATCAATCATGCTTGAAGATTGTTTTGATGTACATTGGCCTGATGGTCGCATATCGCATTTGATTGATAAAAGTTCAATTACAAGATATTTTGCAAAGACGAAAAAAGAAGCTATTAAGATGCATAATGCTGATATTAGGCGTAGAATCGTTTTTTTCAAAGAAGAAATAAATAAGCTAAAGAGACAAATAGTATGATGACTGGAAAACTTCGTTTTAGAAAAAGTCGTTGGCCTTTCAGCAAGGTTTTAATCCTTCAAGTTGAATATGAAACCTCAACTTTGGATTGTTACGATGATTGCTCACCTGGAAGACCTTATAAGACATGGCGCGATGCTACTGTTGAGGACATGGGTACCTTACATCATTTATTGGGTGAACGATTAGAGAATAAAAGCCAGTTGACATATGATGTAAATCTGGTATAAATATACCATCAAGCCAGTAATGGTGAGATTTTGACAACTGAGACATGAACGCAAATTAAATTCCCAATGCGGGGTAGAGCAGTCTGGTAGCTCGCAAGGCTCATAACCTTGAGGTCGCAGGTTCAAATCCTGCCCCCGCAACCATTTAATCTCAAATGCAGCACAAGTTTACATCGCTAAAAAATATAACTTGAGCAAACTTTGTTGAGATTATTATGGCCCCATCGTACAGCGGCCTAGTACGCATGATTTTCAGTCATGATACGGGGGTTCAAATCCCCCTGGGGCTACCAAGTGTGCGTTTATGGTGTTTTAACGGCTAGCATTACAGCCTTCCAAGCTGACGGTCCGGGTTCAAATCCCGGTAAACGCTCCATAAAGAACCCTTGACAGAGAAATTTGTCAAGGGTTTTCTTTTTTAATGGTTTAGTCTGTTTCAAATGTGTCAGTTGCATGATGTGTTGCATTTTAAAGTGCAACAGGACACTATTTGACAGTGCGTTTTGAACGACTATCATCAAAAGCGAATCAGAAAGCCACCCATATGCAAGATAATCATGAGTATCAGGAAAATGAACCAATTAGCGACTTCTCCCAAATCCCGGTAAGTCCTCTTGAAAAACTCTTGAATGAGGCTGTTGCTTTTGCAAATTTTGAATTAAGCGTTCATTGGAATAGTTGTGTTGGCTTGTTCAAAGCTGAAATGGGTGACAAATTCATTGATAGTGATGAATTTTGGGATGATTTTTTGAACAGCGATGCCGTGCGTCGTATGAACCAATACAATACCATAGAGACTCAGGAACGTATCTTCGTTGATTTATTCTGGTGGCCACTTTCCATGAATAAGGATATGACCATGATGGCCGGTCTATCTCAAGTTGCACACCAATATAATATGACATTGGTGACATCAAAAAGAAAGATCAAGCAAAAAGAAATCAATCACGGTATATTCGTCCTGCAAATTTTCAAAATTGATGATGAGCGGTTGAAAGATAAATTCCTCCCAACAATCGCAGAATTAACAAAGCAATTTGGGCTATGAAACTCAATGAGATAATTGAAGGTCTAAAAATCCTTCAAAAGTATTATGATAATCCTGATGACCATCACGTTGATGCTGATCACGATATTATATACGTCTACGCTACCCAAAAGCCGGTTTCAGAAGAAGATTTGAAAAAACTTCATGAGTTTGGTTTTAATCAACCAGGCTTTGATGCTGAAGCAGGTGAATACAGTCCTGATGAGAATTGGCAATTTTTTCCATGAGCATCATCAATTATGTTGAAGGAGACTGTTTAGAATCAGTCGTTGAAGGACTTAAATTCATTCCCCATGTTTGCAATGATATTGGTGGTTATGGAAGTGGGTTTGTTGCTGCTTTAAATGCCCGTTGGGATGCTCCCAGGGTAAACTATAAGAAATGGCATAGCGACAAGATTTGGAAAGTCGGTGATACCAGCATTCCATTTGCCTTGGGTCAAGTCCAATACGTTCAAGTAGAACCTAAAAATACAATCATCTGCAATATGATCGGCCAGCATATGATGGGGCAAGATGAAAAGGGTAATGCTCCAATCAGATATTTGGCTGTTGCTCAAGCTATGGACCGTGTTCGTAAAGTAGTATCAAAAAATGGAGGATCAATTCATGCTCCTATGTTTGGTGCTGGTTTAGCTGGTGGCGATTGGAATATCCTTGAAGCCTTGATCCAAGAAATTTGGATCAATAACGACATCCCCACAACCATTTATAAATTTAAGTGACTTATGAAATTTTACGATATTCATGATACTCAAGATTCTTCGGATTTTGATAACACAAGGCTTATAATACTTAATTTTTTTGGAAACGTTTTAGATGAATATAAAATTGATGAAGTTTATATAGCGTGGATTGTTGACTTGGTGACATTTTCAATGAATCATGATAATGTTCATTATCATACCGTTGCGCATCTTGCATGGTGTGTTGATTTTTGCAATAAAAACAAAATTGATGTTAATAAAGAAGTTGGATTAGCATTCTTATTCCACGATGCCATCTATATCCCTGGAAATAAAAAGAATGAAGAGAATTCAGCTAACTTTGCAATTGCAATTATGGATAAATTTATTTCTAAACAGGAAGGAATTTATCTTTACAATTATATTTCAGCAACATCTGAACATCTCAAGGACACGCTGTGTGCTTGGTGGGATGACCAAGGCGTTCATAAACAAAATGTCAATCTTTTGATGGATATTGACCTTGCTGGATTTGCTGCGGATACAGAAGATTTTGATGAAATGAATAAAGCAATTATTGCTGAATTTTCTGATCTTTATGAACCTAAAGCATTATATACTGGAAGACTTGATTTTCTCAATCAATTAGATAAGAGAACTTCCTTATATCGTACTGATGCCTTCAAGCCATTTGAATCAAAGGCAAGAGCTAATCTGCACGCTGAAATCAAGAAAACTGCGTATTGTTTAGCGTTAGCTCATGGATAAAATCAAATGAATGGCTTATAAAACAAAAGAAGAAGTATTAACAGAAGTTTTTAAATACGAAACTTTTAGAGAGGGGCAGGGCGAAATTATTGACGCTGCTCTAGATTATGAAACAAATAAAGGTATATTGGCAATTCTTCCAACAGGCAAGGGTAAAAGTTTACTATTTCAGATTCCATCGTTAATGATGGAAGGATTAAGCATTGTTATTTCACCACTTATTTCTTTGATGCAAGATCAAGTTGATACATTGAAGAGAAAAGGTGTTAGTGCTCAATACTATAATTCATCAATGAATGCAAAAGAAAAAGAATCGGTACGAGCCGGAATTCTTTTTGGAATTGTTGATATTTTATATGTTGCTCCTGAAAGATTTGAAGATGAAGCATTTTTGACAATGCTTGCAGAAACTGGAATTAATATTTTCGCAGTTGATGAAAGTCACTGCATTTCACAATACGGTCAAGATTTTCGTCCAACATATCGTAAGTTGGGTGAAGTAATAAAACGTTTAAAACCAAAACAAGTCATCGCAGTAACAGCAACTGCAACTAAAACTGTTCAGCAAGATATTGTCATTCAACTTGGAATTCATAATGCAAAGAAATTTGTTCAAGGATTCTTCAGGTCAAATTTAAATATTAATATAACATCTTTAAAAGGTAAAGGTGAACGAGATAATACAGTAATTCGTCAAGCTATAGATTATGTAGAAAAGGGTATGCCCACTGGAATCATTTATTCTGGTACAAGAAATAACGCAGAAGATATTGCGATGGGAATAAAACGATTTGGTACACATGCTAGAGTTTATCATGCTGGTTTAGGGTCAAAAGAGCGTGAACAGATTCAGAATGATTGGTTTGAAGTAGGTGGTCCAATTATTGCAACATGTTCATTTGGCATGGGTGTAGATAAATCGGATGTTCGTTATGTAATTCATGCTGGTATGCCAGGAACGATTGAAGCATGGTATCAAGAAATTGGTAGAGCGGGCCGTGATGGCGCAGAATCATATTGCGATACGTTTGTGAATATGGGCCAGGATATGTATCTGCAAAATCTTTTCATCAATATGAGATTCCCTGATAAGGATACTATTATCAAGTTATGGGAATATTTGAATTTTGAAGCTAAACATGGGTCAATTGTCAATAAGACACAAGCACAAATGGCCGAAGAAGCTGAAATAAAAGGCGACTTCATCAGTGGATCAATCACAGCATTAAAGCTGTTTGGTATTGTTGAGACTGAAGGTAAAGGTATGTATAAGGTTAAATATGTAGACCGTATTGATGAAAATCATCCAAAATTTGATACTTTACAAAAGAGAAAAAACCATAAAATCAAACTTCTACAAGATATGGTGAATTTAGTAGACAATAGGTCAGACTGTCGTCTTCTGCAAGTTCTTACATACTTCGGTGATAGATCATTAACAAAACCATGCGGCAAATGTGATGTTTGCCTAGAAAAGGAATAAATATGTCTGATACATCAGATACCAAACAAGACACCAAAACAACTGATGAGAAGAAGGAAGGCAATATGCGTATCCATCTTCCAGCAGAAATCTTGAATACATTTGACAAGGATGGCTTCAAGTACATCAAGATTGAATGCTCTGCTATTGAATTCATCAAGCAGGCCATGACTTCGGAATTGATTTACGAATTCATCAATGACACCAACACCAAGAAATTCCTGTGCAAGGTTATTGGTATTGAAACTTTGACTGAATGTTACGACGAATTGCTTCTTTTGGATCATCTGCCATGGGCAACGGTAAAGCCATTCTATTTGGATCACATGGCTCCTGAAGAAATCATGAACACCATTGGTTACGAAAAGTTCCGTGATTACTTCAAGGATGTGATCGAACAAGAGTTTTCGCCAGGAAATGCTATAAATAGTTCTGATGACACCCAAAAGGGTGTTCTTGGAGCTATCAATGGAGCAGAAGCCCAAAACTCTTAAGGAACGACTTCAAGAAGTCTTTTTAGAAGGCTTTGGTGGTACAACCGGATTCAACCCAGGAGTAACAGAAACTCCTGGGTTGACTCGTTTACGAGATAAAATACGTAAACGTAAAGAACGACAAGGTGATAAGCGTAATAAGTCAAAAACAGGTAAAGATGAGGAAATTATTGAAGAAGATCCTCGCGAATTCATGCAGGGTGAATATCGTCTTTCTTTAAAAGAAACTTTCCTAAAACATATAGTTGATTATCTTAATGAAAATAAGGTTAAACACTTGACTGAAGCTTTAGATTTGATGGAAGATTATCCTCAATTAAAGCGTTGGGTTCAACAAGAATCTATCAATCATTTGCCAAAGGGGCATTTCCCCGTCTATGCCATTAGAGAACAATTTGATGAAGAAATTGGTAAAGTAGCAAAGCGTAGTGGCGATGCTCCCAAGATTTGGCATGTGGAAAAACATTCTGCAAATAATTTGGCAGAAAACTTTGAAGATCATTATATTATGGAAACTAAGGTTAGTCCAGATAAGACTTTACTTTATGTTCCAGCATTTACTAAGATGATGGAATCTCTTATAATGGGAGGTAAAGTCATGGAACCTCAAAACAATGTTTTGCGTCGTGCAAGAGCACGTCAAGAAATTATTCTCCCAGGAGATGTTAATGAAGGTATGGTTATTCATGTAGGAAAGAAAGGTATCTAATTATGTCAGTTATTACTCCCTCGGGCGGTGGCGCATCAGACGAAACACGCAAAGTAACAGCGGGTTGGCGTGCAATGATGAATCAAAATGGTGGCCAAAAGCAACCACAGCAACAAAATAGAAAAGTAATTCAGGAAACAGCAGCTCCTGCATCAAATCGTCCAAAGGTTGATACATTTGAAAAGTCAACTGAAGAAGAACCTAATGGTCAATTTGATAGTCGTCGTGCTAAGAAATTCTTAACTGAAAAATACAAGGCTGAAACACAAGCAAAGAAGTTCAAAGGTCCAGAAAATTTGGTACTTTTGAAAATGTGTACATTGTTTGAAAACGAAAAACGCCCTAAGATCAATTACATCAAGGAAGCTGGTTTTGGCGTTTACGAAGTAAGCTGGACAGATCAATAAAAAATAATACAATGTAGCCCTGGAGATAAACCATGGGTGGACCTTGTAACTTCGCTTTTAGAAATACTAAGGGCGAAGTTTTATTTTTTGAGGCATACACTGGTGGCATGAAATGGATGGTAGAACATCCAGGTTTAATTGCCAAAGACGAAAAATATATTCCAGAAATTGTAAAAGAAAATAAATATTTAAAATTTAGAACCAAGTCATTATATCCTGATGGTTATGGATTAACTGTTGTTGATTTTATAACCAACAAAGTCTATACGATGCAAAATTATTCTCATTTTAATGAGGTAATTCCATTTAGCGTTTATAATGATTCTACACAAGGTGATATTGAAAATAGTTTAGCTGCAAAATTATTTAAATTTATTGAAATGAGACGTTTACGACTCATTACTAAAAGAAAATCCGTTAAAGGAAATATTCATACAGTTAATAGAGGTATTTTAGAGTGTAACACTCTGCAAGACTTTATTGATTTAAGTAAAAAATTGTGGCTTAAAAAAGACTATAATTATTGGTTTCAATTTATCTACGATCCTGTAGAAATACAGGTATTTGATAATCCTGACAATAATGCCATTGAATTTAAAAATGTATTGGTTACATCAGGGTTTGAAATAAATGAAACTAAATGGGATGATTTTTTTCAAACCATTTAGTTAAAATCTGATTTTGGATGTGGTGCTCTTAGATTTTCGGGCTTTTGCACATTCTTGGCAACATTCCAAGGATTTACTGCATAAGCCGCAGCATGTACGTTATCTCTTGCAAGATTCCATAAAGCTGCACCTAAACCAGTTCCTGCTGCGGCACCTAGTCTTCCAGTATTTTTTATAATAGATGATAATGCACGTCTAAATGGAGATTTTGGTTCAACAAATTTCTTCATATCAGAATTGCGATTGATCCAAGTTTTCTTTCCAGTTGCTGGGTCAATAACTTGCTTGTGATATTTTCTGAAATCTTTAATTGCCTTCTTTTGTTGTTCTTCATCAGTTGGCCAGGTTTGCATTCCCATAGATTTCATAGCTGATTTTTTGAGAATCATATCATCATATGCTTGTTTGTCTTGTGGACTCAAAAGATCATAATTTGCATCAAGAAGTCTAGCTTCACTTTGCGATTGTGCTTGGCCAGCTTTTGCTTTATCTAATTCTGCTTGCTTGGCTTGTTGTTGCTGTAACTTCAATTGTTTTGCTTGTTCTTTAGCAGCAATTTCAGCTTGTTTCTTTTCTTGTTGTTGCTTTTTATATTCTGCAACTTCTTGAGGTTCAGAAATTTCACGTCCATCTTCTGTTCGGATAGATTCTTTCTTTTTCCAACCACTATTTTCATCAAAATAATATCCATGATCTTGCATATCTTCAATAACGCTTTTTTCGCGTTTTCTTGGAGCACGCTTGGTTGAATCTTTTTGATTTTCTACAGCAATAGCACTTTCATCACCATTTGCATAAAGAATACCACGACCAATAAAACTTTCTGGTGTTTCACCCAAATCTTCTAATGATGCTGGGAATGTTCCATCACGATCAACCCACATATTGAATCTGCGATCAAAAGTAAATCCTTTATCATCCAAATAGTTTTCAACGTGTGGATAATCAACTGCAACATTCTTTTCATCAGTCTTCTTTGTTGAAGCACGATTTAAAATATCTTTAATTTGTTCTTTATCATTTGCATTGTTTACAGAATCAATGTCATATAAGAAACGACCTTGACCTTGCTTAATGGCAACGTTTTTCTTATTGTCATTTGCTTCTGCCAAAAATGATTCATTCATAGTTTGAGGTGTTGTTACAGGTTTCCATGACCATTGCAATGAATTCGGATCCCAAGTATAACCATTCTTCTCTAATTCTTGAGCAACGTATTCTTTAGGCTCAACTGGCATACTGTCATCTGAATTGACTTGAATCCATTTTGGATTGTTGGTAATAGCGGAAAGAATTGCACGTCCAGAAACAAATTGGCGGTCTTCTCCATTGGCAAATACTGCTGGTGGAAGACTCAATTGGTGATTCAACCATATTGTCTTATCAGGTTGCCAAGTGTATTTCAACAATTCTAATTTTGCAAGGATGCTTGCACCATCAATTTGAGGTAGCTTTTCATTTGTTTTTGGATCAGTGATATATGTACCTGCCAATTGATCATCATGTGCTAATCCAAGCAAGTATCTAGCTTCATAATCTTTAATCTTTGCGATTATTTCAAGATTGTGTAATGGATTTGGATCGTTAGGAATAACCTTCTTTGTGAATTCAGGTGCATCTGGATCTTCTTTTTCATCTTTTGCTGGAGACTCTGGATCAACAACAACGTCTTCTTTTTCTTCTGGATCTTTACCACCCTTTTCAAGCCAACGGCCTGATTGAGGGTCATAATTTAAACCTTTTTGTCGCATTATTTTTTCAATTTCATTGCGACTCAAAACGTATTTTCTACCATTTTCATCTTTATCTTTGGCATTTTTTACACCAAACTTACTTGATAACAAATCGCGTGCTTTTGGAATTGCTCCCTTTTCACGTTTTGCTTCATCAAGCATATCTTCTTCTGACATCCAAGAAAAAGCTTCTTGTAATTTATTTTGAATAGTGCCGGGAATTTGATTAACATTTTGATTCATATTTTGTGAATCATGCTTTGATTTTTCTTTTTTCAGAGCACGAAGAATTGCATCTTCAATCTGTTCTTCTGTCATGTCATTGAATTCTTCAACATTTAAACCATTATCTTCCAATGATGTAATAACATCACCTAATGGACCATTCCAAGCATCTGTTTCAGCTTGTGTTACTTGTTTACGTTCAATGTCAGAAACTACATTACCATCTTTATCTAATGTGGTTTCCCATGGCTTGTAATTTGATTCTTTTGGAGGGATATTTACAATTGCTGGATCACCTCCACTTGGGCCACCAGCATCTTGAACATTTCCAACTCCATTTGAAATAGTTGATCCAACAGTTGAACCATAATTGCCACTTCCACCGCTACCATTCAATGGAGTACCTGGTTCAGGAAAACCATAAACAATTGGACCACGGGGAGATTCATCACGTCCACCACCAAAAGGTGTTACACCGCCATATAAACCATTATTTCCATATGTTGCGTTACCATATGTACTGATAAATTCATTGAGTTTGGTTACTTCGTATTTTGTGTGATCTTCATTGTTAGTGAACCAATTATGTGCCAATTCATCTTTATCATCTTCTGAAAGAGTTGAATAAACTGGATGGCGATTAATATAACGTTCCATTTCTTTCCAACATCCATAATATGATGTTGGGAAAACGCGTTTGTCTTTTGCAATAGGCTTTTCATGATCCCATGTTTCTGACAATGGTTCGCCTACAAGTTTATGATACATCCAATTAGTGAATGCCCAAAACGACTTATGTTTTTGACTACCAAAGCGTTCCGTTGCTATTTCTTTGGCTTTGTCCCATTCTTTTTCATGATCTTTTGAAACAAAGGATACTGGCATTAGGTCACTCCGTGAGATTAAAGACTATTTATAACTTTTATCATTATATAATAAATCCAGGAGAACCAAAATTACGTAATTATCTAACTAAACGATTGAGAATATGATCTAAGAAATTATCATCTTCTGCTTTATTTAGTAATTCAATAGCAGCGTGAATACGATCATGTTCAATATCATCTAATTGGTAATATTTGAATTCATCTAAATCTTCAACGAATAGTTCTAAATCATAATCTGTTTTATGAAATGTTATTGCTCCATCAGATTCTACAACCCATTTGGCGGATAAAGAATCTTCTAAATCTTCAACATCATGTATTAGCAGCAAATCAAGCGGAAGTCGTAAACCTGATGTTGAATCTTCTAAAATCTCAAATTTCTTTTTCTTTGGTGAAGAAGCCATTATTCAATATCCCATCTTAGGTAAATGCTCTTTTTATTTTTAAGGTCTAATTTCAAACCAATATAATCAAGCCAGTCTTCATTCTCTTTTAATAGTTGAATGAGGACTGGCTCTTTTACAAGAAGATTATTTTGTTTCTCTTTAGTCTTTTTATTTATGGCCGTGGCAAGCTTTTGAATCCTGACATGACCATAAAATTCGTCTCTGCTTAATCGCATTTCATAAGTATATGCGAAATCGGATTTATTTATATTTCTAGTTCTAAAATCCGATTTGCATAAGCTTCAGTAATCTTTTCCAGTTCGTCATCTGAACCATATTGAGCGCCGCCAGCTTTAGGGTGTCCACCACCAATACCTAAAGATTCATGTAACATGCCAACGTGCATACCTTTTTCTTCTGCATGTGTTGATGCACGAACACTAATCTTACCTTTATTTGGATTTGCGGCTATGATTATATCGTATCCTAGGACATTTATTGCATTTTCACAAATATCATTAATTGCATCTTGCCCACTTTTTATAATGAATATTCCAAATTTACCCTTTTTACCAGGTTCCTCTTGCAATAAATCAATAATCTCTGCATCAGCAATTTGTTTTTCAATATCAGCCCATTTTGATTTCAAGAAAATCTTTTCAGTGTCAGTGAACTTATCAAATCCATTTAGGAATCTAGCAATAAACTTTTCACCCCAATAGTAGTAATACAAGAAATTTAAATTCTTGGCAATATTCTTTGGAAGCTTTAAATGATACAAGTCATAATCAATACAAATTTTTACCAAATTTGTAAGATGCTTGAACTCATAGTTATTATCCATCAACAAATGCTTATAGCATAATGATGCACCACAATGATTGCCTGATGTATCAATAATACAATTACCAATACCATTCAACTTTGCTGCTGAATCGTGATGATCCAACGTCAAGAAATTTGATGGAAAGTCTTTAGCTAATTCAACGTTTGTAGAAATATCAGCAATAATCACTTCTTCATATTTGTCTGGCCAATCCATGACACGTTCAACATATTGGTTGACCTTGTCATAACCACCAAACCAAATATCGTAAGGATGACCTTTACCATATTTTTGATTAATATAGTTCACAATGCAGATGGCAGAACCTCCACCATCTAGATCATTGTGAACTACGATTTTTATTGGTTTTGCCATTACTTTTCTTCCAATACTACACGTTCTTTTTCTACGTTACGATTGATAGCCTTTTCTTCTGAGAACTTGTTAGGAAATCTCAACTTGAGTTTATCAATATTCTTTTGCATGAGCTTTTCAATGTCAAAATTATAAGTTCTGCAAAGTAAAGCGATGTACCAGAATAGATCACCGATTTCTTCTTCTAAGTTTACGGAATCAATTTCCTTAAGAACTGTATTTTCATCAACTTTTTCATTTGATGTAATGTTGTTTAACAAAGCTTCAACAAGTTCACCTGATTCAGTAGCAATACCAAGAATACCATGCAATGTTTTAGCAAATTTTTCGTCAACTAAACGACCTTCTGAGAATGTATTGCCTTCGTATTCTTTTTCACTCAATTCACCCTTACCATAAAAGATAAGTTTCTTCAGCTTATCTAAATCTTCACCTTCTGACACGAAAGTTCTAAGATTTGATGTAAGAACAATATCCAAACCAGGAATAGTTTTCAATCTTTCTTCTACTTTATCAGTAGGAGCATCGGTGCGTGCTGATTCTTTAACATAAATTTTTGGTGTCATTATTTTTCTTTCTTAAATGAATTCACTTCTATTGTATAGAAGAAAATTCAATCAGCAACTTGGAATTGTACCAAGATCCGCGCATGGCAAAAGGCGTGCTCCACAACCTGTTGTATCACCAGATATTGCAGCTAATCTACCTTTTATATTTGGACGATATGGACAAGGGTTTGATGCTACAATAGGAGTAATTGAGTGTGGAACTAAAACCCAAAACTGAGGACATGAGTGTAAATCACCAATTCTTGCAACTGGTTTACCATTAATGGTCAACAAAGGATCACCTGTAATAATTGTTCCACCGTGATCGCTTTGACATCCAACTGTAAGAATTGTTGCAGCCATTATTTTTTATCCTCGTCAATTTGATTGATATGTGGCATCATTGACTCTCTATCAGTTTTTACATGATTTGGTAAATCATCAGGTGAATCAATTGGTCGTTCAGGTACATTGCCAAATAGAAATGTAGTGAATGAATCAATTCGTTTTTGATATTTTGCGTCGTACATTATTTATTTTCATCTTCAATTACGAAGGTACCATTAAAGTATACTTCACTTTCAAGGTTTGACAATGCAGTATTTAACGTATCTATAGCATCTTTCAAAACTTTTTGTCTTTTTTCTACAGTTTCTAGGCGCTGTAATATATCTTGAGAAACGACTGGTTCTTCTACCTTCTTCGTAAGATTTTCAATATGTGTTTTTAATTCTGCAATTTGATCTTCTTTAGCTTTATCAACAACTAATTGATTTTTACTTTCAGCAACATTGCTTATTTCACGATCATCTGGCGCTAATTCAAGAAAAGAATAAATTGACAAATCAATTGCCTTAGAAGTTTGAATTGTTTGATTGGGTCTAACCAACAATCTCTTTCCTTCAATCATGATTGGCTGAATGAATTGTTTTGTATTTGTATATTTTGGCATAATTATTTACTCAAATAATTTGAAACTTTCAATGCTGATTCTGGTAAACCCATATCAGACCACTCTCCAACTAATGTATAACTTTTCATACATCCTGATCTTGCATAATGATTATTTAAATCAGTTATTTCCAATTCTTTTCTTCTACTTGGTTTGAGTGTTGGAAGAATTGCAAAACAGTCTGGTGAAAAACAATAAAGACCAGATACGGCAAAATTTGTTTCTGGCTTCTCAGGCTTTTCTACAATGTACTTAACATTTCCATCTGAATCTAAAGTTGCAACACCAAATCTTTCAGGATCATCAACTTCTTTCAAAAAGATAGCTGCTTTTTGAATATTTGGGTTCATTTCAAAATCATTGAACTCTCTTTTGAAGGTATCACCATAGAAATTATCGCCAAGAATAACGGAAAAATCATCTACACCAACAAATCCTTGAGAAAGTTTCAATGCTTGAGCAATTCCAACTATTCCATCTTTAGGATACATGTTTTGGATTTTATATGTAATTCTGCAATCATATTCTTCGCCATCACCGAATATTTCAACTATTTGTCCACAATGTTCTTGTGAAGTAATAATCATTATTTCTGTAATACCAGAATTAGTCAAAGTTTTCAATGGAAAAACTAATTGAGGAATTGCACCTTGAGGCGTGTAAATTGGTGCTAAGCCTTTATTTAGCTTCTTTGTGAATGGACGTAAGCGAGTTCCGAATCCCCCGGCAAGTATAACACCTTTCATAGATTCTCCTGATAATCTATTATACAACCATTTCATACCATCTATCACGGCAAGCATATGCATATTTGCGTGGCGATAGTGTGTAATTACCTAATGCATACCCATCATTCATTTCAATTACTACCCAATCTTTATGATTAAGGAAAGCAATATCAACAGAATAAAATGTTGGTGGTTTTTTAATTGAATATAATGGTTCTAAGAAAATTCTTTCATCTATATTTGGTGCAATTTTATAATCACCGGTATACCGATATGCACCTATAACATTGTGATTATGAACATAAAATCTGAATTCAGACTGCATATCAATTAATTCATTGCACCATATTTCAGTTGTATCATCACATTCATCTAATTTAAAAACTTCTGATGAATTACGAAGAATGAAACCATCAAATTTTTTTGTCTTTTTTGGTTTTATAAATGTTGCTGTGAATTGTGGGTCAATGACATCTTTACGAATTTTTCCAACTGTTGATGACCAAATTTTACGTCCATATAAATGCATCAATTCATCAGGATAGCATGTCAAATCTGGAACTTTTTTGCCAAGAATTTGTAATGCTTTATTGGTTGATTCAATTGTACCAACAAAAATATCATCAACTGTAATATTATCTAATTTGCCAGAAAATAAATCTTCAAAATGGTAAGTTTTAACTTCTTCTCCTATTTCAAGAAATCCATGATATAGTTCGTAATGATTTCTTGTTCTAGGTATACCATCTTTATCTATTTGTATCCATGCTGTCATCTTATCATTTTAAAATATTAAAAATAATTTGCAAACTAATCCTATAAACAAAAAACCTCAAGACTTGTGATTCTTAGTTTTTTGTAAAGGTTTCCTTACATAATCAATTGGATACGATTCATTAAAATAATGCTTAGTATAACCAAGGTGTTTAATGAGTTTTCTCAATTCACCTTTAGTATTAACTGATCCTATAAACATTTTATTAAAAATAAATATAGATGTGGGTTTGGTCGTGAATGCTATTTCAGGATCACATTTTATCCACTGCGGCATGTCTATGATAAACAAACAATTTTGAGATTTTTCTACTAATAATTCATAATGAATAAGACCCGGGGTTTTTACTTTACTTTTATTTAAAAAACATAAATCTGCATCACCTGATCCATCCACAATGACAAAAAGATATTTTTTCAATAATGGAAGTTTTGATGAATCAATTGATGCAAATAATGATATGTTTGAGTCAATAACCCCATCAATCAATTTTTTCATGTCAGTAATTGTTAATGTTACATAATCTTCTGTCATTTAAACTGATCCAATATTGTTTCTCGTAAACCACTTTTTCTTGCGATTCTGCAATCAATTTCTATAAGTAGAATACCTTGTTCAGCGCAATAAGATCGTAATCTTTCATCGCGGTTTGTTTGATATTCAAATTTAGCTTTTGCAGCCTCATCATCCATGCCAGGAAACTTTACTGGCTTGTAGTGTTGAATTCCATTATACTCAACAAGAAATTTTTCTTCATTCCATTCAAAGTAGAAGTCTCCCCTCATTCTCTTTCCATCAACAATGAAAATTTTTTCTGGCTCAATTATAACGTTTGGAAATAATTCCTTAAGAATTAAGAAAGTTTTATTTGCTTGTGAATTTGGATTGTTAACACATATATTTTTCCAAAAATATTCTTGCTTTTCTTCTTTAGTCATTTTGTCGAAAAAATTTAAAAAACCACCTCGATATATTTTTCGTGATTGTGCTCTTGTTCTTAATATATTATGTTCTTTTAAAAATCTTCTTACAACTCCTCTTGATAGATTAAATTGTTTTTCTATGTCTTGAATTCTTTTTTGTTGATTAACATAAAGGTCAATAATTTTTTCTTTGTTTAATTCTAATTTTTCTTTAAGTTCTTTTTGTCTTATCTCATTAGGTCCATTTAAGACTATATTTTTTCTGTGCAAGAATGCAATGATATATGTCGGTTTACAATAGAATTCTTTAGCCAATTCAACAGATGTTTTTCCATTTGCATATTGATCAACAATATATTGATAATTTTCTTCTAATTTGTAGTATAAATCAGCTTTACGTTTATCTTTGTGATGATATGAACCAGAATTATATCCAGGATTACGTAAAGATTTATTATTAACTTTAAACAGCTTGTTTATTGTTTTATTACTAATTTTAAATTTTTTACATAGTTGTTTTTTAGTTAAGCCTGATTCATAATCGGCATAAATTTCATTAAAGTCATATTTCATACTTTATATTTATATGCTTACAAGATAGAAGTCCCTATAACTTTAACAAAAAACCCAAGACTTTTGATCTTGGGTTTAAGCATTGAATTACTTCAATTACGCCATGGACTCTTCTTAGGAATTGCACTTTCTGTGCGTTCCTTGCCATCGCCACCAGATTTTGATTTGGTTCCAACATGCTTGTAACCTTCATTTTTTCCGCCCATGAATGGTTCTGCCTTTGTTGGCTCCCCTTTGCGGTATGCTGATTCTGATCTTTCGGCACCAGTACCGTTTTGCTTACTCTTTGTGCCAACTGCATTATAACCACCCTTTTTACCTTGGAATGGTTCTTCGCGCTCCCATGACTTCTTCTTGATATTAGATTCAGTACGTTCAGCGCCAAGAGCCGAAAATGGCTTTGTTTCTGATGGGGTTTCTTTTGGTTTCTCGGCCATTTGTTTCTCCTTAAGGAAAGATGTTCAGTTGGTGGATCCTACCAACGAATCTGTATGATTCAGTGGGTATTTATATTTTCTTTTGTATCTTTTGTTACTTTGAGCACTTTCATATGTGTTTCAGGGCTCTTATGATAGAAAGAAATCCACTTTTGAAGCCATTTAACATACAAATGCTTCTGTTTATCTTCAAATTCTTTCTTATTTGGTATAGAATCCCAATGCGTCAACAATAATTCATCAGAAAGACATAACTGAGAATCCATTACAGCATTTTTACGATATTCTTTCTTATTGATTATTTTAGATGCAGTGCAAACAAGTGCGTGGGCTGCTCTAATAGGATCAGTATATTTGTCTACTTTGATAATTGATGATCTAAATGGAGCCAATGAATCACAAAATTGTAGATTATAGAAATTACCATTTAAACTCATAGCTCTGACTGTATGTGTACCAAAACCAGGAACAATATATAAACTATCTTCTTTCCATACAAAAGGTTCATTCTCTTTGATTGGTACTACAGGATAATCAAAATTTGGAGTATATACTGAGATATGAATTTCAATAATTGGATCATCACCATCGTTTTTGAAACTAGGTCTTCCAGCAATTATTCTTTTCATTTGGCGGATTGATTCTTTTTTTCTCTCCTCCGAGTCAAAAATAAATGTTCCGTCTTCAATTTTTTGAAGTGCCAAACGTGCCAAGGTTCTTGGTTTCATAACCAAGTAATTATATCACTTAGTGCCTGAATCTCTAAATTGTTCAGGTGAAATCCATTTAATTCCAAACTTTTCGGCTGCCACTTTATCTTTTTGTAAGTCATCACCAACAAAGATGCTATGATCCTTATCTGCTGGACCGAATAACTCTTCTGCACGATCAAGCATATATGTATTAGGTTTACATTGCTCTCTTGTCTCGGCATAAATTACTGGAAAATCAATTCCAATTTGACGAAGAGTTTCAGCAATACATTGCTCAACAACTTTGCTTCCAAACAACTCACAGGATCGCGCTTGATTGGTTGCTCCGACAGGTTTGAAACCATTTCTAATAGCTTCTGCAATTCGTGCTTGAACCCAAGGAAAAACTTTTATTGCTTCAATTGTATGAGGTGCCATTCCTTCTGTACCATGTTCACGCAAGGTACCATCTAGGTCAAGGAAAATATACTTTACTGGTGTATTTTTATTTTCCATGAATTTAGCAAATGTCGTCATTCCCATTATAATCTTTCCTCTAATGCTGAACGATATTTTACCCACCATTCAACATTTCTTTCGGCTTGATATGAATAATCAACCGATTCTTCAGCACCGGCAATCAATTGCTTACCAAGGGCAGGACCATAATTAACCTTGAGTCTTTTTTTGATAGTCTCGCATTCAGCCTGGATGGTTTCTAGAATGTGTGGCATGTTTCTTCCATTAATTTCTGTTCTAATTTTGCTGTTTGATATGTCTGGTCAAGAGTGAACTTACTACCCTTGCCTATACCTTCATATACTGCAACAGTAACGACCGAATTTTTCAATTCTTTAAAATCATTCTTTAAGGTAGTTGCTGCGAATTTACTAATATTTTCAATAGTAGTCTCATAAGGCATAATCAATACTTTTCTAGGATCAATTGTTGCTCTGAATTCACCTTGTTTACTGGTATATTTCAATTCGCATTCTGTACCTGATTCATTAAACGTTGCATTTTCATGTATGGCTAATTGTTTATCATGAAATAATTCAATAAGATGACTTTCGTATCCTGAATGTCTTGATTCATTAATCCACACTTTAAGTGTTGATCTATGACCATGAATCAAACGTTGGCAATTACCATAGTGCTGCTTTAATCCATGAATATAATTAAAATATTTTTGATTAAGATCATGTTCAGATTTCAAATAAATTACAACAGAATCAAGTGATCCACAATCTTTTTCTTCTTGACATTTTTTCAATATTTTTTCTTGAAGATGTGTTGCGATTGATTCTGTTGATACTGTATCCAAAACGTAAAAAGCATGTTCAGGGGCACTATAAGTGAAATCATCTTTTGCAAAAATCAAATGAGTATCACTCATTTTATGTGTATATTTTTTTGGAACAATAAAACCGTGATCAGCAGTTTCATCAATGACTTTCTTAGCAAATTTCTTAGCTAACGAAAAATCAAAGACAACGCCTTCACCAGTTGTGGCACCAATAAATTCTATGCCAACCGTCCAGGAATAACCAATCGCTCCTCTTGCAGGGTGCCAGATTGCGCAATCGAGAATAGTTAAATCCTCGATGAATAGTGAGAAAACATCTTTCATAAGATACCTTTTGTACAATTATATATTAGTCTAACCGATTTGCAAGATTAATCGCCTAAATTCTTAATTCGCTTCCATGATTCCATAATCTTTTGTCTCATGGCAAGTTTGTTAAGAGTTTGACGTATTTGTTGCTCATCTTGGAAGCCAACAAGTCTAGCCAACTCTTTTGGATGTACAACAGAATCATCTGTAAATACTAGAGTAGGAAATCTAGAAATCTTCCAACGTGGTGAAATATCTTTTCTTTCAATAGGGATTACTGTAATAGCAGATGGAGGAAAACGTTGAAGAACTGATTCTTGACGTTTGCACCATTGACAGCCTTTCATATTGAAAAATAGGATGTTCACTTTTTATTATCTTTCTTTATTTTAGGATTGAGAACTTTTTTAACAAGTTCTTCCCTATTCTTTTTCCATGGCTTGTCGTAGTTAATGGTAAGCTGTTTCATAGTGGTAGCTATATATTCGTATTTATAGATTTTGGGGATAATCTTGTAAAAGCAATAGAGGAGTTTCTCTTTTAATCTGCGTTTTTATGGTTTATAATAAAAGCTATGACAGACAAACCTATTATTGCTAAAACACCATTGATTATTAACTGTTATGGAGGTCCAAATGCTGGAAAGTCTACTTTTTCGGCAGGATTATTTCATAAATTGAAGACTTTAGGTGTAAATTGTGAATTAGTTACTGAGGTAGCTAAAGATTTTACATGGGAAGAGAATTGGTGTGCCTTAAATAATCAATTTTATACAACCGCCAATCAATTATATCGCCAGGATCGTTTGGAAGGTAAAGTTGACATCATTATTACCGATAGTCCAATCTTAATTGGTTTGTTTTATTACAAGCCAATTGCTCAAGCAATTGATGATGCATTTAAAACCTTAGTTCTAGAAACATACAAGCGTAAAAATAATCTCAATATTTTGATTGAGAGAATGCATGGAAAATATCAACAAGCTGGTAGAACACAAACTCTTGAGCAATCAAAACAGATTGATAATAACATTCAAACATTCTTAGATAAAGAACAATTGCCCTATATTACTGCAACAAAAAACAGAGAATCTATTGATGCAGTGATTATTGAAATAGAAAAACATCTAGGTTATAAAATAAAAGAGCCATTAGTCAAATAAATAGAGGTATCTAACCTATTTATTCCGAGATTATTATGGCTAACAAAGATGACATTTTAAAACGTATAGATAAAGCATTACTTTATTTTTCGGATTTAGTTAAAAATCTTTTTGTTGGTACCGATTGGGATGAAACTGATGCGGTAGTAATCATTTATTTAAAACCTGGATCAGATAAACAACAATTTTCACATTTAATGTATGCAACTGGACTATTTACAGAAAATGATGAGATTAGAGTGTTGTATAAATCCCCAGCCTAAGCTGTAAAAATCTATAAATACTGAACGAAGGAAAACTTCGTGCCAGTATTCCCAGGTATATATTCGGATGGTCGCGGCTCTAGTGGTGGTTCAGGTCCAATAACAGGTGGCGGCAGTGGAAATAATACCATTATCATTTATGACGATGGTAGCTTAGTTACCTCTGTAGCTACTGGTATTGATTTTATTTCAAATACAGTTGTTAGTCTCAGTGGGACAATTGCAAAAATATATATTCCTGATGTCCAGTATGTACCTTATTGGAACATGGGAACAAATGCAATTTCAGCATTTCCAACAACTCCAAGAAATATTTCAGCACCATCAACAGAAGGTACACCATTTAAAATTGGTGATTGGACAGCAAGTACTGTTCATGGTGCGTTTAATACAACTTTACTTAATTATAATTCTCCTGGGCTGATTAGTTTCAATACTAACATGGAAACATTCCGTGTTAAAGTTCTTGATGCCGATGGATTTTCTATAATCAAACAACGTTCACTTTCTCCTGTTACAGGAAACAGTGATACAACAATAAACAACATCAGAATTGTTGTATCAAATTGGCAAGGTGATTATGATCGCTTTAAAGCTAGAGTTTTTGTTCAAATTGATATTTCTGCAATTATCCCAAATGGTGGAAGAGTTTCTATTTACACTGGTCAAGATGGAACAACTACAAGTACATTTACTGATGGCCCATTCTTTTATGATGCTAATCTAACTCCACCAACAATTTCAGGTTTGTCACTATCACAAAATACCATCAATTCATCAAAATATTTGAGTGGTGTTCGTTATTATGATTTGGGTGATACGTTTACGATTGGTATTACTGATATTGATAATATTAATAATGAAACATGGCCTGATAATGTGATAACAATTGATGGAAAAAACGTAGGTTTAAATACATATACACTTTCAGTTAGTGCATTATCAAATTGGACTGCTGCATGGGATAATGTCAATGCTACCTACGCTTCTATAAAACCAATTAATCGTCCATCATATCGTTCTATTTCATCATCACAAAAAATTAAAGCGCAAGCTTATGATTGGTCAGCAATAATTCCTGAAATAAGCTCATCTGGTGTAAATTATTTGATTGATACTTTTACAGCAAATTCAAGTGACATTCTTGAAGATTTTCGTGATGAAAATCAAAGAACTGATTCATCATGGAATGCATGGAATTCTTCAACCGCATTAACAAATACTGATTTATTTGTTAATAACGATGTATTATCTACACGATATGGAAATTGGTCAACTTATCAACCAACAAATTCAGCTAACTATACAACTGGTGCTGCAACACAATGGTTTTATCGTGGATTTAGACATTCTGGCGTTTCACATTCAAATGGGATAATATATTTGAATGGATTATCAGAAGCACAATTTTCATCGGGTGAAATGACAATAGAAATAAGTTTAGATAATATAAATTGGCTTGATTGTTCACAAGATTGGGATGGTACATTAGGACAATTGCCAGACGGTAGTGGATGTAGAATAAATTCAGATAGTGTTAATTTAAACAATAGCAGTCCTGCAATAGAATTTACATTGGGAAGTGGTCCTTTAGGAACAACTACTGCAATGACAGGGCCTGATGGATGGGGGATATATTTCAGAATAAGTATGCCAAGCACCTCAAGTGTTTTGCTTGATTACATTGAGTTTGGTAACTGGACATAAAGGATAACGCATGACAGAAAAAATACAAATACAAAAGAATGGTCGTAATGGTTGGTATCGCGTTATTGTAAACGTTACCGATCATAACAGTGTTGGTGTTGTCATAAACAATAAAGATGCTCGTCAATTTATGAATGAATTGCGTGATGTTCTTGGTGAACCTATTGAAGGTAACGTTGATGAAGATGAAGTTATCATCAAATATATTCCAAAAATTATTGAAAAAGAAGTTGTACAAGAAAAAGTAAAAATTGTAGAAAAAACAATAGTCATTGAAGTTCCAAAGGTAAAAATTATAGAAAAGAATATTGACTATACCGTAAATAATGGATTAACACCTAGATTTGTTGATAAAAATGATGTAATTAATTTTTTAAATAATTCAACTGATGATGAAGTCTCTTACATATTACATAAATGTAATATTGAATTTGGTGATGATAATGAAGTTATTGTAATTGATGACGAAGAAGATATTCCTTTTGGACAAAGAAAAACTAAAATAGTTCCAGCAATCAATAATAAAATTGAAAATCCAAAAGTTGTAGAAGAACATTCTTCAAAAAGTGCTAAGACACAAATAATTAAAAATAAAGAACCATGGTATAAGAAAATCTGGAAAGGCGTATTTAAAGGATGACACAGCCTACAGATCATCTAAAAACTAATTATGGTTTTTTTCACTCTGTTGGCAGAACTTTAACAGAAGAGAATCAATACACCTTTAATAGTTCTTATTCTTCTGGACACGTAGTTTTTCCAAAAGATGTATTACTTTCAACAATTCCATATTGTGCAACACAAACAGATGCTGATAATTATGCGTTTGCCAATCCAACGATTGTCAAAAAATATACACAATTTTCTTTAACTGAAATTATTGGCAGTAATGGTCAATCATGGTATATCAATGATACAACATGGCAAAAACCAATACTTCAACCGTCATTGATTCCAGAAGTTGGAACAAATAATCCATCAAATGGTTTTTTACCAAAACTTTATAAAGGTGACAACACTTTTATTTCACCAAGTAATGGAGTTTGGTTCATTGATCCATTTCAAGGTATAGTTCACTTTGAAGTTGGTTATACGCCTGCCGATCTTGGATGGGGAATTCCAAAAATTACATGTTATGTGTATATTGGTGAAACACTTCAAGATGGTTTACCTGATGGAAATCAGTTTGTTCATTTAACCGGAACTGAATCAATCAGTGGAAATAAAACTTTCGTTGATGATACAACATTCAATGGTGAAGTAAATATCAATGGCGCATATGTCGCAACATTAGAATCAAACAATATTTCAACAAATACAACTTTAGACATTTTTTCTGCAACTAAAGGTACAGCAGTATTTTGGGATATTTTAATTTCTGATGATGCTGGCGATAATTTGAGAGCTTCAAGATTATTTGCCATTTGGAAAAATTCAACATTAGAAATAAAATTAGTAGAAACCTCAACTGAAAGTATTGGTGTAACTGAAGGTGTAAGTTTAGCAGTATCATATAGAAACTCAAATGCTGATATTGCATTAAGAGCTTCAGTGATTTCTGGCATATGGAATATAAAAGTAAGTCGCAAATTACTGTAAAAAAGCGATAAATATCAAAAGCACTAATAAGAGAGAACAAACATTATGTCACATGATTATGTAATTCGTCAAGGATCTATTCAAATTAATAGTTTAGAAGGTAATGAAAATATCTTCTTAACAGTTGATTCAAACGGATTAATTGTTACATCCGGGTTCACAAGTGGAAGTTTCATTACTCCTGCTCAACTTGCTCCTATTACTGCTGCGTTCCAATCTCAAATAGATGAAGAAGGTGCAATTAATACTTTGCAATCAGTGCAAATTGCTGGTATTACTGCGACATACACTCCTCTTACAACTACTGCCGCAATTAGTGCATATTTGCAATCACAATTGGATTCTCTTCCAGTTAGTTCAACTATTGCTAATATCACTGCTCATATTGCTGATATTGAAGTAGTTAATTCTCTCCAATCAACTGCAATACAATCATTGTCTGCTGCTGATGTCGTATTTGATGGCAGAATATCAAGCCTTGAAGATCGTGTTACAGATGTTGAAATTGTCAATGCATTACAATCTGCTGCAATTCAAGCAATTTCAGGTGACGATAGTGCAATACAATCACAAGTTGATGCAATTACTGGTCGTCTGTTAGATGTTGAGATAGTTAATGGTTTACAATCAACTGCCATCCAATCTTTATCAGCTTCTGAAAGTGCTCTTGAAGTTCGTGTAACCGATGTAGAAGTTGTTAATGGACTTCAATCAACAGCAATACAATCATTGTCTGCTGCTGATTCCGCATTTGATATTCGTATTACAGATGTTGAAACAGTAAATGGTTTACAATCTGCTGCTATTCAATCCCTTTCAGCTTCAAATGATGTTTTACAAACACAAGTAAATTCAATTACTGGTCGTTTGACAAGTGTTGAAAATCGTGTTACTGATGTAGAAGTTGTTAACGGACTTCAATCATTAGCAATTGCTGATCTTTCTGGTCAAGTTCTTGATTTGGAAATTGTCAATGGTTTGCAATCTGCTGCTATTCAAGATATTTCTGCAACATATACTCCTCTCGCAACTACTGCTTCAATTAGTGCATATTTGCAAGGTCAACTTAACAATCTTCCAATATCATCAGTAATTGCAGATATTACAGCAACTAATGCGTTGCAATCAACACAAATTCAATCAATTACTGCAAATTACACAACACTTGCACAAACTGCCAGTTTGACTGGACAATTGCAAACACAAATTTCTGATGTTGTTACTGATTTGGCAACAAATTATTATGATAAGCCAACATCTGATTCCTTATTTGTTCATTTGGTCGGAACTGAAACAATTTCTGGCGAAAAGACATTCATTGATAATGTTGTAATTCTTGGTTCATTAACTGTTGCGGGTTCTGCAACATTCTTGAATACATCTGAAGTTCTCGTTAAAGATAACTTCATTACATTAAACTCAAACGTAACTGCAGGTGCACCAGTACTTGATGCTGGTATTAATGTTTCACGCGGAAATCAACCAAAGGCTGAAATTCGTTGGAATGAAACAACTGATCAATGGACAATTGGGATTGAAGGTGATGATCAACCAATTTTGACTCCTGATAATGCTGGTGCATATCTTGATAGTCGTTTTGTAAATATCACCGGCGACACAATGACAGGAACTTTGCACATTACTGGTGCAAATCTTGAAATTGTTGGTGGTGAACTTAAAGTTGATAATGCAACAATCAAATATGGTGAAAATACTCAAGTAGATATTGGCACTGAATTGATTGATGCGTTTGATAATACAATTGGCAATGGTGCAATGTGGACAGTTTCTGTAAGAAATGGTTTAAATGTACGCACATCACAAGTTATTGGATGTTGGGTTGGTTCATCTGTAGAATATACAGAAGTTTCAACTTTGGATATTGGTGATACATCTGGTTTAGTATTGATTGTAGATAATAACGTTGGTTCAAATGGATTAATTCGTTTGCAAGCAACAGCAACAAGTAATGGATGGGTAGTCAAGTCTATTAGAACGGTTCTCTAACGTTTCTAATAGACATTTAACTTCTGGAAAGTGAAAGAAGAAAATGTCAAATGAGTTCAAGACCAAGAACGGTCTATTAATTGGTTCCCTAAAAGGGTATGATGAAAATAATCTTCTTTCGGTTGATCCGAATGGTATTGTTCAAGTTTCATCTGTACAAATTTCTTCTTTTGCTACATCTGCAAATGTTGATGCAAATTTTGTTCATAAAACTGGAAATGAAAATATTTCTGGAATTAAGACGTTTGTAAATTCAGTAAACATTTCTGGAAGTTTAAATGCACCAGATTTTATTTACACTCCGGCAGTTTCATCTAATTGGCAAACACCTATTCCAACTACTGTAAGTGCTGCTTTAGATAGAATTCAAAGCACAAAAACATATTTACTTGGGACTACCACAACTAATGCAATAACAGAAATTTATATTAACGGAGAGTTGAATAATCGGCTCGGGATAGTCATAAATACTACTAAGATGTTTTCCATAAAACTTGTTGCTCGTAGAACTGATTCGGGTTCTGAGAGTGCTGGTTACACACTTCAATGTGTTATAAAAAATGTTGCTGGAGTTGTAACTCTAGTAGGCTCTTTGTTGAGAACTGTTGTTGCCGAAGATTCAGTGCCGTGGGATGTAACAGCGGCGGCCGACAACACAAATAAAGCAATCAATATTTTTGTCACCGGAGAAAACGGAAAGACTATAGATTGGCTATGTGAAGTTGAATCATTAACCGTTTAATAAAAAGAAGAAAATAAAAGATTATGCCCATAGAGATTAACAACCAGGATGGTTCAATCTATCTTGATAACATCGTAGCAACAAATACTATTTCTGCTGCAAATTTGATCATTAACAATATTCAAAGTATTGGTTTTGCTCAACCTAACTTCCCTGTAACTCCGACAGTAAGTGGAAGTTACATGATTTACCATGAAGGTAATCTTTTCCCTGCAACCAATGCACAATTGGCTTCTATTTCTGCTGCACAAGCGGCACAAATCGCAGATATTGGCGCAGTAAACGCTTTACAATCTGCGGCTATTCAAGCATTGTCTGCTTCAGATGCCGGAGAAATTACAAGTGCTGCGGTTGCATCTTTGACTGGTAATTTGCAAGGACAAATTACTGTTATTAATGCAACTGATGCTGCACAACAAGCAACTCTTGCTCAAATTGCAGGTATTACTGGTTCTCTTGGTACAAGTGCATTAATCGCATCATTGACTGGTAATTTACAAACACAAATTACAGCAATTAATGTTCTTGATGTTGCACAACAAAGTACATTGGCGCAAATCACATCAGTAACAGGTTCATTCTTGAACGCTGCTTACTTGGCACCAATTACTGGTAATCTCCAAACTCAAATTACAAATGCTGTAACTGTTAATGCTGGTCAACAAACAACATTATCACAATTGACTTCTGTAACAGGTTCATTCTTGAACGCTGCTTACTTGGCACCAATTACTGGTAGTTTGCAAACTCAAATCACAAGTGCTGTAACTGTTAATAACGCACAACAAACAACCTTTGTTCAATTGGCCGCTATTACTGGTGCGCAACAAACAACATTATCACAATTGACTTCTGTAACAGGTTCATTCTTGAACGCTGCTTACTTGGCACCAATTACAGGTAGTTTACAAACTCAAATTACTGCAGTTCAAGCTGTTGATGTTTCCCAACAAGGTACTTTGTCACAATTGACATCTATTACTGGTTCATTGGCAACAAGTGCATTGATTGCATCTGTATCTGCTAATCTTCAAGGACAAATAAACGTTAATACTGCGGTTGATGTTGCACAACAAAGTACATTGGCGCAAATCACATCAGTAACAGGTTCATTCTTGAACGCTGCTTATTTGGCACCAATCACTGGTAGTTTGCAAACTCAAATTACTGCAAACGGTGTAGTTGATGCTTCTCAACAAGCAACATTATCACAATTGACATCTGTTACTGGATCTTTTGCTCTTGATGCTAACGTTGTTCACAAAACTGGTGTTGAAGTAATTGCTGGAAGTAAAATATTTACTGGTGCAGTAAACATCAGTGGAAATTTGAATGTTGCTCCAGGAAGTATTTTATATGTTCCAAACATTAGTGCAAACTGGAATCCACAACCAGTTGACATAGATAGTGCGCTTGATACCTTGGCAGCAAACAAATATAAATTGACTGCAACAACAACAACCAATGCAGTTACAGAATTATTTGTAAACGGTGATTCTGCGAATAGTAACCGTGTTGTAGTTCCAAATAATACAACATATGGTTTCGTTGCATATATGTTTGCACGTAGAACAGACTCAGGGTCTGAAAGTGCTGGTTACAAATATGAAGGTGCAGTTAGAAACGTTGCTGGTACAGTTACAATGGTTAACGTTGCAAAGACTGTTCTTGCGGAAGATACTGTTGCATGGGATAGTGCATGTGCAGCAAACAATACTTCAAAAACATTGACATTCACTGGAACTGGACAAAACGGTAAAACAATTAATTGGGCAGTTTACGTCACAGTATTCCCTGTATAATAGGATAATATGTCAGTAGAAATTAACTATCAAGACAACACCATATACGGATTGGATACATTAAATGTAACCACCAGCATTTATGCTCCATCCGTTGTTGGTACTATCTCATCAGACAATGCTCTGTTAAGTAGTTCCATCATAACATCTACTGACACGACAAAAGTTCCTTTTTCAGTTATTGGATTATCAGGTCAATCTGCAAATCTTGTTCAATTAAAAGATTATAACGGTTTAATTATTTCTGATTTGGATGCGGATGGTGGTGCATTATTTACTGGTAGTGTTGTAGTTAGTGGCGGAGCCAACAACATTACCGGTGCAGATTTTCTTTGTTATGGTGCAGTAAATCCAATTAACAAAATTAGTGAATTTCGTGATGATTTTATTTCATCAACTGTTGCTGGAGATTTAGGTTGGGCTGCTGTAAATAGTGGTACTGCTGCAGGTAGTTCAGTTACAACAACCTTCGGTTATGATTCTACAAATAAAGCATATGGTGTTGTTGTATTCACTACTGGCACAACATTATCAGGAAGAGCTAATTTAAATCTTGGTACTGATCTTATTTTGTTTGGTTATGGCGAATTCTTCCAACGTTGGCGTTTTGCTTTGAGTGCTTTATCAACAATTTTACAAACATATCAAGTTCGTGTTGGATATATAGATTCAACAACAAACGCTGAACCGACAGACGGTGCATATTTTGAATATGATACTGCAACTTCCCCTAACTGGCGTATTTGTACAGCAAGTAATGGTACAAGAACAAAAACAACAACAAATACAGTTGTACAAGCAACTGCATTCTCAAGTTTTTGGATTTATGTAAATGCTGCTGGAACAAGAGTTGATTATTATATTGATAACATTTTTGTTGGATCAGTAACAACAAACATTCCAACTGGTGCAGGACGATATACTGGAATTGGTATTATTATCAATAAATCTCTTGGTATTACTGCAAACTTACTATATCTTGATTATTTTTACAACAAATATGTAACCACTCGCATATAATTACTAGTATGATCAAATATAGCGTAACTGTTGGCCAAACAACTACTGAATTTTCAGATGAATCTGTTGCAAATAGTTTTGCAGAAACACATAATTCAACTGTTATCACTATAAATGAAGATACTTCAGGGATTGTTATTGCTGAAAAGAAAGTAATTCAAGAATCTTTATTGGAAGAGGCATGGGGTTATATTACTCCATATTATGATCCACCAGCATTTATTCAGATGGTTGATTGGAAAAGTGCATATCCAGACCATCCGGTATGTGATTTGATTGCTGCTGTTGAAAAATGGAAAAATGCAGTAATGTATGAATACCTAATGGTTAAAAAGCAAGCATTATGGAATGATCTTCCATATGATCACGATTATACATTCATTGGTGAACCACCTTGTTCATTTACTGATATATTTTTGGCGGTAAATGCTGCATTGCAACCACATGGATGGACAGTTCCAGATGTTTCTACATATAAGCCTGGAACAAGATAAAAATTGATAATATCCATAAACTATCGTAAAATATATAAATACGATGGAACGGGATATTATAAATATGGACCTTATCAATATTTTTGAGGCTCAGCAAGTAAGCCAATATTTACACTTGGAACGTGTGGAAATGAATGATCAACAATTCATGCAATTGTTGGCAATACGTCCTAGTGAAATCAATATCATTCTTTCAAGAGTGACTGATATTGTCAAAGGTACTGGCACAAAATCAAAGCGTGACTTGACAATGGACGTTTTAGATGTTCTTTCACGTTCGGCTGCTGCCCGTAAGTTTGTTGGATTTGGACTTGCACAAGAATATAAAATTTTTAAAGGTTTTCCAGTTCGTCGTGGCGATCAATTTGAAAATCTTCCTGCAATTGGTTCACAAGTAGATTTTGCTTCACAAGATGTTATTTCATCATGGACAACCAATGCGTCTGAATCAAAGAAATTAGCAACAGATTATGATGCTGATAAAGGTGAACCCGTTGGCGGTATCGTATTGGAAACAAAAGTTGATTCTGGACAATTGCTTTTTGATGTTAACGCAGTCATAAAAGTCTGTCGTTCAAAACTCAATCAAATTAATCAATATAATACACAAGCAGCACCAGGAAAAAGTCTTAGTAAAGAAAATACGAATTTCTTGGGTACAGAGGCTCCATTGTATTATCAAACATATGAAATTGTGACTGATAATACAGTGACACATCTCCGTGTATTTGATACATGGACTTGGGATACTGCTGATGGTAAAAAAGTTCCAAAATGGAAAGGCGATTCATCAGCCCAAGCGACTGATCCAACTCAACCACCAACACCACAACCAAGTGATTCAGAAGAAACTAAAAAACCAGTTTCACAACCCCCTGGTCAAGTAAATAGTGTTCAAGAAAGTAAACTTTCAAGAATGTTTGAAAGTATTGTTGTTAATGAAGCAGGTGAAGATGGTTGCACAGATTGTCAAGAAGATGAACGCGAAAAAGTATTACTTCCTTCTTATCAACTTGAAGAGGATTGGAAAGAAAAATTCAATGGTGCAAAAGATTGGATTCTTAAAACATCAGGATTGACTGTTCGTGGTAAGACTCTTAAATATTTGGATTCTGTCATCAAACAATATGATGCACAATTGGAAGCATATAAAGCTGCTACTGAATTTGCTCAAGAGCTTGATCAAGACAATGCGCGTGTAAGTGAGCTTGATAATCAAATTGCGTCAATTGAGCATGATCGTGATGTAGCACATGAAATTTATGATGAAGTCAAACAAACTGATTTGCGTTTAAGTTTTGCAAAAATTGATGATTCACAAGATGAAGCTGAAAAAGAAGAACCAGAAATGGTTGCAGAAGGTGCATTAAATCTCTTCTCCAAAATTTCAGATGCTAAACTTGAAGCAACACCAAAAAAGAATGCAAAAGAATTGGAACGTATTTTTAATCGTATGATTAAAGCGTTGGATAAGCACTTCAAATATCGTTTGCAATCACTGAAGTTGCAAAAAGAGTTGTTAGAAGCAGATTTCAAAAACTATCAAGGTACCCGTTTTGAAAAGCGTCCAGAAGTACAAAAACTTCGTGGAATGATTGACTATACCAATCAAGCCATAGCAGAAGTTGCCGCAGAACAAAAATCATATGATTCTGTAAAACATCACGCTGATGACTTTTCATTGTTTGAGCCAAACAAAGACAAAGCTGATCAAATCAAGCAAGAAATTGATACTGAAATAAAACCAGAGATTAAAAAAGATGAAATGATTGGAAATAAGACAAAGGATCTTATTGGTACAATTCAAAAAGCTATGGACGATGCATCAAGCGAGGAAAGTCCATTTCCTAATGATGATGTTGATACTACACCAACCAATAAAGTAAATTTGAATACACCCGCAGAAACTGAGCCTATTGATAAGCCAGAAACTGGTGAGTATCCTGCAACAAAAGTAAATCATAAAACTGAGCCATTAGATCCAATCAAGAAAATAAATCCTGGAACACCAATTGAAAAAGATGAGATTGATAGAATTCTCAAAGCATTTGCAGATGATAAACCTAAAGATGCTGAAACTCCTAAAGGTGCACCAGTTACTGATCCTAAAGAACCAGCAAAATCTGTAAGTTCAGATATTGCAAATGCAGTCGCAGGTACACCTGATCAATTGAATGCACCCGCCGCACCAACATCAGTCGCTCCTGCACCAGTTGATGTATCAGCGCCACCTGCACCAGAAGCCGAACCAACAGCAATTCATACTGCTGATGAAAAGATTCTCAAGAATTACAACAAGAACAATGGCGAATTTATTTCCTTTGGCAAGAAATTTGGTAACAAAGCAGATAAGTTCATCAAAGACAATCCAGCATGGGTAAAAGCAAAGGTAAAGGGTAACTATCGTCTATATCCTTCAAAGGATAAGATTCCTGCTGATGCTGAACCATTGGAAAACGTAACACCAGTTGTTCCTGCTGCTACAGAAAATAAAGATGCAGTTTTCACAGATAAGACAATTCAAGACATTGTCCGTAATAAAAAAATGTCTGATCAATTATCAGCACAACTTGAAGACCTAAATAAACAATTCAAGAGTTCAACTGAAATTGATAAAAAGAAGAAGATCATTGCAAAGATAGATGAAGTAAAGAAGGAACTTGCTCCTTATGCTTCCAATATAAAAATTCTTCAAGGTTTGTCAAAATTTCCAGAAGCAACATCAGCTACCTTAGTTCATGATTATGATGTTTGGAAAACTGCCAAGGATGCAGCTTCGCACACAACTGAGCCTGCTGTAGGTCAATCAGAAGTTTCTGCACCATCTGTAGATACACCAGCGCCTGAACCAACACAAAATCCTGATTCATCACATTACAGTGAAAAAGACAGAATGAATGATCGTGAATTGGAACGTCAAAATAAGAATTTTAATTCTTTGATAAAGAAGGCTGTGTTCCGTCTACCAACATTTAAAAGTGCTGCTGATAAATTCCGTCAGGAACATCCAGAAGCACAAGAAATACTCTCAGATGATAAGGTTTCGTATTTGAAAAAATAACTTTCAAATGCGATAGGTGAAAGTATGATTTGGCGCATATGCCAAAACCATCTTTAAAAAAATTAGTAGCCAACACTGCACCTGTTAAGCCTGTACCTGCGAAGAAAGCAGTAAAGAAGGTTTCAAAATCTAAAGAAACTGCAAAAACAGAATCTTTTATATTTGAAACTCATGAAGGCGTTCCATATGCAGTAGTTTCAAATGCAAAATTAATTTCACGTCTTCGTGAAGTTTGCAGTTTTGAAACCTTATATAAAAAAAGAGAAATTTATAAAATTCCAATTTATGAAATTTTCTCTGATGTAGACGATTTTCAAAACGTTCAAACATCATCATATCCTGATTGCAAATCATTCTTTGCTGAATGTGGCAAATATCGTGATAAGTTGATTCAAGATATTACTTCAATGAACAAGATAAGTTTTTTCTTGTTGCCATATTTGTTTAAAGAGGATAAAGAAATTGTATTCTTGCAAAGTGGTTTGAAGTGTGGTGGAATTATTACATCAACTCATGTTGCTGCAGGTTGGGGTGGAACAAGATTTGTTATTAGTTACAAGAATATTGGTTCCAATGGAAAAACTTTCCTAGAAACCAATGGAGAAGTTGAAATACCACTTTTCAAGGGAAATGTGTCTCCAAACGAATTACCAGTACAATTCCTCTCACCAGAAGAAAAAGATAACCTCAATGAAAGAGGGTTGAAACTTGAAAAGTATTGCATTGGCAATCATTATGTTTCATATTCAGGTGAAATGCTTTTCAAAAGCTGGTTTGGTGATCGTTTCAGAAATGCTGGTAAAAAAGTTCAAATTGATAAGGTTGGGTTTGACAAAATTTCTTCTCGCGGACAAGCAAGTGATGATTCAACTGTTATTAAGAACATCTCTGAAGATTCACGTTGGATGATTATTCCTTGGATTGAAGCTTTCAGTTACAAGTTAAAAGATTGGGGTTTAATCAACATTGAACAAGTTTCAGAATTTCAATTTAATCCATTGAATTTTGATAAAATTGTTCTTGATCCTGAAAAGAAAAAGGTTATCAAATCATTGATCACTCACTATAATAGTTCTTTCAAGGATATTATTGCTGAAAAGAGTGGCGGTTGTATCTTCCTTCTGCATGGTACACCAGGTGTTGGTAAGACATTGACTGCTGAAACAGTCGCAGATTATCTCAAGCGTCCTTTGTATCCAATCACTGTAGGTGAACTTGGTACAAATGCAAAAGAACTTGAAGAAAATTTGACTCAAGTTCTTGACATTGTTTCATCATGGAATGCTGTGCTATTGATTGATGAAGCTGATCTTTTCCTTGAAGAGAGAACAGCCAATGACATTGAAAGAAATGCTCTTGTCAGTATTTTCTTGCGTCTACTTGAATATCATCAAGGAATCATTTTCTTGACAACTAATCGTGCCAAGAATCTTGATCAAGCTTTCCACAGTCGTATCACATTGACTATTAAATATGATGCACTTGATGATGTTGCACGTCAAAAAGTTTGGGTGAATTTACTCAAAGCTGCTGAATTGGAAATTGATGAAAAGTCAATTGCAGTACTCAGTAAGGTTGATATGAATGGCCGTGAAATTAAAAATGCAATACGTCTAACCCAATGTATTTGCAAAGAAGATAATCGCGCTGTTGATGGAGAATCATTGGTTGCAGCTATTAATCTTAAATCTGACTTGAAGTAAAATATGGGACATCCGATGGTCGTCCACTGTAAGCATCAAAAATATGATGTTTATTGTGGACGACCTTCTATTTGGGGAAATCCTTTTGTGATTGGTAAAGATGGCAATCGCACAGAAGTCATAAAAAAACATCGCGAATGGCTTTTGCAAAATAAAGAATTGATGGCAAAAATTCCAGAATTAAAGGGTAAGATCCTGGGATGTTGGTGTTCTCCTCAATCATGTCATTGTGATTTCCTTGCTGAACTTGCAAATGATGAGCCAATCACAGATTTATTTGCTTGACATATCACCTTATATCATTAAATTCAACGCCACGGAGAGCAAATCATGGCTTGGAAAGCAGTTAAGTTCAAAGATGGCCTTGAAGGTGTGGAGGCTGCTTTTCCCGGATATGAGGTGATCGCCCATCGCGTCGGTAATCAGACGGATGCTATCGCCAATAACAACAAGTACTTCTCCGCTGAACTCCTGAAGCTGAAAAATGGTCAATGGCTGGTCATGTGCCATTATGGCCGTGTTGGCGATAATGGTGTCCTTGATTACTATGGACCTTCCGATGAGCAAGACATGCGCTCGGAATATGAATCCAAGTGCAAGGAAAAGATTCGCGAAAAGAAGTACAAGGAAATCAAGTTCGTCAAGCCCACGGTTGGCACCCTCAAAGCGCGTGAAAAAAGCTGGGGTGTTGATTCTGCTGAGGTTCCGGCTGATAAAAAGAAGAAGATTACCGAATCCAAGGATCCCAAGACTCCGGCTGTCGTCCTCCATTCTACTGTGGAGCGTCTTATCGAACAGTGGTTTGCAGATTCCTCAAACGCAATTCAATCCAACTCTGCAATTGAAATTACCAGTGAAGGTTTGAAGACTCCACTTGGTATCCTCACATTCGCACAAATCGCCAAAGGTCGCGATGTGCTTGGTGACTTGACAAAAGCCATCAAGAAAAAGGATGATGATCAAATCAAGATCCTGACCAGTGCGTTCTATTCGCACATTCCAACCAAGCTCGGCAGAAAGATCCTGGATTCGGATCTTCTCAGCACCCTCGAAATCGTTGATACCAAGTTCGATCTCCTCCAAATGATGGATGATGCGCTTGAAGTCGGCGGTTCTTCGTATGTCTCTGGTGCTGCGGTGAAATATCAGGAACTTGGTGTGCAGCTTTCCTATCTTGAAAAGACTGATCCTGAATGGATTCGTCTTGATAAGAAAGTTCAAGCCACTAAGGGCAATTCGCACTACGTAAATACCAAGGTCAAGAACATCCTCAAGGTCGTAATTCCTTCGGAACGTGCTCGTTTTGAGGCGTGTAAGCTTGGAACTCCGGCTGAATTGTGGCATGGAAGCCGTAATTCAAACATCGTCGGTATCTTGAAGAGTGGTTTGAAAATCGCTCCTCCCGAAGCTCCCATGACTGGCTATGCATTCGGTAAAGGCCTCTATGCTGCTTCGCACAGTACCAAGAGCCTGAATTACAGCGTGCTGTCATTTCCGAATCAGCGAAATACCACCAATTGCTTCCTGTTCGTGCTTGATGCAAAACTCGGTAAGCAGTTGATCAAGCCTTATGGCGATGGTGGTGAACGCGAGGAAGCCCGTCGTGGAGGTTTTGATTCAACGTGGGGTAAGCCTGGGCATGGTGGTTCATATCGTTCATTGGCGTTTGACGAATTCATCGTCTATACTGTTGATCAGTACAGCATTAAGTATATCATCGAGGTTGAACGTTAATTTATGAGCGAAAGGAAAATGATTCCTGGCCTATCACTTCAGTATGGGCAATACGCAACTGCAACTCTCTATGATGATATAGAGAAGATTGGTGGTTGGCCTATGGAATATAAGTATGCTGGATTTAATCATAGCGAAAGAAGGGAAGTAGGTTTTACCAATAATCCTGAAGGAAATGGTTGGTGGACCGTCGTTGGAAACAAGGATGACTATCATCTTTCCAGAGTTAGTCAGGAACGTCTTGACAAGTACACTGAACGGGTGTGCTACGAATTTGCCAACTCTTTCAGACATTCTAAAATCAAAGGAATTAAATATGACCCATAATTCCTCAAATTGGCTTTTCAAAATTCTTGATGAAGCTGCGCGCCGAGTTGATAACTGGCCTGCAGAACGCAAAAAGAACATTAATTATGGTCCGCAAGATACCACTTCAAAGCACATTGCAAAACGCAAGACGAAGTAGGTCAGATTTTCATTGACATAAGGAATAGCTCCGTACAGTTGAAGGTATGAAGTACTGCATCACTCTTCTTGCTATTCTGTTTCTGTCAGGGTGTTTGCATCACGAGGATCCTGAATATACGCAAGAGGTGAAGTCTGTTGACATCCTGCTATATGATAGCGATTCAGGTATTCCTGTCGCAACATTCACGCTGCATCAAACTCTGTTCAAACAGGATGGTGATGCTTACGATTCAGTAATTAGTATGGAGGCTAGGAATACTACTAGCGAACGAATTTCCGCAAACTTCAAATTTTATTGGAGTGCGCCTGGAGCATACGGAAGCTATTTCGGAGCCCTTGATGATTTGCGCGCTGGTGAAAGAGTTTATTTTGGATACATCACTGAACAAGTCTTCTCAATAACATCCGCCAGTTTTTCGCTTGTAGCTCCTGATGGAATCTACTATACTATGTCATCAAGCGGATGACACAACAAATCTTCAAAATCGATTTAAGAAATGGTGGAGCAAAGGCTCTAATAGCAGGACAAAAAGTCCTCTTATATCTTCATGAAAAAAAGATCCCATACACGATAAATCGATCTCATCAACACGAAGAACACATCATCTACGAATCCGATATCCCTTTCGATCCAAATCAACCCAAGGACCAGTCAATGAACGCTCTCGCAACCCCATCTCTCGTCCAGCGCATCACGGATGCTCTGAACCACTTCATCAATCAGTTCGGCATGTTCACCATGCTGGACATCAGCAACAAGGTCAAGTCTGACGGGCATGGCTTCGTCGGACATTCCGAAGTGCGCAAGGATGGTCGCGCTATCGCTGATGGCATGATCGTCGGTCGGGGATATACGTCCACGGAAATCACGGTCCAGACTCCAACTGGCCCTGCCCGCGCGCTGCTCTATCACCCTGACAATACCGATCCTGCTGCATACCAGAATCGCGCCCAGGTCGCGCTGTCCCTTGGCCAGCAGGCTGCTCCTGTTGGTTCGCCATCCATCGCAGCAACTCCTGCTCTGGCTGCGCCAACGACTTCGGCTGCTGCTCCAAAGGCTACCAAGAGCACTTCGTCTGCTCTGGACAATGAATCGGTAATCTCCAAGCGCAATGATGGTAAGCTGGAAATTCCCATCAAGATCATCGATGCTGCTGCCCTGCGTGATGAACTGGTAATGATCACGTATCATCCGAATTCCATCACTATCGAGGAAAGTGCTGCTGGTGATCGTCGCGCCATCGGCGGCTTCCGTCTCTCGGCTGCCAATCTGGAAAGAGCCGGGCTTGCTATCGCAAGTACTGTCAAGGCAAAGGCTTTCAGCAAGAAAATCGTCCTGTCCAAGGGCTGATTCAACGCTGAAAATCATAAAGCTCTGGTGCGAAAGCATCAGGGCTTCTTTGTTTTCATAAATCCTGGATAAGTTATAAAATATATAAATAAGAAATGGAGTTAAAAAATGTCAATTAAGCAACTTATTCAAGAAAAGTTTGGATACACAGCGGATCTTCCAACACTCAGCAAGATGCATGATGATGTCCAAGACCGTGAAAAGGCTAAAGATGTTAAGAAAGCTGACCATCCATTAGAAAAATATCGCAATGAAATTCGTGCGTTACTTGGTTCAATGAATCCAGGTGAAATGGTTGAACGTATTATTGACTTTGACAAAATGGAAGCACTTGGCAAAAAAGTTCAATTGCCTCCAGCATACTTTGAAAGTTTGGCAAAAATTAAAGCTGAATTAGATGTTGCTAAAACCAAACAAGATAGAGATTTAATTAATTCTGAATGGACAAAGATCAAGGATACCGTTCCATATTGGTTCTTCGGTATGCTTGGCAATGCTGCAAAAGATCCAAAAATGGAAACCACTGATGAAGAGGGTGCTCGTCAACTCTTTGATTGGATGGAACAATTTGGTAAAGAGACTGAAAAAGAATTGAAGGCTGCTGCAAAATATACTCCACATGCAGACCGTGATACCGCAGCTAAAGACAATCTTGATAAGGCAAGAAAAGAACATAAGATTGATACAGACGCAGGCTCCGAAAAGAAACTTAAACAAAAGCCTGAGAACGAAATAAAATAATTCATGATCCCTCCATTTAATGAGTTTGTATTACTTAATGAGGAAGATAAAGTTCCCACATTTTGCTACATGCTTTACCTTGAAGAACCATACATCAGTGAAGCTCTTGCATTACAAAATGCATTAGCACCAATTATGCAAGGTGGAGAAAAAGAAGAACCTGATCATTTCCATACAACTATTCGTTATGTGAAAATGCTTTCAGGTCAAAATCCAGAAAGATTTGTTGAATGGTTGGATGGTTTACCATTACCTGAAATTGAAGCGTTTACTTCAAAGTTTAGTCTATTCAATAAAGGATGCATTGTCACTGAATTAGAATCTCCAGGTATGCATGAATGGTTCAATAAAATAAATTCTTGGATGACAACTGTTGGTGATTATCCCCCATCAGAATATCCTACTTATAAACCACACGTTACTTTGTTTAAGGGTGTTGAGAACGAAACCGCACCAAAATTTGATCCTGCGATTCATCACAAGAAATTCATTTATACGAATCATATTGTTACAGATAAAAATCATGATGTGATATTTGAACGCAAGGTGCGTACTCGCTAACTTCAATTTGCAACAGAAGTAAACTTACATATAATTGTGTGGAGTCCGAAAGACAACATACATGAGTAAAAATAACTTTTTCAATAACGACGACGAAGAAGATGATTTTCCTAGCGAAGATGAAATAAGAGACGCTTTAAAACGTGGTGTTCCTATAAACGATATTCAAGCGTTCATGGTACAGTTACGGCGCGATTCAATTAGGGAATTCAATACCAGGTTCAAAAAAGATAAAGTAAAACTTGATCCACGAAATATTGATCCATCGGCAAAACGTTGGACTGAGGAATTGATGGATACCGTCATTATGATGGAGGAAGTTTATGATATTATCAAGCGTACTTTAACTTGGTCGGAAGATGCAGAATCATTTATATTGACTGATGTAGCTTGGGGTAGAATAATTGATGAGATTTGCCGTAACATTTTCTTCAAAATTTGTGAAGACTTAATGGATGCAGGAATCTTTGAATTACGCTTTGATAAAACGATTGGTCCTAGTGGTGACTTCACATTCGTCTTTACTAAAAAGATAATGAAAAAGATTGCAGCAGCAGACACCAGAATTAAAAAAGACAAAGTAAAAGCTCAAGCTTCCAGACAAATAAAGAAAAGCTTGTCATCAAAAAAACCAGTTGTTAAAAAGCCAAAAGCTAAAGCACCAATTGCAAAAAAGAAGACTGTAAAAAGAGGAAGAAAGCCAAAACAATGACAATTACACAAGAGTTTCACTATTCTGATATTCACTTGATTCCACAAAAGACAATTGTTGAATCAAGAAAAGATTGTAATACTGAGGTAGAGTTGGGCAAATATAAATTTGCGATGCCGGTCTATGCTGCAAATATGAAGTCTGTTATTAATAATAGAACATGTGATTTTTTCTGTGAAAATAAATGGTTTTATACCATGCACAGATTTGAAGTTGATCCATGTCAATTTATTGATGAAATGCATGATAAAGGTCATATCGCTAGTATTTCTATTGGTGTAAATTACGAATCATATGAACAAATAAATAATATGATTGCACAGAATCTATTACCAGAATTCATCACCCTTGATATTGCCAATGCATGGTGTTCAAAAGGTGAGAAAATGATCAAGTATATTCGCAATGCACTTCCCAATACATTTTTGATTGCAGGCAATGTCGCAACAGACAAAGCAGTATTTGATTTAGAAGAATGGGGAGCACAAGCAATCAAAGTTGGCATTGCTGGTGGTTCGGTCTGTACAACAAAGTTTAAGACTGGTTTCCATCGTCCTATGGTAAGTACTGTTCAAGAATGTGTAAAAGCCGCAACAGTTCCAATTATTGCAGATGGTGGAATTCAACATCATGGTGATATTGCAAAGGCTTTGGCTCTTGGTGCTCACATGGTCATGGCTGGCAATCTATTTGCAGGATATGAAGAATCCGCAGGAGAGATGTTGGAAATAAATGGCCATATGAAAAAAGCATATTTTGGTTCAGCGTCAGATACAAATAAAGGTGAATATAAGAACGTTGAAGGTAAGAAAATTTTCGTTGATTATAAAGGACCAATGGAAAAGCTTATCAAGGAATTGAGAGAAGACCTGCAATCATCAATTTCATATTCTGGTGGAAATGATTTGAAATCACTGTATGGTTGTCCATACATTTACGCAAGCAAATAAAGGTTATTTTATGAAAGACTCAACTCTACTCATAGTTATTTTTTTAATATGTTCAACTGTAGGTTTAATTTCATGGTTGATTTATGATTATAATATAAAAGAAACTAGGTTTTATGCTGAAAATGGATATGAAGAACGTTGCATTGTAGGATCTGGTACGACACATTGGGTAAAAGTTAATAAAGATGGAAAGTATATTGACATTGATAATAAATTGGTAGAAACCAAATAATCATGCCAGACTTTGATCCAACTGCAACTGTCCTTAATTCATATTCAACTGTAAAGATGCCTGATGGACAAGAAGTCCTCATGCAGAAACTTGCTGGTGGTGCCTGGGTCACAGTCTCTGAAAGATTGGAACAAAGTATCACCGAACGATTTGCACACACAGACATGAAGCCTCATGACTGGAAAGAAAAATCAGGTACTGATAATGTCACGCTGAAACAAGAGAAGCGTAACATTGATCATTTTATCAAAATGGGTTCCACTACTCACAAACATTTGCATGCTCATTTGATTGAAATTATAGGATCTCCTGAACGTATCTTGGAAATTGGTAAATTGGACAATCCAATCAAGGATCCATCTATTCGCCGCAATGTAGTAAAAATGATTGAGGCTTTGAATTGTTCGCCATGGAACGAGGTTTTGGTAATTCTCAACAAGGCTTAATTATGCTATTAGTATTCCTTGGTTCTTTTATATATGCAATAGTAACTGCCAACCTTGGATTGCATGCCGATAAACAACCTGTTGTGTTTTTCACTGGTCTGTGTATAGTCATAGCCTTAAATTTATATATTGATATAAAACTTGAAGGATTAATCAGAAATGCACGTATCAGACGAAAAACTTCAGACGAATCTGACGAATAAAATTCCGACAACTACAAATTTAGCTTTTTTTGGTGGAGCTTTTAATCCACCAACATTTGCGCACTTGGAAATAGCTAAAAGTTTAATTCTTGATGGCCATGTTCAGCGAGTTTCTTTTTTACCTGCTGCTTTACATAAGTTTAAAGGTGAGCTTCCATTTTTTGAATTAAGAACAAAATTATTGCAGCTTCTTTTTAGAAATGCACCTGACACATGTAAATGGCGTCTTGATGTTCGTAGCTGGGAATTAAATAACTTAGCCGGAACAACTGAAGGGTTGGTTAACATACTTCGTTCGCATGAAGGAATTAATAGACCAACCCTTATTATTGGTGGAGATAATTTTGCCAATCTTGATAAGTGGCACAATTGGCAAAATCTTATTTCATCAACAAATTTGGTTGTGCTCAATCGTGAAAAATTATCTGTTGATGTATTGAAATCGCGTCCATTTTATGATGAAGAACGTCATCGAATTATTCATGCTGATATTCCGCATATTTCATCAACCATGCTTCGTGTAGCAATTAAAAACGAAAAATGGAATGTCGCTGCAACGATGACTCCTGCTAATGTTCTTGATGAAATTCGTCAGGATGAAGATTACCTTAATTATTTGGGTGCTATTTAATTATTTTTCACTATAATATGCAGTGTGAAAACAAGATATTATTTATTTGCTTGGAATTCACCTGATTCAAAGGGTGGGTTTAATGATCTATGTGGTGATTTTGAAACACCAGGTTGGGCATTTGAGTTTTTTAAAAATAGTTCACATTGTCAATATATGGATACCTATCAAATAATTGAGGTACCATCTATGTTAATTTTTCAAGAAGGAGAAAGACATTCATGACTGACGAAGTACCTCCAGTTCCCGAAGAGACACCAAAACAAGAAGAAGTTCCACCAGCACCAAAGAAAAAGGTTTATGCTATTGTTAAACCTAGACAATGGAAATCTGGCGCATGGTTTTCTCAAATAATTGATCCCGATGAAAAAGAAGTAGTTTACGAATGTGTGGATATTTCTAGTAACTGGACTTTGCAAAAATGTATAGATTGGGTAGAATCAAAGAACAAAAATGCCAACACAACAACTCCTACATGATACATATTTTAAATATGCATTAGCAGCATCAGGACTGAGTAAAGATCCATCAACACATGTTGGTGCATGTATAGTTCATCCTGATAATAATCAATTTTCAACTGGATATAATGGTTTTCCAAAAGGAATTATTGAAACTGCTGAAAAATGGCAACGACCACTTAAATATGAGTACGTACGGCACGCAGAAGAAAATGCAATAAGTTTTTGCCCGTTTAATACAAATGGTTGCAGTATTTATGTGACATTACAACCATGTCATAGATGTTTGGGATTGCTTCTTCAAAATAACATCAAAAAAGTTTATTATTTAGAAAAGTATAATAATTTGCAATATGCAAATGTATGGAATGATCTTGCTAGTTATTTTGAAGTATTGGAACACGTACCGGTGAAGTAATTATGATAAAAACATGTGGAATAATTATTGAAGATGCAACCGGTAAAATATTGATTTGTAGGCCGCATGGAATTAAAGATAGTATTGGTTGGTCTATTCCAAAGGGTAAAAAGAATGAAGGTGAAACTGATGTTGAAACTGCAATAAGAGAAACCCGAGAAGAAACTGGTTTAGAATTAAATTGGGCGCATGATGAGCTTGAATTGCTTGGAGAAAAAGCTTACGGGCATAAAAAGAAAAAGTTAATTGCTTTTTGGATTAAAGTAAAATTTGTTATAGAAGTTGAAAAATTGCTTTGTTCAACAAAGACTGAAAAAGGATATTTTGAAATTGATAAATGGGAAATGATAGATCCTAAAGATGCAGTTGATAGAATACATGAGACTCAATCACACTTTGTAAAACAGAAATATATAAAATGACTTGGAAAATAGATCCTGCAAATGTAATAATTGATGGTAATGGTTGCGCTTGGCGTCCATTTCTCATGGAAAATATTGAAGTGTTTAAAATGAATCTCAATTTGGCTATGGATGAAAGTAAAGTTGAAGAATTAAAAAAGCATTTGGGTGATTGTCGTTTAAAAGTAGAGAAGGCAATTGATGGAAACATAAAGCCAGAAAATTTCACTAACTGTTTGCGCAAAAGAAAAATTGAACAAAGCGATTTGGTTTAAGAAAGAACAAATGCCTACTAAGAAAAAAGCTGTTAAAAAGAAAATTGAAAAAGTAGTAAAACCTACTTCTTGGAATTTTCTCATTGTTGATAATCTGTATACTGATGATTTAAAGGAATATAAATCTGTAAGAGTAAATGGAAAAGAGGTTTATAAAATCCTCCAAGAGAGAATTTTTGGTGTTCTAAGAAATCAGACGGTTGAGGTTTTAGCTGCCTTGAAGAAAGAAACTGGCCTTGATTGGACAAAAGATGAACTTAATAGAGCAATCCTCATTGGAATATTGGAAAAGGAATAGCGTATTGACTTAAGGTGGTAATGCATTAGAGTGAGTTCCTACCCTCCAAAGGAACATACATGGCTATCGCACGTCCACATCTTCTGTTGATCGATCCTCAAGTGGATTTCTGCAATCCTGCAGGGTCTCTTTTCGTCGCAGGTTCGCCCGATGACTGCGACCGTACGGCAACGTTCGTGAAACGTGTCGGTGATCGTCTGGCTGATATTCACGTCACCTTGGATTCGCATCATCATTTCGACATCGCCCATCCGATCTTCTGGAAGGATCGCAACGGCAACCATCCTGTTCCTTTCACGATCATCCCCGATGAGGACGTGGTGAATGGTATATGGAATGTTTCTGTTCCATCAACGTTCAAGAAGGCTCTGGCATACACTCGTGCCTTGAAAGCTGGTGGTCGCTATCCTCTCTGCATCTGGCCGCCTCACTGTCGCATCGGCACCCCTGGTGCTTGTGTGGAAACTTCGGTTCTCCAATCTCTTACGGATTGGGAAGATGTCGCTGGTAATGTGGTGGACAAGGTCACCAAAGGCAGCAACATGTTCACCGAACACTATTCGGCCATCAAGGCTGAAGTGCCCGATCCTGAGGATCCTTCGACTGGTCTGAACGTTCCCCTCGTCACCACCCTGCAAAATGATTGCGATGATCTGTTCATCGCTGGTCAGGCACTGTCTCACTGCGTGGCGAATACGGTCATCGACCTCGCTGATGCATTCGGCAACGACGACTACGTGAAGAAGATTGTTCTTCTCACTGACCTCACTTCTCCTGTCCCGGGGTTTGAATCAGCCGCGCAGGCTTTCATCACCAAAATGACTGCTCGCGGCATGCGTCTTGCCAAGAGCACCGAAGTCCTCAAGTAAGGAACCTCCAAATGCCCAAACTCAACGCAGCGGATGACCTGGAACAATTCAAGCTTCCTGGTGCATTCACCTTCTCGGCCACGAAAATCGAATCCCTCGGCGCTGATGAATATACCCTCATCACTGTCGCTGTTGATGATTCGGGAAGCATCAACAGTTTCCGTTCTGACATGATCAACTGCATGGAGGAAATCGTCAAGGCCTGTCGCTACAGTCCCCGTGCAGACAACCTGTTGATTCGTGTCACCACTTTCAGCAGTGCGCTGAAAGAATTCCACGGATTCAAGCCCCTGATGACGATCAATGCTGGCGACTATGCCAACCTGCTCGGTGACGGTGGTATGACTGCCCTCTACGATGCATGCGTCAATGCTGTGGAAGCAACGGCAGCTTACGGCAAATCGCTGAATGCTCAGCACTTCTCGGCAAACGGCATCGTCATCGTGATCACCGATGGCATGAACAATTCCAGCAACTACGGCAAGGATCGCATCAAGGAAGCTCTGGTTTCCATGATGAAGGAAGAATCGCTGGAAAGCATCGTCTCAATTCTCGTCGGTGTCAACATGAGCGATTCTCAGGTTGCCAATGAACTTCGCACTCTCCAACAGGATGCTGGGTTCACGCAATTCGTTGAAATCAAGGATGCAACGAAAAGCTCAATCGCCAAGCTGGCGCAGTTCGTGAGCAAGAGCATTTCGGCTCAGTCTCAGGCTCTTGGGACCGGTGGTCCTTCTCAGTCAATCTCTATCTGAACTTTCTAGTTCATTTAGGAAAGCCATCAGTGTAACAACTGGTGGCTTTTTTGTTTTAGGTAAGTATTTTGACATCCAAACTTCCAACGATAAGATCAAGCCATGAAAACTATGCCTTCTAAAGCTACGTTTTATGATATTTCTGAAACGATTTTGAATGCATATTCAAAAGATAATACATTGGAAATATCTGACAGGCTTGTAGCGTTATTAGTTTTAAAACACAGAGTACAGTTTGATATTTATGCTTGGGCAAGAATTAAAAATAAAAAATCAACAATTCCAAAAGGTCACTCATATAAGAAGCTCCCTAGTTTGAGAAAACTGGAAGAATTAATGGCTCAAATTAATGAAGCAATTGATCAATCAACATCAGTGATGGATATACAAGATGTATTTAAAAATAATAAATTCATTAACGAATATACGAAAATTCTAAAAGTTCCAAAGTTGATTGATTACAAAATGGCTCGCAAAAGTCTCACCAAATAACGCAAGGATATATCATGGTTTCTACTCTCGCAAATCTTATTGAAACTTCCTCTGAATTAGTTGAAGATCATATTGTTGAAAATCTTCTTCCATGTGAAAGACATTTCAGCGAAAATCACAAGAAGAATAGCAATGAATGGTTAAAACTTGTTCAAAAAGAATATGGCGCCCCAATCAGAAAATTTCATCCAGAAGTATTGAAAGGGACAAAAAATCATTCAATAAAAATAAAAGGTCGTCAAGCACTTAAAATTGGTTTACCTGAATTTGCGTTGATTGATCCACATTTACCTTCAATAAATCCAACTGATGAATATTATGGAAATGATTTACAACGGCGAGGCGGAATAACCGTTGAAATTACTAGTGATAGAGATAGAGAATCCAAAGTTGATACTTCACATCATCCATTAAATACTGTTGATGTGAAAGTTAAAGAAAATTGGTTATTAAATGACGACATGTCAACTGTTGCAAACTTTATAACAGGAACAATTATACTAGCTGTTTCAGCAATAGCTGTATTTTCCATTTTTAAATTTTGTGATGAAACTCCACTTAGAGTTTTGGTTTCTTGTATTGCTGGCATTGCATCTATTTTTGGTGGTTTATTTGCAATTCCTTCTGTTGTTAACTTACATAAAAATACATTTGTCAAAAATGAAAGATGTAAGTTACATTTTTCCACTATGCTTCCAGGGTTAATTCCACCAGATGCTAAAAAGAAAATTGAAAAGGCAACAAAAGTTGCAAAAAATGTTGGTGGTGAACTTTATTTGATTGTTGAAGCTGATTGGAAAGTTAGCCGTGTTGAAAGAACTATCATACCTGAAAATAAAGATCCAATCATTGTTATCGTCAAAGGTGATACGATTGCTTATATTGATCGTTTTGATTGCACCACCAAAGAGAATTTGATTGCTCAAGGCCACACCACCCCTGTTTAAAAACAATTTGGTAAATAACTATTTCGTGAGAGAATACCCATATGAATATTGCACCAACCCTTGAAGATGTTATTGTTTCAGTTATTCCAGTTCAGGATGTGAAGAGTACTGAAGATATTCTTCCATGTGAAGAAGGTTTGGTTGATGTACCAAACAACATAGATTTTAAGTGGTTGAAACGATTTGAAGATAAGTTTGGTCACAAGTTGAAATATTTGCATCCAGAAATCCTTAAGAAAAATAAAGAATATACAGTAACATTTCCTGACAATCCTTCTTTAAAGATTGGTTTGCCAGTTTATGCGTTCATTGATCCATTTAAAAGAGTAGAAGAAGGTACGTATATTCATAACGGTACTGATACTGGTAAATTAACTGGAAGGTTGTCATTAAAAGCAAACACGTCAGTAGAATTTGAGACAAATTTAAGCCATTTCTTTCAACCATCTTTCAAAAATTATACACCATTCTTTAATTTGTTTGATGATTTGAGCATTAAAAGTAATATTATAGTAGGTTCAATTATTGTTTTGGCTTCTGTATTGTTCATGTTCTTTTTAAGCTATTCGTTTACTTCTTTACTTGTTGGAATTTCAGTAGGAAGTGTTGGTCTAATAAATATTTTGTCAAATGTTTACAGATTGACTCAAAATACTTTATATAAAGATGTTTATGCAAAATTTGAGTTTATAACTAGAATTCCAGGTCTAATTCCAAAAGATGTTAAAAATAAGTTAAAAGAATTAAGAGATTTTGCTGATCAGAGTGATTATGATAGAAGAGAAAGTTGCAAACTTCGCTTGATAGTTGAAGCTGATTGGAAACTTCAACAAAGCGAAATACTTCCAAAAGATCCTGTTATTGTTCTCATTAAAGATAATATGATTTTCTACGTTGATCGTTTTGATTGCACAACCCTTGAAACTTCTTTGGCCCAAGGCTACACAACTCCTCTATAATTTTTTCTTGATATACAAGAAAATTCTGAAAGAAATACAATTATGACTACTAATGTTCTTGATGATGTTGTTTCCAAAACTAAATATATTAAGGTTAGTAAGCCTCAAGTTGAGCTTAAAAATCTACTTCCATGTGAAGAATGTTTCACAAACTCAAAGAAAGAATTTGATGTTGCCAATATGTGGCTTCAAACAGTTCAAGATAGATATGATACTAAAATAAAATATATTGAACCTGCTATTTTGAAGAAAATGAAAAAGAAAACAGTTTCATTTGAAACTCGTCCTTCATTGATTGTTGATTTACCAGTTTATGCAATGATAAATCCTTTTAAACAGCCAATCACTGATTTGAAAAATTGGCCTGAGTTAGGTTCTGATGCAATTGATCGTGGTGGATTGAGCGTTCACGCTGATATTTCAATGTCTGGCGAATTGCGTTTAAGAACCAATGTTCAATCATGGTTTAATGTTTCAATAAATTACACAAAATCCTGGTTTAGCTTAAACGATATAAGTGCTACATCAAATTTCATACTTGGTATAATTGGTTGCATTATTGCAGGAATAATGCTATATTCTGGAATAACAACTGGTGCTGGTGGCCTTGGACCATTAGTATTTTTTGGTTTGGTTTTATTACTCCCTTGTCTATGTTTAGCTTGGGCAAATTTTGGCATAAAACATTACAATAGTTTCAAAGATAGTGAAGATGTTCGTATGAAGTTTGTCACGCATGTACCAGGATTAATACCTGAAAATGCAAAGAAAACAATAATTGAGGCTAAAGAAATTGCAGACTCTGTAGGTGGCGAAGTTAAATTGATTGTTGAAGCTGATTGGAAGACTGTAGGAGCCACCAGTGAAATTAAGCCAAAAGATCCTTTGATTGTCATCGTTAAAGACGATACGATTGCATACATTGATCGCTTTGATTGTACTACCCTTGAGACAGCCCTAGCTCAAGGTCATACAACGCCAGTATAAAACCTCTTGATTTCTAATAAAAGCTCGCTATGGTAGGTCTTATGACCATCTATAGCGAGCTTGAATTTTATGAGGATATGGATCCAGCATTGACGGTTAATCTCGTCAAGTTTAATCAATATCCGCCAACCATTTTGCACGCAGCAAATAAGCGCCAGAGTGATTTAACAGAAATCCTGTACTTCGGTAAGTATCATGATGGATTTATGTTCTCCTGGAATCTGTATAAGTTGGAAAGCAAAACTTTAGTCATTCATTACAAAACTCTTTATGATCAAGTCAAAGCGGATTTGCGCCGAGCTTATGCTGCTGGAAATGAAATTGGATACATAAACCGAATTAAAGAAGCATACACCAATTTCATGATTAATGAAATTGACAAACACAATGATTTGTTTCATCAGGTATTTAACGAGAGATTTAAGAAAATAGTTAAAGATAGAATTGACATTTTGACCAATATTTGTGTGCGTGATATTCATACCTATAAAATGATGGTGCGTGATGACCGCGATGCGTAAATTGACGGTTCGTCAAAAGAAATTGTGCTCCATTATCCTAAAAATGGGTAAAGAAATTGTTGATCACAATTCTGTATATCAAGAGTGCCATAAAAATGAATGGCGTATTACATATTTGGAATTGTATCACTTCATGCATAAATTGAAGGATAAGAATTTATTAAAGGATCCAAAGGATTCTAAGCGATTTGAAAAGGATATGATCAAATCCCTTGAATTAATTCAGCAAGCATTGCACAATGATTTTGCAATAAAAGAAGAGGATGTACCTAGAACTTTATATATGCTGACCCCACAGATTAAAAATTTAATCCTGGACTCTTCAAATGATTAATGTAGAAATACATTACCATGAAAGAAATAACTCTCCGCAAAGCTCTGGCTCTCAAGAACATCCTCGCCAAGAAGGTTTCCGAAACGCAAAACAAGGTTCGGACATCCAACGTTTCACAGGAAAACAATAAGTCTTCTTTTGATGCCAAGGTTGAGTCTGATGTTCTCGGCCAACTGATCAACAACCTTATTTCGCTCAAGACTCTCATCCAAGAAGCCAATGTTCCTATCTATGGGAAGATGGCGCAGATGGCTGAGTTGAAGTCGTTGGTGCAATTCTGGCGCACGGTTCCAACGGATAACCGCGAGTATACGACGGAGCGTGTTTACGGAACTCAGGACATCACCAAGATCAAGATCAATCAGGTTTTTGATGCTGCTGGTATTGACAAGACTGTCAATGACCTGGAAGAACAAATCGGTACCCTTCAAGAAGAGGTTGATGCTCACAATGCATTGACCAAGATCAAGATCCCTTTTGAAATCTGAGGATGGTGGCAGGCTCTGCTCTTTCTGCCTTTGGGTAAAGAGTACAGGCCATATAATATACGGCACCGATAACGACAATGAACGCGATGCGAAGACTCAAGACTCAACTTGTCAACAGTCAACCATCAAAAATCAATTGTCAAAACTCTTAATCTGTGCTTTTTATTTAGAGTCGGAACGAGCATCCTGCCACTATCTTCTTTCTCTTTTATGACAATACAAGAACTAGTAATCATTGCGATCAATAGAGCAATAAAAAGCAAAGAAATTTTTGATGTTTCTGGCGAAAAATGGTGTTTCGCCAATGCTGAAAATCCAATTGAGGATGGTGACTTTGATGTCATTGTCACTGAAAAAGGATTTTATAAGAGGGTATTAGTGCAGCATGGTGAATATGACTTCACATGGCTTCATTATCCTTATTACAACGCAGATGATTTTTACAAATATGTGATCAGTAAGCTGCCTCAAAAAGATCAAGAAATCGCTTCGCTTATTGGTTTAAAAGTTCCGTTTAATCCTAGAAAAAATTGATAAGTAGTTGACATCAATGGTTTAGATGGTATGTTGTAGGTTACATGTCATTACCATTTGATCCTAATAGACCAAAAATTATAGTAGAAGCCTATAAAAAGGAAAAAGGTCCAAAATTCTTGGACATTCCTGAGCGTTGGCTTGATAAACCTACATGGCGCTGCACAAAAGGCCATGTTTCAAATATGTATATAAAAAGTGAATCTAAAGGTCCAATTTGCCCGGTATGTCAAAAGCCTGTGTATTATACCTTTCCTGAAGACAAGGATGATGTATGAGTTGGGTCAAAGATTCTTTTTATCGTATCGGCCACGATCATGAAGTTTGTCAGGATTTTGCTGGAACTTCAAAATCAGCAACTGATGTTTTTTTGTGTGTTTCGGATGGTTGCAGCAGTTCACCCGATAGTGATTGGGGTTCAAGACTTTTAGTTTCATTCGCCATTTCAAATTTTGCGTCATATGCTGCCAACTACACGAAGTGGGAAGATATGGCGCATGCAATTCTTCACTTTACGCATTGCCAGCAAATAAATATTCCTGGTATCGTTCAGCAATCATTGGATGCAACACTCATTTTTGCAACAACTGAAGGAGATAATGTCAAAGCAACTATGTGGGGCGATGGCACAATTTGTGTCGTCAAATCAGATGGTTCTTATGATGTCATCATTGTTGATTACAAAGAGAATACTCCGCTTTATCTTTCATATTTGTTAAGCGATAAAAGAAGAGAAGCATTGAAAACTGTTGATATGACAAAAACTATTCGCACATTTCATTATGATGCGCAAGGAAATGGCATTGATGTTGATGTCGTTGAAAGTAAAACTGATTTTGAAGCATTTACTTTCATCAGTCCATTAAAAGTTTTTATCATGACTGATGGTATTACATCATTCAAACAAAAAGTTACCAATTCAAATGGTATTCCAGTAGTTGATAATTATCCATTTGATAAAATCATCCGCGAGTTGATTCACATTCCAAACACCAATGGAAACTTTTTAAAGCGGTGTTGGGGAAAGATGCGTCAGACGATGGGAAAGAATTCCATCTATCATCATGATGACTTTTCATGTGCTGCTCTCATCAGGACTGTCGTGTCATGAAAATTAAAGACAACAATGGAATGCTCTACACTCTTGCTGACAAAGAGAAAGTCGGTGATGGTGGTGAAGGTACAGTTTATGTGAAAGGTGATCGTGCCTACAAAATTTGGCATGATCCTGCGAATGGTATTCCTGAATCAAAGTTGCAAGAACTTAGTTTGATCAAAGACAAACGTGTTATAAAATCAGAAGGAAGTATTTACGATACCAATGGCAAGCGTATCGGATATTGGATGCCTGCTGTCATGGGTGGCAAACCGTTGTGTACTTATATTACAACTCCTGCACAAACTCGGGCAAATCTCAAAGGTAAAAACATCAACAACATTTGTAAAGAAATGGCAGAGATTATGCAATCTGTCCATGATGCAAATTGTTTGATAGTTGATGCAAATGAAATGAATTGGCTTCTTGATGAAGTCAATTGGTCAACTACGATTATTGATACCGATGCATGGCAAACACCATCGCATCATGCAACAGCAATCATGGCATCTGTCCGTGATCCATTGACTGAGAAAAATAATAAGTTCAATAAAGAATCTGATTGGTATGGTTGGGGGATTGTCACATTTCAATTGTGGACGGGCATTCATCCATTCAAAGGCAAAGAACCAAAGGGACTTTCATTCACAGAAAGAATGCGTTTGAATCTTTCTGTGTTTGATTCAAGTGTGAAAGTTTCTCCAGTTGTGAGAGATTGGAGCGCAATACCTGGTCCAATGTTGGATTGGTACAAAGATGTTTTCCAAAATGGTAAGCGTTCAGCTCCTCCAGGATTTGTTCGCGGCGCTGTTATTCAGATGGTTCAGAAGATTGCACAAATTGTTGGTTGGAAAATCAGTAATGAGCAACACGCAAATGATTTGCTGGGCTGTTATGGCATGGCAAATGGAACTGTAGTTGCATGGTCAGCAAGCAACGTCTATATCAATCAAAACATTTATCCTGCAAACGTTGCATTGGATAATTCAACGTGGATCATTACCCATCCTGAGAATAAGCAGCAATGGTTTTATCGTAAGGATGATAAGATCCTAGATTCAAATCATAATCAATATATGACTCATCCTAATGCAAAGCATTGGTATCTGTCAAACGATAATACTTTCTTTGTAGTAAATCAGGATGGTAAGATTTTCCACTATTCATTTACCAAGGTTGGTATCAATTGGGTTCTTACCAGCAAGGCTGTTGGTGAAACAACTCCTGGAATTAAAAATGGAGTTGCTGGTAATTTCATTCATTACTTACTCGGTATGCCATATTGGAAAGCGTATCTCGGACAAAATAAATTTGTAGATGTTGCGTTGAAAGAAATAAAGGGCAAGAAGATAGCAGCCTGGCATTCAGAATATGGAAACCTCATTCTAGTTACTGAGAAGCAAGGCTTGTATGAAATGCATTACTGGAATTCGGAAGGTACGCATACTATCCTAGATTCAAGCCACACGTTTCATAGCCCAATTTTCTCATTAACTCCTGTGGGTGTTGTCGTGGTACCAATTAGTGATAAAACTTTGGCATTCGCACAGAAAACCCCCACCAAATCAAAATTAATTGACCATCAATTCCCTGATAACATCTTTTCACATCCAAATGGAACCGGATCGTGGAATGATAGCGGATGGAAGCAGGTCAGTCTCTAAAAACCTAATTTAAATTATTTTAAATGGTGGTATAATAGGATCCTTATTTTGCTAAATAGATGGTGGAGAAAATGCCACTATGAAGCAAAAAGAAAAAGCATTTGTTATATCCTATTTGCTTCAAGTTCGTGATGGATGGGTACCTACAGAAGAGGATTCAACTGAATTTTTAGACCTAGAGAACAAAATTTGGTGTAAAGGTTGCTATTTGCGTATAGTAAATGACGAAGTAGAATGGCAAGTGAAAGGTTTGGTTGTTCTCTTCCTTTGGGAAAAAGGTTTAGACCCATTCATCTAATAAAATGTCTGAATGTACTACTACTCATGTTGTAATTTCTGGTAATGTGTTGGCAAAAGTAAGAGAACTTCTTATTAAAGAAAGAGATGAGCACATTATTGAATTAAATAATCTTTTTCTTAAAGAAGTGCAAGACGCTTGTGTTAAACACAATCAATCTTTTTGGAATAAGTTATTTAAAAAGCAAATAAAATTACCAACTACTGTTGAAGAATTACAATCAATAAATGCGTTTCCAGGTATAACTAAAGATCATGCATTATCTTTAAGTGCTAGAAAATATTATATGAATAGAGTAATTAATAGATTGGGAGATTTAGTTGATTGCTTACGTCCTGGAGAAAGTGTTTCCGTTGGATTAGAATTGGTTCGTGAAATTAGCCATCTTGTTAAACAAGTGCATGACGCAGAATCAAAATCTAAAGAATCATGATCTTAAAGCCTGAATCATGGGATGATGAATCCGGATTTGTATTTCGGTATACAGATAAAAAATTTGAAGAATTTTTTATTAAAGAATATGCCCATGAGCTTGCGTTTCAACGTGAACTATTGAAGGACATGCAGCGCGAAACTGTTAAAGATTGGATAAACATCAATCCAGAAAAGATGTTTGATCCATTAAAATATTTGCGCATTAAGAAAACCTATGAGGATTATACTTTAACATTGGCTGTCATGTGGGAAGTCCATCAGCGCGATTGGAATAAAAAACATGCAATACCAACTGCCTAGTTTTGATCCAGTAATTACATATGTATCTTTAATAAAAAGAGGAACAGTTCATGTTGAAAATGACCAATATGTAATTAATACTAAAGATGACACTATACAAACAGTAAGATTAAGAATATCATATGTTGATCAACTTCTTCAGATAAAAATTGGAAGACAAGATATAACAAATACATTCATGATTGTAACTATTCCAATGCCTATACTTATTAAAAAGTTTTTAAACACTGATGATAAGACGGATATGAATTGTACAGAAGTATTTATCACAACAGAATATGAGATAAAATGGTAATGGACTTTATTTATGATAAAGTAATATCCATTTGCTGTGAAGATTTGTTTTATCTTCGTGTTAAAGAAGGTTCTATAGTTTTTCCTTCATACAAAGAGATCAATATATCATTATCAATTAAAATAAACAGGCATGACAACGGTGGTAATACATTTAAAAATTGTAATTTAGCGATGTTAGTTACGCATTTTTTACAAAGAAAATATTCTGATGTAGAGGCAAGCGGTGAATATTTTTATGCACATTTTGGGTTTTTCAATTGAAAGAGAGTATAGATAGTTATAGATATTAAGTTTTGAAATCATTTTACCATAAGGAATTTACGTTATGGATAGCTTTTTACAAGTGTATGATTCCTCACAATCTAAGTTTTTTCAAGTAGGAAGAATCCTTCGTGAAAAACATAATAAACACATATGGTTATATGTCACTGACTTAGAAGATAATTCTTGTCATTGGGTAATGTCAAAATCATCTATTCTTAAATATATTAATGAACAAGTAAGTAGATTTAATAATAGATTAACACAATCAGAAGATAAAGATTTTTGCGATTCAAACAGACCTTGTTCTCTTGTTGAACTAAAATGGTTGTGGTTTAATGAAAAAGATATAGAATGGAAGAAAATGGTGTTTAGGGACATTGAATGATAATCTTCATGAGAAAAGATAGCGAAGGTCATTCTTTGTATTTTACTTTTAAGGATGAAGATAATACTAGTTTTCGTCGGTATTTCAATGATACCATAAATATAATTTCAAATTATTCAACGCTTGAACATGGTAGGGGATTTGTTTTTGAAGTTCCTAGAAATAAAAAATATCTTAAAATGGCATTGAAAATAGATAAAGATGCTGAAAAAATAGGTAGGTATGAAGAAGAAAATAATTTATTTTTTAAAGACGCAATAGATGCTGAAATTAAACTTATTGCATTGTCTATATTATTTTTAAATGATATTAAACATGAAAACCAATTTTTAGAATTTTTATCGGACAAAAATCAATGGCGCTAGACATACGTGATAGAGAAGTGGATTCATATTGTATTTCTGAAAAATATTATGAAGAAATTTCTGAAATATATGGTGGATTTAATGAAACTGATAGCGAAATGTTATTATGTTTTGTATATATGCTTATGATGCCAGAATCTAGATATGGAACTTATGCCATTAAAGAAGATTTGATGGATTATGATCATGAATTCTTTGGCGTAGGGTTTGAAATAGTTTCGCATTTATGGCTTGCAAAAAATACATGTGAGGATGAGGAAATGGTGGCGCATGCTATCTCTTAAATCCTTTATGTTTAGGAAACACTTCTTGATTGCTTAACAAAAGAACACTGTAAACTTGCGATATACTATGTTTGAGAGAGTATTCAAAATTAATGTCAAGGATTCAAGCGACATATATTATGAAGAGGAATGGAATGATCTAAAGTGTAATGTAAATCGTCAAACAAGTAAATATATTTTTGACATTTATAATACGTCTGATGGGTTTATATATTGGCGCACAAAATGGTTAATTGATAAAGGTGTTATAATGTCTGTTGATGAAAGATTACTATTCTGATTTTAGTGATTCTGAATTAATTCAATTGCAATTAGCTTTATATGAACTTAATAGAAAAGTAACGCGAAATAATCAAAAGTACTTATATGAACTTGGAGAATACTACATTAAAGCCTGCAAAGTTAATTGGCTCTACAAATTTTCGTACAGCATCAATAACATTAATAAGTCATTCGCCATGTGAGATAATATATCATCGTAATGAGTGGATATGTTATATGATTATAAGTGATAAAACTTATAAGTTTACACGTAATACTAATATTGAAACATATGAAAAAATTGAGAATGAAAATTTTGTAGTCTTATGTTTGTTATTCTTATCAAATAAATATAAAATAAAAACTCGCGAGAAGTTTACTAGATTGTTTTTCTAAAATCTATTAGCGTCTTCAATTTTAAGTCCAACTTTAGATAATTTTATACCTGCTCTTGTCAATTCCAATGTTGCAGAAAGTAATTCAATAATTAAAGGATCTGTAGCCTCAGACCATTGAATCATCAATTGTGATTCTTGATCCTCTAATTTTTTGATTTCTTCTAGTAATTGTGCTCTTGACATATTACGATTTTCAAATAAAAATGTTAGTTGTCAACAACAATTAGAAAGCTCTTATGTATCGTCCTAAATTTATTTGTACCTTGACTGGTGCTGATGATTCAACTCCTATCAATAAGTTATTTGAATTGAGTGATCAATACAACTTTGTTGAATGGGGTATATTATTTTCACCAAAAAGGTGTGGAGGTGGTGGGCGATACCCAAGTGAAAAATGGATTAAAGAACTTTCAGAAGAAATATATAAACGACATACAGGCAATTTTGCTATTCATTTGTGCGGAGATGCAGTTCCTAGAATATTAAATGGTGATCATGAAATGCTTACCTTGATTAAACCATTTCAACGGATTCAGCTAAATTTCAACATACATAAAAATCCATTTGATTTAAGCGACTTAGAAAATTTGTTTGTACTAACACCAGACAAAACGTTTTTAACGCAGCATAATGTCAGTAATGGGCATATATGGCATCATATGGTTCATTATACGAACCACGCATTCCTATTTGATGCATCGGGTGGCCGTGGAATTGAAGCAACCAAATGGCAGGAACCACTTCCTGGTAGGTATTGTGGATATGCAGGTGGAATGGGTCCAGAAAATGTCAAAGAAAACCTATTAGATATTCTGAGTAAAACAGAAACAATTCCAACTTGGATTGATATGGAATCAAAACTAAGAACTAACGATTTATTTGATTTAGAAAAATGTAAACAGGTTCTTGATATTGTTAAAGCTGAAATTTTTTGATGTCTATTAGTTTTAATTATCATAATGCTGCATTTTGCAAGTTTGAAATTCCTAGATATAGTTTAGCTGTAGTAAACACTGACGGATTTTTGCAAAGGTCTGATATTCTGGTATTTTATTCAGAAGTTAATAGTGTTGTTCATAGACATGTAATCAAACAAAATTTTCAATGGTACTTCTTGCATTATATGCGATTTTATTTTCTTAAAACAAAAGGAGTTATTGAGCCAAAAGGATATGTGGTATGAATTCTTTTTTTAAATATTTCGTGCCTAAGCCTAAACAAAATCCTTATTTTGAGGAGTTGCTTGTAAGCGATGATACTGATCATATACAAATAGACTGGGTTCTTAAAACCTATAATCGTAGGAGATTTTCAAAATTTAATAGATATTCAATAGAAATAAAATTATCAAATGATTTTGTTAAATATTGGTTAGCAACAAGATTTTATTTTGTTAAAATACATGATGATTCCACGCCACGTTTATTAGAAATTTACAAATATTAATTATGCAATTGCATTTTGAACCATTGAAAGTACGTGTGGACATAGTAAATTATAGTTTTTTGGGCAGTGAATATGTTGCAACTGCAAAAGATTTTAGAGAAAGAGTATATACAACTACAACAGATCATGTTCTTTCACATAAGATTACAAGAAATTCTTTCCAAGGTTTACTTTTCTATAAATTGCATCTGTATCCAATAGCGTACATAAGATTGGATTTTTTAATTAAAAAGCATTTAGTAGTATTTCCATCGTCACATCAAACAACAGTTTATGTGATGGAAAGTAAACCATCATCCTTTGAATAATATTATGACAATACGCAGAGCTACAATAGAACATTTAACCCCATTAATCTTCCTCCAATATAATTTGGCAATGGAAGAATATAATGAAATTCCTCCAAAGTTAGTTGATGGAATAACAACAATTCTTAATGCAAAAACTGCTGAACATGGATTTTATCTGATCGCTGAAGATGAAGAAAATTATGTTGGATGTCTGAGAGCATCATTTAAATTTAGTGATTGGAGAAACGCCAAAAATTTATATATTGACGGTGTCATTATTGCACAAGAATTTAGACGAAGAGGTCACTTAATGAGACTGCTAGATGCTTGCAAAAAGATAGCCATAGCTGAAGGGTGTGATAAACTGACGTTGTTTGTTGAAGATACCAACATGAAAGCTCAAGCAGCATATCTTAAATATGGATTTAAAGCAGGAAAAGAATGGCAATATGATTTATGATATTAACAAATCTTATTCTCCAAAATAAAATCAACAGACATCAGTACGCTTCTTGGAAAGCATATCCTGAATTGTTTTTAAAGAATTTTCCAGATACTATACCTAATTATTCGGTATTACCAAATGGTTATTTGCATATACAATCTTTGGGGTATACAATAGAAGAAATAATAGAGACTCATAAAAAACATTGGATTTTTAATGAAAAAAGTTAGTCGTGAAACATATAAACATTGGAGGCAAACACCTGAATGGTCAATTACATATCCTTCTGAATTAATTATGCATCGTCTGGGATCAATCCGCCCTATCAATAACGATCAACCATATGATAGACTTGATATTACATGGAGAAGTTTAAGAGAAAGATTTATAAGTTCAATACCAACAACTATTTTTAGATATAATTTATTTGAGATACCATTATGAATCAAGATTTTTTTGAAGAAAATATTGATTTTCAGTTATATATGATGAAAACTAATGCAGATAAATTAAATTATGATGAATTGATAAATAAAAAAGACACAAGATATAAAAAAAGTTTAAATATGTCATCTGATTACAGATTTTCATTGTTTAATGTTTTGAAGAAAAATTATGTGCATTCAAGATAAAATTCATAGATATAATTATCCTGATACAACAGCTTGTTCTGAGGATTATTTTGGATTTTGTTCTAAAAACTTTTTAAACAAAAAATTCCCAAATAGAATTTTTGAAATTCACATTAATTTAGAAACTGGATTGTGGAAGGTTGTAGAGGAAAGAAAGTTTAAAACTAACAAAACAAAATTATAAGATTAATTTGCGAAACTTATGAGTATTTTAAAGACAAGGCATGATTATGAGGATAGGTATAATTATACCGCATTAGATAATCCTAGATATGAAATTCTCAATGGTTGGCGAAGCATATTGGTTGCCAATTTTATAGAACAACATAGAAATAGAATTTGGAATAATGAATTATCTAAATCTGAATTAATCTCTCTACTAGGCATAAATGATCCAAGGGATAAAATAGAATGGCTGCGGCAAAAATAAGAATCAGGAATTTACGTTTTGACTTGATTCCTGATAAAAGTGGTATTTCAGGACATAATCTTTATACGGTTATGGAGTTTGAAGACCTGTATGCAAAAATTACTAGACACAATCAAAATAATAATGTAAAGTGGAAAGAGTCATTTAGAGACCTGCAATTTTATAAATTAACGTTCTTGATGGATGAAAAGTTATTGGATCATCATTCACGATTTAAAGATATAATTGCTCAACCTCTCTATAATTGTTTATCTTATGAGGATTACACGTAATGGCAAATATGCCGCTGTCATTTTATGAGGATAATCTTTTACCAGGTGAAATATTTTCACATGAGTTTATAGATATTAAATTCAATCGTCAATATGATCCATCATCTCTTAAAAAGATGTATTTTTTCATGTGGGATTGGAATATAGCTCATTATTGGAAAGGATGGGCTTTTTATAGAATTCGTTGGTTATTTGATAGGAAACTTATGTTGCCTGCAGAAGATATGAAAGTTACGCTCTCTTTTCCGCAAACATATGCAATTATATATAGAAATGAACATGATGAAATAACTGGTTGGGATTTCAGTGAATTTGACCCAACAGAATATATTGAGGGAGTTTATAATTTCAAATGAATCCAATAACATATGATGATAGAAAAATAGATAGACAAGATTATGCATTAGTTATGGTATGGCATAAAAATGGAAAATATTCAAATAGTTATGGATTAGATTCTTTTGAGTGGGCAGATAATTGTGCAGCCTTCTTGTTATATAATTACTATACAGATTGTAAACATTACATAAGTAACATAAATGATAGTTCAACACAAGAAATGATTTACAGATTTATTCCAGAGAAAGAAAATACATACGTGCATGGTATGAATTCTTATACATGGCATTTAAATTTAGTTGGTGTCATTGAATTTACAAAAAAATATGAAAATTAATAGATTAACATGCATTAACGAATTAAAATCATATAGATTTTTTAGCCAGCATTGGTCAAGTAATAAATATTCGTTCATCTCGTTTACAAAAAATCCTCAAGGAGTGTATGATCCTGAGACTAAACTTTATTTATTTCTTATATCAATTGATGACCCTAAAACACTATTATCAATTCCACATAGTGTTATTGATTGATTTTTTATATGCATCAATAAAATACCGTATTGATGCTTAACATAAATAAAAGCCTCAATAAAAAAGTTAATAGGTATAGTCGTATAGATTATCCCCTAGATTATATTAAAATTAGCTTTAATCGGATAAAAGCAAAGTTATTTTACAAGGATTATAAAATAAACCTTGAAGATTGTGTTTATTATTTAAATAAATGTGATTCAGGTGACATTAGAGTTGCAAATATATTTTATAATAATAGGATAAATGATAAAAGAATAAAAAGAAACAAAAGGAAAAGATCCTATATACGAAATAAGGTCTACCTATGGAAAAAATAGACCGTCAAAACCATATTCCTGTATATAGTGCAGTTGAAGTAAGAGACGATTTCAATGTACTTAAAGCTAAAAAATTTCATGAACAATTCTCTTTAATAATGGAGGAATATTTCGTCTATTTAACTCATTACGATAGAAGTTGGCATAGTAAAGCACTATATGCATTGAATGTTCATTATTTGCGTAGAACTGGAAAACATCGTCTTTACATATGAAAGAAACCAGAAACAGTTACAAAAAACTTAAATATATGAATTTACATAAATGGATATTTCATAAATGTGCTTTTCTATGTATAAAACCAATTGATCCAATATTTAATATTGAATATAGAGGGTATGATTTCGTTATTGAAAAATATCCTAATTATGAAAATTATGCTATAGATGTTTATGAATAAAATATATCGTCAGACAAAAGGGGATGATGCTGGGATTGACATCTTATATGACTATGTGACTTTAAAAATAAAGTTTCTAAAATTTGATTTTGGTAATAATTTTCATAATTTTCTCATAGCAGAAATAAAGTTGCCATATTTTTCTAGCAAAGGAGTTGATATAGAAAATTACAATGATTATATTTCTGAAATAATCATAAATGATGTATTGGAAAAAATGCGTTATAGGGAGTTTTATAATGGTTAATTCATATCATCCAATAGTAGATAAATTTACAAGACATTCAAATCATCAAAACTATGATAGTGGAGATTATGCTGAATATCTCAATGCATTAAAACTTTACAAATTTAAAGAATATTTTAATTTAAAAGACATAACTATTTTACAAATAAAATTAGATGATGTAATAGAACCAATAAAAATTAAAGATGAAAATGATTACAATGATTTTCTCAATTATGCAATTCGCATAAAAGAAATATCCATAAGATTCATCGTTGAGAGTTTAGATGTATAGTGATGAACTTACTTTAGAACACTGGTGCGAAAGTGTTAGGATTTGCATTTATTATCCTTTTGAAGCTTATTCTGTTAAAATGGTACAAGGTATGCGTTATTTTTGGCCTCAAACTAGATATAACAAATTTCTCTATGATATAAGGGATTTTCAAGAAGACTGGACACATTTAAAACTGAGGATACTTGATCCTCACTGTGACATTACTATAATAAGCAACAAGGAACAAGCTATTAAATTTTCAGATTACATTTACAATATAAATCGCAATGATTTTGCCCTAAAAAGTTTAATTGCGAAGAAAATTTATGAAGCCACTTTATGAGGTTGATACCAGATTACATAGACAAAACTATGGAATGTCACATAGAAGAAAAGTGCGATATGCCAAATGGCTTGTTCAGATAAAACTTAAATGGACTAAGACCTCTTTTGAAAATTTAGACATCATTGAACAGCGAACGTTTGAATTAAAAGAACTTGAAAAACCTAGCATTATAAGAAAATATTATTACTTAGGCTACTGATGAAACCTACTGGCAATATTGTTGATAAAATAAATAGGAACACATATTTAACTCAAAAATATGAACCTTTTTGGATTTTTAAGAGGATTGATTTCATATATAAAGTCACTAAGATTGATAAAAAGCGTATGGCATTAGATTCCTCAGATTTTTATATAAAAATAAAATATGAAATATTAGAAAACGATAGAAGAATACAATTAATGCTTAAAGATAATGCATAATGTTTGCAAGTCCTTATAAAATAAATAGAAACACTGATAAAACATTTAACATGGAGAATTTAGTCACGTTTCTTTCTGCTTTGAGAATTATTAAATATAATATATCTATGGAGGAGGAATTGAATCATCAGAAAATTGATTCAATATTGGTTGAGGGACGTAGAATTTCAAGAAAAAATCAAATTGAAGTAGATGTATCTTTGTTAAAACTTATATGATAAACAAAAAACAAATAGGCATCATAGTAAGCTATATAAAAATACCTTTGACGTAGAACTATGGGTTATTATCAAAGTAATATTTTCATCACGTAAATTAAATAAAAAATATTTTTATGAGTGGGATGTTGATCCTTACGGAAATGATTATTTGTTGGCGCATTATGGAACAGATGAAGATGAAGGTAAAAGAATCCTATTGAAATATGAGGAACGTATTGTAAACTTGCTATTGGAAGACATTGGACATACCTTAACTGAAAATGATACAGTTTTCCTTCTATGGTAATACATAAAAAAATAACTAGGCAAGATTTAGAAAATCTAAATTATTTAAACACTATGTGGTTTATAAATCATCATACTCATACCATATCAGATATAAGGGTATGTTATATTATGAATAGGACTTTTAATAGAAAAAGATATTCAGAATTAAATCGTGATTTTTTAGTTAAAGATAGAAGAATCATAGAATTAGTTAATGAAGACTGATCGGTATGATTATGAAACGATGACATCAAAAATTTATTATGATGATGCCTCTGAAGTTTATATCTCAATAAAAAGCGATTTTTTGTTTAGTAAAAAATTTATTGGATATAGAACTGAGCTTGTTAACTATGAAATTAAAATAATAACTTTGTGGTATGAGGATACATTAATCCATGAAAATTAATCGTCATAATATTTTACCTCTACTAGATATTTTTAGGGAACTATCAGAGCCTTTATACAAAATAAAGATTAATTTTTTTAAAATAAAATTATATTCGTCTGAAGATGTATCAATTCATGGATATGAGCGTAGAACATATTTTTTAAGAGAATTTTCAGAACGTTATCCATATGATAATTTCCCTGATGTAGTTCTATTTGAACTAGAAATGAAGCATAAATTCAAAGTGTTGGGTAAAAATGAAAATTATTAATCGTTATAACTTTCAGGGTTATAGTTGTCGTTTTATGAACAATTCATTGGCTTGGGTGATGCGTGATATAAAATGTAATTTTCTGAGATTATACACTGAAAGAGATAGACAGCTCATTCTCAGAATTGAATGCTCTGGTTTTAATTTAAGAGATAAAAATTGAAAAAAATAACTAGACTAAACAAACATAAACTATCTGATGGATTTATAAAGTTTGTTTCAGTGGGATCTTTTAGTACTCAGGATGAATGGTTTATAGTTCGCTCATCATTTTGTGTAAATCGTTACCCACTTTATCCCAAAACTAATAATCAAATGCAGCAATATATAAACATGATTCCTATGGCAAAATGGATGAGGACATTTTTAAAATAATGAAAATTACACGTCATAGTTATATTATCTGGAGTATGGAAAAGAATCCTGCGTATTCTTCTATAATTATTGATCCTCTAGGTGAATTAGGTGAATTTAGAATTTTGAGAATCAATTTTTTAATAAACTTCTTTAATCTCCACAACAAATCTAATGGATACATGGAAAAGTTTTTTGAAAGTCTTTTAGTATGAAATTAGATAGATTTTCAAAAGTAATTTTCTCAAAAGATATTCTTATATTTGAAAATATGAAAATTATCAAAAAACAATTTATCAAAGATGGAAATTCAAGAGATATAGAAGACATAGAAATACGATCATTAGACTTTTTGTTTATTAAAGAACGTATACGATTTTTGAGCACTGAACTAAAAATACCTATAAATCTATTTGATGATTTTGATTATAGGTCAAAACAAATATACCTTGATTATAATATCAAAACCATAAAATCATCTTATGATGTATGATGAGAAGGTTGATAGATATACCTCTCTCACAGAAATGCGCTCCTGGTTTTCTTTTGATTATTGTCATTTGAAAGAAACATTTTTAAAAATACCTCAAGAAGAGATAAAACTTGATTGCCCAACAAACATACGATATAGTGAAGATAGAATAATACGGATCCTAGAAAAAGATGGTTTCAAGACAATAAATGATTAAAAAAATTAAAAAAGATACTAGGCAATATAAAGAATATGAGTATGCAATTGTAATTAGTTCAGGATTGAGAATTATTCGTACACTTTTTATTTTTAGTATTGAGAATCCTGGAAAGGAAATAAATCACATAACATATGCGGACATAGATGTTATTGATATAAGATATGGACCATTCGTACACAAATATAATAACTTATTAGCTAATAAAGAATATGTTTTTTAAAATAGACAGATATACAACAGAAACTAGAGGATCTTTTAGTAGTGATTGGCGCCAATGCCGAAGTTCTTATCTAAATGAGCTTTACGTTTCTAAAAGTTCATATGAATTTAGGCATCTTGATGGATGGCATGCTCCTTATTTGTTGTGAATAGAACCAACATGAATACTCTTTCAAAATATAATCAACTTAGTAAAATTGTATCCTAATGGTTTATGACAAGATCAACGAAATAGAAAGTATAATCCGAATTAATGGAATACCTACATTAGACATTGATGAGAATGAATTAAGGAATTGTATTAAACCTTTTATAGGTTATGATACATTTATTTCAGAAAGTTTTAGAAATAAAAGACATCATCATATTGAATTCATATTAGAGAATAGAGATAATGCTTCCTGGATAGACAATATACATTACAACGATTTTGATATTAGACCTTATTGGTTTACTTTTTCAGATAGACATTCAGATAATCCTAGAAGAGTTGACTATTTTAGTGCATCAACTTGGTCGGATATAAGAATGAGGTTTATTGACAAGTACGTTTGGCATTCAGCGCATCTTGTTGATAGAATCCACATGGAGCATATAGAAAGATTTATTTGGCCAATTTGGACAAAACCATTTAACGAGGGGGAAGTACCATCAGTTGATCTTTACGGACCAACTAATACAAATTATGACCTAGATTATCAATGGTTTAGAAGTAAAAATGAATAAAATTAATAGAAATTCACTGAATGTATCAAGAGAAACAATATATTTTTCACTTCATGTCTATTCAGATTTAAAAATTGGATTTTTAATGATAAATAATAAAAATTTATCAATTCATGTTGCTGAATATATTCATGCACATGATAAACGCATGTATGATTTTTATAGGTTTAGAAGATAATAAATGTATCATACAACATCTTTGCATATTAATTATGAACGATAAATTGAACCGTCTAAGTCGTCCTTATATTAGAGAAGAATGCATTGTCATGATTGATATTGGTGTCAAATTATTTTTAATAAGAAAACTAGATTCTATTGAGTTTTTTGAATATAAGGAAACAAGTCGTTTAAGACTTATTAAATTTTACGGTATAGATATAAGAGAAATGAAGGGCGAAGACTGTTATGTTCTCCTAGGGGATTCAGGATGAAAAAAGAATCAAGACATCATAAATTAGCCACAAACGTCAATTTCAGTCTAGATTTATGTAAATTGAGAGAAGAATTCCTAAATATACACCCTATTTTTGACTCTCTTATCAAAGGACGTTCTATTAGAAATTATGAAAATAGAGTGTTTGAAATAAAGGTTGTAGAAAAGTTCTCTAAACGTGATTAAACATGAATATTCAATATGGTAATAGAACTAAAAATATTCATATCTCTTTAAGAACTATCATTAAATCAAAAGAGTATAGAGGAGATCGTATTGATCGTTTCATTCACGGACCATATTTTCGTGAATTGAGAAATTTTTTCTTAATAGAAAAAGGTATTAATCCACATCCATATCCATATAATATTATTTCAAGAATTGAGAATGCCTTATTTGATCAATGGGGGAATCATCGTGACTGAAAAAATTGGAAGACATGATTATCAATTAATAATTAAATGTATTCATGATATTGATACATTGGCATACCATAATAATAAATTTCTTATTTCAAGGGGCCTGGAGGATTGTAAACTCTTCTGTGATATGTATGATAATGAAAGAAGATTGTACGGTTTATTTAATGATTTAATTGATGAAAGATATTGGCATGTATAAAATAGGTAACATATGACATTGAGCATAAAATATGTTGGTGTTCCTGATTTTTCTCCATCAGAAACATTCATGTTTAAAAATCATAGGTATAAGCCAGTTTATAACGGACATTTATTTTTAGAGGATCTAATGTATGTTAAACGTGAGTTTATTGATCCTGATATGAATGGAGAACAAATTGTGGCAATTGTTGAAAATGATACTAGAATCAATGAACTATGGCTTTTAGGATATGACAATGGCGCTTATAACTTTACAACATAGAAGAAAAATTGGTAGGTATTCAAAAAACGATTTTGATGTAGATTATTGGATGGATATTAAAGAACTTGTTATGGCAGATGTTTGCAATGCAAAATATACAACACGGATTAAATACAATCGTAAAACGACTAGCGAACATATGCAGGTAGCAAAACAAATTGAATGGGACATTTTTGGTTTATGGTCAGAAGGTAAAAAAGATACGATTATTGGGCCTATTACAACTTATAATTTTAGATATGATCACTTTGTTAGATATGTTCAGAGTGATATTGATCTTATTAGCAAAACTTTTAAGAATTCTCCAAAGTTTATTAACGAAATAAACAAAATTCCTGTAAAATGGTGGAATGAAAAATATTGATGAGCTTGTTGAAAAATATAAAAAAGAAATAGAAGATGAAATATTAAATATTTTAAAAGATGATGTTTTAAAATATACAAAAAGGTTTGATGATACTTGGGATGTTGGTTATGTTTATGCTCCATATGTGCCAATTAATTTCAATAATTCTGTTTATGAAATTGAATTAAATAAAGAAAATAGAAATAATTTTAAATCAGAATATGCATTAAACACTATCAAAGAGTCCTGGCAAAATTTAATTATTAATTTTTTTAAGAAAGAAGACATAAAACCAAATATAGGTTTACGATCACGATATTCAATCTTAAAAAATCACAATTATAAATTATTAAATTTTGTTTAGAAAAATAATTATGGAAAACTTCCCGATAGATCCTGTATCTATATCTATTTCAGCATTTTTAACAAAAGAATATAGAGAAAACTATAAATCCGATTCGTTTAAACAAATAAACAACAAGTGGAAATATATATTAACTAAATTTCTTTTCCTGAATAATTCTAAATCCTTTTTTATGTATAAAGATTCCGATAATGGAATAGAGTTTAAAGGTTTAGTTTAATGCAGTTCATACATGGAAATCCTTTATTTTTGTTTAAGTCTAATAGACAAGAACATACATATAACTATGCATGTCTGTTTAATGATATATGCGTATTAAAGGGATATTTTATAAAAGAGGATCCTAATAAACAAGGGATGCTATCAATTTATCAAATTGAATGTAGAATATCAAATATCAGTGGAAACCTCTATTATAAATCCTACTATAATTCATTTAAATGAATAAAATTTCTAGGTATTCAAATTTTTATGTTGGACAACCAGCAGACATAATTCCTTTAAAAGAATGTTATCTAGATTTAAGTGATGTAGAATATCATGATGTTGTAAGGATAGAACACGTTTTAGAAGATTTAGTTAGTCTAAAAAATGTTATAGAAGGTTATTATGATAATCAAGGTTTATCAGAAAACTTTGTCTATAAATTACAACATATTATTGAATACATGGATTATTTAAAAATTAAAATAATATCATGAAGATAAGTAGAAATACATATAATCCTAAATTAACAATTTTTAAATTAATGGGTATTATAGGAGTGAATTATAGTTTTCTTAAAAATAATAAAAATTTATTTGTAGATTGGGATTTGATGAAATTCAACGATGATCGCATTCAATCAATTATTTAAATACAATCCTATGCAAGATAAAATAACTAGACAAGATAGACCTCCAGTTAAAAAAACTATTTCCACCTTGGGATTAACAACTAAGGTTGTTTCAGATTTTTTGACTGCTAGACTTATCCATGATAACTATAATGTTATCTACAACAGTGACGTAAGATTAAGAAAAATTCTTATTGAAACAAATGACAAAAGGTTCTACAACATGCAATATGATGTGTTTATATATAAAAAATGATTCAATCACTTAAACATGGCATGCCTCTATTTTTAGCTTTAGGAAAATGTAACCGACAGTTATCAAAATATCATACTTATCATGTATTTCATGATATTCTTCTTTTAAAAGGTAATATACTTGATGAGGATCCAATGACTCAAGGTCCACTATCAATTTACATGATTGAACGTAGAATATTAGATATTGGGCAATCATCTGTGGGATTTGCTAATTTTTCTTTATGAAAATAAATCGTCAAACATATGATCCATTTTCATATACCCCTTTGAAAATTGGTTATTCTGTTGTTTCTTTACTCAGCAATTTTATTGCTGAAGATGATGAAAGTTATTTAACAATTTCTAAACAATTACAGAATAGAGATTTACAAATTTTTTATATTCTAGCTGAATTTAGAGATGTAAGAATGGGATTTGCATATGACTAGAATCAATAGATTTGAATATTATAAATTTTTTAACGAACATCAGTGGAAAGTACTACGACGTTTATTTTGTGTAGGTATATTGAATAAACAAGGAAAGAAAAGCGAAATAATAGAAGTATTAAAATGAAAGAGAATAGACAAACATATTCAGGACAGCAATCATATTTTGTAGAAATCTTATGGAAAGATGTTAGATTTGTCTACACGAAACATTTATGTCCTTATTATGCTGATCCAAATCATGATCCTTACGATATATTTGAAATAACACGCTGGGCAGGTACTTTTAAATAATGATGCAAACACGACAATCATATATAAGAGAATTTGATGTAAGAGAATGGGTCATTATTAAACAAAGTTTTCCTAAGGCAAATGAGTATTCTAAGTATGTTACGAAAAGAACTACCTATAACTATGAAGCTTCTGCTTTTAGATTCATAGCTGATAAGAAACTTGAAAATGTTGTTATTTATTATGCAATTTATAAAATAGTTTGGAAAAATAAACATGTTAGTCATTAATAATATTAAAAATAAAATTTTTAGAAATACCTATAAAACTCCTTTTATAACAAATTATCAATTGTATACTTGCACTGTAAAAGAATCATTTCTTAAAATGACGCAAGAGGATAGTTTTGATATTATTGACGAAGGATATTATCTCAAAAAAGATTCCATAATGGCTAATGAAAAAAGAATAAAAGATATTAAATATGAAGAATAGTTTTAAATTAAATAGATACAAATTGATGAATAATGATGAAAAACTAATCAAGGATACGTGGTGTGCATGGAGAATTAATTATTGTGCTAGCCGAAAAATGAAAAGTTATAAACAACCCCCATTATCAAAAAATGATGTTATTAGATAACTATGCCAATAAAACAAAATAGGAATACATATATTAAAAATCCTCCATTTGCTGGAATAGTCATGTTGAAATATCGTTTTTTAAATTACACAGATGATAAAAATATGAAAATGATGTTTGAATATGAAGATAGAGTAAGAGAACTTTTATTTCCACCTAGATTTCGTATTGAAAATATTAGTATAGTATTATATTAACATGTTACCTGCAATAAAAATTTTAAAAATAAAATTTAATAGACAGACATATAAAAATAATTTTCCAAGATCACCTATTATTTTTCTTAGAGATATTAAATACACATTTTTTGGCATAACAAAAACTTATGATGAGCCTAATATATATTCAAATGATAGATCAATTACAGCAAATGAAAAAAGAATATTAGAAATAAGAAAAGACCAATACCTTAAAGATTCTTTGGATGCAGCGCAAGACTGATAATTAAATGAAAGAAAATAGACAAACATATAAAGGCAAGCTAAGTGTTTATACCGGATTTACTACATTAAAATCGGAGTTTAGACCAAATCTCCTTCCATTATCTTTAAATGTATTTAAAGGTCTGCAATGGTATTCTGTCAAAGCAGATGAATTCTATTTTTTCTCACGTTGGGTTGATGCTGCTAAAAAAGACCTAGGAATAAAAGATAAGGATATATTTACTAATCAGCGTGTTATTAATTGTCTTAACAGTTATGATATTAAACTAATTTCATGATTGAAACCATGCACACACTACAATCTATTCAAGAAAAGATGAATAGACACACGTATATAGAGAGATATGCTCCAAGGGATCGCATTACTTGCATTATTATTCTTAAGGAATCTTACTTTGGATGGAAACGGAAAGATTCATTTATCTACAATGAGATTACAAAAACAAGGACACATAAGCCAGAATCTTTTATCTCTAACGAATTCCGAATTAGAGAACTTATTAAATCAGAAGATTTTGAAAAATATATGTCAGCACCAACTAAATTTAGATACTTGACCTAAAATGAAAATAAATAGACATTCAGAAGAACTTCCTTCAATTTATGATATGGTAGTGTCTATAACAGCATTAAAAAGAAGATTTTTTGAAAAATATGATCTAGATTTTTATATACATTATTCACAAGAAAAAACTTTATATGCATGTGATGAGAGGGCAAATACTTTTCTTAAATTTTCTAATCATCTAAAACAATTACGCATAATTTTAAAAGTAAATGAAAACTTCATATATAATCATCGTGATTTTCCAATAGTTGCGGCTGGATACGGAATAAAATTATGTCCTAGTGTTATTAAAGAAGACCCTTATTTATTGCTAGACTTAAATAATTTCATGAACAATTCAGATCATAACATGGAAAATATACAAAAGTTTTTCAATATCAGCCTCCAGTCTAAAAAATAAAATTATGTTGATTCGCTTCACTATGAAAGCTACTAGATATACCTACGATTCTTCAGTAGTGAAGTATTATTTTGAAGATTGGCAAAGTCGTGTTGTTCTAGAATATTTAAAAAGCCGCAAAAGAACATTATGGGACAAAGTTGTAACACATAAACAACTTATAGAATTTTGGGGATTTAAACCAGAATGCCATCAACCTGACTGGCTAGGTAATTCATTCTCTTCTTATAACTATAAAGATAGTATAATAAAATAATAAGGAATATCGTATTAAGGTCAATAGAAATACATATCCTTTCGCTGGGGATCTTTTATTGTATACTTGCAAAATACGAGAAAGCTTCTTAAAAATAAAACCTTCTATTTATATAAGAACAAATGACCTGCGAATTCAAAGTATTTTAATGGAAACATATGACAGATATTTTGACCCTTATCAATACTCCAATAAATAGGCAAAATCAATATAAAAATCCCTTCAATTTTAAGTCAAAAATTATGGCTTTAGTTGAATTAAAGGAATATGTATTTGGTTGGAAACGAGATGATAGTTTAATAATTACCTCGGATAATCCTTCATCTAACTTAAACCCTAATTCATTCATAGCCAATGAATACCGAATTAAAGATATAAAACAAAAGTGCATACTTGATCAATATGGTATTCAGGGTCTATTCAAATAATGAAAGAAAATAGACATACATATTGCTATCATTCCGTTACCTATGGATTTAATGCACTTAAAAGTAAGTTTTTATCACCTGATCTATCTCTTGAATATCATCATCCTAAAAGCTTATACAACTGTACATATAGGGCTGATGAATTTCTGTTTTTTATATATGGAATAGAATTTGTTGTGAAAGCATTAAAATTAACCGAAAAAACTATGTATGATAATCTTGATGTCCAAAATTTCCTAGATGTACACGGAATTCGTCTTATTCATGAATACACAACGCATGATATATGATGACAAAAAAATAAACCGATTGACGGATAAAAAATTGCTAATTTATTGGATAGAGTATGACGTAGCAATTCTTATAGAAGAGTTCATACATGAAGAAGGTATGCGTGAGTCATTACTTGATAACCAACATAGAATCAATACCATTCTCTGCCCACAACCTCCAGTTAATATATGAACGGATCACTCTTCATAAAGGAAACAAGATACTATAGGTGTATGTTTTATTCTGAGGCCTATGTTGACATGTTAAAAGTAGAATTCTTCGTCATAAGAAACATTGAATGGTCTATCCGAGAACAAGCAAAAGTTTATTGTGATGCCATGATCCCTGAAGGTCTATTTCAAGACTCATGACACGTTTAATAATTAATAGGTATACAGAACCTCAGCCGCCAGATATGGAAAAATGGAGAAAATTTAGACACTCATATTGCGTCAGATTATGGACGAGGGATGCCGATAAATCACTCATTCCAGCATTATTAAAGCCAACAAAGTTGTAAGTCTATGACCGCAAAGATGAATTTATGAACGGATAATCAGTATTTATACATATTTGCGATGCAGAATGCCACTTACCCCCTTTCTATCTTTTTAATCACTATTATTTCCGATGCATAAACGATTAATTTTTTGTAAAGAATGTCGCCAACGAAGATTTACCTACGACCCTATTCATGAATTGGAATTACGCAAAAGACATTTCTTTAAAGGTAAAGGGATTGAATGGACTCTTGAGGAACAAGCTCTTGTGTTTAATAGCGATTTCTTAGAATATTACGGTGATGATGTTGGAGTTATGTCTAATAAGTATGCGACCATAACAGGAATAGATGACATATGAGTAATTGGAAATTTTATGAGGGTACGCATGCGTATATGTTTAGAAGAACATGTAATTTTCAAGGAAAGGTCTTCCGCGAGTTAGCGTACTTCCCTAAAGAAGATAGACATACGATCTTTCGTGAGCTTGAAAGCTCAGGTTCTCTCATGAATATAAAAGAAATGTTCTTATGGAAATTCCTAAAGTTAAACATAGACATCATTGATGATATGACTACTCTTGATGCTACTTTATGGTATATGAAAATGGGTACAGAAGATCCCATAAAAAGCTTTAGGACAAGAAGAAAATAATGCAGATTGATTGGTTCAATACAGATCATAAATTTAGTAGACAAGATAGGATTTTTCCTATCAATCACAGAATCCATAACATATTTCCTCATCTCAAGAGCATATATCTTACACACAACTGTCAGGTTCAAAGAATTACGAATATGTTTACAAGAGAAAATTCGGTCCATGAACTTATGGTTGTTAAAAATATTATTGACAATGGATTTAGAATAAAAGACCTCACACCTATCCAAATCCATAAAATAAAGAAAGGTAGAAATCCACAAGCACTTCTCTATGAAGATAACGGTATACAAGTAAGTAAATCAACAATATGATAGCTCAATTAACTTCTGCAGGTAAAATTGTTCTTATTGCTGGTCAGCATGATTTTGATGATGTCATGATAACCCGCCAAACATATTGCCATGATCAAACCCATAGGGATGTCTATGTTTCCAGTGCTTTGCAACAATGGGTGGTACACGGTCTCGTAAGAAAATTCCTCTCTAAAGTTACAAGTACAGAGGTCCTCATAGAAGAGAATCCAGTACTTGTCAAACTATTCCGAATTAAAATAGATAAAACACTCATTACGTATCCAATGTTTGTAGCTGCATGTAGAGATACAGGTATACGTGTCATTGAACAACCAAAACCAAAGAAGTCTCTCCTATTCCGACTAGTTAAATTCTTCTCTTTCTTGGACTTAGGAATATTCTCATTTAAACTGTTAACGCTCATGGATCCTGATTGGTATTATGAATAGGAATTCAATTAAAGAAACTAGACATTTTAGACTAAATCATACCGGTCTGGCAGGCCTTACTCAATTAAAAAGTGATTTCTTACAGATGTCATGGATGAAATCAGATCCAAGAGGAATATGGGCATATAATGATAGAGCTATTTCATTACATAATAGGTCAGTAATCCAATCCCGCATAGACAAGGATAGACTATGAGTAATTGGCAATTCTATTCAACTGAACGCAATGCTTCATTACCAATTGAAGGCTTTAATAAAACTATTCATGGAAAACGATTCCATGTGATATTCTGTTTTCCTAAAGAAGATAGACATTTAGTATCTAAACCAATAGAAGCTAGTCAAGCCTTTCTTCATATTAAAAATGTATTTCTATGGAGAAAGGCTTCAATAGACACTACAAGTGATTCTGAAATGGAATCCCTTGATTCTGTCTTATGGAATATGCATGCAGGTATAGATATAGAATCAAAATGTTTCTACACTCTAGTTACTGAAGGCCAAAATAAAACAATCTATATGAAAGAGCTTTGTATTAAAAGAATTAATAAAGTTGCATGATATATCGGTAATCCAATGCCACATGCTAATAAGATATTACCAATACGAGTAAAAGGGAAATGAGTAAGAAAATGAATATGAATAAGGTATTGATAAAGGAACATAACAATAAACGGCTTAGCGGTATTCTAGTAAGCAAATGGGTCTGTAAACTTGGTTGCCTTCCTTGCCGAGCCTAAAAATTTATCTTACCACAGAAATGCCGCAAGTCAAGAAGTTTTTAAAAGCTAAACGAAAGTTAACGAATGAGTACAAATTATATAAAACCAGGAATTTATTTAAGAGAATTTGATGTTTCTTACAAATTTATTGATTTATTTCTTAAAGAAACCCGAAACAATTACAAAGGATATAATTATGATTCTGGTAATGTTAAAGCAACATGGGATAATTTAATATCCGAATCTAGATGGAAATATGCTGCAAAAGGAAATTTAAAATGAGTTTTGATGATATACATTTCCCGACAGTTAATGCCCCTTTTCCAAATTTTATTCCATCTGAATTAGTTTCCTGTGATAGACCTATTCCAAAAGCTGTTGCTAGGAAATATGGTGAATTAGTTTATAGTCATAAAGAAACACGGTATGGATATTCACCTTTCTTAAAAACATATAGAAAGGATAACATAGAGATTACATGGGAATCACTAGTTGAAAGATATGCAGAAAGACATATAAAGCGTAATAGTACTGCAAAGCTTATGGAGATATTGTTTGATAATACTCAGTCCTATAAAATTAATTTAGGTTAATTAGTGTGGCGTTTTATCATAAAGATTTTAGAATTAGTGTATTTATTGCTAAAGAAAATAGACAATGTCATTATTTTCTCTGTGAAGATTCAGATTATGTTGAAATAATACTTAAAGATATAAAAGACAAATACTTAGATGAGAATTAGATTAGACATTGGATATAGGATAATAACAATACGGCAGTTATTGGAAAAGTGTGAGAGATATGATCAAGGTCCTCCATGTATATCCATAGAAGATGTTCAAGACACATTGCATCATATTTTATGTGCATTCTTTATTAAGCGGTATGGTAAGGATGTACCTAATCATGTATTTTATTCAGAAATAGAAAAGAAGCATATATTAGAAGGTTATCGTTGGGATGATATGGTAAAAATTCCAAATGACAAATAGAGATTTATGGTTCAGTTTGTTTATAGATTACCGTGATGATAGGAACAGTTGTTTTTATAATGAAAATTTTATAAAGGTTTATGGTAAACAAGTATTTAATGATTTATGGGATAGCTTGAAGTCTGATAAGTTAAACAGTATAATTGGAGATAATGAGTAACATAGACGAATTATTAAAGAATACACAACAATGGGCTGATGATTTAAAAAAGCCTAATACTACTATTGGTGGGTTTGATAGCATGGCATTTCCGACTATTATGCAGTCATTCCCTTCTTTAGTTATAGAAGATTTAATAAGTGTTCAGCCTATGGGTGGTGATCCTGTAATGGATTTGGATGCTACAGATAACCGATATGATTACACAAAGGAATACAAGAAGAGATTAATTAAATCAACATGGAAAGAAGTTGTTGATTGTTTCATGAATGGTAGAAAGAAAGTATATCCTAGACGTGGTACCAGTGCTGGTGATATTTACCATTTGAATTACGTATATGGCAAATAGGATTCAAATAAATGAATTTATTAGAGTTCCGTTAGTATTTGAACGGGACAGTCCTGAATGGGATAATTTTTTCTTTTTTACTCAAAACTTATTAGCCTTACCAAAAGAATCCAGACATTCCATAATTACTTATGATATTAGTGATATGGTTTATACCTGGGAAAGTTTTATACTAAAGAAATATATATGATTAGATTTACTGGTGGAAAAAATTATGGTGTAGCATTTGGTAATAGTAGCATCCAAATTAATCTACAGGAAAAGATGAATCGTTATACCTATTATAGTTATGAAAGAGTTGCAATAGAAAACACCTATGATTCTCTAGTGATTGGCTTTGTTCATTTGCGGTATACATATTAATGATTCCTCCAGTTCAAAATATGTTTGCTAAGGACCTCCACTTAGCAAATACACCTGAAGCTATAACGCTTAGGAAATATTTACCGGTAGATTATTTAAAACATTATAATTTAGCATGGTTTGTTTCTAGAATGGGAAGACCTGCTATTCATTACAACGATCATGTCAATTCTATTATTAGTAATGCGGAAAGTGCCTTTTCATTAGAAGTATTAGAATTATGTGCAAAAGATATGGAGATAACATCTGTCACGCACAATCAATATCAATTAGAAGTTCTTGATAGAAAAGGTCTTTCAAATTCAAATGGTCATGTCAATATAAAGTTTTTTGCTATATTGTTTATTTTGCGGAAAGGTGAAAAAGTAGATCCGGCTTTATTGCCCTTTGAATATGAACATGTAGATTTTATTGAAACTACAGATGCAATAGAAAGATTGAAAATGGACCGTCAGAACTATGCGACCCATAAAATGTGGTTGCAAATCAGTAAAGACATGATACTGGCCTAGCTATCATGCTTGAGACGGAAGTCAATAAGAAACTTAGAATCCTATGAATAGAATCATGAAAATAAAATACACTCAAGAAGCCATACAAGATTTTGAATCAATATATGGTATTGATGTTATGTTTCCTTTTATATTAGAACAACAAAACAATAGGTATGATCATCCATTGATTGAACCAAAATCTATATCAGATATTGTTCGGGATTTCTTAGATGACCGAAAACGATTCAACATGCTGTCAGGATATTGAATGAAATATATTTTTGAACCAGATTTAAGTAATGTAGAGGGACAAAATGTAGCCTTCGTTGGATTCTTATATCATCGCAATAGTAGATATGATCATCTAAAAATTTATGCAGAGCAAATCAATAATTTAAAATCTTCATTCTTTCAATTCCGAAAGGATATTTTAAGCTGACTCATCAATGCGGGCTTGGAGTTCAAGACGCCGAGCTTTCAACTCTTCATTAGCTGGATCTTGTTTGAGTTGATCAATTACGTCTACAAGCTCCATGGCTAATGAAGTGTGGAGTTTGAGGCGTTCGCTGATGGAGGACGTGGGCATTACCAGAATTTCGTGAAAAGGTATTCTAAGATACTGTAAAATAAGTGGCTTGCGAGAGAGAATACAATGATCAGTGCATATTCGCAAGGACCAAATTTTTCTCTATTATGAGGCATCTTGTTTATCTATTTTAAGGTCTTTGACGTGTTTTTCCCAAGGGTACGCCAATTTCCTATCAAAGATAATTTTCAATACACGATTAGTGATGATGACTCTTCTAGGATCATTGCCCCATTCAGGATCGCATGGGAGATGGTTGCTTTTGACGTTGTTGCACTTTTGGCACACGTAGATGGTATTGGCATCGTTCGTATCACCACCTTTGTTTAAAGGGATGATATGGTCATTAGTGACTTCTGACGGTCCACGCCGAGTAGTCATGACCTCATTGCAATAGGGACATTTACCTGGCCAGGGCATGATCAGTGATGACGGCTGTTGTGAGAATTGAGGATGCGAACGATGGGGAGGATCAGCACTTCCCAAACCACAATGAGGGGGAATGCCAAGAACACCCCAAAGATCATGCCACCAATGAACGCGCCGATGATGGGTGAGAGAATTACCAAGCCCAATCCGATGATGCTGAATAGCGCACCAGACTTGAGTGCCAAAAAGAAGCATACGCAAAAGGTCAGGGTTGCCCCAACGATTGCGAAGAAGTAGCAGGAGCTATCAACCTTCTCTTTGATTTCTTTCCACATGATCAGAATCCTTGGGGAATGGTGTTGAAGCACCAGAGATAGAAGAAAGCTGACAGGATGATAACGATGATGAGGACTTGGTTCCAGATTCTGGATGTCCAAGTGAGAGGATTATAGACCTTGGGGTATTCAACTCTATCATCGGATGGTATGGCTCTATAAGCCTGCCATTCTTCTTTGCGGGGATTATCCGTGCAAGTAGATTCTGGAGAGGGGCTCTTGATCAGCTTTATCTGCTTCATGGTCCCATCCCTCTTGCTCCCACCAGAATACATCACAAGGACATAGGGTCAAGGGTTGATTATTGCTAGAGTCATTCACTACAGAGGTTTCTGACGGCATATGACTCCATTCTATCTGTTTATCGGGGTTTGATAAACGATATTCCTTGTTTGTTAAGTTCTTTCATGATCTTCTGATCCTTCTGGATACGAATCTTCTTCAAGGCTTCTTCGATGAGTTGGAGGGATTCAAGTGTATTCCAGATTCCCTTTCCGTATTTCTTTTCTAAATCAGCCTCAATGAGGGATTCAATTTTGCGAAGGTCTTGTTCCTTTGCATCGGCTGGCACATCAGTTGGTTTGATGAGGATGCCAGTTTCATCCTGCATGTTCCACCTCATTCTTTTTGAGCCATTTATTGACCTGTTTTTCGGTCATGTTGTGAATATGACTTCCCATGCCAATCACATGATTAACATCCTCAACGGTTGCTGGACAGACCTGAACATGATGAGCATCCATGATGTTTCGAGCCTGACGGAGTGCAGAACCCTCAGTTCTGGCAGCAACCACGCAGCAGTACGCTCCGTTTTTGCACATGAAGATATTGGTGGCCATGATGTGTCCTTTAGAGCTTGAATTTCTCAAGGTCTTTGAAGATTTTTGGATCCATGATTTCAGAACGGTCTGCGGCTTTGATAGTCCATCTTCCAGATTTGAATGCCCCTTTCTTTTTCCATTTATTCAGTGTCTTGAGGGAGATAGCATGTATCTTGTTCTTCTTGTTATCAATGAGATACCCTGCAAGACCGCATACACCTGCTTTGGCAGATTTGGTATGAGTACGAGGCCGAGCACCAACAAGCAGGCATACTGCTTTCCATTCAGCACCATGTGAACGGACATTCTTTTTCAAAAGATTTGCCGAACACAATGCATGAACGATGAAATGGGCGAATTCGTGCCTGCATGTATCTTGGAAGTCCTCTTTACTCATATTGCTCATTAACGAACCATTAATGAGGATTCCATGAGTATTAGTTTCTCGGTCCCACTGACATTGGCCGAAGTTATTCCTCTTGTTTTTGTATTCTAGCAACAATGTGTATTGGGTATTTGCCACAGCCCTTTTTGCTTTATCAGATGTATTTGAATTCTGAAAGGCACGTGCAGCTTCATTCAAAACATCTTGGCATTCTTTGAGAGTGATGAAGCGCATGATGGCGGCAGACCTTAAAAAGTTAGACCCTTGGCTTTGCTAAATATAGCATCACCAAGGGTCCAGTCAAGACCTTAAGTTGTTGGGATATTTACGCCTGGGCAGCGGAAGCATCTTCAACAGCAGGAGTTCCATCGCCATTCATGATGGCAGTCTCGGTCTTGGGAACTTCAACCTCAGCGACCGGCTGAACTGCATCCGTGGCAGCAGTTGCCTCATCAGTCGCCGTGGCGATGGGTTCCTCGATCTTGGTATCTGCGGGAATCGCATCAGCAGCGGCTGGCGTAGTGTCAGCAGGGGTGGTATCAGCGACAGGGGCATTGACCTGAGCGACGGGAGCAGCGACCTTGGCTTTGTTCTTCGAGCCAGGGGGGCGACCACGCTTGCCAGTGCCAGTGCTGACCTTGACTTCTGCGACCTCGGGGATTTCCTCCATGATCCACTTGGCGTTGTCCGAATCGATGATCCAGGGCCATTCAGCGACAGCACCGGCAGCGCCAGGCTTGTTTTGAAGCTGGATCTTGGTGCCGTTGGGCCACTTGGTGATGCCGCAGTTGTCCACCACGTTATACATCTTCTTCCAGGTGTCCGTAGCGTTCTTGGGCTTGAGGCGATTCTCACCCATCTCCTGAGAGACGCGATGAACGATGATGTGTTGGGACGGATCAGCCTGGTTTACCAGTTTGTAGTCCTTGTTCAGGATTCTCAGAATTTTGGCCATGGAGGATTTCCTTGTCAGTGGTGTGTTTACGAAGTAGGGTTGCTTCGCTATTGATGATTCCTGATTTATACTCAGATGCTAACCCCTGTCAACAGTGATCTAGAGGTAAAAAAATGGGGCCTAGTTAAGACCCCATTTCCCTCAACATATGAATTGTTGATTACGATACTGTAAATATTCCAGTATCGCCCGTCTTCTTTACAGATGATTCTGAACGAGTAGCAGTTGCAAAGCTGACTTGTTCTGCGGGAATCAAACTGATTTTGGTTCTTGGTTTTGGAGCACGGATTCCAGGAATCTCTTGCACAGCCCAAATATCACCATTGACGGAATCAGTGGTTCTCGGGAGAGTTCCCGGCATATGGAACATAGCAATTGCTGGCCGAGTAAACACTTTAATATTGTTGAAATTGATTATTCTAAAGATGCGAATATACTCTCCTTTCTCATTCATCGGATTCTGCCAATCTTCATTAATTCCAGGCCCACGAGGAGCTTTCACGATAAGCCGTTCACCTGTACGAAGATTGACTAAGTAATATTCCTTCTGCATGACTCTCTGGCGCTTGGCGTGCAGAAGGGGATGGATATTTGAAGAAGGGTTGCGGTCGTTCAATGACATGATAGTACCTTTTAGGTAATATGTTATGTGGATGCTGGAATGAGACTTGAAATGCCTGAGCAAAATGCTTCAAGCTCTGATACATGACTTAGGTTGATTCTGATGCCATTCTTAATCTCCTGGTTATCACCTTGATAAGAGACTAATTCCTTAATGATGTCTTTTAAAACATCATGATGTAGACTGAGGTTTTCTTGAAAGTCCTCCCTGGTTGATTCTTGGAGCATGTGCCAAATGCCAGCCAAAGCATAAAGATTGGTGAGTGCAGCTTTATCTAAGTTGGTGTAAGTCATTATGAAGTGTTCTAGTTACGTATTTCAGTGATTAATATACACCAATATGATCAAATAGTCAAACTTAAATTTGGTAATGCGGACTATTCATTAAGTTGTGGTAAGAATCATTCACATTGCACGGCAAAAAACCCACTGGAAGCCCTCCAGTGGGTCAGAGTCAAAGCCGATTGACGCGTGAATTAAGCAGTAGCTTTTTCACTCTTGAGCATATTTTTATACGCTCCAGCAAGGCCAGAAGTCCACAGATCAGCGAACTGATTTTCATCAGTAACACCATATTTGGTGTCAAGCCATTCGCTGATACCAACCAACGAGATGATCGAACTCATCGTTGCTTCAGCATCCAGTTCACCATCATTGCCCCTGCTAATGTCAACCTCAACGAACTTTTTTGTCGAGTTGAGGCGACCGATCGCAGCGGTCTTCATGTACGATGGCTGAACCTTCTTGTTGGGATTTGCGATGAAGATGCTGACGATGATTTTATTCGGATCGGTACTTGGAGCGATGGCAATTGCACCGATGCGATGTTTGCTCAACACTCCCTTATGCATCAATTGATGACGCAGATAGAAGAATGCGGTATTGGTTGAGAGACGGGAAATGGCGATAGCCATGATGTGATTCCTTGTGGTGGTATACCTGGTAGGACTCGAACCTACGACCAACAACTTAGAAGGTTGTCGCTCTTCCGACTGAGCTACAGGTACTTGTGGGGACTGGCAAAGCTTCACACTTATATGTGAAATACTTTGCCAGTCAATTTCTTACTTCTTGACCTTGCCGAAGCGACCGCGAGCGTCACGCTTCTGTGACATCCAGACCGGAATTTCGACAGCATCCTGGGGATTGCCCTTGACACTGACAGCACCAGTTTCGATGTCTTCTTCCTCAGCTTCGTCAACGTCCTTGTCATTCTTTTTCCAATCAGGATTCTGCTGCTTGAACAGCTCCTGATATTCTTGGGCATCAGCTTCGCTGGTACCATTCTCGCCGATGACGTACATTGCGCACACGCGCATTTTCTCGAAATGATAGTCCGTTGGGAATGCGACCACATCACGGGGATTGATCTTGACGTTGATCATCTTGCCGGAGCCAGGATGATAGACTTCCTTCGCATAGCGGAAGTTGGCGACGTGCAAACCACGGGAGCACGTATTGTTATTGTCCGAATCGCAAAGACTGCGATCCAAGGTCACAGTCTGGCCGGGGGAGAAGTCGAGCTTGCCAGTATAGAAGTCCTTGAAGTCGTTTGCGACTTTGCGATAGCCGATGAAGCAACCATCTTCCGTCAGAGGGAAGCGATGAGCCTTCAAGAACCGGAAGAGACCTTCCTTGACACGCACATCAGGATTCAGCTTGCAGTTCTCGTAGAACTTCACCAGCGGTTCGAACGGTTCGTTTGCAGCTTTGAATTCGAGAATGGTATCCGCAATATCAGCGGGCAGCACCTCTTCCTGCATTTTGATGGAACCATCCACCACCTTGATGCCCCAATTCGCAGCCTTCTTGCTGGTGTTGATGGCTTTGACGGGTTCGATGGCCTTCAACAGGTCTTCATCACTGCCACCGACGTGAATGAGGTCCAGCACCTTTTTGAATGCAGGATGTTTCTTGTTGATGGTTCTCGTCTGCCCCTTGATGGTCAGTGCCACCTGGTTCTCAGTGAGGATGATTTTGCGCTTGTTCTTTGACATGACTGTGATCCAAGGTTGGGTTGGTTGTATGGGTTGATTCTACATAAGGGGACAGCAATGTCAAACCTTATCCTTTGGCATTAATGAAGATAGCCAGGTCTGGAATGATGCGATTGAGCACTGTTGCATCAAGCGTATAGCTTGCAGCAGCCTGCCTCACCAAGTAATACTTTTCAACCAGAGCTTTCAAAGCTTCTGCTTCAGGAGAGGTTTCTTCTGCTTCAGGCATATCGGGAATCGTCAGTGGATTGCTCAGGACTTTGTTGACGTCCTTGATTTTCTTGAGGATATTGGATTCAGGAGTCGTATCCAATTGAGTTTCTGAATTGAATGTCGTCTTGAAGAGACGGGCCATTTCAATCCAATCGGGTGCAGTGACAAGTTGTTCCAAATCCGGATCTGCCATGATGCTTGCAAATGATGCAGAAATATCCTTGCAAGCATTGATCATCACCGAATTGATATTGCGCTTGCGAATGTATTCGGCGATAGTTGAATCCAAAGGCTGTTGAGACAACCATTCACGTGCCTTTTCCCCAAGTGATACCCAATGATCAGGGATGCGATGCTTCAAGCGTTCCGAAACGCCATAGATGGAAATGTTCAATGCATGTTCCAACGTATTCAATTGGTCGCCATTGAATTCGTTGCAGTCCTTTCGGAAAGTCAAGACATAGACGATGTCCTTTTGATCGGCATCCTCAGATTCATCTTCCTCGTCAACTGACAGCATCACATCAGATGCATGGAATTTCTTCAAACCAGAATTCCATATATTGGCAGCGAGGGGATCCTTCTTCGGTCCGCGACTTCCCGTTGCTGAATTTCTGATAATCGGCCTTTTCGGGAACTGATCACTGTTGCCACCATGTTCCAAACCGACCCATAGATCAGACTTGAAGAACCTTTCTTCCATGACCTTAGCATCAATGTCAGGGAGTGGAAGAGTACGATCAGAGAACCCTGGCTTGAAGCTCAGGAAATATAAGCATTCCCTGTCATAGCTATTTCCACCAAAGTTATTTTGCTCCATGTAATGGCGTACATTGCGTTCGTTGTAGCCAGTGTTGACGAAAATTTGCTTCTTTTGATCAATTCCCTCCAGTTTGATGCTTTCCTCTTGCCGCATTGAAAACTTGGCGCGACGGCTATAATTACTGCGGAGCATCACTTTGTTTACAATGACTGATTCAGGGAAGTGAATCGTCATGGCAGTATTCAGAGGCAGTCCCCGCCAGTTGGCACGCGAACCTGAAATAAGATTTCTGATAACGTTGCTGGCCAACTCCTTCCACATGGTCAATGCAGCAACATACGTTGGTGCAGCTTCAACCTTTTTCTGATATGTGGTGAGGATGATTTGAGTTGCAGCCAACATGCGAGCCACAATGCGCCGAACAGTCTGAGGGGTATACTGCAACGATTCACGATTCAATGCGGGATCCAGTTCACCCGTCTTGAAGAACAATCCGCAAGTTACATTTTGCAGGATTGCTGCCTGATGCCACAACGTGCGAATTCTTGCACTTGTCATCGGATCATTGTTCTTATTGATGACGATGTCATTCATTTCTTCCGTGGCAGTTCCAGGAATTGAAACATCAGTCATCAAGCTGACAAACGCAGTTTCCATTGCGCTCCAATCCAACGGATATGGAATATTGTCCATGAAGACATGCGTGTGATTGTAATAAGCCTGACCATTGTAAACTTTCCAACCTTTTCCCTCAAACAGCGGATCAAGTCTGGTTTTCCAAACCCATTCACCGCTAGAATAACCAAGGATATTTGGCTTGGGATCCCATGAGATAAAGATTTTCTGAATTTCTGATTCAATATTCTGCCATTCCTTTTCCTCCAGTTGCATTTCAATAATGGTGCCGCTCTTATTCAGAGCAGGGTCCTTCACTTCAGGATCACCAGTTTGATTGCAAGTGAAAAATAATCCTTCACGGAGCATGGTGTATTCGCGATATACCAATTCGCGATTTTCACCTTCTCCTTCCCAGGCAGTTGTCTTGACCAGGAACATGTTGGTCAGGGACCAAGGAGTTTTTGATCCGATACCAAACCCGCCAGTTTGATCGTTGCTGCCGCGCTTGGTAGATGCACCGACACTGTTGTATATCGCATCGATTCGTTGGGGAGAAAGGCCTGGACCCTCATCAATGAACTGCAAAGAAGTGTCAAGCTTGTTCGGCAGCTTGATGGTAATCGGAACATCAGCCTTTCCTACTTCTCTGTGAGCATCGCGACAATTGCAAGCGATCTCCTGAACAACGATTTTTGCCTTGTTGGTATAGATCGTATCAAACATGTGCGCAAGCATCATGCCAGGATTATCGATGGTCAGAGTGGAAACTTTCATTTCCCCATGGCGACCGACTTGTTCCGACTTGGTTGCTACAAGCATGATTATTCGCTTTCTGTATGATTGGTATGTTGATGACTGTAAAGACTTAAGGTGAAAAAGCAATAAACATTTTTAGGTCTAATCAGATACTAAGGTAATTCTTGACTAGGCTTAAATGCATGTTAAGAAGGTATTGTTGACACATGCCAAGCGTTCTTAGAATGGAGACCTGATGAGTTCTCATTTAACCCAGCTATCATCCGAAACTGGCCTATCAGAGGAAATGATTACTGGCATCATGGAGGAAAGCTTTGACTGTGAACACTTCACAGATGCATTAGAAAAGCTTACTCGAACAAAGTTTATGGCTGAGACAGCCAAGGAACTCTGGATTAATCGTCAGAATTCCAGCGTCGGCTAGCTTCACGCTTCTTATCTCTGAAGACTTTGGGAGCAGGAACTTTCCAAGAATCACCGTGCTTACGGATCATTTCTTGGCGAACTTCTCTATTAGCTCCCTTTATTTCCTTAGTCTTCTTCATGATGATCATTATTTATCGGTATATCTTCCTCAGTCAAGAACCAATTGCTAGGTCTTGAGGGAGGTATTTGGCTGATTTCGTCGTGTTGTCGCACCATCACTACAAAATATTCTGAGGAATCTTCAAATTTATTGAAAATGAAGACGCCACCAGAAAGCAATGTCGGAGCCACATTCTTTTTAAAGAAGGGCTCCTTGATAACCTGAGTGATGTCTTGAATAGGCTGATAAAACTTCATCAGCAAATTCTATCACTTGTTTTGTTTATTGACAGTTTCCCACATGCGCTTGACCACATCATCAGGAACTTTGCGATCGGGTGTACGAGTGGCATTGCGAGCCAAGCACGTATCCAAATCGGTATCCATCGTGTGATATTCAACTTCGTAGCCGCGCGAATTGGCAGCATCAATGTACACTTTGTAATCCCTGGGATTAACGTTGGTGTTGTCGATGATCACCACATCAATATTCAAATCCATGTCTTTTGCAGCCAGGATCATATTGTTGTGATGATATTGGCCCAACTTGGTGCGGTCGAAACAATACTTGCCATCCTTCATGAACTGATCATCAGTTGAACGGATGCTGAAATTGTTGCCCGCAGCTTCAAGCTTCGCCGTATATTCTTTGGCGAATGTGCTTTTGCCTGAGCCAGGTGGGCCGATGAGAATGAGGAGTTTTTTCATTTGGTGGTTTCTTTGTTGGAGAGGTAGACTGTATCGTCTAAGGTGTCTAATGCTTTTTCTATTTCTTCTTTGTTGCAGTTTGAAAATCCGAAGATGAATTGTTCGGTATATACTTCTTCCCCATCAGCATTGATTGATTTAAAGATAAATGAATCAGGATTACCAGGAGCATACCAAGTATATTCTCGGATCGGAACACTCCAGGAAAGTGATGGATGTTTATCATTAGGAAGATGTTGTTGTGCGCAATTATTCCGTGAACTAAAAGTGATGTTGTGCGAATAATACAAAATCAATTCCACACCGCATTCACGAATCGCTTTTTCATTTTCATACAGGGCCTGAACCATCTCAAAGGCATTTGTGAACCCTAATGCATGAGCGAGTTCCTGAACACGATGAATGGTTTCAGCCATGATATAAACCCTTGTATCCCTTTACTGTACGGGATCTTGGACCTTGTCAACAATATTTTCTGCTGGGAAATATCCTTCAACAGTTGATTCAGGAGTGCTGAGATATTCCCATATTCCCCATTTATCATCTCGGATTTTACAGAATTCAATTGCAGAAGTTAAGGAGCCATGTTCAAAGGCACCTATAATTGATTGGTTATTATTGATCAACCATTTTCTGACACGTTTGACTATTGATGATGGTTCATTCTTCAAATAAACCCACGTTGGATCTACACGGGTCAACTCTTCCAAACAGCCAACCACAAGCAGAATTTCAAGAGTGCCGACAGGGTTTACTACTTCTTCAAGCTGTGGCCATTTGTTATCTTCTTTGTGTGATTCGGATTTTACTTCGTTTCCATCTTCATCACGGACAATATCTTCTTCGTTAAAATCTCTGGATCCCGTCATCCATTTATTGATCTTGCGATTGGATTTGAGGGAACGTATTATTTCGGCATTGATTGTTTTCCGACGCATGATACGCGCCTGCATCTCCTCATTACTTTCAACAGTTTCAGACACATCAGATAAGGCAGGAGTTTCGGCAATAATTTCTTCAGCCACCGTTTGGGAGGTTTCTTCGAGCATGGTATGCCCTTTCTTTAAGGTTAATTGATTGGATTACTCAGCACTGTATGCAAACAGATTTCAGCGTCAATAGTCTGTTTGCTGTTCCTAGTAGCACTTTTTGTTACTAAGTGCTTTGCAATTCCATACAGCAAGGAATTACAGCATTGTGTGACAAAATAATATGCCACGGTTTATTCTCATACATGAAATGAATATCATGTTTGTCATCAGGATCATAATGCATGATGACACCAATATAAATTTGCTTGCCTGAATAGAAATATACCTGACTCTTCAAAGGTAATTTCTTACAAAACTCTCCTTGATCCGCCAGTTGATCAATGCAATGCAGCAGGTATTTTACGAAACGCTTAATGCTGGCAAACATGCGTTCCTCACTGCCTTCTTTATTTTCTGTGCTTTATGTTGAGGAAGATACGCTTGTACCTTCCACTTGCGGATAATCTTACCATCTTCTATTACGGAAAATGGGATCCGCGACATCAATGCCTTATGTCCATCATGACCAAGCACATAAAGCATCGCATTCGCTTCGTCCTCTTTCACATTATTTGCGATAAGGGTCAAAGCGAGTGCAGATGTCTTCATGGCCTCATTGATAAGTCATTGATACTGCGATGTCAAGCGCGTTTCTTGGCTTCGCGTTCAACCCACTGGCCGTTGATGTAGTTCCAGACGCCAAACCTCCCGTTATGGGTCAGAGCGGCATCACTACCAACCTTCCACTTCGTTTGCAATTCATATTGCGTAACGGGAGTGCTGAACGTTGCGGAGAGCAGAGCGAGAGCATCCTTGAAGTTTTTCGCATGGACGAAGCAGCGAACCTTGGCGCCATAGTTCACGCCACTGTCATCATCCTCACCTTTGTACCACCAGCAGAAGGAAGTCGGCTCCACTTTCACTTCAACCGGCTTTTCAGCAGCCACCTTCTTCTCAGATGGTTCCTTTGCCACCTTCACCACTTCTTCGATTTTGGTTGGCACTTTGCCTTCCAACATTTCGGTCACCCACTTCGGCTTGCGACCACGCTTGCCCGAAGTCCATTTTTCGCCATCGTGAGGATTGGTCAGGGTGATTGGTTCGTTCATGATGACTTTATAATAGCAAATAAGGTTCAGATACAAGGTAAAAATACCCATGCCTGTCATTGACATGGGTTCTATTAATTTGGTCGGCCCGGCGGGACTCGAACCCGCACCCCATTGCTGGGAGGGGATTTTAAGTCCCCCGCGTCTGCCAATTCCGCCACAAGCCGTTTATCATACAAGTGAAGTAAATCAACGCCTTTTTGGTGGGCAAGGTGGGACTCGAACCCACATTGATACTATCGCCACCGATTACGGTAATCTGCTTTATAAGAACAGTCCGGTACTCGCCCGAGCTGAGGAGAATTTGCTCTCCTAAATTACTTGCAAATGTATGATCCGTTGTCTCTAAAGAGCATTTGAATATGGTGCGTTCGCTGGGACTCGAACCCAGGACCCACGGATTAAAAGTCCGTTGCTCTACCAACTGAGCTACAAACGCATATATGTAAAGAGTATATAGATATCCTTTACATGTCAATTCTTATTTTTTCTCTGTGATAACAACAGTACCCTGGAGAACTCCGAAGTTGGAACTCTCATGCAGTGTAAAGGTTTCAGCAACCTCATCCTTTTTCATGGGACGAGTCAGGATCCAGAGATTGGAATCCTTCCATGAAACTGTCACAACCTTTTCATTGGCTGGCAGTTCCATGGTATACGAGCCGCCCCAATGCCGAGCGAACCATTGGGTATGAAACATCCAGTTGATCATCACTGCGATCAATACGACCACAAAGATGATAATTGAAAGGCACCCAATCAATTCAGAAAGAGTATATGCTTTGCGCATTTACGCAGCCTTCTTCTTGGCGAGGATAGCCTTGGCCTTCTGGCGAGCAATGTACTTGCCCGAACCTTCAGCTACCAGCTTATCAGCTTCGGCAGCAGGGATGTAGACGATGGCGGCCTTGTTGGTCTGGACGTAGATGCGATTGGCACGCGCCCGGTGGCCACGACGATGCGAACGCAGATTCTTGGGCAGGACCTTGCGTTCACGAACACGCTTTGCCTTTCCGTTGGCAGACGATTCCTGGGTGTTGCTCTTGGGCATTGCATCAGGGTTGATGCTCATGTCGTTGGTCTTGATCTTGGCCATGGTGTTTCCTGGGGATTAATGGACTAACATACTTAAGGTGAGAGTCAAGTCGGCAATTTAACGAAACCTAAATCCGTAGAATAATGAATATTCGTACAGCCCAAGGACTTCATTAATGTAAAACAATCAGGGCAAGGTGCTGAATTCATGATCTTTGATTGACGATTGAGCCTGATATTAATCATTTCCCAAGGCTTTGATTTGTCCATCAGACCTCTTCCCTTCTTCCATGCAACCACTTCTGCATGGGTTTTGGGTAAACCATCAGTTATCCTAGAGTAATGGCCATAATGCCTTGGCATTGAGTTGCCGGTATTATTCATTCCCGTAGCAAGGATTTTGTTTCCCTGCACAAGAAATGAGTAATGAGGATAACAAGAATATTGAGGATGGGAACTTAATTTTTTGAGGGCAATCTTTACAGCTTCCTCAAGTATTCTTTTATTCAAAGGAAAATCCCACTCATTGCTGAATGGGATATAACTAACGATGATTAAGGTTTGTCAAGTCTTCGCCGCATTCCTATCCGCGATGATTTGATTATAGAATTTGTTTCGCTCCATCAGATTATGTTCCAAGGTTTTGCTGAACCCACGCAAACCAGCAGCCTGTTTTTCAAGCTCAATTGCCTTTGCGGTATTAATATTAACTTGATCCAGATAATATGTTTTATCTGCCATCATGAACAAATTCGGAAAGGCGTTATGAGATTCTTCCATGATTTTGTCTGTCAGGATATAGATGACATCCTTATCAGCAGGGATGGGCTTCTTTCTCGGTTGATCATTCCGATGAACGAATGTATTTTCGCCATCGCGATGCCACTTACTTAAATCTTGATTGTCACGATAGTATGTGATGCGAGCATGATAATTCACACCATTAACAATGACTGATTCCAGAGTCACCGTAACGGCCTTGTGTCCACTGATGATCAGGATGATATTTTCATTCCACTTGTTATCGGAATCACCTTTAACTAATTTGCAGACAGTGATAGCGCCCGCAGTGTGAATCTGGCTCATGATATTTTCCTTTAGAAAATGCTGTTGACGGGGAATTCTGAAACGATCACCTTCAAGCACGATGGCGGAATAACTTTGTTCGTTGATGCATACCAATTCGTTTTGATTGGGAATATGCTGTCATCGCATGTCACTTCAAAGACAGACACAAAGGTGTTCTGCATATAGTAAAAATCACCATACACACCTTTGTCCAAAAACTTCTGCATGTCATCCTTATAGATGAACACATATACCGCATCAACACGATTGAAAATATCAGCATCCCGATCGCGAGTCTGATTGCCAACCTGCGGCACAAGACCCTTTTGCATAATGGATTCCACGTTCTGAGATTCGGTTACGTGGTAGTAAGTGATCTGTGCCATGATGTTTATAGCTTACATATAAATGAGTTAAGGTCAAGACCTATTTTTTATTATTGACCTTATTATAATGCATGATAGCTTCTGTACCATAGACAGGTAAAAATTTTCCATCAGGTGTCAAAAGGGTATATAACCAACCTGAATTTAATTCTGTTTGCCTTCTATGTTGCACAGTGCAAACAGTTCCCATGTATTCAACAATAGTTCCAATGCCTAAATCTGGTTTGACAGGAATATGTTCTTTTCCTTTGACGGGCATCTGTTCAATGTATTTAATTATTTTCATTATTATCATCCAGTTGGTTTTTATCCAGTAACCCGCACAATATACATTCCATGCATAATGCGCTTTGAGTCTGCCAGATACTTGATCATTTCTCGGACAGTAGGTTTGTTGTTGACAGGATACTTTGCGAAAATCCAGTTTTGAATTTTCATTGTGATGTCACGGTCATATTCCTTCTTGGCCATGAAATTGTATTTGGCATCACGTCCTTCTCGTAAATGATCCTCCAAACAAAATTGGCTTTCCTTTGGAATATCAAGCATCAGATTGATGAAATGATCAAGGTCGTTGTGCATCACATTGATGATCTTCTGAGTCTTAACTTTCAATTTAAGACGGGACTTATCAATTGGATGATCAGGTTTTGGAGTGATGCAAATAGCCATGATTTATCCTCCAGTTTGATTCTTTTGATAAAAATTGTAAATGAAACAATCAGCCCAATCAACTTGCACTGGAAATTTTTCGGTTGGTGCGACAATGTGAGCTTCACGCTTGCCACACTTTTTACATTCATTGATTATTAATGAACAATCCTTATAGGTTACTTCTTTTTCTTCAACATGACTTAACACAGGATAATCGCATTGTTCAACATTCACATACACAGGAGTTTTATTAGTGATGACATAATCACCAATAAAAAGCGAGTTGGCCTTCGTCATCTTATGTGTATGGAATGGCCACATGATTTATCCTCCAGTTCAGGCCTGGATGTTTTCGCCGTTGACTTCAACCATGTCCTTGATGTGGATGTCAAAACAGTCCTGGTTGTCAGTGAATTCATCAGCGAACTTGGTGCAGTACACCTGCGCTTCTTCCTTGGTAACTTCCTTACCATTCACGTAGTACCGGGCCTTGCTGTGCTTCAAGTCTCCCTTGACAGTATAGCAGCGGAAGTACAGGTGGACAACACCATCCTTGGTATGGCGCTTGACGTAGTTTTCCAGACCAGGAACCCATTCACCCCATGCCATCGGCTGGGGAGTCGCAGGCAATTCACCAGTTTGCCGTTTGCGAATAACGTCCTGCATGTTGTTGTAGCTGATGCCGATGCGGGTGACGTATTCGCTTTCCTTGGTGACGATCACCTTACCGCGATGGGCCGCCAGCAGCTTGCACTCCTTGATCTTTTTGAGCTTGACAGCTTGACCTTTGTAGCGCAGGAGCTTGCTGACTTGTGGGCTATTGAGGATGTCAAGAGTTTCCTGGGAGTGTTCAGCTTGGCCAGGAGGGGGTTGGATCATGCTGGGCCGGAACTTCGGAAGACGCTTGCGCAAGCACGTATGCATGGTGCCGTCTTCATCTGTCAGGAAAAACTTCCCGTTGGAGGCTTGATCCCACAGCAGGTTTCCCTTGCCACAGAATTTGCACGTAACGTCGGGACCGACATCAGTGTAGATTTCCCAAAGTGCATCAGCTTCATCGCCCATGATTGCGTTCCTATGTGGTGATACGTCCATTGTGGAGAATATAAACCTATGTCAACAATATTTTTATGTTCAAATTCCTATGGACATTTCATATAAGCATGATAGATGACATTGGAGGAAATTAAAAAATTATTCAAGTTCTTCAACTTCAACATTTATTTTTGTATCTTTTGCCCACAATGTCGGCCCTCTTTTTGATTGGGGAATCTTTACTTGAGCATTCGGGATGTGTGTTTCTGCTTCATCAATGATACGATCAGCAATTTGATTGAACGCTAAGGGGTTTTCCATGGCGTTTGCAATTGCATTCCATACCGTTTCCCATTGCTCTTTAGGGATATGGTTCATGGCTGTAGCAAAAGCTAAACGCATATCCAAACCAATAGGGACCATTTCTTCATATGATTGTCTGATTGCCATACTTCCCTGGATGGTGACGGTAAAGCGATGGTTAATCTGATGAGTTCCAACAGTTGGCGGAATAAAGGTTGCTATCTCTTTGGGCAGGTGAAAAGTTTCTAGCGCCCTAGCATGTTCGGGGAGAATACTCCCATTCCTCCATTTAACATTTTTTCTACTCATGCTACCGCCAGTTTAACAGGTAAGGTCAAATGTCAACGAAAAAAGAGAAGCCCCAGGGTTTTTACACCCCAGGGCTTCTCTTTGCCGAGTTCGCTGTATCAGGCCGCCGGGGTACCGCTGGTCGCCGGGGTCTGGACCTGGGCGCTGGCGTTCGCCTGGTCACCCTGGGCATTCGTCGCGGGGGCCGCGACCTGGGCCTTTTCCTTGGCGGGGGCGCGACGAGCCGACGGGGTGGCGACCGCGGGCACCGCCGGGGCGGGGATCACGATGGCCTTGATCGCTTCCAGCAGCGAGGGGAGCAGCCCCGCCTTCAGGTCCTCGATCAGCATGCCCATCTGGCGCTTGCCGATCAGGGCGCTGACCGCACCAGCCGGGCGACCACGCTTGCCGCTGGCCACCTTCTCGACCTTCTCGGCCTTGGGCTTGCGACCCGGCTTGCCCTTGACCTTCTCGGTCGTGGCCTTGGCCGGGCGACCACGCTTCGCCTTGGGGGCCTTCGCGTCCTTGGCGCTGGCCGACTTGGCCTTGCCCTCGTCATCGATCACCACCAGGGTGGTGCCACCGGCCTGCTTGATGAAGTCGCTGGACTTGAAGTCCTTGGCGCGCTGCTCGGCCGAACCGCTGTTGAAGCGATGGGCATCCGACATGCGAGCGACGAGGGTGGAGCCGTTGCGATCACCGATGTACTTGGTGTCCGAACCGACGAGGACAGAGATGAGCTTACGCATGATGCATTCCCTTTCTTGGGAAGTTGCGCATGGGGTTTGGTAGCTTTGCTACATTTCCCATGCTTGGGTTATGTGTTCAATCTAATGCCTCTATTTCAAGGTCAAGGAATATTTCGTAGGTCTTCCTAATCAGTTCGGAACGACCCCTTTCTTCTTATATAAGGCAACCACTTTTAAAGGATTCCTTGACAACTAGAGAAAACATGATAGCCGCCATAAATTCTTGAAAAAACGCAGGAATTTTGCAGGTAAAAAATCCCTGGGTGGTTAGTCCAGGGATCTTTCGTTTGGCCTCAGTTGGCCAGCGCATCCGCCGGGGTGGTTTCCTTGGGCATCGGGGCCACCTTGCGCATGAACGCATGCGTCAGCTTCAACGCACCGAACTGGTTCACCGGCTCGACATCAGTACGGACATGGCGATGAATCGTGGTGAAAGCGTTGTACAGGCTCCAGGCCGTCCCACCGTCATTGAATTCGTTGAAACGGGGCTTGATGAATTCAGCACGCACGGGGATGATGAGACGTTCGGAATGGATCACCTTCTCCTCAGCAGCCTGACAGATGAGATTGCTGGCCGAAGCGACATCGATCCGGAATTGCTTCCAGAAAGCGAACTCCTTCTCCTGTTCGGCGCCATCGATCAGGAACTTTTCCAGGCCCTTGTCGATCAGGTTGGGCAGATTCTCCTGGACGTGGGCGCGATGCTTGGTCTGGATGACGATGTCCGAGGAGAATGCGAGATTATCGCACACGAAGACACGCGATCCGCACGCCAGACCAGCCTGCAGCGACTTGTCCGTGCTGTTGCGGAAGCCGAGACACAGCGTGTGGCCAGCGTTGCCCGATGCGACCAGGTCATACGCTCCGAAGAGCTGACCATTGCCTTCCTTCCCGAGGGCGTAGGAACGCTTGGCGACGTTCCACTTATTGCGCTCCAGGCCCTCCTCGATGAGGTCCACGAAGCGTCCGTGGCCGATGGGATCGTAGGTCTTGGACGCATCCATCACCGGCTTGCTGCCGTAGACCTGGTCCTTGGTGGCGACATACGATCCGGCGTGGGCGATGAGAGTAGCAGTCATGGTCGTTTCCCTTGTATGGGTATGGGTGATACCTCGCATCATGCACACTCTTTCTAGGAGTCAAGGATGTTTTCCGTAGACATTCCTTCTCACCTTCATCCTTGCATCTACCCTCAAGCATGATAACTAACGGCAGCCGCGAGGTGAAGGCAGGGTTAGACCCCACCAGCCACCACCTCCTGAGAGGGCTGCACGATGAATTCAGCATCCTGAATCTTTGAGAAATTCACTTGCACCAACGATTTATTAACCTTGGTGACATTGATGAACACTCCTTTTTGAACTCGGTTGATTTCACCACGTTCATTCAGGACTGAAAGGTGATGAGGGAGGAACGCATTGGATGACATGAGCAGCATGTATGACCTTTCAGTCACTTGAAGGGAGACAGGACCATGTGGCGATGAAAGTATCACCTTCTTTTTCGTACTTGACTCGGCTCATTCCATAGCCAGCAGGAGGATATCCTGCTTTATGCTGTAGATCCTCACAGATAGTGTCTGTAAGTTCCTCTGAGGATTCTGCTTTGAAGCAGGGAGCAGCACAACCTGGGTTGTTTATTTTCGTAACCTTGGTTGTCATATATGCATACTACACCTTATATTCAAGGACACAAACTATTTTTTGGTTGTTGACAGATGCAATAAGCATATTAGCACATTGGGAACACCACCCCTTTCAGGCTACCCTTATGATTTACTGGCAACGCATCTCCGAAAAGCATTCAATCAGCCAGAAGGAGCTTGAAACCCTCATCCTTGACAATAATGGTGTGGAACTGCAAAAAAAGATAAAGGACAAATGGGGAATCCACTTGTCCTTATCTCAGATTGAACGGATTGAGGAATCGTTTGACGCTGCTTAGGCCTTGGTCTGCCTGGCTTTGTAACTGGTGACCTGAACATGAATGAGGTACGTGCCAGTAAACGGGCCGATGATCATCAAATGGGGAGGGCGAGTAACAACTCCCTCAATCTGATGAGTTTTCGTTTCCATGTAAATAGTCACTCCTTGGGAAGGGAGTGCATTCACATTAACGTCCTTGGTATCACTGACTAAGTTGTTAGCGGAATCGCCAACATTTTCATAGTTCAGATTGAGACGAACCGAAAAGGACTCACTCATGATCATTCTCCGAAGAAGGTGAATAAAGCAGCATTCAGATAGTTCCACTGCCGGCCTGAGACTTGGAATTGTGCAGTTCCATACTGCGGATGCTCACGGAATCCAGTGACGGGAAGCCTCATGTGGCCACCATCAATCTGCACCATCAAACGCTTTCCCTGCTTTTTCACATCATGCCATTGCTGACGAAGCGGGGCCAGCTTTGACCATTCGGTTTCCACAGCAGTTGCCGAACGGATGACAGTTCGCAGGACCGTACCATATTCGGTGACCAGTTGATATTTGATGTCTCCTTTGTGCATCGTCAGCATGCTGAGGGGAAGTTTTTCGATCCGCTTCCATGCATCAGTCAGGAGAGGCTTCTTGGCTTTGATGACAGTCTGACCATCGCCATTTCCCAAGATGGGGCGACCATCAGCATAGAAGGCCTGGACGTAGTATTTTGCCATGATCAGTTGTCCATCAGATAAAGTTGGTTTTTGTTCAGAAAATGACAGATGATGTTGCGGGTAGTGAATGGCGGGGTGCTCTTATCCGATGACACCAGCAACCATGATTCGTTGTGAATTGCACTTGAAAACGTTTCATTGGGATCCGACTTGCTGCGTGCCGAATACCATTGACCATTCACCATAATTTCAAAAGTTTTTGCACCAGGGGAGAGGGTGGAATCGGTCCAGTGACCAACACGAACACCTTCTTGATTGATGATGGTTCCCTTGTTCATAATTAAAGTGTAAGACCTTGATTTAAAAGGTCAACACATTTTTTATGTCAACCTCTTGTGTTCCATGGTTTCTGGAAGAGGGATATTGACGCTGACCTTTTCAGCAGCTTCGGCGCCAGCTTTCTTTCCTTCTTCCGAAAATCTTTCTTTATTTTTTAATAGATATGCCTTAGGAAACCATTCTTTGTATTTTTCATCAACAGCTTGCTTTTTCAAATCTATTAATGCAAATTCGTTATGATTTTCTGTCGTTTCTTCCTTGGGCTTGATCACATCACGGATTTTCGTACCAATTCGGGTGGAAAAACCAGACATGAAGCCGTTCTTTTCAGCTTTCTGCTTTTCTCTGAGATATTCCCTTGAATATCCAGCACGGGGAATTTTCTTCCATGCCTTCATGTGTTTTGCACAGATACCAGGAAGAATATCGCGCATACGCTCGAAAAACCACGAAGCGACAATTGCATCTTCCTCATAACCAACGAAATAATAAATGCACGTTGGATATTCAACAACAATGACCTTGCAATCACAGGCAGTGGCAATTGCGTATGAAAGCCAACTAACCCACTTCCTACGATTTTCCAGGTCATGTACTGCTTCCTGACGAATTCCCTTCTTGATTCGGTCAACATCAATATCCCGCATGGACATATTGTTTTCTTTGAGCATTGCCGCCAAACGCTCTGCCGCGAGCATGGCTTCCTCAGGAGATGCATTCTTATCATTGAATGCGGCCAGCTTGGCAGCACGACGGATAATAGCTTCGCGATCAATATTTTCCATGATGCGTTCAATATAAAAGGTTATTACCTTAAGTCAATGATTATTCTACGGAAATATTAAACCAATCAATCGTATAATATTTTCCATCATATTCATAGGTCCTTGAATGCTTATACTTTCCAAGTCTATGATCAAAAAAACATAATTCTAACTTATCAACAGGAACATTATATTTTTCACTAATGACCCCCTTTTCATAACTTATTGTTGACCATTCTAAAAATAATCCACCAATCAAAAATAAAGCAGCAATTAGAAGCCAAACACTTGTACGAATACGCATAGTAACTTGTAACATATACCTTTAATTAATAAAGTCAAGGCATTTAAAATCCTTATAGGAATATACCTTGATATTCTTTAAAGCATGATAAAGGGGATTAGGTGTTCAAATAAAAAAAGGACTATTTCTAGTCCTTCGTCCTTCTGTATTGCCAATCAGCAGGATTCTTTCCTGACCATAAATTTATCAGGAGATCAAGTTGCCGTTCTGCTTCTTTCACATTGAACACACCAAGGATCCAGATTTCACTTTCCATCCAAACGCCCTGAGCTTCAGGCTTGATGTTAGGATGCACTGGTGCCTTTCCGAAATATTTCAAGCTAATGGCTTTGTGCTTTGATGGTTCAGCAAGCCATCCACGATAATAGGCAACATGCGTTCTTGGGCAGATAATTCCGATGTCCATGATTATTGTCCTACTTTGGCCTTAACATTTGACCCTTTCGGATATTGGATATTGAACTGCTTGCAACGCCTGCAAGCTTCCTTCCAAGGCATTTTCGTTGGTGGCTTCACCGGAGGTATGCGCTGGTTATCTTGCAGGATGTGGATGATTGACATAATCAGCCACCCCTCAGATATTCGGCGCCATGCCAGTTGATGCACTTCGGATAGTTGACATCGTAGATATTGCCACGCTTGCCATTGGGCGCAGGGGCTTTCCATCCAGCAGCCTTCAGGATGTCACCAGTTGCCTTGTCGATGAACGTATGCACCGAACGATTATCACCGATTCGGTCCTGCTTGATGATGCGCACCCTCTTCGGACCTTCTTCGGTCACGATCAGCGGCGATTTGACTGCCGTTGAATTGGGGAAGTTCTTGGCGTAGTATTCATCATTGATGGCCTGCACGGTCTTGACGTAACCTGCCAGAGCTTCGGCGAAAGGGATGGGAGTAGTCATGGTTGCATCCATTTTGGAAGAGGGATCCAGAGCTTGGGAATGAGGAATGCGATTGCGATTCCTTCTTTTGAACATGTTGGAATAATGCCGTTGGGTGAACAGAGATACCAACCGATTGGAGTAGGCTCACCCCAACTTCCGGTATCCACATAACGAGCAGGGCCGTCATTGGTAAGGATTACCGAACCATCACGGGGAGCATTTTTGATGGGTTGTTGCTCGCTCATAATATTGAGTATAAGGCCCAAATTCCTAAGTCAAACCTTATTTTAGATATGATCCCTAATCCAATGATACCCCTTGATTGAAAGAATAAGCATGATAGAAAGGAAAAGGCACATACTGAACCATTGCCCAGCTTCTGAGGTAAAAAACTCTTTGACAAAATCCCAATAGTTCATGGTCCGAGTATAAAGGTAAAAAAAGATGGATCAATTACGATCCATCTTTTCTGGTTTACTTCTGGCGCGTTGCTGACAACCCACCCTTCGGGATATTCCAGCCATCACCCGAAGTCTTGTCACTAACCGGAAGCGTGAACGTGTCCCACTTCGTCGGATCGTTCATCCAGACGATTTTTGCGACAGTCCCTTCGATGGCCCATTTGCCATTGAAGTTCTTTCCATCCATCACTACTGTCTGATCTTCCTTGAAGATCCAGACACCGACATGGCCATCCGTTCGGGTGACCAGCCATTTGCCGAGCAGGGCCACCTTGGGATTGACATCGTCCATTCCCGTCAGCTTGGCCTGTTCGTCATCGAGGGCCTTGACTTCGAGGTTAATGGCGTTGGCACTGTCGAGATTGCCAGCCTTCACTTCATCAGCGAGGGCCTTCTTGAGGTCCTTCTTGAACTTGTCGAGTGCCTTCAGCTTGGCCTGGGTGAACACCTTGGTTGCATCATCCAAGGCCTTTTCGTACGCCACCTTTCCGGGGAGCGTGGGCTTGCTATCAGCAGCCAGGATCGGCGCGATGCAGATGACCAGCAGTGAGAGAATGTTGAGGATGTTCTTCATGGTATGATTCACTTTCTTACGCACACTGTACACGCCTCAGGAAGGATTTCAAGCCTTATTTTCGGAAAGGTCAATTCAGCCCGACCCATTTCGTAATGTGCTTCCGATCCTAATTCAAAACAGCAAATTGAATCATCATTATCAGCCTTTAAACGCAACTTGTAACCATCATCATCCTCATGCAAGAAAAGGACTTCTCCATTACTTGCTTTGAAGACAATGTAATAATGTGTTGCAGTAGTAAACATATGGATGCTTTTAGGGCTTAATACTATTCATATACCCTAGACATCTTTGAGTCAAGAAGATAACAGGACTGTCAGGATCCTATATCATGCTTCTAGACAATGCAACAAAAATTCAGACGTATAATTTCCCCATGAGGACTTCTTCTTCAGAGTGAAGCACCTGGAAAATATCACAAGACCTAAAATATGTACTTGGAGGCTTGCTCAATTCATATTTTCCATATTTCAGGTTTTTAGGAGCGTCAACACCAAGTGCCGACCTGATTGCTGCATCAACACTATTTCCTGCGCCACGATTGCCAGCCTCAGAAATAAATGTATAGATGTAATTAGGATCTATTATGATTATTCCTTCGCATAATCTGATATGAATGGGTTGGAGGCATTGGCTTATTGGAAATGCTCATGCGTCCGAAGACAGTGACAAGCATGAGCTTATGCCCTGGAATCTCCAGGAACATATGAAAATCAGATATTTTCCTGATGCTCACAGCCATATGCCTTAATGTATCCAGAACAGGTAAGGCCGCAAGGAAAAACTAACAGGACCAACCCCTTTATTGGGCTGATCCTGTCTCAAAACCTAGGCGACGTTGCTATAACGCGCATTGACTTACTCTTGCACCGATACGCATATATGCAGCATTCCGCTGCACATTTTGAGTGTTATTAACACCCGCTATATCGTCCTCCACAGGAATTTTCAAACGTGGAGCAACATCCCTGGCATGGGATAAGATGCTGACTAGATGCCACTAGTCAATTTATTGATGCGGATCTACGGCCCTTTACCCTCCACGCATCAATCAGAGTCTCGGTTTTCAATCGCAATAGGCTTTCACCAACTGCGCCTGCTGCCACCACAATGTTAATGTTTCACATAGAGCCAGGGATGAAGGTCTATCCGCCCCTTCCTAGATATGTGAACCCATTTCTTTCCTGGGTATATGGGTGGCAAATGTTTTTTTGCTATCCCAGGAATCGGTGTTGCAGAAGTTTCCGGCTTATCTTATGTTCGGCTTTGAACACCGTTCATGCATGGCCTTTGTATCTTTGGGCTTCCACACGTTAAATGGAGTTACCGTTAGATCAACCGTACCCGGCATTACTGGTTTAGACTCATCCGTTCTGTCTGCACCCTATGCATCAAAGAGCCCGATGTCAGATGACCACCTTTTTACTCTTTCGAGCTTATTAGCGAATCATCGTCTTCGATGTGTGAAGTCTACGCCTTAAGGCCTGCTGTCAAGCGTGCTCTTAGACGAAACGTCCGTTACGATCACGCTTCTGACCTGCAACAACCTTTGATTTGCTGAGGAAACGCCCTGAGCTATCGCGCTTCTGTGATTTCCAACCAGTGCTTGCAACAACCTTCTTTACCTTTGCACTGACCTTGGCGTTTGAAGTGCTTGGTTTGGCTTGTGGATCACGAACAACAGCAACAGACAGCTTTTTAGCTGTAGGAGCTGCAACTGATGCTACAGGCTTTTTGACTTCAACTGCCTTGACTGGCGCATTCAATGAAACCATGTCATCAATTGCGAGATTAGGGACTAGCTTGTCTGCATCGCTGAGGACCAGCTTATCAACATCATTCCATGACAAATCATCACCTGAATATGAAACTGCATCAAGTTGATGCAAACGACATTCACGTTCCGATTCAGTGAAACCACGAGGATTCTTGCATGGGAGTGCATGACCCATTGAACCACGGAACCATTGACCCTTGCTGTATTTTGGGTTAGTGGTACTGTGAATTACCCACACATTTTGATCATTGAGGCCAGTCTTTTGTGTGCTGACCAATGTGGTTTTTCCGTCACGGGCTCTGTAAATATTGCCCTTGTAAAATTTATCTGTGTCTGTACACATAAGATTGTCCTTTTTAAATTGTTGATTCAAATAATATCAACAATTTTCACTTATGCAACAGCACACTCCTTGCAATTGTTGATGTATTCTGCCAGAGCATCTAGGACTTCATCAAGACGATCCGAATACTTGATAATCATGCACGGACCATTTGGTTCCTCAATGGTGACCCGATATTGAATCCCGTTCTTGTCTTCCCATACATGAACGTAAAATTGATGTGTTTCGCTTTCCTGAATTTGCGACCACATGAAGATGACCTGATGTTCAACTTCAAGCATGAATGCATCAAAAATCGTTTTCATACCGTCATACTACATCACATATAAGGCAAGTCAATACCTCAAATACCTTATTAAATATAACCTTGACAGTATCTAATGACATGATACAACGTAAGGGCAAAGCAGTCCTGCTTGTAATAGGACGATGGAGGTAACCAATCCCCCGTGTTTGATCACTCGTTGATTACAACTAGCTTAAATGCCCCGCTTCGATGGAGAGCGGTATACAAATCAATCCTGTTGGCAAGGAAGTTTGATCACTATCCGACCAAGATCGCAACTTGGTCCGCCAATAAAGGGGATACCCTGGGGTGAGGCCTTAAAAGCCCCCCAGGGTATCAACGTTTTTATGCAGGAACAGTTTCTCTGCACCATGCACACGAAGTCACATATGCCGGAATTTGTTCACCAACTTTGATTGGTGATGTGCTCAAATCGCAGGTCCTGTATCGCCAGGAGTTCGGATAGACGATCATCATGCCACGGAAAAAGGCCTGAATCTTTGCACCCGTTTCATATGTATTCGGAATGGTGCTGTTTACTTTGATGCCCAGCACGATTGCCCAGGTCTGGCCATTGTTTGCCAGGAAGAGAATGAAGTCCTCACTTTCAGCAAGGATGGGATGCTCTTCCGGCATGTGCGTACGTTCCGAATGAATCGGGGAAAAATGCCTCTCAAAAGTTCGGGTAGCAACATGCACCAAATCATCGTAGGCAACCATGTCATCCTCACCCGTAGGATCCATTGAGAAAGGAATCTCGAAATAGATCATATAGTATTCGAGGATCAACTGATCATTGCGATAGAAAAAATTGACCTGCGTCATAATTGTTATCCCTTGTGATAACTCTACTGTACAAGGGATTAGGAGAATGCAAGCCTTATTTCTTATTAAGGAGCTTCTCAGCGTCAGCACGATTCCTGGTGCGAGTGAGATACTTATGCAGCATATCCCCTTTATTCTCAACACGGGTTTTATCATTGATATAGAAAGCGTATGTCACTGAGGACTTACCTTCATTATCTGATCCACCCCAGGAAATTACATCACCCTTCTTGACAGGAACATTTCCGATGAAGGATGGATTGGGGATAGTGAAGGAATATTCCATGATTAATTTCTAATTAAAAAGGATGATGGATTTTTTGCCAGGGGATTTTGCAACGATTTCCAACGTACAACCGAGAGCCTCTACATATTTTTTCAATGTACTGACGTGCAGGTTTTGGCTGCTTTCGATATGTGAAACTGAGGGCTGGGAAATGTTCAACCTCTTGGCAAGCTCTGTCTGAGTTACTCCTAACTTTTCGCGCAATGACGCAAGAGGGAGATGCATGTGTTTACTTGATCACCTTGCATTCGACAGTGACGTTCCGAAGAATGTCATGCCCGATGTGAAACGTTACATCGAACTTTTCATCGGAACCATGCTTCACCAGCTTCGCCTTGGGATCGTTCTTTCGGATATGATCAAGAAGGATAGCCTTCACCTCTTCTTCCGAAAATTCAGCATGGAAAGTGTGAGTGACAACATCAGTTGTGAAGGAGACCATGATGAATCCCTTACTTGGCGATGCCAGCCAGGAGGATGCAGGCGATAAGCCCGATGGAAGCGATGATCAGTTTTTTGGTTTCTTTGCTCATGGGCTTAACTATATGGTCCTCATACCTATTGCAAGGTATTATTTTACGGCAGCTTATGGAACTCAACCCCTTCTTTTTCTTCCTCAGGAAGTTCGTCAAGTTCTCTCTTCAATTTTTCCATTTCTTTATATATGCCATATCTGATATTGTATTGTTTTTCAGCTTCGGCATATGCTTCGTTTTCTTTGCGTTCAACTTCCCAAAACTCCTTTTGCTTTTTGTTCAGTTCTTCAACTAATTCAGTAGCTTTGCTCATTTTATTGCAGCGGGTTCTTTAGCCCACCCCTCAACTTGTTTGTTGTAGAAGTCTACTTCCTCTTGCGTGCAGTCTTTAACGTTGTACTTCCTACAGGCTAAAAAGTCAAAACCCTTTTTTCCATCATTCCATGTTTGGACTTCAACAGTAACCCAGGAAGTTCCATCAACTGAATGGAGCTTTCCATAAATGATTCGGGTGCGCCCGTTGAATTTGTAGCGCGCAACTACGGGACCACCCGTCTTACATTGATTCTTCATATGCATTCGTATCAACGTTGTATTCGATTTCCTTAACATTCATGTTCCGATCCAGACGATCCATCACATGGAAAATATTCGTATCACGCGAATACGGGTAACCAGTGAACGTATGGACGCCATGATCCTGAATGGTGATGACCTTTTTAATGCTGCTGGTCGGATTGTCACTCAGGAGTCGCACGCACTCCTTGACCGATGCGTTTGCAGCATCATTGATGTAGAGCATAGGATCACGCTCAGGGGTGGCCATCGTCATAAAAAGCGTGTCGTTGGCGTTCATATTCCTTACTATACAGCACTTAGAATGGAGTCAACCCTTGTTTTTATTATTGACTTTACCATATAAGGAGTAATATAATCACATGGATACCAAAGTAAATCACCTGAGAAATGACAATATCCTGATCACTCGGATCATGGGATTGGTTGGTATTATCATCTGGCTGATGTTGAAGTTCGGAACGCCAATTCATGGTCTTGAAAACTGGCGAATTGTTCTTCTTTTCATGGGTGTTGCTGGAATTTTGCTCTCCGCCATGCTCTATAGCGGTCGGGTCAATATGGCTTATGCTACCAGGAACTGTGCTCCCTGATAGTTTTTTCATTTGACTATCATCAAAGCATGATAGCAAACACAATCAATTAAGGTAAGAAAAGGACAAGCTCATTACTTGTCCTTTTTCTATTACTTGGACTTGGGAAGGAAGCGCCCATTGCTTGCGCGATTTGGGACCTTCTTAGGGGCTGGGCGCTTGATTTCGGGCCATCCGTGATATGCAGGGTTGAACGGAATTGCTGTATCCTTCAACCAAGCAGGACACCGATCACTCCATGACACCAAGGCCTTCGTGCCATTCTTATGATGTGCGATGTAGCACACCAATTCCGAAGTGCTGCCGAATTGCGGGTCGGGTTTTGCGCTTCGCTTTTCCTCGATGCGATAGTCCTGGTTCCCCTTGATGGCTTCGGCGAAAACGTTGGCGATGGCTTCGGTCATGATTTTTCTCCTGTTTATTTGGTTGCGAACTTCTTATCAGACCGATAAGTGATACGCATGGAATCGGAATTGTGTGAGGAACGGCCGTATTGGACACCATCAAAATTCAGAGCAACGGGCGCATTGATATATCCATCATGCGTACCATCGTAGCCGATTTCCAGGACCTTCACACCATTCGGAAGGATGCCTGCACTGATGATGGAAACCGCATTGTTGATGGTGGTTGCGTTCATAATTGCACTTTACAGGGTATTAGGATGGTGTCAAGCCTCATTTTTATATTTGACACATTACCTAAGCATGATAGTCGCAGATATATTAGGCAATAAAAAATCCCAAGCATGGTTGCCTGGGATCTTTCTGCTTACTTCTTGGGAACAGCCTTATAGCCAAGTTCGGCAGCACGCTTCACCAGATCCTTGAACTCCTGGACCCGCTTGACTTCGGTTACAGCGATCATCAGCAGCGGACGACCACGCTGACCTTCACGCTGATGTCGCCGATGCGCCAGGACTCCCGTCTTGACCAGTTCGGAGATCCGCTGGAGCGAAATATCAGCCTTGCGAGCGAACTCCTTGTAGTGCATCCAGCCCTTCGGAAGATCATCTTCCGTCATGAATGCGAGCACATCCTTTTTGATCAGGACAGTGCCGAGGCCGATGAACTTATGCACACCATTATTGCAGTACTTGATGCCGTGAGCCATGATTTTTATCCTTTGCAAGCGAGTGGGTTGATTGGTTTGGTTGCTTGCTTTGATACTCACATCGTAAGTAACTGACCTTACTTGCAAGGATTATTTTCCTAGTTCTAGGAAGGTAGAAAAAGGAAGCCTGAAAAACAAGACACCCTTGAGCACGTCTGCCCAGGGGTGTTCTAGTACGAATTTGAATGATAAATCGGAGTGCGGGCAGACCTGCAGAGTGGCCACAGTGCAGCGGGATCGCAAGCATGGACTAATCAAGCAATCGTTTGCCGATTATATTTCAGTTTCAACATGGGTGAGATTCGACTAACTACCCCATGCCTACATCTGCGTAATTTAGCTCCCACCCGTCAGCACAGATGCTGTTGGGGATGGAGTGACGTTCTCAAGTGTTCATTGTCCTTCCCCGTTATTTTCTCACGCATCTTAGCGTGTTGGCTGGTTCGTTGGATTGATCGTATACGGAAAGGCCTGACTGCAAGGATTAATTATGAGGACTATTTGTAATAGGTCAACCTGATGAGGTCCATAGCATGCTTTTGATCAGTACAATAGAAAAGTTCCATATTATCGGCCAAAGGATCATATGTGTTTAGGAACCATTGACCTAAACGCATAAACCCTCCCTGATTGGCCTTATTGAACAAAGGAACTAATTCATGAAATTCAGGATACATATTGTGAGTGTATGTATCCTTACTAAGATGCAATAAGAAAGGGCGCCATTGCTGGCACCCCTTCTTTGATTCAGTATCGGACCTGCTGTCCGAACTCGGTCACCACGTAACCTGCAGCAAGCATCCGGGGACGCTTCGGATTCATCCAGCGTTCACGCAGCTTCGCCTCCATGCGTGCCATCGTCATCGGGACATTGATGCGCCATCCCGGGCGATGCAGGACGACTTCTTCGTGTGTGCGATTCTGCTTCAGGACATTGTTGTATCCGAAGATTCGGAAGGGATGCTTGCCAGGACGTGGTGCTGAGGGGCGATGCACACCCGTCCAAATTTGGAACTCGTAATGTGAATTTCCTTCGATGGGTTTGGTGTAGATGATTTCATGTACCCGCATGGCATCGGAATCCGTCCTCACCTTCCAGCCCTGCTCGGCAGCGAACTCGGCCAGGTCATCCTGATCGATGGTGAAGGGTGCATTCGTATTCACTTGAGCGAACAGATCGTGCATGATTACTCTCCTGTTTCTATATTTGCACTGTACACCCTGGCCCTTAAAATCAACATTCTTTTAAACCATGCATATCAAGACCTATTACTTGCAATATATAAATTGCATGATAACTAACGGATCGCGACATAAATCCCGACATCATGTCGCAATCAGCTAATTTAATAGGATTTAATATTGAATCGCGACACGCTTAAAACGTGAAGCCTACTCGGAAATGGCCCATGCCAGTAGTGTAGCAAATATCCGAATAAAAATGGTTGCTCATGAATGCCAAACGAATGCCGATGTTGTTCTCATCCCTGGGAGTGCCGTGGTATGACCTAGCAGTCTCGCTCACTGGATTTATTTCCTGATTGAAGCAACCACCCACAAAAAAGGTTTTATTGATATGGATGCCAGCGAATCCGCTAGCGTTCAACTCTTCGGAAGTTGATGCATCAGCATTCATATTGAAGAATCCACCGAAACGGTCACCAATGATGCCAGCCGAAATGATTTGGCCAAGTGCCGCTAAATCATTCTTATCATCATAATGTCTCAGGGCACTAGGAGTTGTGGTGTTGAAATCGTGCAGCAAATCACGATGGATGAACGTTTGCAGTTCTCCACCACCGAGGTTGCTGTAGAGTCTGAAACCCGTGCCAGCTCTAAGATATAAGGAATCATCACCAAACTTGTATGAATAGATTCCATCCAAGCGATCCGTACGCAAAACGGTGTTGTGACGAATGTTAAGACCCGAATTGATGCGTTCCCAATTATAATTATCAAACTGTGTTAACATATCGTAATTGAAAAGGATACGATTATTTCCCCATTCATATGCCGAAGTCAATGAAAAGGTTCGCGAATCATCGCCAGCGAACATATTCTCCTCACCCTGAATAGTCCAGGAATGATTCACATTCGCCAAGGTTGGTACCTCAATCACATTGTTTTCACTTGCAACAATTACTGATGATATTAACAACAGAGTGATGCTTTTCATAACAGAAGTGTACTACCTAATATCCTTATTGCAAGGATTAGATGGCCATAAAATTACCCTTGCATATAAGGTGAGCCTCGTATAGTGAATCTCGCTACGATGATGCAGCGCCATAAAGATCCAAAAAAGGCGTATCGCTTGATGGATCAGACAATAAACGGTTGCTGCTAATCGGACATCTGGAAGCCCCAGGCAACACCCGGCAAAGTCCGGGCAAGAGGAAGCGGAGCAATGACTACGCCATTCCGATGTACTTAGGGTAGCTTAGACTACCCTGAACCCCAATATCCTACAGAACTCGGCAACCCCGAAACACCCTGACATGAGAAGTGCAGGGTGTTTCTTTTTGTACCTTGACCATAACATAAAACATGATAGAAGAAGGTATGCCAGACGACACCACTCCTTTTGTACAAATGCCTTATACTGATGAGGAACTGAAAGCTGCATTAGAGGCATCTGTGCTTGGAACTGTCAGAGTTCCTAAAGAAAACCAGGATGAATGGATTTTGAAGCATTCAATCGCAATTGATAAATTTGATTTGAATCCCTGGCAAACTCTTTTCAAAATGTTTGAACATGAAGAAATGACATTATTTCATGTTCATGATCGGAAAGATAATTTTATGACGCTAATTGTTCTATTTCCTCCTCATGCAAAGGTATTTTGGGGAATGTATACCTTTCAGTATACGGAAGAATCATTGCGCAAATTGGGATTTAATAAAACTTAATCAGATCCCTGAAATGATTGGTAGTCTTTTCATCGCCATTCATCAGCAAACGGACTTGCTCGATTTGGCCAGGGTTTTTCAGCACATCCGAACGATAGATGATGCGAGCAGCAACGCGATAGGCCTGCTTGGTAGTGGCTTCAATTGACTCCTCGGTGAATTCACGATCACCGAACCAATACAGAGACTCCTTCAGCACGTCAATAACTTCGGACAGAATGTCGCACATATTCATGGCCTGCACCATGGATTCAGCTTCGGCCGAAGTGAAGATTGCGGGGATGCTCTTGGTGTCAAAATTGTAGCTCATAACATGATCGTAAAGGGAATTACCTTATTGCAAGACCTTTATTGATATATTATTCCTGGTCGTTTCCTATATCATGCTTGATGGTCATGTCAATAAAGAACCCGATCTTTTGGATCAGGTCATATCATCGTGCATTGCTTCGATGTTGCGGGTCATCAGTTCATCGATTTTCTTGAGGTTTTCGTTCGTGATGGGCTTGATCAGGCTGTCACAATGCCGTTGCTCTGACTGTGCCGATTGGTTGAAACCAAGCGTCCAGAAAGCTGCCAGGACTGGATCATTGTGAGGATTCTTGATGCCGATGGAGAACCATGCTTCCTTTCCAGCATTGAAAGCTTCCTGTTCCTTTTGATCCACGATGATTTCGATCTTATTCATAATTTTAGTGTAAGGAGTTTAGAGAAAGGTCAAGCCTTATTACCACGTAATAAAGTGCTTGGACATTCCGTATTTCGCATCGCTCATCATCTGTTCGGCATGGTACTTGGCCTCAACCAGACCCAGGCCGTAGTTGATTCGGAACCACAGGATCGCATGGATCTTGTATGCCTGCTTCTTGATCTTGTCGTTTTTGCTGTAGAAGAAGGAGATCGGACGTCCTGCATGATTGCCAGCATTTTTGCCATAGACTCCCAGGTCTTCACCATTGACTTCCTTGATCAAGAGTTGGGATGCTTCGATGATGGCGGCTTCGTTAAGTTCGATCATGATTGCTTCAATATAAGGTGGTTAACCTAATTGCAACACATTTTATTTCCTATTGACAATGCATAAAGCATGATACAACAGTTCCATAAGGGAAGTTAGCTCAGTCGGTTAGAGCAAGGGTCTCATAAACCCCAGGTCCAGGGTTCGAGTCCCTGACTTCCCACCATTCAGGGCTGTGACATCCATTGGATCAGCCTTTCGCGATTGATGATGTAGAACGGCTTCCGACCAGGATTTGTGGCGATGCCTTGCTGAATCCAGCGAACTAACAAGGCATCAGCCGCCCTGTTATCAATCTGATAGGGGCCACGAACACGATACGGATGCACAACCCGTTCGATTGCGCCACGAAGCTGCACATGCTTCAACACGTTGTCCTGTTCCAGACGATTCAGGATCTGTTGGGCAATGGCTCGCTGCTCAGTTTCCGAAATGAACTGAGCCTTCACAAAAAATTGCTTGAGGGGTTTCAACCCACCAACCTTTAAGGCACGCTTGACTGGAAGATTCATACCCGAATCATATACCTGCTTACCCTAGGTCAAGACCTTTTATGTAATGAAAAGGTCTTGCAAAACCTAATATCCTTATATAGTTTCGGTATTATGATAGATCCCATAAAGCTTTACTGGACCAAAAATAATTTCAGAAAAGGTAGCTACTTTTCTCACCTGGGAAAGTATGTTTATCGTATTACCAAGGATGAGGATGAAAGTTGGACGGCAAAGCGTCATGATGCCAAGTACAATGGTCCGATCATTGATGTCAATTCTGAGGTGATTTTCCATCGCACCATGAAGGACGCAAAGGCTGCATGTGATGAACATGCGAACCTCATTCATATCCAGGAATGCGGTGCCCTGGGTATCAAATGAAACGCAAAGACCTCAAGCCCGAAGACTGTGCAACCAAAGGGGTAGAAACCCGAAAGGAAGCTATCAATCAGGCCAATGCTCTCACATCAGAGTATCATCAACAGCATTCAACCATCAAAATAGATGGCAAGTGGTATGCATTTAACGTTGTGACCACCTTTTCAAAATAATATGGTAAGACATAGAACTTTCATAAAGGTGCTCTTAAACCCAATTCTAAGAGTTACCGGATGGTCAATCGTCAGTCATATAACTGATGATTACAAATTCATCAAATATGAACTAAGACCGTACCCACAAAATTGCCCAAAACTTCCCCTTGCACCCCATAAAAAGCATGATATTAGGATAAAGAAGTAGAAGAAAAAGTCCTATTTTGTAATAGGACCTTCTCTTCTCTGAGGATTATTCTTCTTCCTCACCATCCATGAAATCATTCCAACCCTCGGTGTATGCGGCCTTGTCCGCTTCGGTTGGGGTGTCATCGTACAGTTCCGACATTGATTCCAGGGCTTCAGCCTCATCGTACATGGCACCTTTGATGCAGCTTCCGCTTTCATGCGCGTCCTGTGCGCCAAGCATGCGCATCCGCTCCAGCCGATCGGTGGGCAGCGGGCCCCTCGGGGTGTTGAGAAATTCCTTGGTGTTGAAGAACTCAGTCATGATTGTTTTCCTTATAACTGTATTGTAGGAAAACGGGACTAAGGTCAACACCTTTATTTCACTGGAGGCACCTGCCATTCAACAGGGGTTACATACTTGATTCCCCTTTTCATTCGGACATTCTTTCTTGGGTGAACTTGTGAAGGGAATACTCCGATTACTTCACCCTTCTTGAAAATATCATTTTTTGATGTGAACTTGATATGGAAACGTGGCCCATATGCCTTTGAATTGAACATTGCCACCACCTTACATGGAAGCAATGCTCCTCGGACAGCCTCATAGACACAACGGGTAGTCATCGGATCCATGGTTCACCCTTTCTTCGGGAACATCTCTTGCAAGGCCAGTTGCGTTTCCAGACCATTGCGATACATGGCTTTATTGATACGCCGCAGTTCATCCCATTCGGCCCGCTTAATATTCGTTTGTTCCAAGCTCAGGGACACTTCATGATTACCACCGAAAAAATTGGTAAGGATCGTGCGAATGTTACTGGCCGAACAGTCACCGAAACTCAACACCTTCTCCTTCCCTTGCAAAACTGACCAGACGAGGGAAAATTCGTACTTGTTGCCATTCCGATCCCGAGCAGAAACGTACGTCATTGAAATAGCTTGGATGGGCTGCGGCATAATTGGTATCCTTTGTATAACTTTATTGTATAAGGTCTTAGATGATTGCAAACCTTATTTTTCACCACAACCACTGCAACAAAACGTCTCGGGTGGTCTGAACCATGATTGCAATCCCGTATCATCCGAAGCATCTGCAACAACATGATTGGCCGCATCACCTTCACACTGCATGACTGCCTGTTTCATATGCCAGGTTTGGTAAGGCCGATAATGAATGCAGTTCTTGCAAGACTTCTCAGGGATAATTGGAGTTTCAGCCATTCCTTTATCATACAATAATATATCCTCAGTCAATACCTTTATTTGTTCTTGACCTAATTATAAAGCATGATACCAAGCACAGATAGATAAAAGAGAAAGGGATTAGATCCCCAACTCCTCTAACATCGTTTCAACTGTAAAATGATTCATATAGCACCAATTATCATTGGCGTGCATATGATGCGTTATCACATTACCGCAGAAGACTCCGTACTTTGAAAGGATCTTTGCGAACTCTTCACCATATTTAGGCTGGGGATGACCATACGGAATTCGGGTCAGCGTCAGACTGAAATCTCCATTCGGGTTCATCCGTCGGACTGACTCAAAGGTCAATCCATACTTTGCACCCAAACGAACCAGACCTTCACTCAAGGCCTGCTCTCGCTTCTCTGCAACTTCTTTGGGACTGCCTTGGAAATCTGAATGGTTGTACATAATTATCTTCTTATACCTTTATTGTAGGAATAAATAAGGAAGGTCAATACCTTTTTTATACGATATGACACCAGAACCGTTCACCTGATTCATCCTCGAACATCACAGCAAGCATGCCTGGACGTGGTCGGACAGTCAGTTTGCCACCATCGCACCATCCCAAGACATTCCATCCTTCAGGCTTGCGTACAGCACACCCCGTTTCATCAAAATTACCCAAAAAGGAATTGTCCCCTTGCCATTCATTCCAGATGAAGGCCGAAGCTTGTATTTCCTTCGTCCCAACCATCCAGGGGAATGCTTCAGCAATACCAGCGGGAATAGGCATGACTTATCCTTTAGCACTGAGGGGAATGAGTGACATGACCGTAGGACTCAGGATACTCACGCAGAGCACGTGCCTTTGCCTTCGTATGGATGGCGTTCATATCCTTTCCGATATACACGCGACGAATCCACAGAGCATCCTCATCCTTTCCAGTCTTGAACGTGAATTGATAGTGATCGGCCTTGAACGGAATCACCACCGTAACAGTCACCTCATCCGATGGCTCATTGTAGCAATTTTCACAAACTGCATCACCGTCATCGTTTGCACTGATTTCATCCAACATGACCTTATCTTCGGTCATGCCAATCTGACCAAACCATTCCTGCTTGGTTTCTTTCATGAACTTCACACCATTCGGAGCACGACACACAGTCTTGCAGTAATCACACTTATCAACGGTGTATACATCCGTAGTACCATCTTCATTCTTGAAGAAATTTGCAGCACGCAGTCGGAAATGCGCGATGGTATTCTTCAGGGATGCTTGGCTACGGATGTTCATGATATTCATGGGATAACCTTTGTATACCTTTATCATAGGAATACTTAGGTAAGGTCAAGAACTATTTGCCTGTTATCTTTCCGAATCATTTATTACTTGCAATCATTCAAAGCATGATAAAGGCTCAACTGGTCGTAATGAAAGGATTTCTCCTATTCATCATACAAATCCATATCAGCGGTGTACTGATCCTCTTCGGCTTGCTTCTCACGCGCCCGGATTTCCATCTGCTCCTCATGAGTGTCTGAAGCAATGTCAGCAAGAGCAAGGGCAGTGATGTTCATGATATTCCAGGAGTATGAGTGGATGACAATTAAGACTATATACCTTCTTCTAGGCAGGTCAATACCTTTCTTTTAAATTGCATTCATGCGGTATCATGATATGCGACAAACTCTTAAAGATACCGCTTGACATATTCCAAAGCATGATACTAGGAGGGCGCTTTATCTAAAAAAATAGGTATTGACTTGTAGCACATGTAGTTATGATCAACCCATGAAGCAACTCCCCCACAACACCCCCACTATGGAGGGGTATATGTAAGTGCTTGAAAGCCATAGACTCTCCCCAAAATGGGGGACTTTAGTGGGGTGTCCCAAACACAGTTCTAACTGGTACTTGACCCCCCAGGCCTGCACGCTAAGCCGCCTTTTCTTTCTTATTTTAATCCTTTCTCATTGCCTTCAGAAGAATCCGACCGTTTGTGGCGAAAAATCTGAGGGTCAGAGAATGCCTTCTATCTGGACAGCTTTATAAAATGTCCATACTGGCTAGGATTAAACTTTTAGCTTTTCGTAATTCCTTAGAAAAAATTCGGCCGCCAGGAAATTGATTGGGCTGGGAAATTCCTTCAATTCATTTCGTAGATAGGAAATGCCTATTACGAATTCTTATCCACTACGGCTTTTGCTTCTGCCGGAAATTCGTTGGGGATGACAGTGACATCCTTTTCAGTGGGAGCAACATACGTACTGCTACCGAGGGCATTTCCTGGAGTAACATTGATCAGCTTATGCGTGCCACCAAGCCAGCAGAAATTGAGGTTGCCATCATCTGACTTGAAGCAATCCACATCACCGATGGAATCACGACTTTTACCAATTTGAGCGAGGAGCTTGAGGGCTTCCTTGGATACGCCGAGTTGATCTTTCAGACCATGAATGACTTGACCGATGCATCCTGGATTGTCAATAGAAAGGGTAAGCTTTTCGCTGATACTTTTTGTAGCGAGCAATTCAATTGCGAGGAATGTTTTGTAAGCAGTCACCTTAACTGCGACCTGGGGGATTGACTTCTTCTTGGCCATGATGGAATCCTTAGAGTTATCAGTGTATAGGTTTGGGTTGAGAGTCAAGGACTTATAGAGTGTATGGGTGTAACCTTAAGCCTTGACATGTGTTTTTATCTACTACGATACGGTTTATGCCAGACCATGAAGCATTAATTCGGCTGGATTACCAGATGGCACTAACCTGTAAGAAGGGTATGGATTGCTATTTCTCGTATATCCCTGAAAGCAAGTTTCCTAAGTGGTATAGTGCAGTGATCTTTGATGCCTGGAATGGTATTGGTGTTCGGATTGTTCCGACGAATCAAGATGGTCATATTAGGACAGTGCAGGCGTGGTGTGTTCGTCATAGTGAACCAATTCCTCCGCATGCGCCTTTTTCAGCGACTTCTCCGGTTCATGGAATGGAATTGTTGAAGTTGGAACCGATTGATGATACAAAAAATGTCCCATGGTTTCTTGGATATGTTTCTCGCGATGTCATCAAATCACAAGAATATTTTTCGCCGTGGATTATTTTCCGTGGCAGATATTTAAATGTATATGTTGGTGATAGGGATAAGACAGTGCCAAGAAACTTTTTTAGATTACCTGATGTGATAAAGCTTTTGCAGGAAAACTCTTACAAAATTCCTGATCAACTTCTGCCGTTTGCTTGATCATGATCGTTACGAAACAAATCATAAAGTCCAAATCAGACACAAGATTGACCTTTCATTTGGTTAATGCACCTGAAAGTTTTGTACCAACCAGTTTCTTCAATCTGTCGCATGATTTGTTTGACCATATACTTCCTTTTGGTAATGAATTTTATGAAGAGTTTGTTGCACTTGGTGTGAAGAAATGGCGACTTCAAGGTAATTATTTTTTAACAGATTTTTTGACTTGGTATAAGTTTTTGTTTTCCGTGCTGAATACGAAACTTGATATACCGGCTTGCCCTCATTCATATGATATTACCCAATGGACTGATAATAATTTTCTCAGACAAGAAAACATGATTAAAGAGAAGATGAAGCATCTTAGTTTGACTTCTGATCTTGATAAATTCATCACTAATGTCAAATTGTGGATGTCGCATGGCTATGAGCTTGCGAATAAAGAATATAAAAATAGAGTTTCAGTTGAAGGGATGTTGAAACGAGTAGAGAAAGAATTATTTGGTGCCCCCGATGGTTTATATACGATTAGGTTGAATTTCAATGAAGGTAAAGCTCATGTCAAACGTGAAAAGAAAATGAAATCATGAAAATTCACGCACATTACACCATGCATATGCGTCAAAATAATCCGTTTAAAGCAGAATGTGGAATTAGTATTCGTAAACTGCAAGACCTTGGTTGGAAAAAGAAGAAGGATTTCACCATATTCATTTCCAATTTCCATCATACAGTGACCTGCAAGCATTGTATCAATCAGATAGTGAAAGCTGCAAAAGAATACAAAGCCAAAATGGATCTTAGGAAATAACATGTTCCTAGCACTTGAATACGAGAAATTGATTCAAACTGACATTGATCCCAAGATTTTCATGGCTAACATATCTGTTAATTGCAGATATTTTGCACACTCTTGGGAAATAGCAGACCTGAAATATCGTCGTTTGACCGATTCAAAATGTTATTTGGGTGGTCCTTATACCGATATTGTGGTAGAGAAGCACAATACCTTTGAAAAACGCACGTTTTGTATTCTCCATCCCAAATATGGCATAGGAACTATTTTCCCAGCCATATCGGAAATTCTGGATCGTGCTGGATGTCCTTCAACAGCATGGGACATGAAAAGCATCAACACTTATTTGTGATGCACTTCTTTGTCAGTTACCTGCTTGTATAACTGATTTACCTCTTGTTCTAGTGCCAGAGAAATCTGAGTGGATGCCGCGTTCAATGCACCACACTCTTATATTAGTCCTGTTCGTATTAGTCCACGAAATCATAGTGCGTGGACGTTGAGTGATATGCTGAAAACATTCACTGATGATACGAGAGTTTTCCTTCTTATTTTTTGTTGGATTGTCTAGGATCAATGTATCCATGTCAATTTTTTTCACCTTTTTACCAAATTCAGTTTCATTCATGGTTCGTGACCAGTCGTTTCTAGGATCATTTGGATCCATGAATTCAGAAATCAGTTTGAATGATGCTTCTTGAGTTTGCTTAAATCCTGCGCAAACGTTTTTAGTTGTCACAAGTCCTAAATTTATTGCATGTTGCATAGCTTTCTTCATGTCAGTTTTAGACATATCAAAAACTTCCGAATTGAATGGAATATCAACGTAGAAACCTTTTAAAATATTCCAACCATTGATCATCCAATTCGTGATAGATGAATCCTCATTCATTTTTAGAACTTTGAATTCATTGAGGAATTCTTCATGACCAAGTTTACCACTGGCCTTTTCTTGAATGATTTCAAGTAAACGGTAAGAATTATTAATGACAGATATTAAATCCTTTGACGTAACTACTATAAAATATGGGAAATCCTTGCCACTGTTATTGCAGAAACGTCCGCCGAATTGAAATAAATCTGTAGTTGAATGTACAACAGAGCACACTACTCCGCCCACTGAAATTTTAACCGTATCCTCCATATGTATGCATTCCTTCATCATTTGCTTAAGGATTGCACAAATCGGTCTTGATTTAGTAGAAGATTTCAATGATTTAGCCAAATCATTATCATGTTGTGAATCAACCATGACATGCTTATATGAGAAAGACGCAGCTTTCCCAAAAAATGAATTCATCTTTTTGATTGAGGCTTTGATATACTCAGCATTATCACCTTTTCCACGAACTACAATGTTCTTATTTTCTTGTGTTGCTAACATATTGAACATGGTTTGATAGGCAAGGTCAAACTTTTTTTCCCATCCTTCTTCTTTTGGATTTATTTGAATAAATCTGCCCGTATCTATTGCATCTTTGATACCACGATAATTTGGTCCAGGAGATATTTCAGTAATTAAGAATTCTCCAGATTCCGAGTTCTTGATAGTTTCTAATCTATATAAGGCAACATTTCTTGAAGTTGCCTGTCTGGCATTTTCAGGAGTAGCAGTTGAAAACACCGTACATACATTTTTATTTCGTAATGCTTGTATTGCTTGAGGATTTGAAAATGCATATGGATTTTGTTCAATATTTTGTCCATAATTTTCATTCATGGTTCTGCCTATAGCAGTTTCATAAATGTCGTCATTTCTTACCAAACTTTGAATTTCATCCATCCAGATGAGGCAATTTGCTTTTTCAATAAGTATTTTCTGTAAATCAATTTTTTCTTCGCCATCACTATCTACACCTTTACTCCAATTTCTAACATTATCGCATTTGACAAATGAATCAACAAATTCATCAATGGAATCTTTATTTGAAGAATGTTTTTTTGTATATTCATTGAACAGAGCTTTAAACTGCGGCTGTCTGAAAATAGTGCTCTCATCAGTCTTTATGCCATCAACTGATTTATGTGTATATGTTAAACTGGTAACTTGTGATGTGTGTGAAATACAAAACAACTCAGTCAATAACATACAGTCTGAAACATTTTTGCTCAAAGTCAGGACAAATACCATAAACCCAAATATTATTCGGTATCCGAAACTGTTTTTTCCAGTTCCAGTCAAACCAAATAACAATGTTTGTGCAGGTAGTAAATGAGTTGGATTGGTTATTCCGTCGGCAATTTTACCTTCAATGACGTGAAGCAATTCATTGACAAACCATTTCACTTCTTCACGATTAAAAATTTCATCATTTGGGTCAATGAATTGCTTGAAAATTTCAAATTTTTCTTTGACAGACATCGCATGATACCCATCAAACGTTATAAAACGCTTATGCAAAAAATAGTAAAAACAAACAACATTCAAAAGAATGGGGCTTGTTTGTACAATCTTTGGGGTAATGGGAAGATACGTGTTAATCACGTCTTGATGATTGGTGGTCATATAATTGATAGCTTGGTGGATTCGCATCTTATCCATCGCATCACTAGCAGTCAATATTTATTCCAACAAATCTATATATAAGGTTAAGTTAATTCCTTAAAATTATGTAGGCCATACAAAATTTGTTTGTACAATATAAACAATCATGAGAAAAACTACGAGAACTTGGTTTGATAAATTATTTAAAATTAAAGCAAGTTATGAAATTAAACCTTGTGGAAGTAAATGGAATGTCATTAATCATAATGGGCATTATTTGCTTGTTAAAGAATATAAACACTTAGGATATGTGTATACCTGGTATGGACACATATCATTTTCGTCTGATTTTGAATCTATAGAAGAAGCTAAAAAAGCATTAATGAAGGCTATTTGGTATCACGCATTTAAGTTGAAGCATCAACTGCGTGAAGCAGAAATTGAGAAAACTAGAAAATCAATTCCAGTTCCACCTTGGAACTAATTCTGCATATGACCATTCATATAGTCATAGAAAATACGTCTGTTGGTTTTATTTGACAGGACTTCGCCAATCTGAACCACCATCGCATTGTCTTTCAGCTTGCCCTCTTTGATATTCTTTTCTTTGAGGGCAATTGCTTTTTCAATGGCATCGTCCTCATTTCTTGCATGAAATGAGACAACGATACCTTCTTCCCAACGACCTAGATCAGCAGAGTAGTTTGGCATGATTAAACCTGTGGAACTGGTGGAACTGACGATGGTATGATATTTGTCTTTTTAAATTCATTACAAAAATGACAATACCATGCACCACATCCATTAAATGCTTGGTTTAAAATACGACCTTTAAACCATTTTTCAGCATCTGCAAAATGATCCATTGCTGTTTGATATGTTTTATGCCAATGTCCATGTCTTGGATCATCTTGATCTAGAAGTTTAATCCTAGATCCTGTAATTTTAAATAAATTTACTTCAATATATACACAACTTGGAAAATCGTTAACAGTTAATTGCGCGGCTGATTGCCAATCTTCCGCAATTTCAATGACAACTTTACGTACACCATATTCTTTTTTATTGTAACTAGTAAGTGTACTAGGCGCATTTTCTACAGGAATATCCCGTTTAAATAAAGCCTGCAGAGCCTTGTGACGCTTAATAAACAAATCATCAACAATGATTGGCATACCTTGAATAGTACACCTTATATGATGATGTCAAGCTACTTTATTGTACAGCAGTGATACCTATTATATAAAAATTCAGCGATAATGCAAAATATATCATCAGTATAGGGCTGGAATATATGTTGATCGTGACGATTAATCTTTACACGATTATCTAGAACAACCGTTTGAATATATTCTATTAAATCATTTTCAGATACGTTGTCAATATATTTTTGAATATCTGTAGCATCATTTTTATGCATGGCAGGATCAAATACTTTATGCCATACATTATTATAATTGTTATACTTTTTATATTTACTCATCGTATTTTAGATCACCAATATTTTTATCTTTTAGATAATTATGAATAAACATCCATACATCTTGTAATCTAGCGGTTTTATTATAAAAATTTCTATCTATTTTAACATTTCTTATTCTTTCAAATGCATGTTTCATATGCCAAAAATCAGGTGTATTTATTCTACCTAGAGAAGTTGATTCATCTTCTCTTTTTCTGCGATGAATTAATTCATCAATTATTTCTCTTTCAGTAATATTCATAATATTGGAATAGTTGGAAGTGTGGTTGGCATTACGCCAGTCTTTTCATACATCATACAAAATGTACAACCTGTTTTACCACAACCAAATTTTGGAAAACCATATTCACCAATTTTAACATTATAATGTTGTTTAAGTTTATCTATCATGGTTTCCTCATGTTTTACATGTTCAATTGCAAGTTTAATATCTTTAAACCAACACTGAGTGTCAGAATATCCTTTATAGATGCATTTTATATTTTTAATATCATAGTTGAATAAAGTTATTAATATATAACCGGCATATTCATTTAGCATATATACTTTTGCAGATTTCCAATTATCTTCAATTATAATTTTGCTTGATGAAAAACCTGTTTCTCCGAAAGGCGATACAATAGGTTTATTATCATATGGAGCACCCTGTTTAATTAAATAGTTTATAATTTTATGCTGCTTAATATCCAATTCTGTAATGAATTTCATGATTTAAAATTTTGGAATAGTTGGGAGTGAAGTTGGCATGATACCAGTGTTAGAATACAACATACAAAATGCACAAGAATCGTTGCCACATCCAATATGCGGCGAATTAAGATGTTTTCTTATATAATGTGCGAGACTATGATTTTTCATTGTCTTTATCATATTGTCAAACTTTTTTGCATGATCAATTGCATATGATAAATCTTTAAACCAAATACTTTCATCAGTATGATCTGAATAAACACATTTTGTGTTTTTAATTTTAAAATTCATTTGGAAAAAAATAATTATTTTTGGATATTCTGTTTTAATAATTATTTTAGCAGATTTCCAATCATTGGCAATTTCTATGCGATTAGATACAAGTGCATTATTATCAATAGGTTTATCAATTACAGGAGGTCTAATTTTAATTAACCTAGAAATGATCTTATGACGTTTGATGTCATCAACCGAAATTAATTGCATGATCAAATTGTTGGAACAGTTGAATATGGCAATGCTTTAGGCATAACTCCATATTTGAAATATTCTTTACAAAATACGCATATATTTGAACCACACCCTAAAAACAGCGAATATGGATTAGTCCTAGTGTGATAATCTTTTTCTTCATCAATATGCTTTACTGCATCATCATAGGTTCTATACCAAATTCCTTCTCTATCATCTTCTATATCAAAATCACGATGGATTCTAGCATTTTTAAAAATATATGAAATCACATCAACTTGCAATTTATTGGCATAATTGCTTATGATAACGAACTTGGCCGTTTTCCAATCGTCTGAAATCTCAAGTCTGATAGTCTTGGTACCTGTAGCTGCACCCTTTTCATCAACATCAAATGGAATATTTTCCTCAGGCTTATATTCTTTAAGCAAGGCTTTCAGAATTTTATGTTTAAGGACATCCTCAGATGAGATAACGATTGGCATGTTTTCATACTAACCCTTGACTTAGTAATGTCTAGGTTTTTCTTATGTAAAAACATCATAATGATTCCAGGAAGATGCCTGGACCGTATAGATGTTCTTTTAATAGGACATCTATATCCTCTAACACATCTATGTTGTAATTCTTGATAAAGAAAACTGTAATCAAATTTTGTTTTTCTGCCCGCAATAAATAAAGAAATTTCTAATGTATCTTCAATTTTTCCATCAAATAATTCTTTTTGATTATTTAACATATAATTCTTTTAAAAATTTAAATCTGATAATCCATCCATATCCTAAAATTCTTACAAGATCATTTGGATCAGTATGTCTGTTAATTTTTAAATTAATATGATCTATTACTGCTAATGTTGCAGGTTCAGTTTCTAAATGATAATTTGCCATTTTAATATAGGAGTCAAAATCTTTGTAATCAGATATTGCATCTTCTATATTAAAATGGGGTTTCTTTATCAAAACAATTACAGATTTTTTTCTATGTATTTTGCAATTTTTTTGAATGACATATCATCAGAATCATTCATACAAATTAGTTCTACTTGCTGTTCGTCAGTAATCTTGACCTTTTTAAGTAATTCATCATTTAATTCACCTAACATACGTTTATTATTAAATATAAAAGAATCACCATGTTTACTGAAATTCTTTTTATCTTTTTTGACGAGGACCTCACATAATACACCTAAACAACAATGTGTATTGTCATCTTCACTGTGTAGTCCCCCTGTACCTTGATCATATTTACCAGAGCGAAGGGCTTTAACCCATTTCTTTTTGAGTTTTTTCTTCATGATTATTCTTAAATATCCGTTTCATCTAATTCATCTTTTGCAATTGCATCAGCAATGTGTTTAAATGACCATTCTTTCTCATCATTTAAATGAATTAAATATGTTTGCTGTTCAGCAGTCAATCCAACATGATTTAACAATGGAGTACTTAATTGACCTCCCATTTTTCTTTTTTTGTTAAAACTAAAACAACCATCCGTTGTTTTTCTTATATTGTGACCATCTTTAATAAGTACTTCACATAGTACACCTAAACAACAATGTGTATTAGAAGTAATATCACATAAATCTGTTGTTGTTTGTTTATATTTGCCAGAGCGAAGGGCTTTAACCCATTTCTTTTTTATGTTCTTGTCCATGGTTTTCCTTATATTTTTTCTTTTTCTATGTAATCAGCAATTTCTTCAAACGTGCAGAAATACTCATCATTCATTTTTATGAGTTTGTTTTGAATTTCTTCACTTATACCTATATCTTTTCTTAAATCGCTTGTCAAATCATCTAACATAAGAAGGTTATGTTTTGAATACATAAACCCTTCATAGCTATTTTCTTCTTGAACATATGTCATATCCTTGCCATTTTGCACAAGAACATCACAAAGAACACCTAAACAACAGTGATGTATTTGGGTTTCTGTTGATTTTACAAGATTAGCCCGACCCTGATTATATTTTCCAGAGCGTAAAGCTTTTAACCATTGTTTTTTAAGTTTAGCTTTCATTACTTTTTCTCAGGAACCTGAGATTGAGATGATGCGTTTATTTGAACCTGGATTTGAGCTTGAATCTTCATGCGCTCTAAATCATCTTTATCCTTGTAGTGATTTATAATAGCCCAGGCGATAATGAATAATCCAAATAATATGAATATTCCATATTCAAGGCAGAACTTTTCAAGAAATTCTATAAAACGATTCATGTTTTTTATTTTACGATTTAGAAAACCAAGTCAATATATTGATTACTTATCCAATTCTTTAAGGCAATTATTCGCATGCATGACAGCTTTTTCCAAAGTCTTTATATCTCGGAATAAGTCCTTGGTCAATTTCTTTATGGTTTTCTTGGCCTCTGTTTTTTTACTTATTTTTAGGATTTTTTCCTTAACTTCTTTTGAATCAGAAGTGAAAATTATATTTGCAATTTCAAATTCTTCATTGGTTGGAGGAGTTGGCATTGTTTTTGGTTGTGGGAATTTTGACATAATGGTCAAAAGTATACATCAATGAAATAGGAGATCAACCATATATCCTTGACATTCATAAGTGCATCATATATAGTTCTAGGTATCATGGGTACTGTTCTTCCAATAGGTAAATCTGCTATGATACCTACGCCTTCATATTCAGTATTTCCATCAACTTTTGCTTTTAATGCGACAAATACGGCAGCAACTGTGTCTATTTCTTATAATTCAACAAGTTCTAACACTACTGTAAATAATTTTATCTTCAATCCATATGAAAATTTAGAAACACCAAACTTTTTAAAGAGGATAACATCAGAAAAACATGAGGTCCATGAACGAGCGATGATGCGTGGACCTAAAGCATTGAAGAAAGGTAAAAAGAAATGGAGAAAAACTTTCTCTATACATCTTCATCAAAAATATAAAAGATGGAAAGTGAAAGATTTTGATTATAATTCATTTTTGTTAGGTAATACTCCTCATGTCACTGGATTTGAGGCACTATGCCATTATTTTTCACAAGATGTTACTGCAGGATATTATATTTGGAATGAAGTTAATGATGATATGGCATTACTCATTACACATAATAAGAAACTGTTTGACTGGACTTCATATTGGGATGACATTATTATAACTGCCATTGATTTTTCCTGGACGATGATTTTCCCAAACAATAGAGATATAGGTCCATTCTTTTCTTCTACAGAAATGATTGCTGCAAAACAAAAATAATTGAATAAAATTTCAAATATGGCGACTGAAAAGCAAATTGCCCTATTTGAAAGACTTTATAAGACCGAATGGTATAAACACAATACCGCCATTCGTGCTAAAATTGATTTGATTTATCCTGGTGCCAATGGACGTATTTACCCAAATACTCTAAAATTTATACCAATCCCACGAATGGCGGAGCTTATTTCATTGTTAATGGAAGCTTCATATGGCATTACAAGCAAAGTTGAACCAATTGAAGTCGTAAAAGAACCTAAACAAGTACAATTACCAGTAGCGTCTAAAGCACCAGATAATACAAAAAGAAAGACTGCTTTAGATTCTGTACAAGAAGTTTTTAGATCAAGCCAATATTCGTATTGGAACAAACCACCAACCGATAATGATAGACTGTATGATGATAACTTCTATCCTGATTTCGGTAATAAATGATTTACCAAATGTCAGGTAATGGCTTGAACAGGTTTTAAAATAACTCTTGACTTATAGGTCTATCTGTTCATACTGCTGAAATCATGAAGTATGTCATAACCTTGATTTATCATTTTTACGATGAACATTTTGAGCTTCCTATCGGAGCAACATCAGATGAACAAAAAGCAGAAAGTTTAAAATCTGAACTTGAAAAATGGATTGCGAAATATAAACGTCCTAGTTCAAAATCGGATCCTATTGAATGGGAAAAGTATAAACTCCTTGAAAGAACTGTTCCACCTATCAATTGGCAAACTGACGATTTATCTATGAAGTGGCAAACTTCTACTTTTGATAAAAATTATGAATTTGTTGTGTATAAGGTTTTGGATTTGGATGATACTCATGAGTAAGTTTAATTATTTTCGTGTCTATAACAATATGGATAGGTCTTCGCCACTACAATTAGATGAAGACGAATTCAAAGAATTGTTTGAATCAAACAAAGTTTTGAGATTTGGATGCGCACAATTCTATAAAGGTGTGTGCGTGTATCCTGGGTATTTATCTCAAGATAAAATTAATGATGTTCTATCTGGAAAATATGGACCGTTAGAATCCAAATAATCTTTGATACCAGCTTTTATTTTTTACTGGACGATTTTCATTAAGGATAACATAACCACTTGCTAATCCTAAACAAAATACGTGCCTAGTATCTTCATTGCACGTCATGAAATGCGCAATAACTTTCTCTCTATTAAAATTTTCAAAAGAAATTGGTATATGCAATGACGATTGATTATTTGCAACAATGTTGTCTAACACATTTGCAGCATCAATATCATCCATAATTCTTGCATGACGAATTCTTGCAGCTAATGCTTTAAGAAATTCAGCTTCTTTCGGTGTCATGATAGTTCCTCAGATGCTATAGAGGTTGTGTGATGCAATATATTCCATCACAGTTTTATCCATGATGTCGGAAACATCTTGACCATCAACTCTGCGATGCTTGTACATGCTTGATGAAATATTTCCGATGTATGAGTGTGGATCATAATGCATCAATGAAATATGTGGCTTATTGTTAAACCAATTTATTTGATTGTTTCTTTCAATACCAACTCTTGGTACAACAATGAACGTACTATGAGCAATCAGATATTCTGAATTAACCCATTTCTCTATGGTATTAGCATTATCCAAGCCAATTATAAATGCAAAATCATATTCTGGATATTGTTCTGCCAATGCTTTTGATGTTTTGTATGTTTCGCCCGACAACTTCAAATCTATTTCAAAGCTATTTGCTTTGATTCGTCTATCAGCCATTACAGCACGATGCAGCATATTCATACGATGATCAGGTGACACCATTTTTTTACCATACATATGTGCATAAGCAGGCATCATCCATACTTCATCAGCCCAACGACTTTCATTCAAAACAAATTGTGCAGTTCTAATATGACCCAAGGTAACTGGATCAAATGCTCCGCCAAGAATTGCAATACGTTTTTTTCTTCCCAATGACTCATAAAAAAATGATTCATTAGTTATCAATTCAAGAGAATTGTTAACTACTTCTTCAGGGTTAATATCATTTTCATTACAAAGTTGAATGACAGATGCAAGAAGATTTCCTGTATATTTTCTTAAATCTTTCACATTTTGAAAACGTGAAAGATTATTTGCTTGTTTCAAAATGTCAGAAATTCTTTCGTCTAAAGGTGTTTTACCAAATTTTTTGGTAAACACTTCATTGATTTTATCTTTATTCATCTGTCCTAATCCATCCTGTAAATTCCCACCAATGATCATCATGGCGTTTGGTGCAATATTCTAAAAACTTTTCAGCAAATCGTTCATCCGTATATTTTTGAACGCCAATGTGGCCTTCTAAAGCAATTTCTAACTGCTTTGATCCACTGCCGGCAATCATCAATGCAATTTCCCAAGCCAATGCTTTTTCTGTCTGCTTATTCCTAATAGGAACACCAGAATACCAATCACCTTTGATATATGTTGGTTTACTCTCCATCATAACGTTTGTCTTTATCAATGATTGCTTTGATTTCTGCGATTGTGATTTGTTCACGATTTTTTTCTTTTAAATCATAATATATTTTGCGATATGCATCAAGTAAATGTTCAGCGACTATATCGCAACATTCTTGATGATATTCTTGGGTTTCAGTTCCAAGAACTACAGGACATTCGTCATCACCATATTTGCATCCATGCCTTTTACAACAATGTGTACTATGGACGCTACTCATTACAGAATTCCGACTGCTTGTGAATGATGTCGGATTTTGCCGATCTTCACTCCATGTGGCGAATTGATTTTTCCATATGAGCGAGGGTTTAATGGATCTTTGCCATACCAGTATCCTTTGAATAGATGGATACCAGGTCGGCTTGCAAATATGCTACCATGAATCATTTCAGGAGTTACATAAAGCGCAACCCAAACACGAACTTGCATACCGAATGCTCCGGTATCATCCATCGTGCGAACAAGATCACCATGTTTCAGGGTAGTCTTATGTGGTGTTTTATTCCATGGAGGGATCACGTTCAGACTCCGGTATGCAAAGGATTTCACCTGTGCTAGTACCACTGTTAATTCTTCTGGCGCAATATCTGCAATAAAACGCTCTGGTAGATTTATTCCAAAACCGTTCGCCAATGGTCAAAGGCGTTTGGCATGCAGTACGATTGCAAGCTGTCACACCCTTTTCCAAACCATCTTCTTTGGTTTTCTTGGAACGTTCTTCATCCGTCATTGGCCGATATTCAGAAAACATATTATACCTCAAGGATTTGAAACGTATCCACGGAAAGTCAAGCTGATTCTGCCACCACAAACGCGACTGCATTTGGGAATTCGGTGCTGCCAAGTATCCTGCATTCCAGCATGCATCAATGCCAAGGATCCATGATTCAACAACAAGACTTCCTTGCGATCAGACTTTTCCATTGGTCTGAACCAAATTTCTCTTTCAACACCCAAGGAAATTATTGCGATGGGGCGATTATCATCCATTTCAGGAGAATTGTCGGAGTGCCATCCTAAGTGCTGAGTCTGATCCTTGTAATAATTCAAGAAGCAAACTTCAAACTTCGTTCCGGTGGATTCTTCTAACTTCAAGCGAATGTTGCGAATAGCCTCAATTTCGGGCTGCGCTTCATAGGTTCTTGCAACCGCACCATAGGTATATGAAACATTGAACGCATTGACGTAATATTCCTGACGTGGTGCAGTATCGCGATGGACCCAGGCACACCCCGTCAATAAATCGTTAAATGCTTTGTCAGCTTCATCTTTTGACATGAAGCTAGGATTATAAGTTACAGGTAAATCAGCATTCATGATGCCAGTAGTCTACACTTATAGCCTTCAAGTCAAGGGTTAAACAAAAACTATATAAGCAGGTTCTTGTTTATTGGATGGATACAAATGGTATCTAGGAAATCTACTTGAAAATTCTTCATCTTCCAAAATTGCAGTTCTTCTAACAGTTCCTAAAGAACTTTCCCAACAATTTTGTATCCTATTAAATGACCAATTGGAAGGATAATTTTTACGAAGTTTATCAATAATTCTCATGAATCACCATCAGGATATCCAAGACCTCTATCTAAACTATTAAACTGCTTCGTATAGTCTTGATAATCTTTAGGTGAAATTATACCGTTTTCAAAAAGAAAAGATGCAATTTGATGACTCAGTAAATTTATTTGGAATTGTTTTCTTATTTGTTCAGAACCAGTATTAAGAACTATTTCACTTTGAATTTCAAATAATTTCTTTAAAAGTTCAATTGATTTATCACTTTTATTTTTTGTTCGTTCTAATGACATTTTTACTTCCTCAGGATGAACCCAGCCTTCTGCTTGTGCCTTTGACAAATCACTTTTCAATTCTTTAATATGGTTTAATAAATCCCCTAAAACTACTCCAGGGATGACTGCCATTAAATGTTTTGATTCAATTTCCAATTCTTCGGGTGTCATATTACACTTTTATAATTTGATAAGCGATTGATCTATTAACAAATCTCGTTTTTAGATATTCACCAAAACATCCAACAATTTCCATAATGAATGCTATGTATACATTCAATACAAAAGGATTATTTGAATCAATATTTAATGCAATCATTATTGAAAATATCAAAACTAAATGATGCATTTCAATCTGCCATTTTGGCAATATTTCTAAATTTTCCAATTTAGTAAAACATGAGAAAATGAAATAACTTTGGCATATAAGCAAAAATACAGTACCAATAAAATTTTCCATATTATTTCACATTTTCTTTAAATTGTTTTATAGCGGCTGTATCTGATCTTGATCTAAACGTTGATATTGGTTGACCGCCACCCCAAGGTTTTTCTCCATAAATTCTTTGTGATGAATTTTTATCAACTCTTCGGGAAACACATTTATGTCCAAATCTACCTAAAATTATATAATATGTACTTTTCAAAATTATCCTTGTAATAAATTTAAAATTGGTTTTGGTAAATATTCACTTACATCAAGTTTTGCAGCACGCATGTTACGAATTAAACTGGAACTGACGTGTGAATATTCACTCCCTGTCATAATGAATAATGTTTCTACACCAAATCTTTTATTCACTTCTGCCATTGGTTTTTCATATTCAAAGTCCGCAGAGTTGCGAAGACCACGAATAAGCATTGCTGATTTCTTTTTACAAAAATCAACAGTTGAAGTCGTATATGTTTCAACTTCTACTTCATCTTCACCAATACCCAATTCAGCAAAGGTTGCATTTATTGCTTTGATTCTTGTTTCAAATGTTAATTCTGAATGCTTTTGTGGATTATATGCCAATCCAATTATTATTTTTCTATCAATGTTGATTGATGCGAGAATAGAATGAGCACGCTTGACAACATCAAGGTGCCCATTATGGAACGGATCAAATGAACCTGGGAAAACTAAATTCATAAATTACCATGTTTCTGCTTTTATTTCAGGGTGTGCTGCTGCGAATTCTTTGCTTACTCTTTGAACTAGAGGCTTTATAGCCCCAACCGAACGCATGATCAAGAACACCGTCATATATACTAAATTTTCTTCACCCAAATCCAAGGAGAATTTCTTTTTATCGCTGGCGCCATAGTGACCGAAAATTAAATGTTCAGGAAATCCTTCAAAATAATGTGGCGAAAGATAGTTGGTAGACTGAGGATCAATTGGTGGATTCAGGTAAGCGATACCACTTAAATCCACGTCAATCGGTTTATCACTCACGACTGACAATTTCCAATCATGAAAATTATCACGTATGATAAATGATAAACCAATATCAGGTCTGGACATTTGAACGACAGGAAGCTCAATTGATTTTGACCGATGAGTTGAAATAACCATCGGCTTAATTTTTGGATATGGATTCTGTTCGGTCTTCTGCATCCCTACTGAAATGACGGGTGCCAACGTATCACGAAAGAACATGCATTGATTTTGAAATGCTTTTTTATAATACATCGTATCCTTGGTATTGGCATCCGCCGTCAAAAACCAAGTGTGCAGGTCTATGGGTTCCATGATTTATTCCACCTCAACGGTTTGCATGAGTTCTAACACACCGGAAGTGTGCAGAGTATGATATACAACTGTAATATGAAGATGTTCAAGTATAGTAATTAGGGATTCTACGTTTGATCGTTTCATAGTTTCACGATTGAATATCTTCTGTGCGCCAGGAGATGATACAATAAGATCAATAACCAAATCTCTCTTTGATAATGTCGTGGCTGTCTTAATTTTTTCGTACTTATCGCACCAATTTTGTGTCATTTCAAGATGCTTGTGGTAATTTTTGATCGCCGGATGATCTTGTAAAACAATCCGAGCTTGTTCACCAAATAATCCAGCAACTCGGTTCATATTTTCATCAGGCACATCGCGTGGTTCAAAACTTTTTGATTTCATTGTCGCTTCTATCCATTCACGATCAACCTTGAAGTTATTCGCAATGGTAGATATTGTAATTCTATCATCAGGTTTAATTTGATTGAACTTATCCTGGAAATCTTTTATTTTAAAGCCGAAATCACCAATTGGTCCAATTAGTTTTGACGTAATTACGACCGGATCATCTTTCTTTTCTTCGTTTAATTTTGGTTTGAAAAGATCCACGTACGTTGAAAGCGGTTTCTTTTTTGGCCAATTTTTGACAATATCATCAATAAACCGGATATTCTTATCATGATCCTCTTTAGGATATGCGAATGGTGCCCGACTATGACCCAATTTGACTAGACGAGTGAAAAATGGGCCCCTCTTATTCAAAAATGCATTAGAAATATATTGCGTCATATCACTGACGATATGAGAACCTGCATCATCATAATTTGGAACTTCATATTTTTTACAAAGTTCACGAATAGTTGATCCCAAGGGAATATATTTGCTATGTCCAATATAATTCGTTACGAATTCAATGTTTTTCTTGGCATTCTTTTGAGTGGTGGAAGCCGGCATGGGATTATTCCTTAGGAATATTCTTTGGATGAGAAGGGTGGGTGCAGCCTTGTCCACTTGAATATGGACATGGTGAATTGATACATGAATCGTATTCTTTGCCAACACATTGTGTATCAACAAAGGTTTTTAATTTTATAGCATAGTCATGATTAGTTTTAACTCTGTTGTTGCTGTTTATTGGAAAATTTTTACTTACGTTTAAATGATTGAACAGAGATTTTGGCAAATTTTCAGGAATTTTGTTTGATTTGGTAGCATTGCATTTTTCGCACATTGTAACAAAATTGAATGTTCTATCAGGACCACCGTATGTCTTTGGCAAAATATGATCTTTAGTAAATAGGAATTCTTGATCAACCCCATCGTATCCATAAAAATTTACATGATATGTATGTGGAGCATCAGAATATGTCTCTGCAAAACATTTTGTTGCTTTTAATCCGCATTCAACGCATCTAAAATCATCTTTTAAGAAAGTTGAAAGACGATCACTACCAAAAATATTTATTTTAGCTCCAGCACCAAGTACATCATCATAATATATGAAAGGTACTTTGTACCGAATACATTCTGTTATGTGCTCAATATCCAATTCTTTTCCACGAATTTTTTTATTATCAATGGCAATAATATCTGGTTTGTTCTTTGCCTTTTTACATTTGTTACAAAGAATTTCTATACCGTTGACATGTCCTTTATTTGAATATGAGTGAATTTTTACCTTTCTATCTGATGTAACTAGTTCCAAATAAAGGAAAGCATCTTCCTTATTTTCAAATTTTGATGCGATAAAATGTGTTCCCCTAATACCGCACTTAGAACAAACAGTGCCATGTTTTCTTAATGCTTTGACCTGAGACGTTATGATTACAGTCTTGATCATTCCAGGATAGGTTATAGAAAAAATACCACAATCAAGAAGTCTGAAAGCTTCTTTTATTTTTATACTTAAAAATTGTTCACGATTATAGCTAACCATTAGAACCATTCCCGACGAACGCGAGGACCAGGATCTTTTCCAATATATTGCTTGAGGATATCAGGAAGATCCTCTGGAATAGTATCCTTCTTTTTCATATTGCAATTGGCACACATCGTTTGAAGATTTTCCAGGATGTCAGGTCCACCCTTGGATCTGGCTAAAATGTGATCCTTGGTCATGAGAATTTCATGCCCACGGTCATTTATAGCAAATAGATTAAGATGTAGCAACTGTAATTTTGATCCATTATGCATGCACATGGAGAAGTGGTTCCCCATCAATCCGCAACCTCGGCAGATAATGCCATTATGACGGAAAGTGCTGAGACGCATGGACTCAAGATTACATGGACCTGGTAATCCTGGATACGTTATATCTTTTTTACCTTCATCTAGGAGCTTAAACACAGTGGGAATACTGAGACATAGGTATTGAGCTACACTACGCATTCCTTAACTGTATATCATCATTTTATGTGTCAAGGACTTAGTTATCAACCTTATATTGCAAAGGATGAGTTTGACACGAATGCAATTGCAGATAAAATTTCACAATGGAAAAAGATGAATTAGTCAAAACCTTTATTCAAAGTGATGTTCTATACGAGAGAATAATTAAGCTTGAAATCGGTAAAAGTTATCTCACTAGAGCAGGTAAAAAGGTTGGCCCATTACTACAAGATACTGAAGGTGATTTCTATATACAAGGTACTATTGATGACCGTGTTATTTATTGGAAAGAAAATGGTAAGACACGTTTTGATAATCCAAAGTATCAAATCGTTGCAGAAATAAAAACCGAAAAAGATTTAAATAAAAAAGAAATCAATGATGCTTGGAGTGATATTGCATCAAATACCAAGAAGAAAACACAAAAAGGTAAGATTTTTGCAAACACTGAATTGAAGAAGAAAAAAGATTTAGAAAAAGCTTGGAATAAAATTGTTACCAAATCTGCGGTTCGTGTTAAAAAAGCTAAAACTTTAGGTTATAAGAACGCTTGGCTTGTCGTTAGTGATACAACAATAATTGCTACTGAAACAAAACGAAAGACAGCAAGATCAACACTTAGCGATTTGAAGAAAATGTATCCACAAAGTAAATACAAAATTCGTCAAATCGCTGTTCCGTTAGCTTAAATTACCGGACCACCAACATACAAAGCAACATAATTGCCTTGATTATCTGCAAATTGTTGTGCAGGATCATAGGGAACTGTTGGGAATTCGTTATTTGCAAATGAACCTGATTGAATAATTGAGAAGTTTTGGTAAAGATCCCAAGTTGTTTGATTAAGAGGATTTATATAATCGTTAATAAATCTAATTCCGATACCAGCTTGACCTCCACCTGGTGATGGATACCAAGCAGCATATCCTAAAACTTCAAGAGTGGATGATTGGAAAGATCCAATAGTACCTGATGTATGAATATCCCAAACATATAATGTTTCTTTTTGTCTAACCCATGATCCACTTGGAAAGTTTTGCAATTGCTGTGTATCAGGATTATATGCTAATGGGCCGCCATTATATTGTGCAGAAAGACTTTCAAACGTATTTAATGGAGTAACATTGGTTGAATCAATGTGCCAGAATTTGTTTACCATCAAATTATTCAACGCATCATTAACATCAACCACACCTGATGTACCATTAGGATGTTCAACAGTTGCATCAAATACTTGTGAACCCATACGCAAAATACCGTTGTCACCACCATCTGATGATAATGTAACAATGAATTTCGCAAGATCAGTTGAAGTCATAGCAGAGTTGTTGACTATGAAAATTTGTGTTCCAGAAAGAGCACAATTTCCATTTTCATAATATTTAAAATCTGTATATGTTGTGTTTGTTAAATCTAAAGCTTTAACATTTCCATAAATTGGCATCAAATCTATAATTGGATCACTTATTACTGAATTCAATAATTGAATTGAATATTTTGCTTGTGATGCTCCATATCCAGTATTTGGATCCAATGTTGTAATCATTGCAGATAATGGCATATCAACTTGATCATTCAACATAATTGCAGTCAAATAATTGCAATTTGAAAAATCAACACCAGTGTAATTAAAAGGTTTTGTTATTTCTAAATTAGCTAATGTATGTAACTTAGTAAAATCAATAGATAACGCTGTTGATGCACTACTTACACCAAGCCAATACAATGTATCATTACCTGTTACGTTTGTTGTAAATGAACTAATATCATTACTATAGCAATCCAAATAAGCTAATTTATTATTATTTACAATATCAATAGTTTCAACTTTTGTATTTGTTAATACGAGAACTTGTAAAGATAATGCACTATTTAAATCAATATTTTCTAATCTATGAACTTGTGGATCTACTGAACCATAAGCCAAATACATTTGTATCAAATTAATTACATTATCAAATGAAATATCGTTTAATGGAATATCATTTAATTGAATTACTTGTAAATTTTTAGCTTTATCAAGTGTCAATGTACCGATGAACTCTGAATTTAAACCAGAAATATTTTGTGTAAGAACAGTAAGATTACTAATTTTATTTTGCGGAGTATATTTAATATCATTAAAATGACTGGTATCACTTGAATCATAAACGTGTGCAGTTGATGCACCAATAAATTCACCGGTTGATGTGATGCGGGTACGTGATCCATCACCCCATAAAATGAGAGCGCGTTTTCCCGGTTGCAAATTTGTGTACAATTGAATATCAGCCAAATTGTGAATCAAAAATGAACCAAGTTCAGTTTCAGTTTTCCAAAATGCTGTAGGTAGAATATCTGCCATGGTTATTTCACTTCGCTTTCAAGTTTATAAGAACTCAAACAATCCAGTTGCAAAGTAACGATTGCGCATCTTCAAGAGAGTAACAACTGTGGTTGCTTCTGCACCTGATGTTGGAACAACTGGAACTCCGTATGGGAATTCAATGTCTGTTGAGTAATCAATATCCCAATCATAAGGTTCAGCATCTTGAGTCATCAAAATGTTTACTGATTGACCATTTTGCATATTATTTGGAGTATTGATGTGACCAAAGCCTTGCAATGAAATGTCTTGTGATGTATTTATTGAAGCATCAATTGTTACGATTGTTGGATTCAACGCATCTTGACTTGTAACAGCAATAGTTGCAACTGCCCAATAACCAACACCGCTTAGATTTGGTGTTGAACCACCGGTACCAACTGCATCTGAACCAACATAAAGTTTGTTACTGTCTGATGCATTTAACCACAATGTGTTTGTTGGATCAGTGCCTGGGTTTGAAGCTTGTGGAACAAGTTGCAATCCAGTTGGATCAATCAAACCAGCAACAGTCAATTTACCAGCAATATCTAAATCGCCAGAAATATTCATACTGTTGGTGAAAATCTTGATACCAGCAACTGATTCATTGCCAGTCTTAGAAACATAATTTCCACTACCACTACCGCTTGGAACAACAATACTTGCACTTGTTGTTGAGATTTGCCATGAAATTGCATAACCATTCTCATCTGGCAATCCAGAAAGGACAGTATCAAAACTTGTTGAAGTTCTATTTGTGATAGATTGAACGTACAATGTTGATGATGCGGCTGGAGTGATCAAAGAAACCAATGGGAAATCAGTTACAGTATTTACAGCAGCGTGAGAGATAGTGTAAACATTTTGACCAATAACACCTGGTTCAAGACCCTTATAAACAGCACCAAGACTTGCAGAAATTGTTGCAACTTCTGCTTCCAAATGTTGAATACGGAATTCGTGATTGGTTGAACTTGCAGCCAATGTATTGATTTGCAATTGATGTGATGCAGTGATTGCAACCAATTGTGAAGTAATACCAGCAACTTCTGTGCGTAATGAACCATCAACTTGACCAGTCAATGAACGAACAAATGATGGAGTCAAATATGTTTCAGTTGTATCAAAACGTGATTGAGCAGCATTCCAGAAAGGAATAACTTGATCATTTGGTGTGTCTTCGCGAGTTGCAACAGCTTGTGTATTGCCTTCTTCACCAACACGGAATGATTGTGATGCTTCAACGAAGAAGAAATCATATTTTGGTAATGTTCCACGATCAACTTCAATACCAGCAACACCTGCAGTTACGCCTGCACCTTGTTCACCAGCATTGATTGTTATGAGATTATCTTTTGCTGAAACATGTTCAGTGTAAGTAACGAAATAACCACCAGAAACACTCAAGTTACCAGAGATAATTACATCACCAGCAATTTGGCCGCCAGTCTTATCAAACTTCTTACTATCTAATGCAGCAGAAGCATCCCAAACTTCGGTCTTCAATGCATAATTAGAAAGATCGCCACCAAAACTTGCAAGAGCAGCAGACAACGCTTGAATATCACCAGATTGTAATGCATTAACAACTTCAATGTCTGTTACATGAGCACTTAATGCAGCAACATCCGAATTCAAACTGAGATTTGTATCAGCCAAAGATGCTGACAAATCAGCAATTGCAGTTGAATGCAAATCACTAATTGCGCGAAGATCAATTACTTCTGCTTCAATAGCATTTGCATAACTATTGAGAGAAGAAATTTCACCTGACAAAGTTCCAGAAACTGAAACCAAGTCTGATTGTAACGCAAAGTTTTCTTGTGCAGCAGACAAATCTTGAATTGCAGTTGATTGCAAGCCATTAACAGTAATGACATCATCAAGATTATCCATCAAGAAAGTTATACTGCTATTGATTGAAGAAATTTCACCTTCTATTGATCCAGAAACGGAAACTAAGTCTGAATATACAGAATCAATTTCACTTTGGAGATTACCAGAAACAGAAGCAACCAAACCAACGGTAGCATAACCAGTTACAGATGGTACCATGATTGAAGCGACAGCAGCAGACAATGCTTGAATATCACTTGATTGAAGTCCATTAACAATTTCAACATCTGTTAAACGTGAATCCAATGATCCAGAAACAGAAACCAATGATGCATAAACACCATCAATTGAAGTTTGAAGAGTTCCTGAAATACTACTTACTGATGAAAGGACTGAACCTGATACACCACTAACAACGGAACCAAGAGCATCAATTTCTGATTGAAGAGTTCCTGATACAGAAACCAATGTTGAATAATTTGTGGCTACATCAGCATTAGTACCATCAATCTCTGATTGAAGAGTAAGAATTTGACTTTGAAGTCCGGCTGAAACATTTGTTACTGTTGATGAAAGATTATCAATTTCACTTTGGAGATTACCAGAAACAGAAGCAACTAAACCAACAGTTGCGTAACCAGTTACTGCCGGAACAATAATAGATGAAACAGCAGCAGACAATGATTGAATTGCAGATGATTGTAGACTATTAACAATTCCAAGGTCAGTAACTGCGCCAGATAAGGAAGCAATAGCTACCGATTGAAGACCGTTTACAACACCAAGATCAGTAATTTGACCTTGTAAAGAACCTGTCAAAGATCCTAATGTTGAAGTAAGTGCAGCAATATCTACAAGCAATGCGCCAGAAACATTTGAAACTTCGGAATGAGTTGCAAAATTTCCAGTAATTGAATTAAGAGTTGCCTCTACTGCTGCTGTATCTAAACGGACTTTTGATCCATCTGGAAACATAGCATTCATTGTATTGTCATTTAAAACATAAATGATCGCTTTATCTGATGGCGGATTTGCCGGATCAGTTGAGCGTTGTTCAAAAACTATACCAAAATCTCTAAAGCCGGGCATATATGTTTCCTTATTTTCTATCTTCTATTTATTGTTTTTATTATTTATTTTTAGCCGATTCTGGTGGCTGATAAGTTACCAAACCATTTTGGTTTACCGCCAGAATAGTTAATTGATGCAACCATATAGTAACGAGCATTGGCTGAAATATTTACAACAACTGATGGAATTGATGCATATCCTAATGTTGATGATGTTGTAACAACAGGAACTGAAATAAATTCATATCCTTGTGTTAAACCACCTGAATTACCAGTTATTGTAGAGATCCAACTATTGATAATACTTGTGCCAGTTACACCACCATTAGCGTCTGCTTGTGCAACACCAGACAATCTCCAAAGACCAGGAGTTAAATCAAGAGTACCAACTGGAATTGAACCATTAGATATGGTTGCTGAAATTCCATTTGATGTTGATATTAAATATTCACCAATGAAACCGGATGCTGGTGCTAAACCGTCAGTTCTACCTCTGATATTTGTTGCAGTTCCAGTAACAGAAGTCAATTGTGACAATACTGATTGCTGTGCAGTATCAGAAACTTGCAATGCAGTGATTGAAGTTTGTAATCCACCAGTCAATGAACGAACAGCAGCAGTTGTAGCAAATGAACCTGTTACAGATGTCAATTGTGACAATGCAGTTTGTTGACCAGCATCAACTAAATTTATTGCAGTAACTTGAGCTTGAGTTGCAAAAGATCCAGTAACAGAAGTAATTTGAGAT